>Ga0210384_10000007_pt1 | contig 333718 bp, 277 predicted proteins | sample IncBWH2MmetaG_FD_160574 | JGI IMG/M metagenome (GOLD analysis project Ga0210384, IMG submission 160574) | Forest soil microbial communities from Barre Woods Harvard Forest LTER site, Petersham, Massachusetts, United States - Inc-BW-H-2-M | ecosystem: Environmental > Terrestrial > Soil >... | reverse complement strand
CTGATTGCGGCGGCGAAACAGGCGCGGGAAAACGCGCACGCGCCGTTTTCAAATTTCCGCGTGGGCGCGGCGCTGCGGGCGAAGTCCGGGCGCATCTACACGGGCAGCAACATTGAGAGCGCGAGTTACGGCCTTACGTGCTGCGCGGAGCGGGTGGCCATTTTCAAAGCCGTCTCCGAGGGCGAGCGCGGATTCGAGGCCATGGCCGTGGTGGCAGATACGGAGAAGCTCACGCCGCCGTGCGGGGCGTGCCGGCAAATTCTATGGGAATTGTGCGGGGACTTGCCGGTGGTGCTGGCGAATCTCGCGGGTAAAGAGGAGCGCGAGAGCGCGGGGAGTTTGCTGCCGCGTCCGTTCGACTCCTCGTCCTTCTAGCGCGGCGGCGTGCGTCAGGCTTACGTCATCCCGAGGCGAGTTTGCGCTTGCGGTGTAGCTTTACGGCCGAGGAGCGGAGCGTCTCATTCACATTCTTGTTCGCCGTCAGCTTCACTAGATCGGTGGCGGTGAGCCGCGGAAACAGGTGGAGCGAAACGTCCAAGGGCGTCTTCGGATTGTTGACGAGGTTTTTCACGATGGCATAGTTCTTCATAAAAATGCGCGTGAGCGAAATGGAGCGGAGAATTTCCGAAGAGAGATTGCTCATGGCCGCGAAACTTTCGACCTCCGAATCCGTGAGCCGCGGCGATTGCAGCACACACCTTTGCACCAGCTTATTCGGATCACGAATCAGCAGCAGGCGTTCGGAGCGGCCGCCCTTGAGCGCCAGTGTGAGCCGCTGGACCACGTTCATGTGCGTAACCCTTTGCATTAGGGTCTCGCGCTTCACCGGATCGGGCTCGATCTCCGCGACGACTTCCGCGATTTCGTTCACGGCCGGCGCGCCTTTTTTCAATTCATCGAGCAGCATCCGCTGCTCCGCATTGGCGGCGGTGGACGCGGTGACGGCGATCACCAGTTGCGGGTCGGAGGTAAAGCGTTCGAGGTTGTCGAACAGCGCCTGGATGCCTTGAGACGTGAGATGCGGGGCTACACGCGCGACGTGCGCCGTGGGACAGGCGTTATTTTTCGAGAGCGCGTCGGCAATGCCGGGTTTCCCGGCAAGATTATCGGCGCAATAAGCGAAAAGGAGCGGATGGGCATCGGCGCGCGCGAGCGCCGCAAGAAAGGCGTCCACGGGCTGGGTCTGCAGGGCGCTCTGGGCGCGCTCCGCAATTGCCGGATCGGGGTCCGCAGCCAGCATGGCCAACAATTCCACGCGGTCCTCCGGGCCGAGGGGGACAGTGCCGGTGCAGATGGCCAGCTTCTGCTCGGGCCGCAAATGCCCGGAGCGGCTTTCCTCGCGCAACGTCGATGTGGAACTAATGGGCACCTCCCGCGTCGGGGGCCAGATTTTTTCGCCCGAGTGTTACGCTGCCCGGCTGCCCCGCATCGCCCATGGGCGCGACGGGCTGGCCATCGAGCCTCAACACCACAGCGCTTGCATCGCTGGACGTGATCACGAAGCCGTTCTGAGCATCGAAGAATTTTACGTCATCGGGGTTTACGTGGCTGTCAAAGACCGCGGTGCCATCGGCGATCACTTTTACGTCGGCAGACTTGCCGGCGTCGATCTCGAGCATGAGGGCGTCCGTCGCGCTGGAAGGAGCCGGGGACTGTTGGGCGCTTGGCGCCGAAGAGGTGGGAGCGGTGGTGACTATAGCAGCGGAATCGCGCCGGGTTTTGTGCAGGTGCTGCCAGATTTGCAGGCGGTAATGGTGATAGGCAAACCAGCCGCCCGCGAGGGCTACGGCGAGGATCGCGATGGCAACCGCGACCGAGCGCCAGTCTCGTGTCATTGGAGAGGGTGGATGTTCGGCGGCGCCGGCTTGCGCCTTTTCTTTTGTCTCAAGCTCATATTCGGCGATGATGCTGTCTTCGTCGAGGCCCAAAAAGCGCGCCACGGAGCGGATGAACCCGCGATTGAATATGCCGCCGGGCAATTGGACCCAATCTTCGCTCTCGAGCGCGATGAGAAAGCGGGTGGCGATGCGGGTGGCGGCGGAAATCTCTTCCAGGGTGACGCCGCGCATCTCGCGTTCGCGTTTCAGGTGATCGCCGAATGGTGTGGAAGACATGCGCAGGGCCCAGCAAAAAATATAGGCGTCGGTCGGGAGAGTGTCAATGCCGCCCGGAAACTCTCCGGAGGCGGCGAAAGGCAGGCCATTGGCCTTTCGGCAATTGCGCCACGAAGCCCGTTGCGGCAGGGCAAAATGGTTCACTATAATGCAAGGGTTGCCTGAAGATTGCATGGACGCAGCCGAACGCGACTCCACACAAGCGATGCGAAGAACGACCCATCCAAAACCATTCCTGGGCCAAGAAAGACGGCGCGATCCGGGCGCGGCCCCCGTGGAGGGAAATGAAGTCACGCTGTTCCACGAGCTTGGCAAGGCCCTCACGTCTTCCCTGCAGCTCGATCAAGTGCTGCGCACGATCATGGAAAAGATTAATGAGGTGCTGCGCCCCGACACGTGGTCGCTGCTGCTGATGGACCTGGAGAAAAACGAGCTTTACTTCCAGATCGCCACCGGGAAGGGCGCCGAAGCGTTGAAGAATGTGCGCATCAAGACCGGGCAGGGACTCGCGGGCTGGGTGGCGCAGACGGGCGAGGCGGTGGTGGTGCCGGACACGACCAAGGATTCCCGCTTCTTCGCGCAAGTGGACGAGCGAACCAAGATGGAAACGCGGTCGATCGTGGCCGTTCCGGTGCGCTTCCGTGAGCAGTGCCTCGGCGTGATCGAGCTGATCAACTGTATCGGCGAGGAGGGCTTCAGCCATCGGGACCTAGCTCTGCTCGAAGCGCTGGCCGACTACGCGGCCATCGCCATCGAAAATGCGCGGCACGTCCAGCGCATCCATGAGCTGACGATTACGGACGACTGCACGACGCTCTACAATGCGCGGCATCTGAATTTCATGCTGGACACGGAGATTTACCGCTCGCACCGCTATGCCTTCGAGTTTTCGCTGATTTTCATAGACCTCGACCACTTCAAGAGCGTCAACGACACGCATGGGCATTTGATGGGCTCGAAGCTTCTGAATGAAATCGGCCAGGCCATCAAGGACAAATGCCGGATGATTGATCTGGCGTTCCGCTACGGCGGCGACGAATTTGTCCTGCTGCTGCCGCAGACATCGAAGGAAAACGCCATGGGCGTGGGGCGGCGCCTCCACAAATTGATTCGCGAGAAGGTGTGGCTGCAAGAACCGGGCCTGAATATTCACATCACGGCGAGCGTGGGCGTGGCCTCCTTCCCCGCGGATTCGCGGACGAAAACCGAGCTGCTACACCTGGCGGATGAAGCAATGTACCTGGTCAAGAACACGTCGCGCGATAGCGTGGCCGCCGCCGGCATGGGCATCCTCTCGAAAGAATGACAAGCAGTGGCGGCTTTTGGTAATGGGTCCGTTTGAATTTTGGCTTTTTGTGTCACGATCAAGAAAATTCAAACTGACCCACCACCCGGCTTTTACCGTCCGATGATTCCCCCCTTTTGGCGGCTGTGCGGGTGCGCGCCTTTGCGGCTGTTGTCGTGTGGAAACCACTCGCCTATACTCGGCTTCTAACTGAACAGGGGGAGACGTCGCGGTGCGAAACCGGGAAGCAGCGCGCTATGCACGCGGGGCGGCCATGGCGGCCGGTCTGATCGTGCTGATCGTGACGGGCGTGTACGTCGAGCGCGCCATCCGGCGTTCTCGCGCGCGGCACGCCGCTCCGCCGATGGTCTCCGTGACCGTGGAGCACAAATCGAGCGCATTCTCCTTCAAGCAGGAAGAGAACGGCCGCACGCTGTTTGCGGTTCGCGCGTCGGAAGAGACCCAGTTCAAGGATGGAGGCCGCGCCGTTCTCGAAGACGTGTGGATCACGGTTTACGGCCGCGACGGAAACAGCAACGACAACATTCACACGCACGAGTGCAGCTATGAGCCGGATAGCGGCGCCGTACAGTGCGCGGGGGAAGTCCAGATTGACGTGCAGGACGCACGTCCGGCATCCGCGCAGCCGGCCGGGAAACCCATCGAAGTGAAAACGCGGAATCTTACGTTCAACCGTGAAACGGGCGAGGCTTCCACGCCCGCGGCCGTGGAATTCAGCTTCGCGGCGGGCGAGGGACGCGGCGTGGGAATTGTCTATAGCACGCACGACGCGACGGTGCGCGTCGAGCACGCCGTGGAGTTCGATATGGCTGCATCGGAGCGGACGGGCGGACTGCCGGTGCATGTGACGGGCAGCAGCCTGGAAATCCGCCGCAAGGACCATCGCGTGGTGCTCGAGGGGCCGGTGATTGCGCGCCAGGGCGACCGTGAACTTTCCGCGGACGACATCTCCGTCGTGCTCGATTCGGATTTCCACGCGCAAGACGCGGTTGCCGAAGGCCATCCGGCGCTGCAGGGCGCGGAGAACGGCGCGAAGTTTTCCGTCGCCGCCGACAAATTCGAAGCTCTTCTGAGCCCGGCGGGCTGGGTGAAGAGCGTGATCGCCGACGGGAACGTCACAGGCAGCCGCCAAGCGTCCGCCGGGACGGACCATTTTTCAGCCTCACGCGTGGAATTTGCGATGCTCCCCGAACACAATCTCATCAAGGATATGACCGCGAGCGGCGGTGTGGATGCCGATTCACGGCAGAACGGCAATTTCCAACGCCTGGAGACGGATGCCCTGCGCGTCACTTTCACGGCCGGGCGGTCACCGGACCAGCAACGGGTGGAAAGCGCCGAGACGCTGGCTCCTGCAACAATTGAGTCAAGAACCGGGGCGGAAGACACACAAGTGCGCGCCAAGAAATTCGTGGCGCAGATGGACGCCAAAGGACGCTTGGAGAAGCTGCTCGGACATTCGGGAGTGGAGATGCGCAGGCAGGTCGGCAAAGCCGCGGCGCAGACCGGCTCGGCTGAGGAATTGGCGGCGACGTTCGCGGCCGGCTCCACATGGGCGACGCTCGATGAGAGCGGAAACGTCCGGCTGCAGCAGGACGACCGTCAGGTGACAGCTGCGCGCGCAAGGGTCGTCCGCTCGACGGGCATGATTACTCTGGACGGCTCGCCGGTGCTCTCCGACTCGATGAGCCGGAGCACGGCGCAAAGCGTGGTCATCAATCAGGGCACCGGAGAGATGAGCGCAACAGGCGGGGTGGTCTCCACGTATCTTCCCGCTTCCGCAAAGGACGCCATAAGCCTGGGCTCCGGCGCGGCTCACATCTCCGCCGATGCGCTTACCGGGTCCAACGCTTCGGGCCACGTGGTTTATGCCGGCCACGCGCGAATATGGCAGGGCGATGCAGTGCTGGACGCGGCTCAAATCGAACTTTGGCGCGACAAAAAGATGATGCAGGCCAAGGGCGAAGTGGTTGCGGTGTTTCCGCAAGCTTCAGGGTCGTTGGCCATGCCGACAATGCCGGCAACGCCTTCGGTTAAACGCACGAGTTCCCCATCGAGCGGGAGCTCCGGGCCCACACTCTGGAAGGTGCGTGCACCGATGCTTACGTACTGGAGCGATTTGGGGAAGGCGCATCTTGAGGGCGGTGTAACCGCCAGCTCCAGCCAGGGCTCGCTTGACTCGCGCACGCTGGACGTGTTCCTTGCTCCCGTCGGGGCAACAGCGGCGACAACGGCGACAACAACAACCGGCGCGGCCGGCCTCTCCTCCATCGGCGGGTCGCGGCAGCTGGACCGCGTGCTGGCCCAGGGAGGCGTGGTGGTGAAGCAGGGCGACCGCCGCGCTTCGGCGGAGCAGGCGGAGTACACCGCGGCGGATGAAAAGTTCGTACTTTCGGGGGGAGAACCCTCCATAACCGATGCTGCTAGCGACACAACCACGGGCCATTCGTTGACCTTCTTTGTTGCGAATGATACGATTTTGATTGATTCGCAAAGTGGTTCGCGCACGCTCACCAAGCACCGGGTTGAGAAATGAACCGGTATGCTGACACTTCAAGCCGCCGATTTGAGGAAGTCGTACCGGGGCCGGAAGGTTGTGGATGACGTTACCCTGGAAATCCGACAGGGCGAGGTGGTTGGATTGCTCGGGCCGAACGGCGCGGGAAAAACCACGACGTTCTATATCCTGGTTGGTTTGGCGCGACCGGACTACGGGCGTGTCTTGCTGGACGGCGAGGACATCACCGACTTCCCCATGTATTTGCGGGCCCGCAACGGCATCAGCTACCTTCCCCAAGAGCCTTCGGTCTTTCGGAAATTGACGGTCGAAGAGAATCTGCTCGCCATTCTGGAGACATTGCCGGTGACTCCCGAGCAGAGGCGCGACCGCGTGGAGGAGCTATTGTCGCAAATGGGACTGGAAGGAGTGAGGCACAGCGGAGCATACATGCTCTCCGGGGGTGAGCGCAGGCGGCTGGAGATTGCGCGCTCGCTGGTGCTTTCTCCGTCGTTCGTGCTGCTCGACGAGCCTTTTGCGGGGATTGATCCATTGACCGTGCAAGACATTCAGAAAATTATCGCGGACTTGAGCGCGGCGGGGATCGGCGTCCTCGTCACCGACCACAATGTGCGGGACACTCTCGCCGTTACGGACCGCGCCTACATCATCACCGCGGGAAGAATTTTCCGCGCCGGAACGCCCGCTGAACTCTCCGCTGATGCTGAAGTGCGCCGCATCTACCTGGGAGAGAGCTTCCGGCTGAACTGAACACTATGAACTGGCTGCAGCCCAAACTGAGTCTCCGCATCGCCCAGAAACAGATTCTGACGCCGGGCCTCGTGCAGATGGTGAGCGTGCTGGCGCTCAACCGGCTCGAGCTGCGCGAGATGATCAACCAGGAGATCATGGCGAACCCGGTCCTCGAAGAGATCGCCGAGGAAGATACGGCGGCGGAAAGTTACACGGACGAGGCGTTCCTCAAGAAGGAAACGGAAAAAGTTCCTGAAACAGAAGGAGCGAATCCCTTCGACGAATTCGATTTCGGCTCCTTTTTCACGCAGTACCTCGATGCGGGCGCGGAGCACTCCGCCGGCGGCGAGCGGGAAGAGATCGAGAGGCCGTCGTTCGATAAGTTCCTTTCCTCGCCCGCGAGCCTTGCCGACCACCTCGAATGGCAAATGAGCGTCAGCATCTGCACCGAGACGGTCAGAAAAATCGCGGAAGCAATCGTGGGCAATCTGGACGAAAACGGATACCTCACGGCGACGCTCGACGAAATCGCGCAGTCCGGCAACTATTCCATGGAAGATGTGGAAGAGGCGCTGGCCATGGTGCAGGAATTCGATCCTCCCGGAACCGCCGCGCGCGACCTGCCGGAATGCCTGTTGCTGCAGCTCAAGGTGCTCGATCCGCAGAACGTGCTCGCGCAGCAGATCATCACCGACCACCTGAAGCTCCTGCAGAATAACCAGCTGAAGGAAGTTGCCCGGGCGCTCAACCGGCCCGTGGAGCTCGTCAAGCGCGCCGTGGACGTGATCAAGCGGCTCGATCCGAAGCCCGGCCTGCGCTACAACAAGACCGAGCCCCGGCTGGTCGAACCCGACGTCCAGTTCCGCAAGGTGGATGGCGAATGGCAGGTGTTCATGAACGACGACGACTTGCCGCAACTGCGCCTTAGTCCCACGTATCGCCGGCTGCTGGGGCGCGATCAGGCCGACCGCGATGTGCGCAATTACGTCAAGGAGCGCTTCACGGCCGCGATCCAATTGATGAGGAACATCGAGCAGCGCAAGCATACGATTCTGCGGGTCTGCCATTCGATTCTGCGCCGCCAGGGCGATTTTCTCGATTACGGCCCCGATCAATTGAAGCCGATGATGATCAAGGAGGTCGCGGAGGAAGTGGGCGTGCATCCCTCCACCGTCAGCCGCGCCGTAGCCAACAAGTACGTCCACACGCCGCAGGGCGTGCTCGAACTGCGCAGCTTTTTCTCGGAATCCGTGAACGGGCCGCAGGGCGGAGCGATGTCGCTGCTCTCGCTGAAGCGGCGCGTGAAACAGATGATCGAAGAAGAAGACACCGCGCACCCGCTCACGGACGAACAGATCACCTTAAAGCTCAACCAGGAAGGCATTCACGTCACTCGCCGCACCGTGGCGAAATACCGCGAAGACCTGCGCATCCCGAGCACGCACCGCCGCCGGGTGAAGGCCTAACCGGCCGCCGCCGTGATGCGCCCCGCACGGAAACGCACCCCTTCCAAAACCGCCGCCCGCCAGCTTGTAATCCTCACAGGCCTTTCCGGCTCGGGTAAAGGTTCCATACTGAATGCGTTCGAGGACGTCGGCTTTTACTGCGTGGATAATCTTCCCGTCGCGCTGATTCCCAGCTTTAGCGACCTCTACGGCGAAGGCCGGGGCGAAATGGAGCGCGCCGCGCTGCTGGTGGACGCGCGCGACCGCGACCTGGCCGAAAAGCTGCCGGAGATTTATCGCAAGCTCAGCGCCGAGCATCCCGCCACGCTGGTGTTTATCGAGGCCAGCAATGAAGCCCTGATGCGCCGCTTCAGCGAAACGCGGCGCCCGCATCCCCTGGGGGGCGATCTTTCCATCGCCGAGGGTGTGCGCGAGGAGCGGCGGCGCATGGCCCCCATCCGGCGGCTCGCCGACGTGGTGATCGACACGACGAAATTCAATGTGCACGAACTTCGCCAGTTCATCCTCGACCGCTTCCAGAAGGCGGGACGCCGGCCACTGCTCATTTCCGTGGTGAGCTTCGGCTTTCGCCACGGGATTCCGTCCGACGCAGACCTGGTGTTCGACGTGCGCTTTCTGCCCAATCCCCATTTCGTCCCGCGCCTGCAGCCATTCAGCGGCAAGGACGCTCGCGTGGCACGCTATATTCGCTCCTTCCCGCAGACGGGCCAGTTCCTGCGCCGCATCCAGGGCCTTCTCGGATATTTGATTCCGCACTACATCCGGGAAGGGAAAAGTTATCTGACCATCGCCGTGGGATGCACGGGCGGACGGCACCGCTCCGTGGCCCTGGCGGAAGCGATCCGGCGCGATCTAGGCCGCAAGGGCTATGCGGCAAAGGCTGTGCATCGAGACCTGGATAAATCCGCTTCGTGACGTTCCAAGCGGAGAAACCGGAATTGGGTAAGCTGGGTCAGTTTGAATTTTGGCTCCTTGTGTCACGATCAAGAAAATTCAAACTGACCCACCACCCGGATTTGGTTGCAGCTGCCGGGAGCCGGGAAATGGGATACAATCGCGCCCGAACCCATACGAACATGTCCCAGCGAAGCTCCTGAAATGGCCGCACTCCCCCGATCCGAAAGCGAATTCCCTTCGCGAAAGTCCGTCACCGACTCTTGGGCCTTCCGGCATCGCGGTTTGATGGGCGGCGCCTGCCTGATTCCGGCAGCGCTGGCCGCGATTTTCTGGCCGTCTGCGATCTCGGACGCGAGTTCTATCGCATGGCTCCTCGATCTGCTGGGATGGACGCTCTTTCTCGGCTACGCCAGCATGCGCATCTGGGCCACGCTTTACATCGGCGGCTCGAAGGACATCCGCCTGCAAACTTCCGGCCCCTATTCGATCACGCGAAATCCGCTCTATCTCGGCGGGTTGTGCCTGGCGCTTTCGGGCGCGTGCTTCCTGAAGAGTGTTTCCGTCATCGCGCTGACATGTGTGGCCGCGGGAATCTATCTTCGTTGGGTGATTCCGGCGGAAGAGAAGGTTTTGCAGGGAATTTTCGGCCAAGCCTTCGTGGAGTACAAAAGCCGCACTCCGCGCCTTATGCCGCGTCCCTCGCTCTACCAATCGGCTCCCACGGTCGAATTGAGGGTGCGCGCGCTCCGTACCGAGGCCCAGCGCCTGTGGACCGCTTCGCTCGTGCCCTTCCTTGGTCTGCACGCCGCTCAGATTCACGATGCCCTCGCCCATTTTCACTGGTTCCACTTGCGCTGATCGGTATTGCGGGCAAGCCGGGCCTCGTTGTGCCTGCCGGTGACCCAACAATGCGGTACAATTCCATAACCTGCAGTGGGGGTGGTGCCCAGGCGGTCGGAAGGCCGTCTTCGGCGCCGGCACGGAAGATCCCGGGGATGTTCTTTTTCCAGGGGACCTGAACGCTTGGATGGCATTTCGCACATGAAAGAACGAGAAGGAATCCGGCGTCTGCTGCGCTATCTGCAGCCCTATCGGGCGCTTTTTGCCCTCGGCATCCTATTGACTGCCGTGATGGGCGCGGCGGACGCGCTGGTCTTTTTTTCCATCCGGCCGGCCGTAGACGTGATCCTGAATCCGCAATCGACGGTGCAGAAGCTGGCTCTGTTTCAGGTTCCCGGCACGCACTATACGTTCTATTTGAACTCCTTTGTCCCTCATCGCATCCATCATGTCTGGTCCGTTCTTGCCGTGGCGCTTCTTTTGATTATGCTGATTAAAGGTCTTGCTGAATTTTTCGGCATCACGCTGATTCAGTACGCGGGCCTTTCCGGGATCACCGATCTTCGGAACGAAGTGTACGGCCGGGTGGTGCAGCAACCGGCGGGCTTCTTCCAGCACAATCCGGTGGGACGGGTGATGTCCGCGGTGATCAGCGACGTCGAGCAGATGAGGACTGCGTTTTCCGACTATCTCTCCGATTTCTTCCGCCAGATTTTCACCTTTGTCGCATGCGTGATCGTGCTGGTCTTCATGAATTGGAAAATGGCTGTCGGCTCCGCGGTTATCATTCCGCTCGTGGTGTGGCCGGTGGGGAATCTGGGGCGCAAAATCCGCCGTTCCGTCGAAAAGAGCCGTTCGCGCCTGGCGGACCTCAGCCAAATCCTGCAGGAAACAATCAGCGGCAACCGCGTGGTAAAGGCCTTCGGAATGGAAGGATTCGAAATCCGCAAGTTTCGCGAGACGGCCCGGAATTTGCTGCACGAAAATATGCGGTGGATTCGGGCGTATTCCGCTACTCCACCGCTCATGGATTTGCTGGGCGCCGCGGTGGTCATGATGGTGCTGCTCTATGCGCGGGAGCAGGTCAAACTCGGGCGGATGACGACCGGAGTGTTCATGGCTTTTGTTTTCGCCCTATTCAGCGGTTACGCGCCGGTAAAGCGCATCGGCGGTATTTATCAGCAGTTCCTTCAAACCCTGGGGATTTCCTCGCAGGTCTTTGCCTTTCTCGACCGGCCTGAAGAAGTATTGGAGGAGCCGGGCGCGAAGACGCTCCCGCGATTTTCGAAGTCCATTGAATTTCGCCGCGCCGGCTTTGCCTACGACGGCGGACCGCTGATTCTCACGCACATTGATCTGGAAGTTCCGGCGGGGGCGGTGGTCGCCATCGTGGGGTCGAGCGGCGCGGGAAAAACCACGCTCGTGAATCTCCTGCCGCGGTTCTACACGGCGACGGCGGGATCGGTTCGCGTGGATGGCTATGATGTGCGCGAGGTCACGCTGCGCTCCCTGCGCGAACAGATGGCCATCGTCACGCAAGAGACCATCCTTTTCAACGACACGATCTGGAATAATCTCTGCTATGGACGCCCGGACATGCCGGAGGATAAGGTGATTGCCTCGGCGCGAGCCGCACTGGCGCACGATTTCATCCTGCAGATGCCGCGTGGCTATCAGACGGTGGTCAGCGACCGCGGCCAAAGGCTCTCCGGAGGCCAACGGCAGCGGCTGGCGATTGCCCGGGCGCTGCTGAAGGACGCGCCGATATTGATTCTGGATGAAGCCACGTCGGAACTCGATTCGGAATCGGAGATGCTCGTTCAGGACGCGCTGAACAATCTGATGATTGGCCGCACGGTGTTCGTCATCGCGCACCGGCTTTCCACGGTGCGCCGCGCGGACATCATCGCCGTCCTCGACAATGGAACAATCCGGGAGCGCGGGACGCACGAAGAGCTTCTCGAGCGCGGCGGGGTTTACGCGCGGCTTTACGACGTGCAATTTCGCGATGCCGAGCCGGCCTCGCGCGCGGCAGGTCCGGTGCAATTATGAGCATGCGCGGCGCGGTTTCAGCATCCCTCCAGGCGAATCCGCCGGATGCACCGGTCGCGGGCCGGAAATCCCTGCGGTCTATGACCGGTTATGCGCAGGCGCAGGCGGTGGAGAGCGGCTGGAGTTTGCGCATCTCCGTGCGCAGCGTGAATCACCGGTTCCTCGATTTGCGTCTGCATGTACCCGAGGGCTTCGAGCCGGTCGAGCCGCGCATCCGCCAAATCGTTCGCGAGCGTGTGCGGCGCGGGCACCTCGACGTGGCATTGCACTTTGAGCTGGCCGGCGCCGCAGCCATCGGAATCAACGAGGAAGTGGCGGCGGCGTACATGCAGGCCGTGAACTCGTTGCGCAAACAGTTCGGCATCCAGGCGGAGCCGGATTTGGCGTCTCTTCTCCGCTTGCCTGGCGTGATTGGTCCTCCCGCGGCGGCGCTCGATCAGGAGATGGCGCGGCTGGAGGCGGCCGTGGCGCGGTGCCTCGGTGAAGCGCTCGATACGCTCGATCGCATGCGCGAGCGGGAAGCGGATGCCTTGCGGGAAGAGATGTCTCCGCGGCTGGGCGGCATCGCGCGGCTGACCTCGAAGGTGGCCGTGCTCGCCGAGCGCGCGCGGCCTGCATTCGCGCGCCGGCTCGAATCGCGGCTGAAGGAACTTCTCGGCGAAGCGCAGCTCGATCCCGCGCGGCTCGCTCAGGAGGCGGCGCTGGCCGCCGAACGCAGCGACGTGTCCGAGGAGCTGGCGCGGCTTGGAAGCCACGTCCGGCAATTCGAGTCGCTGCTGACCGGCGCGGCGGACGCGGGCAAGAAAATGGATTTTTTGCTGCAGGAAATGCAGCGCGAGGCGAATACGCTGCTCTCGAAGACTCCCGGCGTGGAAGCCGACGGCCTGGAAATCACCGGGCTCGCGCTGGAAGTAAAATCGGAAATCGAAAAAATCAGGGAACAGGTGCAGAACATCGAATGAGCAAATCGGAACCGCTGGTCCTGATCGTTTCCGGACCTTCCGGTTCGGGGAAATCCACGCTGGTGCGGAAGATTCTGGAGCTGCCCGGCACGCTGCTGTCGGTTTCGTGCACCACGCGGCCGCCGCGCGAGACGGAAAGCGACGGCAAGTGGTACAATTTCGTCTCCGAAAGCCAATTCCAGCAGATGGTGGCGCGGGGGGAGTTTCTCGAATACGCCCAGGTGTTCGGCAAGAATTGGTACGGAACGCCGAAAAAGTGGATTGCCGAAGCGCGGGAGCAGAACAAGGACCTGGTTCTCGAGATTGACGTGCAGGGCGCGTTGCAGGTGATGCAAAAGCTGCCGGGTGCCGTGGCCATCTTCGTGCTTCCGCCGTCGCGCGCCGAGCTCGAACGCCGCATCCGGGCGCGCGGCCAGGATTCGGAAGATGAAATTCAACGCCGGCTGGAACGCGCGCGGCAGGAAATGCAGAGCTACAGCAGCTATGATTTTGGCGTCATCAACGACGATCTCGAGCGCGCGGGCCGGGAAGTGCAGGCCGTCGCGCTGGGCTCGCGCTGCCGCATCGCGGGCAACGAAGAACGGATTCGGGAAATCTTGAAGTCCTTTGGAGGCTGATCTTCTCATGGCTGTTCTCACACAAGCGCCGGAAAGCCAGTTTGCTTACGTCGTGGTCGTCGCGCGGCGCGCCCGGCAATTGATGATCGGCGGGCGGCCCCTGGTGGACAATCCCAAGTCGCGCAAGGTATCGCGTATCGCGGAAGAAGAATTGCTGAAGGGCCTGCTCGAATACCAGTTGCCGGAAGTGCCGGGAGAGCAGGAAGGCGCGGACGGAAAGCGGCGGAAATAGTTTTCGCCGGTTGCCGCGGCCGTCTCGCTCGCCCGCGCATCGCATGGTATTGAGGGTGGCGCTTCGAGCGGCCGGTCTTGCCCTAAGTGAAGTGAAGGGGCAGGCGGGCGCTTCCCTTGGTGCGTTATGAAAATCGTCCTGGGCATAACCGGCGGCGTGGCTGCATATAAGGCAGCGGAGCTCGTCCGCCGCCTGCAGCAGGAAAAGCTCGACGTGCAGGTGGTGATGACGCGCGGGGCGCGCGAATTCATCACGCCGCTCACGTTTGCCGCGCTCACGGGAAGAAAAGTGATCACGGAGATGTTCGGCGCCGAAGATGCGGCGCCGGCGAACGTGGAAAGCGCGATCGAACACATCGCCGTGGCGCAACGGATGGACCTGCTGCTTGTGGCTCCCGCCACCGCCGACATTCTCGGCAAATTCGCGCACGGCATCGCTGACGATTTCCTCTCGACTCTCTATCTCGCCACCAAAGCTCCCGTCGCTGTCGCGCCGGCCATGAACGTCAACATGTGGGAGCATCCCGCGACGCAGGAGAATTTGGCGACGCTGCGGGCGCGCGGCGTTCACGTGGTCGAGCCTGATGAAGGCTACCTCGCTTGCGGGATGACGGGCGCGGGGCGCCTGGCCGCGACGGAGACGATTGTCAAGAAAGTGTGCGCCGTGCTTGGTCTGCGGCGCGATTTCGAGGGCCAGACCGTGGTCGTCACGGCCGGGCCGACCTGCGAAGACCTTGATCCTGTGCGCTTCCTCACGAATCGGTCGTCCGGCAAAATGGGATACGCGCTGGCGGAGGCGGCGGTGCGCCGCGGAGCGCACACCGTGCTGGTGAGCGGTCCGGCGGATTTGCAAGTTCCCGAAGGCGCCGATTGGGTTCCCGTGCGCTCGACGGAGGAGATGCGCAGCGCGGTGCTCGAACGCGCATCGCAGGCGAACATCGTGATTATGGCCGCGGCCGTGGCGGATTATCGCCCCGTTGCGGTGCAGGCGCAGAAACTCCGGCGCGGCGCGGAACGGCTCACGCTCGAATTCGAACCCACGCCCGATATTCTCGCCGAACTCGGCCGCGCGTCCGCCACGGGACATGACCAGCGCATTCTCGTCGGCTTCGCGGCGGAGACCGGCGGCGTGGCGGAAAACGCGCGCGCGAAGCTGGCGCGCAAGGGCGCGGACATGATCGTGGCAAACGACGTGACGCAAGAGGGCGCGGGCTTCGGCACGGACACGAACATCGTCACGCTCTTTTTCCGCGATGGCCGCGAGATTCCGCTGCCCAAGCTCAGCAAGTTCGACGCCGCCAACCGCATCCTCGATCACATCCTGGAAATTCAAGAGCGCTCGCATTAGAATCCGTGGGCTTTCGTCCGGATGCTCCTGAAGCTGTGAGCATCGAAGAGTCTGGCTTCACTCGTTAAAAGGGGGGTGCGATGGATTCGGCCGGCCGTGGGCGCGTGGAAGCGTGGCTTCGCTATGGCGAAAGCCTCGGCCTGGGGCCGTACTATCGCGCTCGCGCGCCACAGCATGCCGCGCGAGCGCCGGCGGATGGCGAAAATCCCGTCCGCGTGGAAGCGGCGCCCGCTGCGGCGGCAGCTACCACGCGCGTTCGAGTGCCTGTCTTCGCAGCCGCGCAGAAGCCGGCGCCGGCGTCTCCTTTCGTTCCGGTGGCGGCGGGGGCGTCGCTTTTCGAAGCGACCGAGCGCATCGAAGGCGACACGCTCGAAAAAATTCGCGAAGACATCGGTGATTGCACGCGCTGCAAGCTGCACAAGGCGCGCACGAACATCGTCTTCGGAGTGGGGAATCCCAAGGCGCAGCTGGTTTTCATCGGCGAAGGCCCGGGGCGCGATGAAGACGCGCAGGGCGAGCCGTTCGTGGGCCGCGCGGGGAAACTGCTCACGCAGATGATCGAAGCGATGAGCCTGCGCCGCGAGGACGTCTACATCTGCAACGTGGTGAAATGCCGGCCGCCGGAAAACCGCCTGCCCGAAAAGGACGAAATCGCCACCTGCTCGCCCTTTCTGATGCGCCAGCTTGGCGTGATTGGGCCGAAAGTGATTTGCTGCCTCGGCGCTTGCGCCGCGCAGACGCTGCTTCAGACCAACCAGGGCATTTCGCGCTTTCGCGGCGAGTGGTTCGATTTCCGCGGCTCGAAACTGATTGCCACGTATCATCCCGCCTACCTGCTGCGCAATCCGAACGCGAAGGGCGAAGTCTGGAAGGATTTGCAGAAAGTGATGGCCGTGCTGGGCCTCGAAGCCAAGCGGCGGTAGCCTGCCTATCACTGCGGGCAACACCGCTCGCGGCTGATACACTATTGCGCGGCCATGGCTGCGCGCTACTGCGAAGTTGCTCTACCGGTTCCGTTGCGCTCGACGTTCACGTACGCCGTGCCTGCGGCGCTTGATGGCGAAGCGCTGGTCGGGCGGCGCGTGGTGGTTCCTTTTCGCAATCGCGCGATGATTGGTGTGGGTGTCGCGGAATCGGACATCGCGCCGGAAATTGAGCCCGCAAAATCGCCCGCCAAATCACATTCCAAAACAACCGTCCAATCACCTGTCAAGACAACCATAAGGGAAATTGCCGGGCTGATGGACACGCTTCCGGCGCTCCCGGGAAAACTCATCGAGCTGGGCCGGTGGATTAGCCGCTACTATCTCGCGCCCATTGGCGAAACGTTTCGCGCCATGCTGCCGCCGGAGATCGAGCTGCGACACGACCGTGAATATTGGCTCACGGACGCGGGCCGGACGTATCTGCAGGAGCTCTCCAGTGGCGAGGAAATGACGGAGGCGGAAACACAGGAACGGGATTTGCTGCGTCGGTTCGACGCGGGGGACGAAGCTGCGCCGCCCGCGCGCGTGCCTGGAGGTGCGGCAGCCGCGGAAAAGCTGGTGCGGCGCGGGTATCTGGGGGCGCGCGAAGTGCTGCGGAAGCGCAAGACACGCACGCAGAAGATTGTGGCGTGGAACCCCGCCTACGCGATGAACCTGCTTCGGGGGGCAGGCCCGGCCTACGCGACGAGCACGCTTCGGCGGGCACGTCCGGCGAGCACCGAAGACGCCGCAAGCGCCGCCGAAGAGCGCATCCGCGAATTTCTCACGGCGACGCGTGGGCCGGTGCCCATCGCGCTGCTCATGAAAAAAGCGGAGGCTTCGCGCGCGATCGTCGAGCGGCTGGCGAAAAATGGGCGGCTGCTCATTTGGGAGGAGCCGCTCACGACCGGCGAAGACCCTTGGGACACGGACTTCGTTCCTCCCGCGAATGAGCTGAACGAGGAGCAGAAAGTCGCGCTCGAAGAAATCCGCGGCTGGCTGGCGGCGGGCGAATTTACAGCGGGTCTGCTGCACGGCGTGACGGGAAGCGGCAAGACGGAGGTCTATCTGGGCGCGATCGAAGCGGCGCTCGCGCGCGGGAAGACGGCGATTGTGCTGGTGCCGGAAATCGCGCTCACGCTGTGGATGAGCCGGCTGGTGCGCGCGCGATTCGGCGCGGGCGTCGCGGTGCTGCACAGCGGCTTGCCGGAAATCGAGCGCGCGCGGGAATGGTGGCGGGTGCGGCACGGAGAGGCGCGCGTGGTGGCGGGAACGCGGTCGGCTGTTTTCGCGCCGCTTGAGAACGTGGGCTTGATCATCGTGGACGAGGAGCAGGAGTCGAGCTACAAGCAGGAGGAAACGCCGCGCTACAACGGCCGCGATGTGGCCGTGTATCGCGCGCGGCTCGAGGGGGCCGTGGCGCTGCTCGGGTCGGCCACACCTTCGATTGAGACATACCACAACGCGCGCGCGGGAAAATATCGCCTGTTGACGCTCGGCGCGCGCGTGGCGAACCGCCCCATGGCGCGCGTGCGCATCGTGGACCTGCGCGAGGAATTTCGCGCGCGGCATAAAGCGGCGCCCGTGTCGGAAGCTCTTCGCGAAGCGCTTGCGCTGCGGCTCGAAGAGGGCACGCAGGCGATGGTGCTCATCAACCGGCGCGGCTATTCGTGGTCGCTGCTGTGCCGGAGCTGCGGCGCCGTGGTGCAGTGCGAGAATTGCAGCATCGCGCTGACGTATCACAAGAGCCGCGGGCGCCTGGAATGCCACTATTGCGGTTACGGCGCGCGGCCGGCGAAGCAGTGCGCGAAGTGCCGCGGCGAATACATGTACTTCGTGGGCGACGGCGCGGAGCGCGTGGAGGAATATCTCAAGGAGACATTTCCGCCGGCGCGCATCGCGCGGCTCGATCGCGATACGGTGCGCACGAAGCGCGAATATCAGCAGGTGCTGGGAGCGTTCGCGAAGGGCGAGATTGATATTTTGGTGGGGACGCAGATGGTGGCGAAGGGGCACGATTTCGAGCGGGTGACGCTCGTCGGCGTGGTGGCCGCCGATCTCGCGCTGGGGCGTCCGGATTTTCGCGCGGCCGAGCGCACGTTCCAATTGCTCACGCAGGTGGCGGGGCGCGCGGGGCGCGGCGCGCTCGCGGGCGAAGTGCTGGTGGAAACGTATTATCCGGAGCACTACGCCATCGAGTGCGCGGCGCGGCAGGATTTCCTTTCGTTCTACGAGAAGGAGGCGCACTTCCGGCGGATTCTGCACTATCCGCCTTTTGCCGCGCTCGCGAACGTGGTGGTGCGCGACCGCAAGATCGAAAACGCGATTCGGTGGTCGCGCGCGCTCGCGGGATATTTCGCGCCATTCGAAAAGCGGGGCGTGAAGATTCTGGGTCCGGCGGCGGCGCCGCTGGCGCGGCTGCGGCGCGATTATCGCTTTCAATTCGTGCTGAAGTCGCCCGAGCGCGCATCGCTGGGGAAGGCGCTGGCCGGGTGCCTGGATTTCGCGGCGGCGAAGGAAATTCCCGCGGCGGCGGTGATTGTGGATGTGGACCCGGCGAGCCTGAGTTAGGCGCGCGATTTGGGCGGGGCGTCAGGGATTGGCCGCGGGCCAGGGCGTGAAGCACAGCAGAAAAATCACGAGCGCGACAACGGCCCAGGCGCGGCGCGCAGGGTCGAGCGGGCGCCAGCGGTCCATGATGGGCGGGTGGCGGAAGCGCAGGGAGAGAATAATGGTCACCGCGCCCCAGAGGAGCCAGCCGCGCCAGCAGTAAATTCCGAGAGCGAAGAGTGCGAGGGCCACGGCCAGCGAAATGCGGTGGTGGAGCGCGCTCGCCACGCTGAAGACGATGTGCCCTCCATCGAGCTGCCACACGGGAAGCAGATTGAGGCCGGTGACGAAGAGTCCCACCCAGGCCGCGCCTCCCACGGGAGAGAGCAGCACCCAGGCCGGGTTCACGTGGGGATGAAACAGCGCCACGAGGAGCCGCAGCGCCGGCAGATTGCCGAAAAAGAGGACTGCGTTATCCTGCGCGCCCGGATCAATTTTGGAAGTGGCCACGGCAATGGCGAGCGCGGGCAGGGCGATGATGAATCCTGCGACCGGTCCCGAGAGGCCCACGTCGAAAAGCGCGCGGCGCGTGGTGATCGGGGAGCGGATGCGAATGAACGCGCCGAAGGTGCCGAAGAGCGTGGGCGCCGGAATGAAATAAGGATAGCTCGCGTCAATGCCGTAAAATTTGCAGGCGAAAAAATGGCCGAGTTCGTGGGCCAGCAGAATGGCGAGCAGCGTGAAAGAAAATGGAATGCCGAGCGCGAGAAGCCGCGGATGCTGGAAGGGAATCAGCATCATGGCGAAGGGATTGGCGTCGCCTGAAAACGGCGCGCGATTGTGCGCGTACGAGAGCGCGAATTCCGAACCTACGGCGAGCGTGGAAGCGAGCGTCAGCAGAAAGAGGATCAGCGCGGGCCATAGCGGCCGCCGCGGCGGGATCGGCGGAACGTTCGCGAAAGGCGGGTAACGCGGGTCGAGGACTTCGACGGGGATGGGACCGCTATTGTTGTTGCTGCCGCCGCTGTCGCCGTTTGCGCTATTCGATGCATCACCGGGAATATTCATGGCCATTGGATGCGTCGCCGGGCGGAATCGGTCCGCATGCAAAATTGTGCGTGCGCGGGAGCGCCTGCAGGCAAGCGAAGTGTCAGGATTTGGCGCGCACAACGGGAAGCGCCTGCAGTTCCTTGCCGGGCTTGAAGCGGACGGCTTTTCCGGGCGGGATGCTGACCTGCTGTCCAGTGCGCGGATTGCGGCCGATGCCCGTCTTGCGCGGCTTGACGTTGAAGACGCCGAAGCGGCGAAGTTCGATGCGCTCCCCGCGGCCGAGAGCGTTTTTCATGGCCTCGAAGACAGTCTCCACGGCTTGTTCGGCTTTGGTCCTGGTGATGCTGGTCTTTTGAACGATCGCGTTGACGATGTCGAGCTTGATCACACAATCCTCCCGGCTGCGCAAACCCATGCTAGACAGGCAGTTGCGGGATGTCAAGCGCGGCCCCGCATCTTGATTCGTTATTGCGCAGCGTCCCGCGCCGCTACTTCCATTCGAAGGTTTGCTCGAGGCTGCCAACGCGCACGTCGAAGACGCCCGGCTCGACGACGCGTTTGTTCTCGGCGTTAATGAAGGAGAGATCTTCGGGAACCAATTCGAACGTACAGCGGCGGCTTTCGCCCGGCTCGAGCGATAGTTTCGCGAAGCGTTTCAGGCGCTTGAGTGGCGGAGTGATGCTCGCAAATTTCTCATTGAGATAAAGCTCCACTACTTCCTTGCCCGCGCGAGCGCCGGTGTTTTTCACCGTGACGGCCACCTGTATTTTGCGTTTGCCCGGTGCGCCCGTCGGCGTCACCTGCAAATCGGAGTAAGCAAAGGTCGTATAGCTCAAGCCGTAGCCGAATTCGAATTGCGGAGCGTAGAGAGGGGTCGTCTCCCCCGAATCTCCGAAAAATATCTTGTGATCGTAGGTGAAAAGCATGTCGGGCCAGCGAGGATACGTGATGGGCAGCTTGCCGCTCGGATTCACATCACCAAACAGAATATCGGCGATGGCCTGCCCTCCTGCGTTGCCCGGGTTGTAGGCCATCAGGATTGCGCCGGCGCCATCCACAATAGGCCGGATGATGCGCGGACGCCCTTCGGTGAGCACAATAATCACGGGCTTCCCGGCTTCGAGCACCTTCTGCGCCAGGTGAATCTGCGCGTCGGGAAGCGTGAGGTCTCCGATATTGCCGGGCGTCTCCGCGTAGGCCCACTCTCCCAGGCAGAGCACGACGGCATCCGCGCGTGCCGCCGCCGCTGCGGCACCGTCGCTATCGAGCTCCTTGTCGGTGGTGGCTCCGGGCACGTAGGTCACATTGTCCGCGCCAATCTTTTGCTGGATGGCTTGGAGGATGGTCGGGTAATCCTTCGGATGGAGCGAAGCGTTGTCGCCCTGCCACGTATAGCTCCAGCCGTTATCGAGGGGGACGAGCGAATCGGCGTCCGGCCCGGTGACGAGCACATGCGCCGCTTTCGAAAGAGGCAGAGCGCCCTTTTCGTTTTTCAGCAGTGTGATGGATTCCCGCGCGGCTTCGAGGCTCACCTGCCGCGACTCGGCCGAACCGACATCGGTCGGCGCGTCCTTCCCGCGCAGCGGATCGTCGAATAATCCCAACTCATATTTCAACGTAAGAATGCGGCGCACGGCCTCGTTGATGCGGGTCATCGGAACGCGGCCCTCCTGCACGAGCTGAAGCAGCAGATCGCTGAACCGGTAATCTTTCGGGACCATGCTCATATCCACCCCGGCGAGGATGGCGATGCGCGTCGCTTCTTTTTCATCGGCGGCGACGTGGTGCTTGGATACGAGGTTCTCAATGTCCTGCCAATCGGAAACCACGATTCCCTGGAAACCCAATTCGCCGCGTAGAACATCGGTCAGCAGAAAGCGGTTCGCATTGCCCGGGATGCCGTTCACTTCGCTGGAATTGACCATCACGGTGTGCGCGCCCGCCTTCACTGCCGCCGCGAATGTGGGAAGAAAATATTCGCGCAGCGTGGACTCGGGAATCAGGGCAGGGCTGCGGTCGCCTCCCGTGGTGGGATCGCTATAGCCGACGTAATGCTTCAGCGAAGCCGCAACATGGACGGGGCCGGAAATATCTTCGCCCTCGTAGCCGCGGACCGCGGCCACTCCCATCACGGATGCGAGATACGTATCTTCGCCGAATGTTTCATACAGACGCGGCCAAAGCGGCTGGCGGCCGGCGTCCAGGATGGGGGAGAACGTCCACGGAATGGCGGCTTTGCGCGTTTCGGCGGCGGAGATTTGGCTGTCGCGCAGCATGATTTCCGGATTCCACGTGGCGGCCATGCCGAGCGGCTGGGGAAAGAGCGTGCCTCCGGTCACGTACGTGGTGCCGTGAATCGAATCAATTCCGTACAACACGGGGATTTGCAGGCGTGCTTTTTTCGCCTCGGATTGTATGGCGCCGATAATTTCGTGCCACCTTTCGGGAGGCAGGCTCTGGTCGTGCGCGTTGAGGATGGAGCCGACGCCGTATTCCACCACAGCTTTGTGCAACTTGTCGGGAGCGATGCGGATGTCCTGGTCGGCGCTGTCGGTGACCATGCTGATATCCAGTTGCGTCATCTGGCCGATTTTTTCCTTGAGCGTCATCCGGGTGAGAAGCTTTTCCACGGCAGGGGCGAATTTGGCGGCGCTGGGTCCGGCAGGCGCCATATGCGACTGCAAAAACGCCTGGCTATCCACAATTTCGGCGGGATTTTCAGCGGCGAGCGGCAGGCTTCGAGCGCTGCCAAGCAGCAAGGAAGCAACGATTAGGAAAAGGGCCAAACGAGATTTGTTCACAGGGTTCTCCCGCGCGGCATAGTACGACTACGGGACGAAGATTTCCATGCTTTCTGAATTTTAATTCCCGATTTTGCGCGGCACATACACTTCAGCCGCCTGCTAAGCCAAAACGCCTGCGAAGGAAACCGAGCGGCGGGAAACCCGCTTCAGTCCTGCGCCTGGCTGCCGGAGAAGATGTGCTTGAGGCCGGCCCAGAAGCCATGCTTCTTTTTTGGCTGGGCTTGCGGCTGCGACGCAGAGCCGCCTTCACCCAGCGCCTGTCGCACGGCCCTGGCGAGCTCCGGGACGGCAACGTGGCCGTCGAAGTCCCATTCCGGCTCGACGCGGGCTCTGCGCGCCAGCAGAATCACGTCCGGACCCATGTCCGGCCGCATAGGCGCGGAAGCCGAAAATACGAGCGCCGGCAGAACCGTTCCATCCGCCTGGTCGGAAACGGAGGGCGCAGCCTGCGAAGTATCCTGCCGCGAGCGAGCGATGGGATGAGATTCGTCAGCATAGGTGAGAATGCTTGGCTCAGAGGCCGGCGCGGCCGAAACCGGCTGCGGATTTTTCGCGGGAGAAATCTCAGGTTGGGGTGTGGATGCCCTCTCGACCGGCTTCGACGCGGGCTCCCCTTCAGGCTCTGGTGCCGAGGGTTCGCTCACCTCGCAATGGCAGCTCTCTGCCGATCCCGCCACGGGCGCAAGCTTTCCCGACGCCAGAGAAAATTCTCCTGCCTGCGGAACGATCAGTTTTTCGCCCGTGAACTGCTGTTCGAGCTGGATCGCGCCGCTATCCGCGAGCACGCACAGGGATGTGTCCAGGCCAAGGCTCACGGTGACGTTGCGCGCGGCGTCCTCGATGCCCAGCGGCGTGGCGATAATGGTGGGCGTGAAAATGCGCAGCGCGGTCGAGGCCGGAAGCTGCGCGTGCACGGTTCCGAAACTGAGCGCGAGCGTAATCGCGCCGGCCGATTGCAGCACCGTGAATTTCGACGGGCCGCAAATATCGAGGGAACCGCCTTTGGCGAGCGTCATGCGCGCCTGGCCGGAATGGACCGTCACGACGCTGCCGTTCACCACGGAAATTCCGGGCGGAGACGTGGGTTCGCCGATGCCCGCGGCCGTCCCACTTTCAACGGAGACGTCCGTGCCCTCCACGCGCCCAATCACTCCCGGCGGCGCATCCTGCGCCCGCGTAGGGGCAAGGCACAAAAGCGCAGCCACCATGGAGGCCGCCAGACCGCAGACGGCAAAGGAGGAGACGCCGCCAACCGCTCGCGCGAATGGGAGCCTGGAGCGCATCGAAACCCCTATACTATATGGCCGTGGACAACGCTACAACTTCCGCTGCACCGGAGCCGGGTGGAGGAATTACCGGCGCGTCCGGCATCCGCGCGCCGCATCTTTCGCGCTGGCGCAGGATGCAGATTCCCATCTTCGCCTGGGCGGTCTACTGGACCGTGCGGCTGATAGGTCCCACGCTGCGCACCGAGATGATCGGCGTCCACAACGCCGTGCAGATTCGCGACGAAGGCGAGGCGGGAATCGGCGCATTCTGGCACCGCTGCATTTTCCCGGCGGTATGGATTTGGCGCGGCCGCGGCATCGTGGTGCTCAACACGGTTCATTTCGACGGCCAGTGGACGCGGCGCGTGATCGAACGGCTCGGTTTCGGCACGGCGCAGGGGAGCTCGACGCGCGGCGGCATCGAGGGCCTCACGGCGATGGCTCGATACCTCGATGCGGGCCACCACGTGGCGTTCACGGTTGACGGCCCGCGCGGCCCGCGCTACGTGGCCAAGCCCGGCCCGGTGATTTTGGCGCGGCGCACGGGACGGCCTATCTCCGTGTTCCATATCGGACTCGAGTGGGCGCACACGTTCAAAAAATCCTGGGACCTTTTTCGAATGCCGTATCCATTTTCTCGCGCCGTGATGTTCGTCGCGCCGCCCATCCGTGTTCCCACCGATGCGGATGGCGAAATGATGAAGCGCAAGCAAGCCGAAATGCAGGCCGCGCTCGAGCGGGCTCGCGCCGCCGCCGAATCGTGGTTCGGGCGGAGCGAAGAAGAGCGCGACCGCGTCCGCGACGAGTGGCGCGAAAAAACCTAGCCTTCGCCGAGCTTGACGGCGACGTCCATCTTCTTGCCGTCGCGGATAATCGTCAGCGTGACGGTATCTCCGGGCCGCGAACGATTGAGCAGCAAATTCAGATCGCCCTGGCTGGCCACCGGGTTCCCGTTAATGGCGACGAGCACATCCCCGCCGACGCGCAACTGCTGCAATTCCAAAAGCATCGTGCGTGTCCCGCCGCGAATTCCCGCTTGAGCCGCGGGGCCGCCCGGCACCACGCGCTCGATCAAAATCCCCTGCTCGACAGGAAGACTGAGGGCTTCGGCAAGCCCGGGCCACAGCGCCCGCCCCTCGGCGCCCAGCACGGCGCGGCGGACATGGCCCTGGGTGATCAAATCGTCGGCCACGCGGCGCGCCGTGTTGATGGGAATCGCGAAGCCGATTCCCGCCGTGGTTCCCGTGGGCGCATAGATGGCGCTATTGATGCCGATCACTTCTCCGCGCGAATCGAGCAGCGGCCCGCCCGAATTTCCACGATTGATGGCCGCGTCGGTCTGGATGGCGTCGTCTATGAACGTGTTTTCGCCCGTTTGCACCGTGCGCCCGAGCGAGCTGACCACGCCCGTGGTGAGCGTGCTCGCGAATCCAAACGGATTGCCGATGGCCAGAACGCGCTGCCCCACCAGCAGGTTGCTGGAATTGCCGAGCGGCAGCGGCGTGAGCTTGCGCCCGTGCGCATCAATTTGAATCAGGGCGATATCGTTGCGCGTGTCCGCGCCGATGAGTTTGGCTTTGTAGCGCGATTGGTCGCCCAGCGTGACCTCGATGGTCTGCGCGCCCTCGACCACGTGGTAATTCGTCAGGATGTGGCCGTCGGTATCAATCAAGAAGCCCGAGCCCGCGCCTTGCACGGGCACGGGATTGAAGAAAAAATCATATTCCACGGCGCCCGTGATGATGTTGGCCACCGCCGGCGACGCATCCTTATAGATGCGCACGTTTTCCGCCTCGGTGGCGTCCAGGTTTGGTTCCGTCCCCGGCGCAGGCTCCGGCAGGGCTGCTACCTTTGCGGGTTCATGCTGCCCGTAGTGCTCGCCGGCCCAGTAGGCGCCCAGCCCCACGATTAGGCCGATCGCCAGTAGCCGAATCGCGCGTCCCACACCGTTTTTTTCCCGCATCATAAATAGCCATCCCTTTCGCTCGCACCAGCCGCTATCAGGGCCGCTTCTCGTCAGCCGAAGCCAATTGCTTCAACCTTGCGGCCACTTCGCGCACCTGGCGCTCCGTTTCTTCCATCGAGCCCGAGGAGTCAATCACGTCATCCGCCATGCGGCGCTTTTCATCCGCAGGCATTTGCGCGGCGATACGCCGGCGCGCCTCGTCCGCCGAAAGGCCACGCTCCTTTAGACGTGCGAGCTGCTGTTCCGGGGAGCACCAGCAGACGATTATCCGGTCGAGCTGCTTATCGAAGCCGGACTCGAAGATGAGCGCCGCGCTGAACACGGCCAGCCCGGGCCCACCCGGCCGGTCTAGCGCCTCAAACCATTTTTGCGCCGTGCCGAGAATCCGAGGATGAAGAATGCGATTGAGCCGCGCGAGCTTCTCGTGGTCGGCGAAGACGATCGCGCCGAGCTTTTCGCGGTCCACGGCGCCATCCGCGCCCAGAATCCCGCCGCCGAATTCGCGCACGACTTCCTCGCGGGCCTCCTGGCCGGGTTTGAGGAGTTCATGCCCGATGGGGTCTGCTTCGAGCAAGGGAACATCGAGGCCGCGCAGAATCTGCGCCACTGTGGATTTCCCCGAGGCAATCCCGCCCGTGAGGCCGGCGCGCAGCATCAGCGCTCGACAGCCGCCCGTGCGGAGGCGCTCGTGCCGCCGCTACGCCGCAGGCGCGCGGTTTTCACCGTGTTGCTCATGAGCATGGCGATGGTGAGCGGACCCACTCCACCGGGAACGGGCGTGAGCGCGCCCGCTGTGTGGATCACTTCGGGATGAACGTCGCCCACGAGCACGGAGCCTTTGGCGCGGAACGCATCGAGCTTCGCGGGGAAAGCGGAAAAAATTCGCTCCGCGAGCGCGGCATCTGTTATGACGTTCTGCCCCACATCAATCACCGTCGCTCCCGGACGAATATATTCCGGCGTCACCATGGCCGCGCGTCCCATGGCCACGACGACCACGTCGGCGCGGCGGACCGTTTCCGCGAGAGCGCGCGTTTTGGAATGGCAAATCGTAACGGTCGCGTTGGCGTGAAGCAGCAGCAGGGCCATCGGCTTGCCGACAATATCGCTGCGGCCCATCACGGCGGCGTTCGCGCCTTCGAGCGGGATTTTGCTGCGGCGCAGAATTTCCATCACGCCGGCGGGCGTACAGGCCACCAGGCTGGGCCGGCCAGCCACGAGCCTGCCCACGTTTACCGGGTGGAAGCCGTCCACATCCTTGGCGGGATCCACGGCATCGAGAATTTTCTTCGCGTCCACCTGCGGCGGCAGGGGCATCTGCACGAGAATGCCGTCCACGTCGTCACGGCGATTCAAATCCCCGATAAGGGCGAGCAGTTCGCCTGTCGAAATGGAAGAGGACGGCTCGATGAGGAAGCTCGAAAGCCCCAGCTTGGCGCATGCGGCGATTTTGCTGTTGACGTAAAGTCTCGACGCGGGATTATCGCCCACCAGCACGGCCGCGAGCCCTGGACGTATTCCCGCCGCCGCGAGCGCGGCGATTTCGCCCGCAAGCTCGGCGTAGATTTCATTGCGGATGGCGTTGCCATCGAGGATGCGCGCAGCCAAGTGGAGGCTCCCTATTGTGGCCTTGCAGTTCGTACGTACGCGCCATCATAGCACACGCGATTCTTGCCATTTCCACCCCGCTCGCCATGCGGCTTTCCGCGCCCTTCACGGCATCCTAATCATCTGGAATCGCGCGCGAGCGCAATTCGCGACAACACGTCTCTCTTTGCATAGGCAAGGCGTGGACGTGTCTGTTACAATTTTCACATTCGAGGGGGCAGGCTCCGCGCCGAAGCGCGCTTTTTGCGCTCAGGCTGATCGTGCGGAGCGCGGCGGAAGATGGAAAACGGCAAGAAACGAATTTTGATCGTCATGGCCTCAGTCGCTGGACTGACGGCGCTGGTTCTCGCCCTGCTCGCCTCTCGCGGCCAGGCGCCGCTCGTGCAGGTGGTGACCGTCGCGCGAGAGGATTTGACCGAGTCCATCTCGAGCAACGGAATCGTGGAACCCATTTCCCCTCAGATTGCCCTCGCCGAATTTCCCACATTCGTTGATAAAGTGACGGCCACCGAAGGGCAGGCCGTGCACCGTGGCCAGGTGATCCTTACGCTCAATGTGGCGGACGTGAGCTCGCAGCTCGCCAAGGCGCGCGCCGATCTGCTCGCTGCGCAAACCGACCTGCGCAACGCCCACGCGGGCGGCCCGCCGGATGACGTGGCGCATCTCGAGAGTGATCTGCAGCAGACGCTCGTGGAAGTCTCAAGCCTTGAGCGAAATGAAAAGGCCCTCGAACAGCTCGTGCCGGAACATGCCGCCACCCAGGACGAACTCGCCGCAAGCCAGGCCAGCCTGGCCAAGGCACGCGCGCATCTTCTGGAGGACCAGCAAAAGAAGCAGGCCATGGTGCGACAGGCGTCGGTGAGCGTCGAAAGCGCCGGCCTCCTCGTCCGGGAGGAGCAGGACAACGTGCAGTCGCTCGAGGAAAAGGTTCGCTCGGCGACGGTCGTCGCTGCGTCCGATGGAACGCTCTACTCTCTGCCCGTGCACACCGGCGACTATGTGAAGGTGGGCGACACGCTGGCCGCAATGGCCGACTTGCGCCACGTCCGCGTCCGCGCCTTCGTGGACGAGCCGGACCTCGGCGGGCTCGAGCCGAATCAGCAGGTGGAAGCCACATGGGACGCCAGGCTGGGCCAGACTTGGACCGGACGCACCGAACAGATTCCCAAGGAAGTGGTTTCCCACGGAATGAGGAGCGTCGGAGAAGTCCTCTGCTCGGTGGATAACGACAATCTCGAGCTTCTGCCGAACGTCAACGTCGAAGTGCGCATTCTTGTGCGGCAGCGGCAGGGAGCGCTCGCGGTATCGCGCTCGGCCGTGCAGGAAGACCACGGCCAGCACTACGTCTTCGTGCTGTCGGATGGCGAGGTCTCTCGCCGCAACATTGCCGTGGGCATCTCGAGCGCCACGGATTATGAAGTTGTCTCGGGCCTGGAGCTTGGCACGCGCGTCGCCGTTCCAGGAAATCGTGAACTGCGGGATGGCATGGAAGTTCGCCCGGCGGTGACCAATTGAGGCTCTGCTCCCGCGGGCTGGCCACGGCAATCTTCGCGATTTTGCTGGCCGCGCCCTTCCCGGTGTTTTCCGCGCCCGGTAGCGCCTCTGGCTTGATTGAGGCCGCGCAGCATCAGTTCGATTCCGGGAATTACACTCTGGCGATTGCCACCCTCCAATCCGCTATTGCCGGCGCTCCGTCGAATGCCGGCGCGTATTACTGGCTCGGGCGCTGTTACTACGAATTGCGCGATTACGATAATGCCGTGGCGCAACTAGGGAAAGCCATCTCGCTCGACGGCCAAAATTCCGTGTATCACCAGTGGCTCGGCCGCGCCTATGGCGGCAAGGCGGACAAGGAGAGAAGTTTCTCCGCTGCCAGAAAAGTGAAAAGCGAGTTTGAGGCCGCCGTCCAACTCGATCCCAAAAATATTACCGCGCGCCGGGATCTGGAAGAATATTGCATGGACGCTCCGTGGATCGTCGGCGGGAACAAGGACGAATCCGCCGCCCAGGTCACCGCCATTGCCGCGCTCGATCCCGTCGAGGGGCATCTCGCGCGCGCCGCCTATGATGTGGAGGGATTGAAGAAGCCGGAACAGGCCGATAGCGAATATCGGCAGGTGCTGGCCGCCACGCCCCATCGCATCGAGCCGTATCTCGAAGCGGCCGACTTCTGGGTGAAACAGAATAAAACGCAGGATGCATCCGCGGCCGTGGAAGCCGCAGCCAAAGCGAGCCCCAGCGATCCTCGCATCGCCTACTATCGCGGGGTTGTGCAAGTGCTTTCGGGCACCGATCTTGCCGGCGCCGAGACCCTCCTCAAATCCTATGTTGCCAGCACGCCGGATCGCAGCGACTGGCCTTCCCATGCCGCCGCCCGCTATTGGCTGGGCAGGCTCGATGAAGCGCAAGGCAAGCGCGCCGAAGCTGCCGAGCAATACCGCGCCGCGCTCCAGCTCGATCCAGGAATGAAGGACGCGCGGGCGCGCCTCGAGAATCTTGAGAAGACCTCAAAGTAGCCGCGCCTTCCTCCAAGTCGTGTGCCACCCTGCGGCAGGATAGTGACTAGAGGTGTTTCGTTGCGAGCGGCGCGCCGGGCGGCGCGGCTGTTCCTTCGGGGACAGGCTGGTGGTAGTTCTTGACCGGCACGGTGACGGTACCCATTGCTCCTGATGCCGTGTCGAACACGACCACTTTCAGAATCTCCGCGCCAGACGCTATCGCCAGCTGCTTTGTCATTTTGATTCCTTGCTGCATCACGTGGTCGTACATCTCCTTTTGGAGATTCAGCGTTAGATGTGACTCGACGGCGCCTATCGAATCGCCCTTGGCGTCATATTGGCAAAATACAATTTCGAGGCCCCCTTTCCACTGTCCCGCATCTTCGTCCAAGCGGACTCCCTGTGCATCGAGGTTCAGAGTGAAACTTGCCTGGCCGAGCTGCGACCCTGGCTGGACGCCAACGGTGAGGCCCAGACCCGTGGAATCGAGGGGACTCTTGAGCGCGTCCTCGATTACCGCATGCATTTCCTTCTGTCCAGAAGGCGCCTCGGCGAGGGCAAAGTAACCCTTTCTCGAGCGGACTCCGACGTCCGAACGGTCCACCTTCACAGTAATTTCGTGGAACCGGCCGTCCCATTTTCCATGGTTCGGGTAGTAGCCCAGGACGTAGCTGACACGCCCATCGTCCATGGCGCTGCGCACGGAGCCCGCAATGTCATTGTTATTGTAAGAGGCGCGGCCGCCCGTGCGATCCGCGAGTTCATTCATGGTTGAAGGGTCCAGGGATGGACTCAAAGTGCTGGTGTCCACGGGGAGACCGTTCTCGCCGCCCGTGCTGTGGCCGCCCAACTGCGACGTTTCCCCCGCGGTAGCGGCGAAGGCCGGAGCATTTCTCATTCCCCCTGGGTCCATCGGATACACGGCAATGTCAGACTGATTGAGCACGCGCGTGAGGCCCATCGAGACGGGGAAATTGGAGGACAACCAAACCAGGCTCTTACGTCCCGGTATGGACGCCAGGTGATTGGCGATTGCCGCGATGGCTTGGGAGGTGAATTGCGCACGCGCAGGGATAAGGGAATGGGCCCACTTGGCATTCCATCCGTTGGCGCCGCCGGCGGCATCCCATTCGTCTGTAAAGGGATCGCCCCCGGTTAAGGCGTTGTCGCCTGCCGACGTATCCACTTCCAAGGAATATTGGCCTTTTTCAGTATTGATGGCGTGCAACAATGCCGTGGAATTCTGCGTGAAGTCCTGGATGATCCTGAGCCGGCCTGGTCCGAGGACGTAAATCGCGACGTGATCCTGGGGATTGAGTTGGCGAAGGACCTTGACGGCCGAAGACCTCATGTAAGACTGAACGGTGAAGGGCGTATTCAGGGCGTCGAGGAGAATGACGGTAACATTCCCCGGGGCTTGGCCGGTTTGCTCGTAGCGGTTGGAGAAGATACCCGGCGGCAAGGGCTGCGCGGACGCTTGCGCCTCCGCCAAGTTGCCGCTTTCCTCGGAAAAAAACGCGATCTTCTCCGGCTGCCCCTGATCGAGCAACGTGAAATCCTCTTTTGCAAGGCCGGTGACGGGCGCGCCTTTTTTGTCTTGAACGATTACATGAACTTGAACGAAATGCGTCGCCACACGGAGAGGAGTCAGCGCCTGGCTGGCGGGGGGCGTGGATTGCGCGCGCAAGACGCACGGGTTAAGCAGGCAAAGAAAGGCCGCAAAAAAGCCGGTCGAAAGCATAATGGGGCCGAGAGAGGGGAGACTTGGGCAGGAGCGTCGCGTCTGGGCAGGGGCGCGCATGTGCACGCGATTGACCGGCGAGGATAGTAATGCGCTATGTATGGGCAAGGTTGTCCGAATCCCTGCACCCTCTAGAACGCACACCTTATCATTGCCCTGCCCAGGGCGCAATGAAACCTCTGCCAGCTTCGGCCCCCCCGGTGCATGCAAGTAGGGAACCGCTGCCGGGTTTGCTATATTCATCCCATGCGCGCTGAAATGATGCAACGCGAGACGTGGGCCCTGGCGTTCGAGGAGCTCCGCGGCAACAAGGTACGCGCGCTTCTCACCATGCTGGGCATCGTCATCGGCAGCGCCTGCATCGTCCTGGTGGTCACCGTCGGGCTCACGGGACGGCGCTACATCGTCCGACAAATCGAGGGCGTGGGCTCCAATCTGGTGATCGCGGAAGTGAGCAACGAGGGCCTTTCCGGCACCTGGACTCCCGCCGACCAAATCACCCTGGGCGATCTCGATGCCGTCCTGCACGGCATTCCCCAGGTTGTCGAAGCGGCGGGCACGAACGACATGGCCATGACCATGGACGCAGGCGGCAAGGCGTTTCCCGTCCGGCTCGTCGGCGTCACCAGCGGGTTCGAGAGAATCCGCAAACTCGTGATTCCTCTCGGCCGCTATTTCGACGACGACGATATGACCTCGTCCACGAAGGTTTGCCTGCTTACCGAACATCTCGCATCGCTCGTGTTTCCCTCCGGCACCCCTCTGGGGAAGGACATTCGCGTTGGCGAGCTTCACTTCACGGTGATCGGCACGTTCAGGGAGCGCGTGGCTACCTTCGGACAGTCGGAAATCACGCAGGACTCCCTTCTCGTTCCCTTTTCCCTCATCAAGTACTACACGGGACAGGAATATTTCAGGACGTTCTACGCGCAAGCCGATAATCCGGAGGATGTTCCGCTGGTCACGAGCGAAGTGGCGGAAATCATCCGCAACCGGCATCGTCCCGGGGCCCAATACCACGTCGAAAATCTCGCCGGGCTTCTCGAAACCGCGCGCGGTATGGCCGCCGATCTTACCTGGGTTTTGATGATTACGGCGTTCGTCGCGCTGGCCATCAGCGGCATCGGAATCATGAACATCATGCTCGTCACCGTCACGGAGCGCACCCGCGAAATCGGCATTCGCAAAGCCATCGGCGCGCCGCGCCACGCCATCCTCTCCCAGTTTCTCGCTGAGGCCCTGCTCATCAGCGGGACGGCCGCCCTCATCGGGATTTTGATTGCCGTTTCCATTCCCCCGCTGCTCACCTTCGTGATGGGATTTTTCTTCCCCGGCGAAAGCGTTGGCATTCCCGTATCGTGGATTTCAGTTGTCGTGGCGTTCGTAGTATCCTGCTCCACGGGCTTGATATTCGGCTATCTCCCGGCGAATCGGGCGGCTCGGCTGCATCCTGTGGAATCGCTTCGCTATGATTGATAAAAACAGATTTTGTCTTGTGGCGCTTGCCGCGTTGCTGGCCACGGCCTGCGCACACCCTGCCCGCGCGCAGGACCAGACCAAGGACCAGGTCAAGGATCAGAGCCAGGAACAGAGCCCCGACCAGGGGACGCTGACGCTCCGCAGCGCCGTCACGATGGCCCTTGATAACAGCTCCGAACTCAAGCTTGCCCGCGTGCAATATACCGTGGCGATGAAGGAAGCCGGACTCGACCGCGCCGAGTTCCTTCCCAATCTCTACACCGGCTCGGGCGCCGCCTACTCTTTTGGTTTCCCCGCTCTGCCCGGCGGCAATGCCCCGGCGGTCTTTGAACTCTCCTACACGCAATCCATTTTCAATCCCTATCTGAAGGGTCAGCAGCATGCCGCGGAGGAGCGCGCCAAGGGCCAGAAGCTCCAGATGGAGGATATGCAGGACACCGTGATTATTCACGCGGCCACCGCGTATCTCGAGTTGGCCAAGGTGCGCCATTCGCTCGATCTGCTGCGCGATGAAGAAGCCAGCGCGGAAAAAATTCTGGAAGTCACCCACGAGCGCGTGGACGCGAATCAGGAGCTCCCCATCGAGGTCACGCGCGGTGAACTGGCGCTCGCGCGCGTCGAAGAGCGCATCGTGAAGCTCGAAGGCCGCGACGATATTCTCACGCAGCAGATTCACGATCTCACGGGCCTCCCGGAAGACCAGGCCATCTCCGTGGGGACCGAAGAGCCCGACTTTTCGACCGATGAGCAGACCGGCGCCATGGTGAACATGGCCATCGCCAGCGACCGCGGAATTCAGGAGGCTGAAGACGAGCGCGCCGCGCGCGAGCATATCCTCCGCGGTGCCCGCTTAAGCTATCTGCCCACGGTGGATCTTGTCGGCCAGTACAACGTCCTCAGCAAATTCAATAATTACCTCGAATTTTACAAGACCTTCGAGCGCAATAATTTTTCGGCAGGCGTGCAGGTGACCATTCCGATTTTTGCCGCCAAGACCTCCGCGACCGTCGCCCTGGCAAAAAGCCAGTTGGATGCCGCCGAACTGACCCTGGGCAACAAGCGCCAGGACGTGCGTCTCGACGTCCAGCAAAAGGTCCGCGACGTGCGCGAGCTCGATGCCAGCCGGGAAGTGGCGCGCCTCGATCTGAAGCTCGCCCAGGAAAATCTTCAGTTGATCCAGGCCAAATACGACCAGGGCCAGGCCATGCTCCCGGACCTCGAGCAGGCGCACCTCGACGAAAGCGACAGATGGGTGGCCTTCCTCGACGCCGACTTCGCCCGGCAGCAGGGGCAGCTTACCCTCCTCCAGGTCACCGGCCAATTGGCCAAGGTGTTTCAATAGGGGATGCCGGGATAGAAACCGTGCTATGGTCCCGCTGGAAAATCGAGTAAGATAGTCTCTCGCAGTTCACCCGGCCCGACTAGGGGTCTATCTAGAGCGAGGTGCAGCAGATGCCGTCTGTAATGAAGACTCTTTTAGTGAATCCGCCGAGCTTTGAAAAATTCGACGGAGGAGCCGGCTCTCGCTGGCCCGCCACGCGCGAGATTGAATCCTACTGGTATCCCGTGTGGCTGGCATATCCCGCTGGAATGCTTCCCGGCAGCCGCTTGCTTGATGGACCGCCGCACCACATCAAGCCCGCCGAAGTGGTTCGCATTGCGCAGGACTATGAATTCGTCGTTCTGTTCACCTCCACCGTGGGCTTTCAAAGCGACCTGCGTATGGTCCGCGGCATGAAAGAGGGGAAGCCGGATTTGAAGGTTTGCCTTGTCGGTCCCCAGGTGCAGATCAAGCCCGCGGAAAGCCTAATGGCCAGCGCGGATGTTGACTTCGTCGTGCGCGGCGAATTTGACCACGCCGTGGTCGAGTACGCGCAGGGAAAGCCGCTCTCTGAAATCGCCGGCGCCAGCTACATGGTCGACGGCAAAGTGGTGCACAACCCCTCGCGTCCGCCCATGGAAACCGCGGAGCTCGACGAACTTCCGTTCGCCACGGAGGTCTATCAGCGCGATTTGACCATCGAAAAGTACAACGTGCCGTTCCTGCTGCACCCGTTCGTTTCTTTTTACACCGCCCGAGGTTGTCCGGCGCTGTGCACCTTCTGCCTGTGGCCGCAGACGCTCTCGGGCCATGCCTGGCGCGTTCGCTCCGTGGAAAGCGTGGCCCGGGAATTCCGGCAGGCGCACAAAATGTTCCCGCAGGCCAAGGAATTTTTCTTTGACGACGACACGTTCAACATCCGCAAGGACCGCGTCCTCGCGCTCTGCAAGGAGTTCCAGCCCGTTGGTTTCCAGTGGTCCTGCACGTCGCGCTCGCACAGCGACTACGAAACGCTCAAGGCCATGGCCGACGCCGGCTGCCGCCTGCTCATCGTGGGCTTCGAGTCGAGCGATCCCCAAATCCTGAAGAACATCAAGAAGGGCGTCACTCCGGAGACGGGCCGCACCTTCGTCAAGAATTGCAAAAAAGTTGGCATTCGCGTTCACGGTGATTTCATCATCGGCCTTCCCGGCGAAACCAAGCAGACCATCGAGAACACCATTCAATATGCCAAGGAACTCGATTGCGAAACGATTCAGGTCTCCATGGCCCACGCCTATCCCGGCACGGAGCTGTATGAGCAGGGCATGCGCGATGGATTCCTTGCCGGCGAAGCCATCACCGACGACGGCGGCCACCAGCTCCCGCATCTCCAATATCCCGGCCTCTCCAAGGAATACATGGTCGAGTCCGTGAACCGCTTCTACGATAGCTACTACTTCCGTCCCAAGGTCGCCTGGCGCATCGTCCGCGACGCGCTCTGGGATTCGCACGAGCGCAAGCGCCTCTATCACGAGGCCGTGGACTTCATGAAGCTTCGCGCGGACCGCATCAAGGTGGCGAAGTCGCGGAAGGGCGTCCAGAAAAAGGCCATGGTCGCCGTTCCTCCCATGAATTCACGCCCCGAGGTCGGTGAGTCGCAAGGCGCATGACGTCGCCGCAAGGCCTGCACCTCAAGACCATCATCCTGATTTTGATCATGGTTTCCGTCGCCCCCTTGGGCGACACCTTTCTCGGCAAGGGCATGAAGCAAGTCGGGGCCATGGGAAGCTGGGCGCCCTCCCATCTCTTCCATTTCTTCTTTCGCGCGTTTACCTCCGGGACCATCTGGATCGGCATCGGCCTGCTGCTCACTTTTTTCGTCGCCTATCTGCTGGTTCTCTCCTGGGCGGACTACAGCTACGTCTTGCCGGCCTCCTCGATTTCGAGTCTGATGATTGCCCTGCTCGCACATTTCGTTTTGCATGAGACGGTCACGCCAACGCGCTGGGCGGGCGTCGGCTTCATTTGCGTGGGCGTATTTGCCGTCGGCCGCACGCAACCGCGCACCACGGAGCGCCGCTCTTGCTGAAGGCCGCCATTCTCTATTTCCTGATCGTCGTTCCCGGCACGGCGGGCGAGATTTGCATGTCGCACACCATGAAAACCGTCGGCGAGGTGGTGGATTTTCGTCCGCACTCGATCGCCCTTGCCATCGGCCGCGCCATGAAGCTTCGCTCGTTCTGGATCGGCATTCTGATGATGGCCACGGGTTTCTTCGCTCTGCTCGGAATGCTCTCGGTCGCCAAGGTCAGCTTTGTTTTTCCGGCCACCGCGCTGAGCTATGCTGTAGGCACACTGGGCGGCCGGCTGTTCCTCGGCGAGCGCGTGACGCCCCAGCGCTGGTTCGGCGTTCTGATGGTTTGCATCGGCGTCGCTCTGGTTGCCATCGGCAAGGGATAACGCGCGAAGGATTGCCTCATGACGGCGTGGACGGCGATTCGCGATGCTCTCCTCTTGCTGGCGGTTGCGCCCTTCGCCTACTACCTCCTCGCGATTATCGCCGCCGATCGCTTTTTCGCCCCTCGCCCCGATAGCCCCTCGGATTTCACTCCGCCTGTCAGCATCCTCAAACCCATTCACGGCCTCGACCGCGAGACGTACGACAACTACGCGAGTTTTTGCCGCCAAGATTACCCCCAGTTCGAAATCTTCTTCTGCGTGACGGACGGATCCGATCCCGCCATCCCGGTGATCGAGAAAATCATCCGCGATTTCCCTGATCGCCAGATTCGCATGTTCGTCGGCTCCGATCCCGTGGGCGCAAGCGACAAAGTATCGAAGCTCTGCTGCATGGCCCGCGAAGCGCGGCACGAAATCGTGATCGTCAGCGATAGCGACGTCCGCGTCGCGCCGGGCTTCCTGCGCGCCGTCGTGGCGCCCTTCCGCGATCCCCAGGTCGGCGGCGTCACCTGTCTCTATCGCGGCCTCACGGATGGCTCGCTCCCCTCCGTTCTCGAAGCCCTCGGCAACTCCACGGATTTCGCGCCCGGCGTGCTCGTCGCGGAAATGCTGGGCGGCGGGAAACTCGATTTCATGCTCGGCGCCGTCATGGCCACCACGAAAAAACATCTCGCCGAAATCGGCGGATTCGAATCCCTCGCCGATTATTTTTGCGACGATTACGAGTTCGGCAACCGCATCGCCGCCGGCGGCCATCGCATCGAGCTTTCGCGCTTTCCCGTGGACATCGTCTACCCGCGCGAAACGCTCGCTGAAGCCTTCCGCCATCAGGTCCGCTGGAACCTCAGCATCCGTTATTCGCGCCCCGGCGGCCATTTCGGCCTGCTCTTTACGAACGGGCTTGTGTGGTCTCTTGTGGGCCTGTCCCTCGCGCACTCCTGGCTTGGTGTGGTGGGATTTTTGGCTGGCTATTCCTTGTTGCGCTATGAAATGGCGCTCAGCACGGGCGCGCGCGGTATGCGCGACCCGCTCGTCCGCCAAAAATTGTGGATGCTGCCGCTGCGCGACGCCTTTGCCTTCGTCGTCTGGCTCGCCAGCTTTTTCCCCCAGCGCATCCACTGGCGCGATCGCCAATTCCACGTCCGCAATAAACGCCTCGTCGCCGTTCCTCCACCCCGCGCCCGCTGTTGACGCCGCCCGCTTCCGCCAGTAAAGTAGGTGCAGGTCGCGCTCGCGGCCTTTTTTGTTGTCTCCCATCGGCTGGGAGGTCGTACAATTGGCAGTACATCAGATTCTGGATCTGATTATCCTGGTTCGAGTCCAGGCCTCCCAGCCAGCTCCTTCACAAAAGGGCACTCGAAGATGTTCGCTGCCGGCACTTTCAAGCCATTCGGCCCCCGCGCGAGTCGCGCATCAGCGGCTATCGCGTCGCTGGTTTTCCTAGTCTGTGCAGTCCCCCTAAAGGCTCAGCAGCCTACGCCCCCACCTCCGCCTGCCCCGGTCCCGCTAAATGTGACTACCGTGCCCTCTTCCATCCCGGTCAACCCCGCCACGCAGTGCATTCGGCCCGCGCCGATGGTTCGCTGGCAGGATTATCAGGGGCCGTTCGCAAAGGTTGTTGGCGTATTCGGACGGGAACTGGAGCGCAGATCGGTGCATCCTCTGCCTTACAAATCCGGAACGCTCCTATGCACCTTCACCGTGAAGGATAAATTTATCTTGTTCCTCCGGGATTCGGAGGACCCTCTCACCTTTATCACCGCCGGCTTCAACGCGGGAATCAGCCAGGCGGAAAACAATGACCCGACTTTCGGCCAGGGCGCCGCCGGGTACGCCGACCGCTTTGGCGCGGCCATGGCCGATCAGGCCTCTTCTCGTTTCTTCAAGGATTTTTTCTACCCCTCCCTGTTTTCCGAGGACCCCCGCTACTATCGCCTGGGCCACGGCACCACCAACGAACGATTTCTTCATGCCGTGGGCCACACCGTCATCACCTACCATGTGGATGGCACGCGCACTTTCAATTTCTCGGAATGGTTTGGGACCGTAACCACCGTCGCGCTCAGCAACACCTACCATCCGGGCAACCGCCGTGGCTTCGACCCGGCCGCCGAACGTGTGGGCTACAGCATCGCCAGCGATGCCGCATTCGACGAGCTGCGCGAGTTCTGGCCGGAGATCGCCCGCAAGTTTAAGCTGCCCTTCCGCGACCGCGACGAACCCGCGGATTGACCCTTCCCCGCGAGTCCTCGTCTGTCGAACGTAAAAATTTCGGACAGGCCACCAAAACTGTTCTCCAGGCCAGTAGGAATACCCCTTTCGCCCTCCCTATGATTATGAAGTTAACACTAGAGATACCATGCCTCAGGGACCGAATCGCTCTCCTTTGCCATTTCACGTTCGTTCGGCGCCTCGGCAGACGCGCGGATTTGCCGCACTCCCCTTTGTTGTGGCCGCATGGCTGGCTTTTTGGGCGGCTCCGGCTTACGGCCAGGTCAGCGTTTTAACCCAGAACTCCGACAACGGGCGCGACGCGGTCTACAACGAGACGACTCTCACTCCCACTTCCACCATCCACAAGCTGTTCACCGTCACGCTTGATAGCCCCGTCATGGGACAGGCATTGATCCTGGGGGGTCTGAATATTCCGGGCCAGCCTGAAAATATCCTCCTGGCCGCCACTTCGCCCAATGGAGGCGGAGCGAGCAGCGCCTGGGCCTTCAATGCGGACACGGGGGCGATGCTTTGGCAGCTCAGCCTGGGAACTACCGTGTCATCCGCCACCGCCACTGCGCTGGTTGATCCCGCCGCGGGGCCGCATGGAGCCCTCTTTGTGCTGAGCGACACGACCTCGAATCAGTTGCACGCCATTGACGCCATTGCCGGCACCGAGCTTCCCGGAAGCCCCGTCACCATTTCCGCCACCGTCGGCGGCAATGCTTTCAACTCGGCGCAACAGAACGACCGCGCGGCATTGCTCGAACTCAATGGGGTTGTCTACGCGGCGTTCTCGCATAATTCGGACTCCGGCACATATCACGGCTGGGTGATCGGCTATCGCTACACGGGTTCGGGGTTCACGCAGACCGGCGCCTTCTGCGACACCTGCGCCTCGGGGGGAAATGAAGGCGGAATCTGGCAGGGCGGCGATGGGATCGTTTCGGACGGCACGAGCGTTCTTGCCGAAAGCGGCAACGGCTCCATCGGCAGCGGCAACTACAGCATGAGCGTCGTGAAGCTGAGTCCATCGAGCCTGGGGACCGTCGCGGACTCTTTTCTTCCGCCGAACGCGGTGAACAATAGCAACGCCGACGCCGACTTGAATGGCGGCGGCATGGCCTTGATGCCCGGCACGGGCGGCAAATTATTTCAGGGGCCGAGCAAGTACGGCTCGCTGTATCTCTTGGATTCGACGAACCTGGCCGGCGGCGCGCTCCAGACGTTCAGCACCGGCAGCGCCGTCGGCTACAGCCCAGCCGCATGGAATTCGGGGAGCGCGCAATACGCCTACATATGGGCGGGCGGCAGTGCCCTCGACCAGTTCTGCTACAGCTCGGCGGCGGGTAATTTCTCCGGCACCGAACCTTGCGAGGTGTCCTCACTCACCAGCGGCGGCACGCTCGCCATTTCCTCCAACTCCACCGGCACGAACGCCATTCTCTGGGCCTATGGCGGGAGTGAGTTGCACGCCATGAATCCCGCCAACGTTTCGGCGGCCGACTATTGGAACAGCAATATGACCGCAGGCGATTCCACCGGATCCGGCCCGGGAAGATTTCAGTATCTTGCCGTTGCAAACGGAAAAGTCTACGCGCCCTCGGGTTCCACCATCATCGTGTACGGCATCCCTCCCGGCACGCCTTGTGGCGCGCCCACAGCGCCGAGCGGCCTCGGCGCCACGGCCGCCTCGAGCAGCCAGATTAATCTGAGCTGGACGGCCAGCTCCGCTTCCTGCTCGATCACGTACAGCGTGTTTCGCGGCACGCCCTCGGGCTTCGCGCCATCGGCCGGCAATCAGATTGCAACCGGCGTCACCATGACGACGTACTCGGACACAGGTCTCGCTGCCTCCACCGCCTACTACTATCTGGTCGAGGCCGTGGACACCGGCGGCACATCCGCGGCATCGAATCAGGCCAGCGCAACCACGCAACAGCCGGCCACGCCGACGTTCACAGTCACGGCAAATCCGACGACCATCACCATCACAGCCCCCGGAAAATCGGGCTCGACCACGCTCACGTTCACGGCGGCGAACGGTTTCAGCAGCAACGGGTCCGTCACACTCTCTTCAGCGGACTGCTCCGGCCTGCCCAGCGAATCGAGCTGCAGCTTCAATCCCGCGACGATCACACTCGCGGCGAACGGAATGGCGCAGACGACGCTTACCATCGCCACCACTGCCGCGTCGGGCGCGATTCCAGGCGCCGGCCAGCGCCCCGGGCCTCTCGGCTGGTGGAGCGCAGGCGCCGCGCTTACTCTCGCCTGCATTTTCTGTGTTGGATTCCAACTGCTCACTTTTGGTGGGAGACCGCGCCGCTGGGGCATGGCTCTGATTCTTGCGGCCTTCGCCTTCGCGTCCGCTTTTGCCAGCGCGGGATGCGCAGGCCTCATCGGCTCGAGTGGCGGAAACACAGGGACCCCTGCGGGAAACACGGCCGTCACAATCCAATTCACCGTCAACGGCGTCACCCAGACCGTCCCCAATCTGACGGTTGACGTCCAATAGCACGCAGCCCTGCGTCCGCGCGTTCACAATCCGCGTCCGCCCCTCCCACAAAATAAACTGCAACCCGATGATTACGCGTTCATCTAATCACCGAAGCCCGTGCGGACCGGCGCCTCAGCCTTCGGCCCGCCTCAGCAGTTCCAACGGAGGATTTAATGAATCGTCTTGAAGGAAAGGTTGCTGTCGTTACCGGCGGAAATAGCGGCATTGGTTTGGCTTCCGCCAAACGCTTGCAGCAGGAAGGCGCCCGCGTCGCAATCTCCGGGCGCAGTAAGAAAACGCTCGATGAGGCAGCCAAGATTCTAGGCTCCGACGCTTTGGTGGTCGAGTCCGATGTTTCCAAGCTGGCCGATATTGATAAGCTCTTCTCCGCGGTGAAGGCGAAGTTCGGAAAGATAGATGTTCTCTTCGCGAACGCCGGCGTCGCCCCCTTTGCCCCCTTTGTGAAAACCACGGAAGCGATGTACGACGAGGTGTTCGACATCAACGCCAAGGGCGCCTTCTTCACGGTTCAAAAAGCCCTTCCGCATTTGAATGATGGCGCTTCCATCATTCTCAACACCAGCGTGGCCGGAAAGATCGGCGTGCCGGACGCGGTGGCCTATGGCGCGACGAAGGCCGCCATGCGCTCTTTTGTCCGGGGGATGGCCGTTTCCCTCGCGGATCGCAAAATTCGCGTGAACGCCGTCGCTCCAGGCCCCATCGAAACCCCGATTTTCGGACGTCTGGGCATGGAAAAACAGCAAGTGGATCAGATGCTCGAGCAATTCGCGGCCATGGTGCCGCTCAAGCGCGCGGGAAAGGCGGAAGAAGTTGCCGCCGTCGTAGCGTTTCTTGCGTCTGAGGATTCGTCCTACATTACGGCCGCTGAGATTCCCGTGGGCGGCGGCATCGGGGAAGTCTAAGGCGTTCCGCGTCGAACCAGGCTCTCTCGCGTCCGCGTTATTTCGCGCGCACGATCACTTCGCCGTGCGCCACCGCCGCGTCATTCAGCGAGAGCTTGTACTTGTACGCGCCGGGCGTCAGCCCCGCGCGCGCCGGGCCGCTCTGTACGCGCACTCCCGGCGGCGCTTGAAACACATTCGACGAAAATGGGCACCGCTGCGCGTCGAATTCGATTTTCAGGTTTCCCGCGTTCGAAAACCACACCACCTGCTCGCCCGCTTCTATCGCCACCACCTCGGGCAGCACGCCCACCACCACCAGCTTCTCGGCCACTCGCTCGATTCCCCTTTGCGAAATTTGCGCCCCGCGCGCCCGCCTCTCCGTGCTTCCAGCGCCGCGAACATAGCACATTCCCGCGCCCCTCGCACACGCAGCTCTCCCGCAGTGCGCCGATCCCCGGCGCTATCCTAGTTAGGAATGCGCGTGTATGGAATCCCTTACACGGCCGTCACGGCTATTGCAACGCCGACTGCGTCAATTTAATCGCGCAGTAAGCCGAGGTCAGACCGCATACTGCGGTGGATGGTGCGAGCGTCGTGAAGTAAACGCTGGACGCCTGGGCGGCTGAACTCACGTTGTCAATCACCATGGCGCTGGTCCCGCCGGTCGCGTTTGGATACGTTATCGGGGAGCCGCTAATGGCCGTAGCCGTGGCCCCGCTAATCGTAAAGCCATAGAAACTGCCGAAAGGGCCATACGTGGGATCGCCATTCAAGCCCTCGCCGAAGAAAAGATAATCCTTTGCGCCGTTCGTAACCGCCGTAAAGGGAGAGCACTGCGCGTGTCTGATTTCGTTCACTTGGTTGGCGGCGCCGTTTTGCACGGCGGTCACTCCCGCAATGGAACCCTTGGCGCCGCTTGTCGGGATTTCCCAGAGCACGGGCTCTGAAAGGGTCCCCGTCTGCCTGCCGCACACCCACATGTGGCCGTTCGTAATCGTGCCGGATATATAGTTACTGTCAAAAGCAGGCATGTGTGTGGGAAACGATCCAACGCTCCCGCAAGTTGCATCGCCGTTTCCAAGTGTCACCACGTTCTTAGTCGAAAAAGGACCTGCCGTGCTCAGCTGCACCACCACCGTATTCGGCGTGGCGTCGGCCGTGACGTACTCGTATACCCAGCCATTTGTGGAATCCACTATGGGCGCGTCCACCAGTTTGTTGTTGAACCCCCCGGAACAGTTGGAGGTCTGATCGCCGATCTGGTTCGTCGCCGCCACGCTGCTAAACGTGCTGGCCTTTACGGCGGAGAGAGCTCCGTTCGTGGACCCGACAAACACGTTCCCGCTGGCGTTGTCGTACGTCGGCCCGGTCAGCTCCGTCCCTGCTGCAACGCTTACTCTTTTCACCACCGGAGCACCGGAACCCAGCACGGGCGTGACTTTGTAGAGGTTGCCGTTGTCGTCCCCAACGTATGCCGTGTCGCTGCCGTAGTCGTAATACGGCGAAGAATTCGTAATCGTTTCGGTGGTCGAGTTCAATAGGATGCTCACCAGGCACGATGCACCGCTTGCGCAGTTGCTCACACCTTGACCGGCGGCCAGCACATGCGTGGGCGCCTTGCTTGCTGCCACCGTTCCCTCGCCCGATTTCCATTGCAGCACGTGCAGATAGGGACCCGTGGATCCCCCGCTTTCGATGAATATCAACTTGCTGCCGTCCATGGAAAGCACCGGTGACGTCGTAATCTTGCCACCCGCAATGGAGGCATTGTAGGCCCAATAGATGGTCGGCGTTGTGCCGCAGATGCCTGTTGGACTAGTCCCCGAATAGAGATTGTTGAGCGCCACCAGATTCGCCTGGCCGCCCGTTGTACCGGCCACGTTCAATCCGTATGTCACGTAGTCCAGCGCGCAGCTCGGCGTCGCGTTGATGTCGAAGCCGAACTTGGCCGGAAACATGTTTTCGGCCACCGTGCCGCTCCCCAATGAAAACGCCCAGTCGCGATGCGGCCCTGCCGCCACGGCGCCAAACAACACTCGCACCCCTCCCATCAAGGGGCGATTTCGTTTCATCTGCTGCATAAGGAACCGGGGATTGCTCGCTACCCTATACCAGTCCTCATACCGCCCACGCGCCATCGCATCTGTGGCAGTTCCGGGATCGGGAAAAATCACATGGTGGTGCGTCCAGTCGTCCACCAGGCCCATTTTGGGCCCGCTACCCGGGTTCTCGGAACTCATGATGGCTACGCCGCCGAGCAGGCTAACGCACAGCCCGAACACACCTATGGCGACACTTCGCCTAGAAAACCGTCTATTTTTGACTTTCACCCTTACCCCCCATGAATAAAGGTCTTACCCAGAGGCTGCTAAACTTGTATCCAGCATGAGGGCATAGGTGAACGTGTGCAACGCAATATCGGCTCTTATTGTCCAAACGGTTGTAAGTATATTAGTCACGTAGTTTCCCGATTCCGGAATATGGCTGGTTCATCGTTCGCTTCCCCTTGCTTGCCGCGCCGAAGCAGATTCATCGCGTAGGAGGGCCCACATCTCGGACTTTCGATGCTGGCGATCCACTCCCTATTCGTGCATTTCTACCGGCAACAAAACAGGGGCGCGACGGTCCATGTTGCCGCCCGCAATCAGCGGTGCGATAATGAGCCGCCCCGCCAGGCCGCCAGCCGGCCGCGGGTTTGAACGGGGGATTTCATGGCTTTGAGGGATGCGTGGATTGAAAGGCGTACCGCGGCAGAGAACGCCAACTCAAGCAACGGCGAGCAGCCTGTAAATGTCTCGCAGATGCACTACGCCCGCCAGGGCCTCATCACCGAAGAGATGCAGTATGTCGCCGCGCGCGAAAAAATCTCCCCGGAGCTCGTCCGCAGCGAAGTCGCTCGCGGCCGCGCCATCATTCCCGCCAACATTCATCACCGCAATCTCGAACCCATGGGCATCGGCGTGGCCTTCTGCTGCAAGATCAACGCCAACATCGGAAATTCCGCCACCACGTCGAAGGTCGCCGATGAGCTCGAAAAGCTCCACCGCGCCGTGCACTACGGCTCGGACACGGTGATGGACCTTTCCACCGGCGGCGATATTCCCGGCATCCGAAAAGAGATCATCGCCGCCTCCCCTGTCCCTATCGGCACCGTGCCCATCTACGAAGCCATCTCGCGCGTGCGCCGCATCGAGGATTTGAACATCGAAGTCATGCTCGAAGTGATCGAAGAGCAGGCCGAGCAGGGTGTGGACTACATGACCATCCACGCCGGCGTTCTGCGCGAATTTCTGCCGCTCGTCCGCAACCGGATCACCGGAATCGTCAGCCGCGGCGGCGCGATTCTCGCCCAGTGGATGAGCTACCACAAGAAACAGAATTTCCTCTATGAGAACTTCGAGGCCATCTGCAAAATTTTCCAGAAGCACGACGTCAGCTTCTCCCTCGGCGATGGCCTGCGCCCCGGCTCGCTCGCCGATGCCAGCGACGAAGCGCAGTTTGCCGAATTACGCGTCCTCGGCGAGCTGACCACGAAGGCCTGGGATTACGGCGTGCAAGTGATGATAGAAGGCCCCGGCCACATCCCGCTCGACCAGATCGAGCTTCAAGTGAAAAAAGAAAATGACCTGTGCCACGAAGCGCCCTTTTACACTCTCGGGCCTCTGGTCACGGACATTGCCCCGGGCTACGACCACATCACCAGCGCCATCGGCGCGGCGATGATCGGCTGGCACGGCGCGTCCATGCTCTGCTACGTCACGCCCAAGGAGCATCTTGGACTGCCCAACGCCGACGATGTCCGCCAGGGAGTGATCGCCTATAAGATAGCGGCACACGCCGCTGACGTAGCGCGGCACCGCCCCGGCGCGCGTGACCGCGACGACGCCCTCAGCTATGCCCGCTTCCTTTTCGACTGGGAAAAGCAGTTCCAGCTCTCCCTCGACCCGGAAACCGCCCGCGCCATGCACGACGAAACTTTGCCTGACGATTTCTACAAGGAAGCCAAATTCTGCTCCATGTGCGGCCCGAAATTCTGCTCCATGAACGCTACCCAGATCGCCGAAATCTATCAGGGCTTCGACCAGAAAGATCGCGAGGCGAAATTTGCGCAGCTCCTCGCCAAGGTGGGCCATGAGGCGCCAGCCGAGGCAAGCGAGCCAAACGCCAAGGCCGCCGCCCGCTAGCATCCCGAGGCAGCGGATCATTGCACGGTTCTTAGGGGGTCGGAGCTTCAGCTCCGACATGAAGGCATTAAAATAAGGGGGGCTTTAGCCCCCAAGGAAAGGTGATTAAATGGCTTTCGTACGCGCCGCAAAGAAGAGCGATATTCCTCCGGGGACAATCAACCAAATTGACGTCGCGGAGAAAGCCATTGCCCTGGCCAATGTGGATGGTAAGTTCTACGCCATCAATAACACCTGCCTCCATGAAAGCGGCCCCCTCGGCGACGGACAGTTGACCGGCGCCATCGTTGCCTGCCCCTGGCACTGCTGGGAATATGACGTCACCACGGGCAAGCTTGTGAACAACCCTGCCGAGGGTGTCGAGTGCTACGCGGTTGAGATACGCGGCGAGGATATCTTTGTAGATGTATGATTCTTAACGGCTTAGCTCGCACGAGCGTGCCTTTCTGTTATCTTTTCCCGCACGTTATTCAAAATTCCTAGCATAAATCTTCCATTTCCTTGCGCTTGCGTGTATATTGCGCGCGGCGCTTTTCACGAATGACGCAAACTCCCATCAAACCAAGACGTTGGCTGCTCGCGGTTGACCCGCGCATCTATCACTGGGACACCCTTTTCGTTAAGGGCAAAGAGATGTGGCGGCAAGCCGGCAACCGTCCCGATGTGCTGCGCCAACTCAAGCAGGCTCACAAAGGCGACCGCGCGCTTTGCTACCACGGGAAGCCCGAGCACTCCATCTATGCGCTCGCCGAGGTGAGCCGCGACCCGTATCCCGATCCGCACCACCCCGACGGCAAAAAGCTCGTCGTGGATCTTCGCGCCATCGAGCGGCTGCCCCGCGTGGTGACGCTCGCCGAGATGCGCGAAAATCGCGCCCTGCGCAAAATCAAGTTCCTCAAGAACACGCGGCTCACCATCTGCCCGCTCGCGGACGAAGAATACGCCGAGATCCTGCGCATGGCGGGAATCGTCGCGTCCCCGGGCATCCCTCTACCCTGAATTCAGTTCACCCTGAGCTTCCTCTGCGTGCGCATCGCGGCATCCGAAGTGTGGCCGGACGATTGTGCTATATTGGCTTTCTTGGGAGCAAAATAGGCGAACTTGAAGAAACTGCGCATCACGAGCGTCGAATACCTGAATACGGCGCCCCTTGTCTGGGGCTTTACGGAGGGGCCGCTCGCGGGCAAGTACGACCTGTCGTTTGCCGTGCCGTCGGAATGCGCCGAGGCCCTCCGCCGCCACGACACGGACATCGCCATCATTCCCTCCATCGAATACCTAAGCATGGACGATACCGTCGTGCTGCCGGAGATGGCTATCACCGCAAAGGGAGAAGTCCGCAGCATTCTTGTAGTGGCCAAGAAGCCCATCGAGATGGCGCAGCGTATCGCCCTCGATACCAGCTCGCGCACGTCCGTGGCGCTCACGCGCATGCTCGCCCAGGAGCGCTGGAATATCCAGCCGAAGTTTATCCCCGCCCCGCCCGTCCCGCCGGAGATGCTCAAGGAAGCGGACGCTGCCCTCGTGATCGGTGATCCCGCGCTGAGCATTGCGCTCAAGCTCGAGGGCCTCGCCAGCCAGCCGCCGAGCGAGGAGTGCTGCCAGGGTGACCCGGACGACATGCCCGTGCCGGGTTTCGAGATATTGTTTGTCTACGACGTGGCCCACGAATGGCGCGAGATGACCGGAAAACCGTGCGTCCTGGCCCTCTGGGCGGGGCGGCGCGACGCCGTCACGCCCGAGGTGGTGGCCGATTTTCAGGCGTCCAAGCGATATGGCCTCGGGCGCGTGCGCGAAATCGCCCAAGCTGCTTCCATGAAGCTCGATCTGCCGCCGCGCCCGCTCGAGCGCTATTTGACCGAGAACATAAATTACGATCTGGACGCCGAGAATCTCGCGGGCTTGCAGCTCTTCTTCGAGAAGGCCTCCGCGATGGGACTCGCGCCGCGCCCCCGCGCGCTCGAATTTGCGGGCACAAAGGCGCCGCACACCGCGCAGCAAGGCGCGTGATTTCGGCCTCTCGATATCGAAGAGCGTGCGACGTATAAATTGATTTCACACCGAAGGGCATCGGTTGTATAAGTGGGCTTGGATGGGATGCCGAAGCTGACGTCCGGCTCCGCATCCCGAGGTTGGCAAAGATTCCATGCGCCTGAAGGGATTGCTCGCCTTAGGCTCGATTCTTTTGGCTGCGAAGATGGCGGCCATCGCCGCAGTGCAATCCTCGTCCCAAAATCCCCCGGATTCGCCGTCGGCCCAGACGCAACCCTCCGCGCAGCCGGCGCAAGCGACCATTCAAGATTCATCTCAGCCGCCGGATTACGTGCTCAGGGCGGAGGCGCCCGCGATCACCTTGGATGTTGTCGCCACGGACTCGCAAGGAAACGCGGTGCGCGACCTCAAACTGGAGGACCTCGAGGTATCCGACAACGGGCCACAGAAACTCGCCCAGTTTGCCTTCATTAACAAGTCAGCCGATGCGGTCTCCGGCGCTCCGCCAAGCTCCCATCGCTCCTACACGAATATCGCGCGAAGCCAAGCCATGCCACCCACGGTTCTTCTGATGGATGCACTCAATACCCCGCCAGAAGCGCAACTCAAGGTGCGCGCCAACATGGTGCGCTTGCTGAAGACGTTGCCCGAAAATGCCCCCATCGCCGTCGTCCTTCTGGGACGGGAGATGACGGTCGTTCAGGATTTTACCAGTGACCCCTCGCTGCTGCGCACCGCACTCGATAAGCTGCCCAGTTCATCCAAGTCGCCCAATGCGCCGTCGGGGGAAGATCCCCGCGCGATTTCAGAGAAGTACCTGGAAAACGAGGCGACGGCTGGGCAAGCGGATGTCGTCACCAAAATTCTCCAGGATTTTGAGAATGAGAAATTGAACGAGGCCGCGGACGCTTCCCTGGGAATGACCATCGGATCACTGGAGGAAATATCGCATTACCTAAGGGGATATCCGGGGCGGAAAAATCTGATTTGGGTTTCCTCATTGTTTCCCATAACCCTTCTTCCCACCCAGGGCCTTGCGGCTTCTGCCGCTTCGCAGGGAATTCTCGAGGCCACGCGTTTCGCGGAAGCGATGAAGGCCCCCGCCAACGCTTTAGCCGAGGCTCAGGTGGCGGTGTACCCGCTCTATGTGGGAGGAGTCGATAAGTCGCAGGCGGCCGTGAACGAAGGTCAAAGTTCAACATCCCAGCCGTCGGGTCCGAGCCTCAACATGCCCTCTGACGGCGTGGACGGGAGCATGAGCGGGGGCATGGGCGGAGGCATGAGCGGGGGCATGGGGAGCACGTCGAATCCGGATGGCGCCATGCTGGTTCCGGGGAATTCATACCTCGCGTTGAGGCAGAAAAGGATGCAAGAGATCGCCGAAGATACAGGCGGCCGCGCCTGTACAAACACCGACGACTTGTCCGAGTGTATCGCTGTTGCTTGGAAGGATAGCTCCTCCTACTACGAATTGGCCTACTCTCCGCAGAAAATCCACTGGGATGGCGGCTCGCATAGGATTTCCGTGAAGACTGCGCGGCGCGGTGTCGAACTTAGCTACCCTCGCGGCTACTACGCTTTCGACGATGAGGCACTCGCGAACCAGGCGCCCCCGGAAAAGCATTTGAATCAGGCCTGTTCGGAAGAATTGCCCGCGTCAGGCATTCCAATCACAGTCCAGCCGGTTCCGCGGGACAAACCGGGTGAACTCAGCTACACGATAACCGTTCCTTCGAGTGCGCTCCATTTGGGGCAGACACCCTCGCCGCAGGGCCTCAAGATGGCGCTTGGGATTTGCCAGTTCACCCCCAAGGGCGGCGGTTTTCTATTTACCATGCAGGACCTCACGCGGAATGTCCCCGATGCCGCCTACCAGACCCTGCAGAAACAGGGATTCCGGGAATTGTTGGAGGTGCCGACAAATCCGGGTACGCGGCGGGTGCGATTTGCGGTGGTTGATGAACGCACTGGACTGACCGGTGCGGTGGATATTCCCGTGCGTGCCGAGGACATCGAGCAGGCTGTGGCGTCGCCTGCCACCGCTCCTCCGGGGGTTGCGTCTGAAAGGCCGGCGTCGACAGAAACCTCCCTGGCCCAGCCTGCCTATTCCGTCGGGTTCAATGGAAGCGCGGGGGCCTCGAGCGCGCTGGATTGGACCGGAGAAAAACTCTGGTACCACGGTGATATCGACATCCAAAAAGCCGCGCCGGTATTTTTCCACGACATGTTCTGGGGCAAGTTCCAGTGCAGTGATGGAGTGCTCACTCCTCGTGACCCGTCGAGTAAGGAGGAGCCGCAGATGCAATTCACCTTCCGCAACCCCGGTGGGCACGCCGCCATCGTGGATTTGTCGGGAGCCCAGCCACAGTATTCCGGCGACCTGCCGGTGGACGCCAGCGCGAAAGATTTCTTCAGCCGGCTCTGGTACCTCTACCACTGTACGTCCCCGCCTGCACCAAAAGCGCCTTAGCCCTCGACGTGTTGTCTGTGGCCCTTCCCGCAGCCGGTGATCGCATGGGTCGCATCGGGACATGCACACTGCTCGCCGACAATAGGAATCGCGCAGGTGGGCGCCCCAATTTGTCTGGTTTAATGCGAGAATAGGAGCCGGACGATCATGAGCCTGACGCCACAAGAAGCGCTCGATCTTTTCAACTCCGACGACCTGATTGGCATCGGCATGGCGGCGAACGAAGTGCGCCGCAAGAAGACCGATCCGCGCGTGGCCACCTATCAGATCGACCGCAACATCAACTATACGAATTTCTGCACCGAATACTGCTCGTTCTGCGCCTTCTACCGGCCGATGGGTTCGAAGGAAGGCTATATTCTGCCGCTCGAAACCATCTATAAAAAAATCGAGGAGATGCTGGAGCTCGGCGGCACCGGCGTGCTGCTGCAGGGCGGCCTGCACCCGGACCTGAAGATCGAATACTACGAAAACTTGTTGCGTTCCATCCGGGAACGTTTTCCGCAGGTCCATCTGCACTGCTTTTCCGCGCCGGAGATCACTTGCATCGCGGAAGTGTCGGGGCTTTCGCTGCGCGAGACGATTGCGCGGCTGCGCGACGCGGGGCTGGCCTCCATCCCCGGGGGCGGCGCCGAAATTCTCGATGATGAAGTGCGCGCGCGCATTTCCCGGCTGAAATGCAGCGCGGACGAGTGGGAAGCCGTGCACCGTACGGCGCATTCGCTCGGCATGCGCACCACCGCGACGATGATGTTCGGCTGCGGCGAGGAGCCACGCCACCGCGTGAATCACTTCGAACGCCTCCGCCGGATTCAGCAGGATACCGGCGGGTTCACCGCCTTCATCCCGTGGATTTTCGCGCCGGAAAATACGCCGCTGGGGAAAAAAGTTCCCGAAGCCACGGCATTCGATTATCTGAAGACGCTGGCCATCAGCCGCCTCTATCTCGACAACATTGACCACATCCAATCGAGCTGGCTCACGCCGGGAATCAAGATTTGCCAGGTGGGCCTGCAGTTCGGCGCGGACGATGTTGGCAGCATCCTAATCGAAGAGAACGTGGTGTACGCCGCCGGCGTCCGCAACCGCACCAACGAAGAAGAGCTGCGCCGCATCATCTCCGATGCCGGTTACATCCCCGCCCAGCGCGACACGCTTTACCGCTCCTATGTTTGGAAGCCGCATAACGGCAATGGCTCTTCGCCGGCGCCGAACCCCTCCTAGCGGCAGGGGAAGAGACGTGCCTGTGTTTCCATGGCGCCTGTGGGCTGGCCTTGCATTGCTGGGTGCAGGTTCGCTATTCGCCGTTCGAGCCGCCCCGCCTCGGAAACCAGCTCCCGCGCTAAAAATCCCACCCGGCTTTGATCTCGCCGCCGGAATGACCGCGCTCTACGGCAATTACGATCCCGCCAGCCGCGGCTCTTCCATCGTCGCGCGGCACGGTGCGGATGAGCCGAACGAAAAGGAAATTGTGCGCGTCTTCTTCCTCGATGGCTTTCGCGATGCGGATGAGGATCAGGTCTTGCTGGCGACGTACGCGGTGCCCACTGGGGGCCGCATCACGCGCCACGATTGCCGGTCGCTCGTCGGTGAAGCCCTCTTCAAAAAGGCCGCGAGCGGCTGGAGGGTGGAGGCTTCCCGGCAGCCGGATTTCGAGTTCGGCGGAAGGTGCGAACCTCCCAAAGCCGAGATTTTTCAGTTTGGACCGCACCAGTTCGGCATAGAGCTTGAGGTCACTGCGAGCGCGCAAGGCGAGAGAGCCACGGAGATTTCCTTGCTTGCCCCCTGGGGCGGCAGTTTCACAAGCGTATTTCAGACCGACACGGAAGACAATAATTTCGGCAGCTGTCCGCCCAAGGGGCCGGCGCCCTGCCACGCTTCCAGCAGCCTATTGAAATTTGTGCCGGGCGACAATCCGGATTACTACGATCTTCTGGTCGAGACTTTCGGCACGCGTCTCACGAACGGCGCTATCGAGGATATCGGCTACACCAAGCACCTGCGCTTCGCTGATGGAAGATACTTCTAGCGGACTGGCATAGCCGAGGCCATACCGATTGACATCTAACGTGCTACGTTATACGCTTAGGTGGTGATCAAGTCCTTTCGGTCGAGCGAGACCGGGCAGCTTTTCGAGCGGCAATCGGTTCGGAGATTCCGCTCCATTGAGCGTTCGGCGCTACGAAAGCTGGATATGCTCGATGCGGCGGATGATTTGCGCGTGCTGGCCGGGCTTCCGGGCAATCGGCTCGAGAAACTGAGCGGAGACCGAAAGGGTCAGTACAGCATTCGCATCAACGACCAATGGCGCGTGTGCTTTGAATGGCGCGATGGAGATGCTTACGACGTTGAGGTCGCGGACTATCACTAGGAGGGCGGAATGGCAAGAAAGCTAAAGCCGGTGCATCCGGGAGAAATTCTGCGCGAAGAGTTCATGAAGCCGCTCGCGCTCAGCATGAACAAGCTGGCGCTCGATCTCCGCGTGCCCGTGACGCGAATTGCCGAAATCGTTCACGAGCGCCGCGGCATAACCGCCGGCACGGCCATGCGGCTGGCGCGCTATTTCAAAAATACGCCCGTTTTCTGGATGAATCTCCAAGTGCGCTACGATCTCGAAGTTGCCGAGGACGAGCAGGCGGAGAAAGTCGAGCGCGACGTGCGGCCGCTCGAATCCGCAGCCCGGTAGGCGGCGTTTACTGCGGCAACAGCAGCAAGGAGATTGAATTCAAATGCTGCACCGAAATCAGCAAAGACTTTGCTCTTATATGCTGGTTAAACGGACCTTAAATGCCTCAAAAAGGTCTCTTATTTACGCTTTTGGCGGGATAAGAAGATCGAAGGTGATTTCGGAGCCATCGGGAAGGTCTAGCGGTTCAGAAGGCACCAGGACTCCTTTCGTGAATCGGGCGCGGACGCGGCGAGTTTCTGGTTTCGGCCTTTGAGTTTCGCCGGACGCCGGAGCACCGCTCGCGGGATTTCCATCGAGGGCCATGTTGGCGAGGGCGTCGGCCTCGCGGTTCCTCTCGCGCAGAACGTGCTCGATGGCAAAATACGCAAGCTGCCGCACGAGCTTCGAGGCGCGCTCGTGGAGCGGCTTCAAATCCGCGCTCTTCACCTTGTAGCGGCCCTGCATCTGGCGGACGAGCAATTCGGAATCGCTGCGGATGCGCAGGGCGGTGATGCCGTGGGCCACGGCGGCATCGAGCGCGGCGAGCAGCGCATAATATTCGGCCACGTTGTTCGTTTCGCGGCCCAGCTTCTTCGCAAGTTCGAGGATGATTTTTCCCGCCGGGTCGCGCAGCACCACCGCGTAGGAAGCGGGCCCGGGATTGCCGCGCGATGCGCCGTCAATATTCGCGAGGTGGACCCCCGAGGGCGGCGCGGGTGGATGCGAATCCAAAAATAGGCGCGTGCTGCCGGGCGGCGAATTTTTCGATGGGCGCGTCATTTTGAAATAGCTTCCGCGCCGTGCCTACGTTTCATGGGGCAGCCCGCCGGGCTGCGTTGCGGCGGAAGCGGAGGCGGCGGCCGAAGTGCTGGAGGCAGATGCGGCAGGCTCGACGTAGTAAAGGATGCGCGTGCAAGTCTCGCAGTGGAACATTTCCTTGGTCCCGGCGCGGCGCATCTCCTGAAACACATGCGGGCGGACGCGCATGCCGCACGCGGCGCATTTCTCTTCGCGCACTTCGGCGAGCGCAATGCCGTTGTGTTTCTTGATGATGCGATCGTAGTGGTCCAGCGTATTTTCCGGAATTTCCGCGGACACGCGGGTGCGTTCGGCGCTCAACTCCGCCAGCTCTTTTTCCGCCACGGCCTTTTCGCCTTCGATTTGGGAGCGTTCCGCGCGCGCCACCTCTTCCACTTCCTTCAGCGTTTTTTCGGAGGTTTTGATTCGCCGGTCGTATTCCTCGGCGGAGACCATCTGCTCGAGCAAGCGGTCTTCGGCTTTCGCGATTTCGGCTTCGGCCATCTGCACTTCGTGCTGGAGAGCCTTGTAAGCCTCGTTCGTTTTTATCTGCGCGGTCTGGTCCTTGTATTTGCGGACCCTTTCTTTCCACTGTTCGACGTCCAGCTCGTATTTCTTCCGTTCCTTGAGGGTGGCAAGCTGCGCGGCCTTGCTCACTTCCAGTTCGCCCTTGGCGGCGGCTATGCGCGCATCCGTATCGGCGAGTTTTTTCGGATACGCGGCCAGCCGGGCACGAACCGCGCTGAGCCGCACATCCACGCTCTGGAGTTCGAAGAGATCCTGTAGGATCTTCTGCACGATTGATTCATTCTAGCACAGCAACGAGAGGCGCCCGGAGCGCATCGGGGATTATGGCGCCGCTTGGACTTCCATCGTCTGATCCACGGAGTAATTCGTGCAGCCGGGGCTTGTAGCGACGGGGCAATGCGCTACGACCTGAAAATGATCCGTGGAAGTCTCCACATCGTATGTGTAGCCATCGCGGCCCCGCTTGGCCATGGACATCGCGCCGCTGGAAACGAGTTCGTCGAGCGAGGCGTAGGAGCCGTGTTCGGCCTGATAGGCGCGCTCGGATTGGGCGATGCCCAGCAGATCGTTTTTCACTCCGACCAGATCAATGGTCTGGATAGGCGTGGCCGTGCCGGCGGATTGCTGCGTGAAGTAGAATTTGTAAATCAGCCCTCCGATCAAGACCGCGACGAGAAGGCCGATCAAACCTCCCAGGCTGCGCATAGACACCTCACGTTCCTATTCTACGTCCGCCTCGTGCGCGCGAACGCCGCGCGTGCCAAACTCGATACCGCGTGCCGCCGCTGGCTCCCGGCGCGAGGCTGGTTTGACACTTTCGCTGTGGCACCCGATACTCTTCAGGCGGAGTGCGCGCGGTTGGGGAGCGAAACATGAAGAGATGCCTGGAATGCGTGGCGGTGCTTATCATCGCGGCGGCGCTGGGCGCGCCACTCGCGGCGCAAGCGCCGGCAGCGCCATCGCCGTCGGCCGAGGTACGTCCGCCGAAGCTCGACTTCACCACGCACACGCTTGCGAACGGCTTGCAGGTAATCCTGCTCGAAGATCACACCGTGCCGGTGATTGACCTCCAGGTGTGGTACCACGTGGGCGGCAAAGACGAGCTGCCCGGCCACACGGGCTTCGCGCACCTCTTCGAGCACTTGATGTTCAAAGGCTCGGCGCACGTGGGCCCGGACGAACATTCGCGCATCATCGAATCCGTGGGCGGCTTCGACGACGCCGAAACAGAGGACGACGTCACGCACTTCTACGAAACCTTCCCCAGCAACTATCTCGAGCGCGTGCTCTGGCTCGAAGCCGACCGCATGGGTAGCCTCAACGTGAACGAGGCCAATTTCGAATCCGAGCGCCAGGTGGTGGAGGAAGAGCGGCGTGTGCGCGTGGATAATCAGCCGTACGGCTCGATCGAGCAGGATCTTCGCGCCGAGGCCTTCACGGTTCACGGATACCATCACTTGCCCATCGGCAGCATCGCGGATCTCGATAAGACCACGCTAGAAGAGGTGCGCCAGTTCCACGACACCTACTACAAGCCGAACAACGCCACGCTCGTGATTGTGGGCGATTTCAACTCCGCCCAGGCGCTCGCGTGGACCACGAAATATTTTCAAGGCATTCCCGCCTCGGCGCAGCCCATCCCGCGCCACAGCGCTCCCGAGCCGCCGCAAACCGAGGAGCGCAGGGTGAACAAGTCGTACACGAACACGCCGCTCCCGGCCGTCGTGATCGGCTACAAGATTCCGGCGCGATACGCGCCCGACTCATACCCCCTGGACCTGGCCGCGAACATCCTTGCCGGCGGCCAGAGCAGCCGGCTCTATCAAACGCTCGTTTACAGGGAACGGATTGCCGTCGAGTCCGCGGGCTTCGGAAATTTCACCGAGGACCCCAATCTTTTCTGGGCCTACGCCATCATGAATCAGGGGCACACGGCCGATGAAGGCGAAAAGGCTGTCCTCGGCGTGCTCGACGGGTTGAAAGAGCAGCCCGTGGATGCCAAGGAACTCGAAAAGGCGAAAAATCAGGAAATCTCCGCGTCCATTCTTGGCCGGGATACCGACCAGGAAAAGGCCGAAGCCCTGGCGGAGGCAGCCGTGATCGGGAAAAATCCGGATTTGGTCAACACCGAACTGGATAATTATCTGGCAGTCGCGGCGGCGGAAATCGAGCGAGTGGCGAAGGATTATTTCGTGCCGGAGCATGCGACCGTGCTGATTGTGACGCCCGCGCCGCAAGCCGCGGCGGGTGAATAGCGCGAATTCCCGCGAGGACTCAATTTCAGGAGCAGCGATGAGGAACGCAATGAAGCGATGGATGTTGCTTGTCCCGGTGGCGACGCTGGCGATGGCGGCGCTCGGGCAGCAGACCGCAACGCCGCCAAAGGCAGCGGGCACGACACAAGCGAATCCCGCGCTGCCGGAGGGAAAGGGCGGAACGGGGATTGTGCCTCCGGGCGTAACGCTCGTTCCCGAAATGCCGTTGCCCAGTGCGCCGAGGCCGTTTCACTTCCCTCAGGCCGCCACGAAGACGCTCGCGAATGGGCTGCGCGTAATCGTCGTCAGCGACACGGGCGAGCCGGCCATCGCCGCACAGCTCGTGATTCTTTCCGCGGGAAGCGTCCGGGACCCGGCGGAGATGCCGGGCGTCGCGGAGATGACGGCGAACCTGCTGACGCAAGGGACGGAAAAACGCTCCGCGCAGGAAATTGCCGAGTCCATTGATTTTATCGGCGGCCAGCTTCAAGCCTCCGCGGATAAAGACGCAACCGTAGTGAAGCTCGACATCGTGAAGAAGGATTTGAATACCGGGCTGGATTTGATGTCCGACGTGGTGCTGCATCCTTCCTTTCGCGCCGAGGAATTGGAGCGCCAGCGCCAGCAGCTTCTTTCAGGTTTCGAGGTGCAATATTCGGATCCCGATTATCTTGCCTCGGTTGTCTTCGGCCGCGTGGTCTACGGGAGTTCGCCCTATGGGTGGCCGGCGGAAGGCACTCCCGAGAAGGCCGAGAAGCTCAGCCGCGACGAACTCGTAAAATTTCACGATGCCAATTACGCGCCCAATCAGGCGCTGCTGGCCTTCGCCGGCGACATCACGCCTGAAAAGGCCTTCGCGGCGGCGGAAAAATATTTTGGGGCGTGGCCCAAGCGAGTGGTCGCCGCCAGCGCGCCACCGGCGCCCGCGAATTCGCGGGGCCTGCGTATCTGGCTGATTGACAAGCCGGACGCCGTCCAGACGCAAATTCGCGTGGGGAAATTGGGCATTCGGCGCGGCGATCCGAATTACATTCCGGTCGAAGTGATGAACCGCATTTTCGGCGGCGGCTACAACAGCCGGCTCAATACGGAAGTGCGCGTGAAAAAGGGGCTCACCTACGGCGCCTACTCCTCCTTCAATCCGCATCGCTACGGCGGGTCGTTCGCGGTGGGCACGTTCACGCGCACGCAAACCACTGTGGAAGCCACCAAGCTGGTCGTGGACCTGATCGCGCAAATGTCCACCGGTGACGTGACGCAGAAGGAGCTGGATTTTGCGCGCGATTATCTTGCGGGCGTCTATCCGATTCAATCGGAGACGGCCGAGCAGGTGGCCGATCGCGTCATCACCGTGGCGGCGTTCGGTCTGCCCGCCGATTACAACAGCACCTATCCGGCACGCATCCGCGGCGTCACGCTGGCCGAGGCGCGCGAAACGGCGAAGAAATATCTACAGACGGATGGCCTCGATATCGTGCTCGCTGGAAATGTGGCCGCGTTCCGCGACGCCCTGAAGAAACAGTTCCCCGACGCGCAATATCAGGAGATTCCGTTCGATCAGATTGATGTGCTCGCGCCGGGCCTGCAAAAGCCGAAGCCTGCGCCCGCAGCCGCGCCTTAAAAATTTGAGGCGGCGATTTCGCCGGGTTATTCGTAGCGGAGCGCGATGAGAGGGTCCACCTGCGTGGCGCGCCGCGCCGGAAGCAGGCACGCGGCCAAGCCCACCGCGAGGATGGCTGCGACCACCGCGGCGAAGGTCAGTGGATCGGTCGCCGATACGCCCCAAATCTGGCTCGCGATCAGGCGCATCAGGCCAACGCTCGCGAGCAGGCCGACCACCACGCCTGCACCGATCAAGCGCAGCCCCTTGAGCAGCACCATCTTCAAAATATCGCCTTGCTGCGCGCCCAGCGCCATGCGGATTCCGAACTCATGCGTCTGGAGCGAAACCGTATAGGCCATCACGCTGAACACGCCGATGATAACCAGCACCAGCCCGATTCCCGCGAATATTCCCAGCGCGGCCAGGCCGAACTCCGGCGCCGCGTACGAAAAATTCTGCAGATAGCTTTCGACCGTTCCGGTCTGCGTCAACGCGATGCTCGAATCCACCGCCCAGATTTCCTTGCTAACGTTCGCCAGGAGCGAGAGCGGATCCACGGCGGTTTTCACCATGATGGCCCGGGCCCTTCCCACGCCCGTAATCGTGTAAGGCATATATGCCTCGGGCAAGGTCGGATCTCGCAAAGTATTGTTCTTGACGTCTCCAACGACTCCGATGATTTGGAAGTAAGCATCGTGGGGCGCGTCGGGCAATTGGTCGAACACATTGAATTTGACGGTCTTGCCGATCGGGTCTTCGTCCTTGAAAAACTTGCGCGCAAGCACTTGGTTGACCACGATCTCCTGCCGCACGGAATTAACATCGTCGTCGGAAAGCAACCTGCCGCGAATCAGGTGGGCTCCGAGCGTCCGGAAATACCCTTCGCTGCACAATTCGAACTGGACATTCCATGTCTCCGAATGCGTCTCGCCCGGAACCGTCACTTCACTTTGGGGGCCTCCATAAGGAGGCAGCGAGATGGTTTCCGTGGCGGAGATCACGCCCGGCAGCGCGTTCAGGCGTTCGAGTACGCGCTGCATGAGAAGCCGTTTTTGGTCGGCCGTGTCGTAGCGGCCCGGCGGAAGCGCCAGCCGAGCGAAAAGGATGTTCTTAGGCTCGAAGCCCAATTCCACGCGGGTCAGCGCAAGCAGGCTCCGCATCATCAGCCCAGCGCCTACGAGCAGGAGAATCGAAAGCGACACTTCGAAGATCACGAGGCCGGCGCGGAGCTTTCCATGCCGAAAGCTTCCACCCGCGCCCTTTCCGGTTCCCGTAAGCCGGGAGTAAAGATCGCCGTGCACGGCGTGAATCGCCGGCGCAAGGCCGCAAAGAAATGTCGTGACGACCGTGACGCCCAGCGCGAACCATAGCGCCGCCGGCTTCAGCGCTATCACCGCTTCGGCCGGCACCACCCTGGGAGGCACGTAGGCCACAACTGCCTTGAGCCCGCCATACGCGAGTAGGCAGCCCGCAATGCATCCTCCCGCGGCCAAAAGAAAACTTTCCACCAGAAGCTGCCGGACAAGGCGCGCCCGGCTTGCTCCCATGGAGGCACGGATGGCGATTTCGCGTTCGCGAACCGTGGCCCGCGCGAGCAAAAGATTGGCGACGTTGCAGCAGGCGATGAGGAGAAGCAGAGCGACCGCAGACATCAGCATGTACAGGCCGGATTTGAATTGCCCGACGACGGAATCCGCGAGCGAAGTCGTTACGACCGAGAAGTGCTCCGGATAATCCTTTGGGTAGATCTTGGAGAGGTGCTGCGCAATCACGTCCAGGTCGGCCGCGGCGGCCTGCAGGCTCACGCCGGGTTTCAACCGTCCCAGGCCCCACATGAACACGCGGAAATTCCCCGTCTCGCTGTTGTTGATATCCGTGTGAGACCAGGCGATGGGAATCCAAATGTCGTCGTTTCCAAGCAGGAATCGCGGCGGCATGATGCCCACGAGCGTCCTCGACACGCCGTTCAGGGTCATCGTCGTTCCCACGATCTTGGGGTCCTGGTTGAATTGCTTGGTCCACAGCCGGTAGCTCATGACGAATACCGGCGCCGCGTCGGCCTTTCCGTCCTCCGACATGATCCAGCGGCCCAGGATCGGCCTCAGTCCGAGAAGCTCGCAAGCGTTGGCTGTCACCAGCGCGCCGCTGAAAAATTGCGTTCCTTCGCTGTTGGTATAAAGAATGTCCAGGTCGCTTGTGCCCATCACGTCTTCGAACACATGGTTCTGTTCGCGAAAATCCATGAACTCCGGAACGGAAAGCTGCCCTCGGCCGTTCTGATGGGGCTGCTTTGCATCGTGGATAAAGAAACGGGCGAGCCTGCCGGAATCCTTGTAGGCGAAAGGCTCGAGCAGGATGCTGTCAATCGCGCTGAAGATCACCGTGGTCGCGCCGATACCCAGCGCGAGCGCCAAAATCGCGAGCAGGGCGAACCGCCGGTCCTTAATCAGATTTCGCACGCCAAAACGCAAGTCACGCAACAACCAGTCCATGCGCACCTCCCGGCCATGATTCTATCGCCTATTTCACCGACAAAATCACCTTTCCGATATTTTCCGCCCGCCGAGGCCGCAGGCCGTAACCCGCGGCAATTCGGTCGGGCTATTCATACCGCAGCGCGATGAGAGGATCCACCTGCGTGGCGCGCCGTGCGGGAAGCAGGCACGCGGCCAAGCCCACCGCGATAATCGCCACAACTACCGCCGTGAACGTCAGCGGATCGGTGGGCGAAACGCCCCAAATCTGGCTGGCGATCAGACGCGTAAGGCCAAGGCTTGCGAGCAAGCCAACCACAACACCAGCCCCGATCAATCGTAGCCCCTTGAGCAAAATCATCTTCAGAATGTCGCCCGGCTGCGCGCCCAGCGCCATGCGCACGCCGATGTCGTGCGTCTCGAGCGAAACCGTATACGCCATCACGCTGAACACGCCGATAATCACCAGCGCCAGCCCGATTCCGGCGAATGCGCCGAACGTGTCCATGGCGAATTCCGGCTCACCGTACGTCCATCGCTTCATAAAATTCTCAATCGTATCCGTCTGGGTCAGCGCGATATTGGAATCCATGGCCCAAATTTCCTGGCGAATCGTTGGGAGAAGCGAAAGAGGATCCACGGCGGTCTTCACCATAATCCTTCGAAAATACCCGCCCGTAACAGTGTCTGGCAGGCACGCTTCCGGGATGGGCGCGTTCCGCAGCCCCGCGTTCTTCACGTCTCCCACCACCCCGATGATCTCAAAATACGCGTCATGGGGCGCGTCGGCAATCTGGTCGAACTGATTGAATTTGATCTGTTTTCCAATCGGATCTTCGTCCTTGAAATACGCGCGGGCGAACGTTTGATTGATTACCGCCACGCGCCGCGTCGACGTCACGTCCGCCTCCGAAAGCAGCCTGCCGCGCAGCAGCCGAACTCCCACTGTTCGGAAGTAGTCGGCGCTGCACAAGCGGAATACCGCGGTCCAGCTCTCCGAATGCGTCTTCCCGGGGATGGTCACGTCGCTGCCGAGGCCCGTATAGTATGTATAGAAAGGCGGCGCGGTGACCTCCGCTGCGGCGGTGACGCCCGGCAAGGCCGCAATTCGCTGCAACGCCTGCTCGAAGAACGCTTCCTTTTGCTCAGCCGTTTCGTACTGTCCGCGGGGGAATACCGGCCGCACGACCAGAATATTCCTGGGATTGAAACCCAGGTCCACATGCTGCATGGCAAGTAGTGTGCGCATCATCAATCCCGCGCCGACGAGCAGGACAATCGAAAGCCCCACCTCGAAAATCACTAGTCCCGAGCGCAGCTTGCCGTGGCGGAATCCCCCGCCCGCTCCCTTTCCGGTTCCCGTAAGCCGCGGGTAAAGATCGCCGTGAACGGCGTGAAGCGCTGGCGCCAGGCCGCAAAGAAACGTCGTCACTATCGTCACTCCCAGCGCAAACCACAGCGCCGCCGGTTTCAGCGCAACCACCGCTTCGGGTGGGACGAAGTACCGCGGAGACCCGGTCGCGATCCATTTCAGCCCAAAATAAGCGAACAAGCAGCCCACCCCGCAGGCCGCCGCGCACAGCAGAAAGCTTTCCGCCAGAAGCTGCCGGACGAGCCGTGTGCGCGTTGCTCCCAGCGAGGCGCGAATTGCAATTTCCCGCTCGCGGGCCGTGGCGCGCGCCAGCAGCAGGTTCGCCACGTTGCTGCACGCAATCAGCAAAAGCATGGCCACGGCGGCCATCAGCGCATAGAGCGTGAAACGAAAATGTCCGACCGCGTCTTGCGTCATCGTCCACGTCACCACACGGAAGCGCGGCGGATAATCCTGCGGATAAATCGCGGAAATGCGATGCGCCACGACGTTCAAATCCGCCGCGGCGGCTTGCAAATCCACGCCCGGCTTCAGGCGCGCCACCGCCGTGAAGAACCTGCGCGGATGGCCCGTATTCGTGCCGGGGAGGTCGCTGTGCGTCCAGTAGATCGGCATCCAGATGTCGCAGTCCTCCCATAGAAATCGCGGAGGCATGATGCCCACGAGCGTTCTCGGCTGGTCGTTCAGCATCATCGTCGTGCCCATGATTTTCGGGTCCCGGTTGAATTGGCTTGCCCACAGGCGATAGCTCATCACGAACACCGGCGCCGCGCCGGGCCTTCCGTCGTCGGACGTGATCGCGCGGCCTAGCAAGGGCTTCATTCCCAGAAGTTCGAACGAATTCGGCGTCACCCAAGCGCCGTCGAATTGCTGCGTGCCTTCTTTGCCGGAGTACAGGACATCCTCCCCACTCAGGCCGGCGACGTCTTCGAACACATGGTTCTGTTCCCGAAAATCCATGAATTCCGGAGTGGAGAAATCGGCTCTGCCATAGGCTTTGGTATCGTTCAAATCGAAGATAGCAAAAACAGCCAGTCGATCCGCGTGTGGATAGGGGAAGGGCTCAATCAGGATGCTATCAATCGCACTGAAGATGACCGTGGTCGCGCCGATGCCGAGCGCCAGTGCAAGAATCGCCAGCAGGGCGAACCGCCGGTCCTTATTCATATTGCGCAGCCCGAAGCGCAAGTCGCGCAAGAACCAATCCATGTGCCCCTCTCGGCTACGCTTCCATGGCCTATTTCACCGACAGTATCACCTTCCCGATATTTTTTCGCTCGTGGATGTACTGGTGGGCCGCGGCTGCCTCAGCCAGCGGAAATTTTTTGCTGATCACCGGCTTGATTGTCCCCGCGGAGTACATGCTGAAAATTTCGTCGAGTTCGCTTCGCAGCAGCGTGCCGCGGGAGTGCAGCCGTCCGAGATGCACGCCGATGACGGTAATATTCCTCCCCATCAGCTTGCGCGGGTTGAACCACGGCGTTTCGGCCCGCGTACGCAGGGCGCGCAACCAACTCGGCTTGCCCTCGGGCCCGACCGTGGCCGAAAAGCCGTAGACCACCAGCCTCCCGCCCGGGCCCACGCACTGGTAGCTGCGCGAAAAGGATTTGCCGCCGATGGGGTCCATCACCATCTCGATTCCGTCCGGCGCGTACTTCTTCACCACCTCCACGAAATCGCTCTTCTCGTAATCAATGGCGTGGTCCACGCCGCTCTTGCGCAGAAATTCCTGCTTCAATCGTCCCGCCGTGCCGAACACCACCAGTCCGCGCGCGCGTGCCAGTTGCACCGCCGCGATTCCCACGCCTCCCGCCGCGCCGTGAATCAGGATGCGGTCGCCCGGCTGCAAATTTCCCATCGTGAACATCGAATGATACGCCGTCAGATAATTCACCGGAATTGCCGCCGCTTCTTCGAACTTCATCCCCGCCGGCAGCCGATACACCTGTCGCACCGGCACGGCGGCCCATTCCGCGTAGGCGTTGAATTGCGTAAGCGCGGTCACCGCGTCGCCCGCCTTCAGCGCAGGGCCTTCGCTCGCGCCTCCGCCAGCGGCGATCTTTTCCACCACGCCGGCGATTTCCAGGCCCGGCACGAACGGCGGCTTGGGTGTGCCGGGATAGAGCCCCATGCGCTGGAGGAGGTCCGCGAAGTTCACTCCGATAGCCTTCACGCGGATCAGCACCTCTCCCGCTTTCGGCTGCGGATCGGGCATTTCGCGTAGCTCAAAAACTTCGGGTGCCCCATACCTCCCTACGACCAGCGCGCGCATCCAATCCTCCTACTGCCGGATCACGGCCATTTGTGGCCGCGCCTTCCCGTCGAGCCGGAGGAGCTGGAACACGCCCCGGCTTTTCATTTGGGAATCGAGGGCATCCTAACTTAAACTGTTGGACTTTGCACAGCGATGAAACGCGCATACGCACATAAGGCAATATCTTCGATTGTGGCCCTCCTGCTGGCGACTTGCGCCTCGATGGCCGCGGGCCGTCCCAAGGAAGTTTCCATTCCGCCGGTCCTCACCGCCATGCAGGCCGAGCTCGACCGCTCCATGCAGTCTTTTTCGCAAGGCGACCCCGCCGCCTATTTCATCAGTTACACGGTGGCCGACCGCCAGTACGTGGAAGTCTCCGGATCGAACGGCGCTCTGCTCACGAGCGCGGAAGACCGCGGACGCTGGCTCGAGGTGCAAACACGCGTCGGCAGCTATCAGCTCGACGACACGCACCCGCTGGGAGATCAAGCCCCTAGCTGGACCAGCGCTGGCGCCACGGCAACACTTGACGACAATATCCCCGTCCTGCGCCGCGAAATCTGGCGCGAGACCGACCGTCAATACCGCGCCGCCGCCCAGGCTCTCATCAAGGTCAAGACCAGCGAGCAGGTGCAGGTGCAGACCGCCGAAGGCGCCGCGCCCGATTTTTCGCACGAGGATCCGCACACCTTCATAGGCCCGCGCGTTGAAATTCACGTGGACCGTGCGCCCTGGGAAGAGCGCGTGCGGAAATACACGGCCGCATTCAGCAAATCTCCCGCGGTGCTGAATTCCATCGTCACGTTCACCGCACTGGGCATGAATCAGTACCAGGTGAATACGGAAGGCACCAAGCTCGCCTTCGGCCAGGTTCATTACCGGCTCGAACTCACGGTTCAGAGCAAGGCCCCCGACGGCATGGATATTGACCGCTATGAGAATTTCGATTGGCTCGATCCCAAGGACGCCCCGGACGATTCCGCCGTGTTCGCGGGCATTCAAAAGATGATCGCCGAAGCCACGGCGCTCGATAATGCGCCCCTGGTGGACCCCTACGAGGGCCCCGCGCTCCTCACCGGGCGCGCCGCCGCCGTCTTCTTCCACGAGGTTTTCGGCCATCGCGCCGAGGGCTTCCGCCAGAAGGACATCAACGAGGGCCAGACGTTCACCAGCAAGATCGGCGAGCAGATTCTCCCCGATTTCATTTCCATCAAGGACGATCCCACCGAAGCAACGCTCGGCGGCGAAATGCTCCTCGGCAACTATCTCTATGACGACGAAGGCGTGCCGGCCGAGGATGTCCACCTGGTGGACAACGGCGTTTTGAAAACTTTCCTGATGTCCCGCTCGCCGCTCGTCAATATTCCACGGTCCAATGGTCACGGTCGCCGCCAGCTCGGCTTCGTTCCCGTGGCGCGCCAGGGAAATCTGATCGTATCCAGCACGCGCACGGTGACAAATGACCAGCTCCGCGCGAAATTGATCGAGCTGATAAAGGAGCAGAACAAGCCCTTCGGCCTTCTCATTGACGATATCGCCGGCGGCTTCACGTTCACGGGGCGTGGCCAGCCGCAGGCCTTTCAGGTGCTCCCGCTCGTCGTGTATAAGGTTTTCCCCGATGGCCGCCCCGACCAGCTCGTGCGTGGAGTGGATATCGTGGGCACGCCGCTCGTCTCGCTCACGAAAATCGTCGCCACCGGCGACACGCCTGATATCTTCAACGGTTATTGCGGCGCGGAATCCGGCTCCGTCCCCGTTTCCGCCGTTTCCCCCGCCATCTTGATCTCGGAAATGGAAGTGCAGAAAAAAGAGACTTCCACCGATAGGCCGCCCGTCCTGCCGCCGCCCGCGCACGATCCGGAAGCGCCCGAAGTGAAGGGGCAGCAGCCATGAAGAAATTCGCCGCGTTCGGCCTGCTCGCGATTTTCGCTTCGCCTCTTTTTGCCGGGGCGCCCTCCGCGCGGCGCGACGTGCCGCCGGCCCAGGCCTCCACGCAGCCTGCTCCGCCGGTCGCTATCCCCGCGGGAGAAACCGACAAGACCCTCTACGCCATGCGCGACGAGATGGAGCGCTCGCGCGCGCGTCTCGTCCTCGCCGGCGCTGACAAGCCCTTTTTCATCGAATACCGCCTGATCGATCTCGACGTGCGCACGGTTACCACGTCGTTCGGCGCGCTTCTCTCGAGCTCCACGTCGCGCTCGCGTTATATGAATGTGGACGTTCGCGTGGGCGACTATCATCTCGATAGTTCCAATTTCGTGAGTGAGAATGGCTTCCAGGGATTTCTCGGGTCCGCCGGCGAAGTCGGCATCGACCGCGATTACAATTCGCTCCGCCAGGATTTGTGGCTCGCCACGGACCAGGCCTACAAGTCCGCTCTCACGCAGATGTCGCTCAAGCAGGCGTTTCTGCGCAGCCTCACCAAGCCGCCCGAGATTGACGATTTCTCCCAGGCCACGCCCCTCGTCAAGGTGGACCCGCGCCTCGACGCGGATTGGACCTCGCGCAATTGGGAGGACGAAGCGCGCACAGCGTCCGCCGCCCTTGCAGATTTTCCCGCGCTCTACGGCACGCGCGTCAACTACTCGATCATCTATGCCACCACCTACCTGCTGACCAGTGAGGGCACGCTCATCCGCGCATCCCGCAGCATCGCCGCCATCGAAGCCGCCCTCGATACCCAGGCGGACGACGGCATGCCTCTTCACAATTATTATGCCGTCTACGCCGCGCGCCCGGCGGACCTCCCCGCCGCTCCGGCCGTTGGCGACGCGCTCACGAAGGCCGCGAGCGATTTGGCCGACCTTCGCTCCAGCCCCATCGTGACGGACTACACCGGCCCCGTGCTCTTCGACGCGCCCGCGGCCGCATCCGTGCTCGCTCAGGTGCTCGCGCCCTCGCTTGCCGGCGCGCGACCCCCGGTTGCGACGACCACTTCATTCAACGATCTCATCCAGCGCATGGGCGGCGAAAGCGCATGGGAAGGCCGCGTCGGCACGCGCGTGCTGCCCACGACCGTCACGCTCGTGGACGATCCCACTCTCAAGGATTTCCAGGGTCAGCAGCTGCTTGGAACATACGATGTGGACGCGGAAGGCGTGCCGGCCGAGCGCGTCTCGCTGGTGGAAGGCGGCCTGCTGAACAATCTCCTCATGTCGCGCCGTCCGGGCACACAGTTCCAGGTCTCGAATGGACACGCGCGCTCCGCGCTGCTCTCCGATCCCAAGCCGCTCAGCAGCAATCTCTTCTTTCAGGCGAGCGACGCGATCAATACCGCGGACCTCCGCAAGAAATTCCTAGATGCCTGCAAGGACGATGGCCAGCAGTGGTGCCTCGAAGTCCGGCGGATGGATAATCCCGCCCTCTCTTCTGTCCGTGAAGAAGACTTTTCGGATTTTCTCGCCGAGCTTGGTGGAGGCATTGCCGGCGGCGAGCGCGCCCCGCTCTTCGTCTATCGCGTGTATGTGGCGGATGGCCGCGAGGAGCTGGTTCGCGGCGCCACCATTGAAGGGCTTGTCCCGCGCTCGCTCCGCAACATTCTGGGCGCCGGCGACGACGCCGCGGTCTTCACCTACATGCAGAATCCCGGAGGAGGCCTCGCGGGAACGGCCCTCGGCGCATTCGGCGCCGTTCAGGGTGGCATCCCGAGCACGGTCGTTGCTCCGTCACTCCTGCTCGACGAAATCGAAGTCCACGGCTTCCGCGGCGAGCCTCGCCGCACCCCCCTCGTCCCCGCCCCGCCGTTAAAGTGACGACACGACGAGGGTCGTCATCCTGAAGCCGACGCCTTTGGTTTTGGTCGGCTGAAGGATCCCTCTTCGCCTTTGCCTTTGTAGCGACCGCCTCGAATTATAGGCGGGCATCTTGCATTTGCCGTTGCCTTTGGAATGCCGCCCGGCAACTTCCCGCTCCGCTTCCCCTGCTCTCACTCCAGGTTAAAATTCACCGTAATCTCCGTATCCACTTCCACCGGTTGACCGTTCAATAGCGTCGGGCGATAGCGCCACTGCCGCACGGCATCCATCGCCGCCTGCGCCAGAATCCCGCTTCCGCTGATAACCTCCACCTGCCGCACCGCGCCATCCGTCCCGATGATCGCGTGCAATCGCACCGCGCCCTGGATGCGCGCAGCCCGCGCGACCGCCGAATATGCCGGTTCCACCCTGCGCACCAGCGACGCCGCCATCACTCCCGCGCTGCGCCGCACAATGCGTGGCGGCGATGGCCTCTCGACCACGCCCAGGCCATTTTCGCTCCCGCCCGGAATCCACGGTCCGGCTCCGGGGCCGGCGGGACTCATCGGCATGCTTGGAGCCGCCGGGCCGCCACTGGAAACTATGTGGCGGGAAATAGACACAGGTGGCGTGAGAGCCACATTCGTCACCGTAATGGCAGAGCGTGGGCTGGCGCTCTCGTCGTCGGGAGCCGGGGCGCTGGCCACTGGCTCCGGCATCCCCTGAAATGGCGGCAGGGGCGTTACGGCAACGGCTTTAGGCAGCACCGGGGGAGTAAAAAGCGGCCACAAAATCAACGCGGTCATCACAATCGTCTGAAAACAGACTGAGGCCGCAAGGGCTCCGAAGCGCCAGCCCCGCCTCTCCATTCTCGCCTCGGGCGCGCCATCCATCATGCATTGGGAGAGATTTCCGAGATCGCTCATGGTTGCAGCCCTCCTCTCGTCCAAGAATCCGCAAACCGATGGACTGAGTGCAGCACACCTCGCATAGTGCAAGATGTGTGCCAAACGCCTGACTTCGGAGGTCGCGCGCGATCCCTAAAATATTTAGACACCGTCCCCGCCCGCATGTTCCTGAGCCTGGCAGCCCCCGGAAGCTCCTTTCACCAACACGCCAAAGGGTATAATCCTCCGGACAATGCCCGAATCAACCGAACACGCGAACCGCGAAAAACGCATGGCGGCTCTCGGCTCGGTGGGCTCGGCGGTACTGCTCGTATCTCTGAAGGTTTTTCTGGTGACCGTGACGGGCAGCCTGGGCGTCCTCTCCGAAGCGCTGCACTCGATTTTGGACCTGATCGCCGCGGTCATCACCTACCTCTCGGTACGCGTCGCGGAAAAGCCCGCCGACGCCGAACACCTTTACGGCCACGAGAAGGTGGAAAGTTTTTCCGCGTTCGTCGAGACCGGCCTGCTCCTTCTCACCGCGTTCTACATCATCTGGGAAGCATTTCAACGCCTGCTCTTCCACACCGTCCAGATTCGCCCAAGCCTCACGGCGATTCTGATTCTTGCCGTGTGCATGGGAGTGGACTTCCTCCGCTCACGCTCCCTCAAACGCGTTGCAAAAAAACACCCCAGCGAGGCTCTTGAAGCCGACGCGCTGCATTTCTCGACCGACGTCTGGAGCACGTTCGTGGTGATCCTCGGCATCACGGGCGCATGGCTGGGAATGAGATTCGGCATCGCCTCGCTGGGCATGCTTGACGCTGTCGCGGCGCTGGGCGTGGCGGGCGTAATCATCTGGATCGGCTCGCGGCTCGGCAAGCGCACTGCGGACGCGCTAATGGATGTCGCTCCGCGCGGCCTCCGCGAACGCATCGCCAGCGCCGTGGGCCAGACCGAGGGCGTGCTTGAGACCGAGCGCGTCCGCGTGCGCCGCGCCGGGCAGCGCTACTTCGTGGACGTCACCATCAGCGTGCCGCGCACGGCCAGCCTCGAACAGGCCCATGCCGCGAGCGACGCCGTCGAGCGCAGCATCGGAAAAATCGTTCCCGCGGACGTGGTGGTCCACGTCGAGCCGCGCGCGCGCAGCAACGAGCCTCTTTTCGAAACCATTCGCGCCATCGCGCAGCGCCGCGGTCTCGCCGTTCACGAATTATCCGCGCATCAATTGGACGGCCGGCTCTTCGTCGAGCTGCATCTGGAAGTGGACGAGGGAGCCACCCTGCGCGAGGCGCACAGCCAGGCCACGCAGCTCGAGGACGATATTCGCGAGGCCACGGACCCGGCGGCGCTTGTGAATATTCACATCGAGCCGCTGGGCGCGCGCATTCCCGGCGCGGAAGAAATGAAGGAACTGGCGCGCGCGCTACAGGAATTTCTGAATTCGCTTCAGCCGGAATACCGCGAGCTGGTGGATTGCCACGATGTGAGCGTCCGCAGCGTGGAGCACAAAATTCTCGTGTCGTGCCACTGCTCCATGGATGGAGGTCTGCCCATCACCGAAGTCCACGATCTCACAGCCGCGCTTGAGAGCCGCGCGAAGGAGCATTTCCCGCAGATTTTTCGCCTCACGATTCATCCCGAGCCGGTGGAAGAAAGCTGACGCCGCCCCGACGCAAACACTTGCGCGCCCAGTGCTATCACGGCGGGAAAACATTCCAGCATGTAGCGCGGCTCGGGCGTGTCCACAAAATAGGCGAAAAAAAGCGTGCGCACCAATATGAACGCGACTAATAGAGCGCAGCCCGGCCGCCTCCGCGCCATCCACGCTCCGGCGAGCGCCAGCCCCACGTAGATGCAATTCACCGCGGCGAGCCCGAGCGACACCACCAGATCGCTGCGGTCGTATTCCCATTCATCGCGCAGCGGGAAGACGTGCCCGGAGTAGGGCAGCAGCTCGACGCGCGGCGTGAACCACATCGCCAGCGAACGCAACATTGGTATTTCAACCCACGTGCGCAGGGGATGGCGCGCGGTGCGCTCGCGGGCAATCTCTCGAAATTGATCGTCCAGCGCGGGATCAACGGTCAGCGTGTCGTTGTACTGGTCGAGCAGCCGCGCAACGCGCGCGCGTTCCGCGGCCGAATCGAAGGCGGAGTGCGGCAGGTCGTCCACCGATATGGGACCGTCTTCGAGGTTCCAGGGAACGATGTAGACGTCGCGAAATCGCCAAAGCCACGTCCGGGTCCACGCGTAGATGCCCGAGGGGTAGTATTCACCGGGCATATCGGCGTCGCGCTGGGCCAGGAATTGCACCTCGTGCAGCGTGCGCGCATTGCGTGCGGCCCACGGCAGCAGCGGCAGCGCGAGGCCCGCACCCATCAGCAGCCCCGCGCGCATCAGCTTGGGCCAATCGGGCGGCCGACGCCACTTCGCTGCCAGCACGAGGCCTGCGGCCAGAAGCACGAGCGGCGTCTCCGGGCGCACCAGAGTTCCAAAGCCCGCGACGATTCCGGCAAGAAACCACCGGCTCACAATCGAGCCGGGAATAGGAGACGCGCCTCCCCGAACGTCCGCCGCCCCCGCGGGCGTTTCGACCAGCACAAGAATGGCGAGCGCCGTGAAAAACGTGACCAGCGTCTCGGTGAGCGTCACTGCCGCGTAGTTCGCCGTAAACGGGCACAGCGCCGCGAGCCACAATGCGGCGAGCGCCACGCGCGGGCGCGAACGCTCGGGCGCCAGGCGCGCGGCGATCAGCGCGATCAAGAAGCAAGCGGCCAGGTCCACAAAGGCCTGCGCCACCATAACAGCCCGCGGGGAGTTCCCCGCAAAGGCAAAGACCGCGGCGAGAAACGCCGGGTAGCCCGGCGTACGGATGTCCGCCGGCACGATCTGCCCGTTAACCGAAAGGCCATACACGCGGTACTTGAGCCAGTTCCAGGCCAGCTCGATGTAGAATGGGCCATCGCCCGAGTTCGTCATGGGGAATTTGAAGACGAAGTACAGCCGCAAGGTCAGCCCCGTAAGGGCAGCGAAAGCCGCGTTGACGCGCATCTTATAGGTATCCGTCATGAGGCGGTTTTCGATCGAGGGTTCGCGCCGTCTCCGGTGTCTCCCATTTCCGGTTGCGATAGGGAGGGAGTTTTACAGGCGCGCGCCGCAAGTGCGCGGCGGAAACGAAATGTGGTGCGTCGGGTCGGCGGCATGGAACGGCCCTAGCTTGGATTGTCCCAATGTCTGAAAGCAAGCCCATTTTCTACGACGAACAGCGGCGCCGCTGGCGGCGAACGCGCCTGCTACTCGAAATCACGGGCGGCTTTTTCACGCTGGTGCTGCTTGTCTTTCTGCTCAATGTGGGCCGCAACCCGGAACTGCCGGAGATTTTGCGCCCGAACACGCACGCCGGCCTGCACGCCATCTCCTTCCGCCCCAAGGCGAAGCCCGTGGCGCGCGGCCGCAAGCGCAAAGTGGCCGCGCTCGGCAAGGTGCCGCAAAATTACGATCCCCTGCGCGCGGCCTTTTACATGAGCGACGATAGCACCAGCCTCGCTTCGTTGCAGTTGCACTACCGCGATCTCGACCTGCTGATTCCCGATGCGCTGCACTCCATTTCCGCCGATGGCCGCCTGGACGCCGAGCCCGACCCGAAGCTGACGGTGTTTTTGCAATCGCTTCAGGCGCGCAACGTGGATCTGCCGGTGATGTCCATGGTTAACAATTACGACGCCAAGAAGAACGTCTGGTGCCCGCCGGATATGGTCAAGATGCTGGCGAACCCGGCGGCACGGCAGCATCTGGCGACGCAGATCGAGGAGTACGCCGACGCGGAGCACGAGCCAGGGATCGTGGTGGATTTTGAATCGCTGTCCGAAACCAGCATGGATGATTTTCAGAATTTCATCCACGATTTGGGGACGGCGCTGCACGCCAAGAACCTGAAGCTGATGGTGGCGCTGCCTGCGGCGGACTGGAGCTACGACTACAAATATATCGCCTCGCAATCGGACGCGATTATTCTGATGAATTACGACTTCCACTGGCCCACGTCCGCGCCCGGGCCGATCGCGCCGCAGGATTGGTTTGTCCGGGACATCGACAACATCTTGAAGATAGTGCCGGCGGACAAAATCGTGATGGGCATCGGGAATTACTCCTACGACTGGCCGGCAAAGACGAAACACTTGCCGCATCCCGTGGCGCTGGGGGAGACATTCCAGCAGGCGGTGGTCACGGCCGCGGAATCCGAAGCGTATATTGATTTCGACAACGATTCGCTCAACCCGCACTACTCCTACGAAGACGACAACAATCAAGTTCACAACGTATGGATGCTCGATGGCGTTACCGCCTACAACGAACTCCGCGCCGCCGAGCGCGCAGGCGTTCGCGGCACGGCCCTCTGGCGCCTGGGGATGGAAGATCCCTCCATGTGGGACATCTGGGATACCACGCATCCGGACGACGCCGCGCGCGCGCAGATCGAGGATGTCCCGCCCGGCTACGACATCATCTTCGAAGGCGATGGAGACATCCTGAAAGTCACCGCCACGCCGCAGAGCGGGCGGCGGACGTTCGACTACGATTCCGCGTCTGACGTATTCGACGACGAGGAGTTCCAAAGCCTGCCGCTTTCCTGGCGCATTCAGCAGATGGGCGCGGATCCGCGCAAAGTGGCCATCACGTTCGACGACGGCCCCGATCCGCAGTGGACCCCGAAAATTCTCGATATCCTCCAGCAAAAAGGGGCCGTCGCCACGTTTTTCGTGATTGGCGAGTCCGCGAATCTGGAAACGGGCATCCTGAAACGCGAGTTCCAGCTCGGCAACGAGGTGGGCAATCACACCTTCACGCATCCCGATTTTGAGACCACTTCCAAGGAAGAGATCCAGCTTCAATTGAATGTCACGGAGCTGCTTTTGGAAAGCAGCCTGGGCGTGAAGACCACGCTGTTCCGCCCGCCCTATGGAATCGACCAGCAGCCGGAAACGGCTTCCGAGATTCAGAATCTTCCCATCCCGCAGGACATGGGCTACATCACCATCGGCTCGCGCATCGATCCGCACGACTGGGGCGAATTGAATGGCGGCCCTCCTCCTTCGCCGGCCGTCATCGCCCAGCGCGTCCTCGGGCAGGTGAAGGCCGGGCCGGGGAACATCATATTGCTGCACGATGGCGGGGGGGACCGCAGCCGCACCGTGGCGGCGCTCCCGGGAATTATTGACGGATTGCGCGCGGCAGGCTACGAGATTGTCCCCGTATCCGAGCTGCTGGGAGAAACGCGAGCGCAGGTGATGTCGCCGCTGAGCCATCGGGAATGGCTGCTGGCGCGCGCGGACGCGTTCATCTTCGATATGTTCCGCTGGTTCCGGACGGGCATCGCATTCATATTCGTTGCGGGAATTTTGCTGGTGGGCGGCCGCGCGCTGGTGATCGGACTGCTGGCGCTGGCCGAAAAGCTGCGCCCCGCGCCGCTGGACCATCCCGATTACAAGCCGAAGGTGAGCATGCTGATCCCCGCTTACAACGAAGAGTCTGTGATCGCGGAGACGGTGCGCGCCGCGCTCGCTTCGGATTATCCCAAGTTCGAAGTGATCGTGGTGGACGATGGCTCGACGGACCGCACGGCGGAAATCGTGCGGGCGAGATATGAGCGTGACCCGCGCGTGCGCCTGCTCACACAAACGAATCAAGGAAAGCCTTCGGCGCTGAATCATGGGCTCTCCGAGGCCGCGGGCGAAGTCGTGGTTTGCATTGACGCCGATACGGTTGTGGATCCGGAAACGGTTTCGCGGCTGGTGCGCCATTTCGCCGATCCGAAGGTCGCCGCCGTCGCCGGAAACGTTAAAGTGATGAACCGCAATCGCTGGATCACGCGCTGGCAGGCGCTCGAATACATCACCAGCCAGAATCTGGAAAAGCGCGCCTTCGATTTGCTGAATTGCATCCCCGTGGTGCCGGGAGCCGCCGGGGCCTGGCGCGCGGACACGCTGCGAACGAGCGGCGGGTTTTCGGGCGATACCGTGGCGGAAGATACGGACCTGACTCTGACCATCCGCCGAAACGGCTGGAAGATTCTCTACGATGAAGACGCCATCGGCCGCACCGAAGTTCCCGAAACAGTGGACGCCCTGATTCGCCAGCGATTCCGCTGGACGTTCGGCACGCTTCAGGCCGTGTGGAAGCACCGCGACACGGCCGGCAAACCCCGCTACGGAACGCTGGGCTGGGTAGCCATCCCCAATATTTTTCTCTTCCAGATTGTTCTTCCCATGGTCTCGCCCCTGATTGACCTTCTGTTTTTGCTCACGCTGGCGTTGTGGGCCCTGGCGCAGTTGCAGGTCGCGCGGCTGCCGCAGCTCTGGACGTCGGCGGACGTCGAGCGCTCGCTGATATTTTTCGCGATCTTCATGCTGATTGACCTCTTCACGTGCGTGGTGGCATTCGCGCTCGAAAAAAACGAGGATTGGACGCTCCTCGCCCCCTTGATCCTCCAGCGCTTTTACTACCGCCAGATGATGTATGTGGTGCTATTCCGCGCGCTCAAGGAAGCCGTGCGGGGACGGCCCGTAGGCTGGCGCGGCGTCGAGCCGCACGTCTCCGCGCCCCGGCCACCCGCAACCGTCGCCCCGGTTTGAGCCAGCGCTTTGGCCTCATCCGAACGCAAAGGGAAAATATGTCGTGGGTCAGTTTGAATTTTCTTGATCGTGACACAAAAAGCCAAAATTCAAACTGACCCAGCACCAGAAAAATATCTCTTTTGCGGGAATTCTCTCCACTCTGCTAGCATGGAGTTGTTGGCGGGCTGCATCCTGAATCTCGGGAGCGGCACCGGAGGAAGTCATGAGCGTCACGCCCCGTGCGGGCAACGGTAAAGTCACCGTTCCCGATATTCTCTCCCGCAAATCGAATTCGCCCGGTGTTCCATTTGAAATAAAACCGAAGATTACCTGCCTCACGGCCTATGACTATCCCACGGCGCGCTTGCTCGATGAAGCCGGCGTGGACGTTCTGCTCGTGGGCGATTCGCTGGGCATGGTCGTTCTGGGCTACGACACCACTCTGCCTGTGACTCTCGATGAAATGGTGCACCACGTGCGCGCCGTCCGCCGCGGAACGCGCCGCGCACTGCTCGTGGCGGACATGCCCTACGGCAGCTTCCACGTCTCGCTCGACGAATCGGTCCGCAACGCTGTGCGACTGGTGAAGGAAGGCGGCGCCGAAGCGGTGAAAGTGGAGGGCGGCGAGCGCCGCATCGAGCTGATTGCCCGGCTCGTGGAAGCTGAAATTCCCGTGATGGGCCACGTGGGCCTCACGCCGCAATCGGTAAATGCGTTCGGCGGATTTCGCGTGCAGGGAAAAACGGAGGACGCGGCGCGGCAGATCGAGCGCGACGCGCGCGCCGTGGAAGCGGCGGGCGCCTTCGCCGTCGTGCTGGAGTCCATCCCGCGCGAACTGGCCGCCGGCATCACGGAGAAGCTGCGTATCCCCACGATCGGCATCGGCGCCGGGCCGGATTGCGATGGCCAGGTGCTCGTTTTCCACGACCTCGTCGCGTTCGGAGACGAGCGCAAGCGGAAGTTCGTGCGGCAGTATGCGAATCTTTCCGCGGACATATCGCGCGCCGTCGCGGAGTATTGCGAGGACGTTCGCGTGGGGCGCTTCCCCTCGGACGCGGAGTCGTACCATTCGCCCGCCGAGCTGCTGGAGGACGTACGCACTCGCGAACGCTCTTGAATGCATCGCCGCTCAAGCGTCCTTTCGTTTGAAAGCCGCATGGAAATATGGAAAAAATTCAAACCGTCGCGCGAATGAAACAGGCGGCGCGCGAGGCGCGCGCGAAGGAGCGCACGCTCGGCCTGGTGCCGACGATGGGCGCGCTGCACGAGGGGCATCTTTCGCTCATTCGCCGCGCGCGGGAGCAGTGTTCCGCGGTAGCCGTTTCCATTTTCGTGAATCCGACGCAATTCGGCCCCGGCGAGGATTTTCAGAAATATCCGCGCACGTTGGACGAGGACCGCGCGGCGCTGGAAAAGCTGCACGTGGATTACCTGTTTGCACCGACGCCCGAGGAAATCTATCCCAGCGGCTTCCGCACCGAGGTCATGGTCCGGGGCCTGGGCGACCGGTTGGAAGGTCATTCGCGTCCCGGTCATTTTCAGGGCGTTGCCACGGTGGTACTAAAACTTCTCGAAATCGTGCAGCCGCAGTATGGCTTCTTTGGCCGCAAGGACGCGCAGCAGGCACGCATCATCCAGCAGATGGCCCGCGACTTGAACCTCGACGCGGAAATTGTCGTGTGCCCCATCGTGCGCGAGCCGGATGGCTTGGCTTTGTCTTCGCGGAATGTGTATCTCGCTGGCGACGACCGCCGCGCTGCGGCGGCGCTTTACCGCTCGCTCGATGCCGCGCGTCACGCAATCGAATCCGGCGAGCGTGGCACGGCGCCTTTGCTCGCGGCTTTGCGGCGCGTGATCGAAGCCGAGCCGCGCGTAGCGCTCGACTACGCGGAAATTGTGGACGCGGAAACGTTCGAGCCGGTCGGCAGATTGCAAAAGACCTGCTACGCGCTGGTCGCCGTGCGCGTGGCCGGAGTGCGCCTGATTGACAACGCCCTCATCGAGCAGGTGGGAGATTCCTTCCGCGTGACTTTATAAACCGCTCGCGGCGCGCGCGGAATGGGAACGGACGGAGCGGGGTTTCCTTGCGTCCTCAGCCCTGCTTGATCGCGGCGAGGACTTCGGCGGCGTGCCCCTTCGGCGTGACCTTGGGCCAGACTTTGCGGACTTTTCCGTCGGGGCCGATCCAGAACGTGCTGCGCACGATTCCCAGAAAAGATTTTCCGAAGAAGCTTTTCATTCGCTGGGCGCCATACGGCCCGATGACCTTGAATTCCGTATCCGCGAGCAGCGGGAAATTCAGGTCGTACTTCGCTTTGAAGTTCGCCTGTGCCTCGACGGAATCCCCGCTGCATCCCACGATCGCCGTGTTCGCACGCCTGAATTGCTCCATCGCCGCGGTGAACTCGACGGCCTGATGCGTGCATCCGGTCGTATCGGCCTTCGGGTAAAAGTAGAGGATCAGATTTTTGCCGCGATAATCCGCGAGCGCCACCGTCTTGCCGTCGTCGGCGGTGGCGCGAAAATCGGGGGCCGTGTCGCCTTGTTCTAGCACCTTCACTCCTCCAGTCAGCGGAACAGGCCTACGCCTCCGCGAGCACACGCTTCAGAATTTCGTTGACCATCTGTGGATTGGCCTGCCCGCGCGTTTCGCGCATCACCTGCCCGACGAAAAATTTGAACACGCCTTCGCTTCCCGCGCGGTACTTCGCCAGGTTCTCCGGGCTTTTCGCCACCACTTCTCGCGCAATCTTCTCGATCGCGCCCGCGTCGCTAATCTGCGCCAGGCCCTCGGAGGCGATAATGTCCGCCGCGCTCTTGCCCGAATCGAACATCGTGGCGAACACCTTTTTTCCGCTGGCGGCCGTGATTTCGCCGCCCTCGATCTTGGCAAGAAGCTCCGCGAGCGCCGCGGGAGAAACCGGACAATCCGCGATATCTTTTCCGGCATCGTTCAGTCGGCGCAGCAGCTCGACCGAAATCCAGTTCCCCGCGGCCTTTGCCGGCGCGCTTTGTGCGTCCGCCGTGGCGGACGCGCCGGCTCGCACCGTAGCCTCGAAATAATCTCCGAGCGTGCGCGTCGCGGAGAGAACGCCTGCATCATACGGCGTGATGCCATAATCGCGCTCGAACCGCGCGAGCTTCGCATCCGGCAATTCGGGCATCGAGCGGCGCACTTCCTCGAGCATGCCTCGCGGAATGGACACGGGCAGCAGGTCAGGATCGGGAAAATAGCGATAATCGTGCGCGAACTCCTTCGAGCGCATCGGTTCCGTGCGCCCCGCCGCCACGTTCCACAGCCGCGTTTCCTGCGAAACCGTCCCGCCCGATTCCAGCACGCCGATTTGCCGCTCGATTTCGTATTCGAGCGCGTGCTGCAGATACCGGAACGAATTCAGATTCTTCACCTCGGCTTTGGTGCCGAATTTCGGCGCGCCGCGCAAGCGCACGCTGACGTTGGCATCGCAGCGCAGCGACCCCTCCTCCATGTTGCAATCGCTCACGTCGGTATACTCCAGCACCTGCTTCAGCGTGTTCAGGTACGCGTACGCTTCGGCGGGAGTGCGCAGGTCCGGCTCGGACACGATCTCGGCCAGCGGCACGCCGCAGCGGTTCAGGTCAATGTAGCTCCAGCGCGCGGAGTCCGGAAATCCCTCGTGCAGGCTTTTGCCCGCGTCGTCTTCCATGTGCAGGCGCGTGATGCCGATGCGCTTGCGCCCGCCCTCCGCTTCGATTTCGAGCCACCCTCCGGTCGCCAGCGGCAGTTCGTACATGGAAATCTGGTAGCCCTTGGGCAGGTCGGGATAAAAATAGTTCTTCCGCGCGAACCGCGAGCGTTCCTGGATTGTGCAGTGAATCGCAAGCGACGCCCGCAGCGCCAGCTCGAGCGCGCGCTTGTTCAGCACCGGCAGCGCCCCCGGCAGCCCCAGGCACACGGGACACGTATTCGAATTCGGCGCATCGCCGAAGCGCGTCGAGCAGGCGCAAAACGCCTTCGTCATCGTCTCGAGCTGCGCATGCACCTCAAGCCCGATCACAGCTTCATAGCGCGCCATCACTTCGGGCGCAACGCGCGGCGCTTCCTGTGCAATCCTGGCCATGGCAAGCGCCGAATTATAGCACCAGGCCGCCCGGCCCCGCAGGGGCCAGTCCCGCAGCCTTATTGACTTCGATTCCTTTCCCCGCCTCCGCCGGGAAAGTTGACCCGAATCCCCGAAACGAAGTTCAAATGCAGCGCCGGAAAGCCGAACGACTCTTCGTATCTTTCGTTGAGAAAATTGTTCAGCTGGCCGTAGATTTCGGCGCCTCGTGGAAGACGGTAGGCGAACCCCAGATTCGCGTCCACATACTCGGGATTGCGGAACAAGCATGGTGGCCCGACCAAGACGCAGGCGAAGCTTCCGAAGTTCGGTTCCAGATCGAGCACTGCGCCGCGAATGCTCGCATTGGAGTTGAGCATGAGGCGACCGTGCGTCCAGGTGGCGTCATAGCCCGCGGAACTGCGCGGGCGGCGGAGCAGCGGTTCTCCTACCTCGAAGGGCAATTGCACCTCCGAGCTGCCATCGAGCGCCAGGATAGCTGTATTGAGCCAAGTGTACTCTGCCGTGAGCTCGAGTGACCGAAACGGGTGCAGCCGTATGCTGCTTTCAATGCCGTAGGCCCGCGAGTTCGCAATGTTCGCCGACGAAAATGTGCTCAGGTTCGCGAAGGAACCGCCCAGCGTGACGATCTGATCCTTGTAACGATTATAGAAGTAAGTCACATCAAGGGCGGCTTTGTCGTTCCAAAAGCGCTGTTCGACGCCCGCATCGCCGCTGATGCTCCGCTCCGGTTTCAGCCCTGGATTATTCGTGAAGGCCAGCTCGAATCCGTCCGGAGGACGAATCCCGGTTCCGAAACTGCTATGGATTCGAGTGATGCCGAACAGCCCGCCGCTCGACCGCCGAGCCAGATATGCTACGGAAATTCGCGGATCCACCTGAGTCACCGACGTTGCGGGGATGAAGGGGCGGTTGGCATTGACCTCGTCTGCTGGCAGTTCACCCGTCAGAATACTGTCAACGCGCAGGCCTGTACTCAGGAACCACCGGTCGCCCGCGTTCCACCGATTCTCGGCGAAGAATGCGAAGCTATCTCGTGGCAATGTGAACGGGTTGCCGCCCGGATCGGCAACGAAAGTATTCTTAAACTCCTCGCGGTCGTATTCGAATCCGGCGACGAGCACATCCTTCGACGAAAGGGTGATCTCGCTTCGAGTATTCGCCACCAGCCGCAGATTCTTCGTGAAAGAGGAACTGCCAAATGTCGCGGGAGTGGCCGGAAACGAAAACTGGTCGGTTGAAACGCTCACGGTTGAGACCTGCTGAAAGCGGTTTGAAAACTGCTCCGTCTCGCCCACCTGATATCCGAACAGGTCTTGCTTCTCGAGCGTAGCCGCCGCCGCGATTCCGGGGTAAAGACCGTCGGGGTCAGATCCAAAAGGCCCAGGATTCTCTGCTCGCCCGGCGTCGCCGAAGAAGTGCAGGATGAATTTGCGACGCGGGCTGCGGGAATAACCGAGGCTCAGAAATGACGTCTGATTACGGTATGTGTCGTCTGGCACCATCCCCTGCGTGCTGAGCCGGGAAAGATTATAGGCCCAGCTAATACCGTCGTTGAGCCCCTCTCCTCCGGTGGCAATCCGCCACGTGTCGTAGCTGCCGCCCTCGCCCAGAAAGCTGAAATGCGGAGGTCCTTCGCCGCGATCGCTGATGACGTTGATCACTCCCGCCACGGCATTCGATCCGTAAAGCGCGCTTTCCGGCCCGCGCGTCACCTCCACGCTGGCGACGCCGTCCACAGGAAGCGGCGCCAGATCGAAGCCGCCGCCGAAATCGTTCATCGGGATTCCGTCAATCATCACGAGGTTGTAATTTGAGTTGCCGCCGCGAATGAAGGCGCTCGTCACCGCGCCGAGTTGTCCCGTACGATTGATGTCCACACCGGGGACGTTTCGCAGCGCATCCGCGAGCGTTGCCGCACCCTCATCCTGAATCTCCTGCCCGCTCACGACGCTCACCGAGGAACCAATCTGTGGCGCCAGCGCGCCACCGAGTGACGCCGAAACCACCACCTGCTCCTGCACGGCGCTAAGCTGAAGATGCAAGTCAACCAGGACAGAAAGGCCACTGGTCGCCAGTTTTATGTCGGCTGACACTTGCGTGAATCCAGGAAGATTAGCGGCGATCGTGTATGTTCCAGCGCGAAGCCCATCGAAGCGGTACTCGCCCTGGGGGTTCGTCTCGGTCTGCGCCAACGCCAACATGGAAGTAAGTAGGTTGACCTTTGTGGAGGGCACGGGTCTCCCGCTGGGATCGAAGACGGTTCCGTGAATACCTGCTCCGCGTGATCCGCCGGAGGACTGCGCCAGGGTCAAGCGGGGGAAAAGCAATAGGCTAGCCAAGAACAACAGGAAGGTAAGAAGAAGTCTCATGGTATCCTCCTCTCCCTCTCGCGCGGGAGTTGAAGGTTGTCCCGAAGCGCCCCGATGAATTTCATCGGGACACATCTGGATTGAGACTCCGCCGGTCTCCTGGCTTGGCGGAATGTCCTGATGAGATCAGGACTGCCAGCGCGGCCTTCCCATCCCGCAATCGAATCTTCGCGATTCGCTCGCTGGAACAGTGGCCTGCGCCGAAAAATTCTCCGCCTTACAGTCGCGCGGCGGCGACGGCTTTTCACCGTCTTCCCTTGCGCGGAGCCTCGTGTGGATGTGGACGGCGCTCGATGCTAAAAATCGGCGCCGCTTGCGGAGGCCGGCAACGCGCCCCCGCGAACCTGCCAATGAAACTTTCCCCTCGCGCTACAAATTTCCCCGCAAAATCACGCGCGGCCGCCCACCCTCGCGAACCTCAATTTCAAGCGGCGCTTCGAAAACCTCCTCAAGCAAATCGCGGTCATACACCTCCGCGGGCGCTCCCACGCGCAGGCACTTGCCCTTGTGCAGCAGCACGATGCGATCGGAAAATTCCGCCGCGAGATTCAGTTCGTGCGTCACTACCAGCACGGTGTAGCGACTTTCGTCCGCCAGCCGCCGCAGCCGCCGCAACAATTCCACTTTGCCTCCGATGTCGAGGTGCTGCGTCGGCTCGTCGAGCAACAGCAGCGACGGTTGCTGCGCCAGCGCGCGCGCAAGAATCACGCGCTGCTTTTCGCCTCCCGAAAGCTGGTCCATCCAGCGGTCGCGCAGCGCATCGGCGCCCACTTGCGCGAGCGCGTTTCCGGCCAGCAGGCAATCCTCGTCGGACTCGAACCGCAGCCTGCGCCCGTAAGGATAGCGCCCGTGCAGCACGTACTCCCACACGCGCAGCGGGAATAGCACCTCGCTCTCCTGCTGCACCAGCGCGATTTTCTGCGCGCGCGTCCTCAAATCGAGCGTGCCCACTTCGGCGCCATCCACTTCAATGCGCCCCGAAAGCGGCTTCACGATTCCCGCCAGCAATTTCAGCAGCGTGGATTTTCCGCTGGCATTGGGACCGAGAATGGCGACCAGTTCGCGCTGCTGGGCTTGAAACGTTGCCGGCCCCAGCGTGAAATCCGGTGCCGAACGCCCTGTGGCGGCGTAGGCGTAGCTCGCCTGCTCCACGTTCAGCCGCACCGGCGCGTCCTGGACGGAAGTAGCCGTCCGCGGAGCCACGGCCGCGCCGTTTTCCGCGCTCGCGCTCATCGCACGTTCCGCCGCATCAGATAGATGAACACCGGCGCGCCCGCCAGCGCCGTCATCGCGCCCACCGGCAATTCCGTCGGTGCCACCACCGTTCGCGCCAAAGTGTCCGCGAACACGATGGCAATCGCGCCGCCAATCGCCGACGCCGGAATCAGCAGCCGGTAATCCGTCCCGAAAATCATGCGGATCACGTGCGGCACGATCAGGCCCACATATCCGATCGCGCCCGCCACGGAAACGGCGAGGCCGGTAAGCAGCGACGCCGCGATGTACACCACCAGCTTCACGCGGCTCACGTTCACGCCCAGATGCCGCGCCTCCTGCTCGCCCGTCAAGATCAGGTTCAGGTCGGACGAAGTTGTGTAGATCGAGCCTACGGCCACGATCAGCACCAGAAACAGCCAGTGCAAATTGAGCGACGGCGGCGACGAAAGATCGCCCATAATCCAAAACGCCATTCCGCGCTGGTCGCGTCCGCTCAGCGTCGTTCCCAGGAACATGATCGCCGCCGATAAAAACGACGCCGAGATAATTCCCGCGAGCAGCAGCGTGGCGCTGTCCAGTTGCCCTCCGCGCCGGCCGAGAAAATAAACGACGCCGGTTGTTGCCGCGGCTCCCACGAATGCCGCCGCTTGAATCGCGCCCGGCACTTGCGGAGCAAACATCAGGCTCAGCATCGCGCCCAGCGCCGCGCCGCTCGCCACTCCCAGAACATACGGATCCGCCAGCGGATTCCGCAGCAGCGCCTGGAACCCCGCGCCGGAAGTCGCCAGCGCCGCTCCCACCAAAATTCCCAGCGCGATGCGCGGCAGCCGCAGCCCGAACACCACAAGCCAAAAATCCGAAGGGATGCGATCCCTGCGGCCCAGAGCGCCGTTGAATAGCGTCATCACAATGTCGCGCACGGAAATCGGATAGGCGCCCATGCGCAGCGAGATGACAACCATCACAAACAGCACGCCCAGCAGCGCGCTGCAAATCCAAAACACACGCTTCGGCGTCAGCGGACGCATGCGCACTCCATCGCCGCGCTGCTCATCGACGCTGTCTTCGCCCCGAAAACATCCGGGTGCAGCTCACGCGCAAGTTGTTCAATCGCGTCAATCAATCCGGGCGAGGGCCGGTCCATCTCGCTGCCGACCACGGCGACGTGCCCCTGCTCGACGGCTCGAATCTGGCTCCATCCAGGCCGCGCGCGCAACGATGCGCCCTCGCTCTCTTCCGCGCCCTCATGATCCGCGGTCAGCACAATATAATCCGGCTCGAGCCGCACCACTTCCTCGAAGCTCACGCGCGGATAGTTCTGCTTCGATTCAATCACGGAGCGAGCGCCGGCCCACCGCAGCGCGTCGGCGATAAACGTATTCTGTCCGATTGTCACTAGCGGGTCTTCCCACACCACAAACAGCACGTCCACTGTCGGCCGATCCTTGAGCCGCGTGTGCAATGCGTCCAGCCGCGCCTGCAACTGCGCGACAAGTGCAGCACCCCGGCCGGCCGCGCCCATCAAGTCCGCCATGCGCGCAATGGAAACGATTATCCCGCGAACCGTGCGCGGATCGCTGGTATAGACCGCGATGCCCAGCCGCGCGAGCGCATCCACCGTCTGCCGCCGATTGATCGAAGTCGTGGCCAGCACCAGATCGGGGTGCAGCGCCACGATGGCCTCCAGGCTCGGGCTGACCGGCGAACCGACGTGCGGCTTGTCTTTCGCCGCCGGCGGAGTGTCGCAATAATTCGTGTCGCCCGCGAGGCGGTCATCGAGTCCCAGCGCGTAAACGATCTCCGTCAGATTGGGCGCGAGCGTCACGATCCTGCGCACCTCCGCCGGCACCGACACCGTGCGGCCCACCTCATCGGTCACCACGCGGGGCGCCTCGCCCGACGCCGCAGCTTGCGGGAAGGCTCCGCGCGCGGCGCGTGCTTGCGGCACCGCGCTCGATAGCAGCGCGCCCGCAATTCCCACCGCGAATATCCTCCGCCACAGCATCAACAATCACTCCTCCGCATCAACAGACAACAAAAAAGCCTCGCGAGAGATAGCGAGGCTCACCGCCACACCCTTTCTCGCGAAGAGTGTCAGCTTCCGCTGGCTCGGGTACGTTCCTGACTCTCGGCTGTCGCGCATCTGCAGCGCCGGCCGATCACAGTGGCGGGACCGTGGCCGATTTTCACGGCCTTCCTAATCCCCGCGCCAGTTCTATTGTTCGCCGAGAGTGTATGCCCCTCGCCACGCCCTGTCAATCTATCGAGACGCTTGGTAGCGGGTCGCTTTGCGGTAGCATAGCTTTTAAGGCGGGCAGCCTTGCTTTTGCTTTGTTTCCCCATCGTACACGCTCATGGAACAACGAATACTTCATTCAAAGGTACCTAGCCAGCCGCTTCTAAAGCTATAATCCGGCACCTATGACTCTCGCTTCCGGCTCCAAACTCGGCCCGTACGAAATTGAGCCGCTATGCGGGCGTGAGCGGAGCCGGTTTTGCGGAGCGGGAGCCCGCAGGCGAAATCCTGAGCGAAGCGAAGGATCTGCATGTTGAGCCGTTCTCGCGGCGTCGGAGCCGCGAGGCGAAATCCGCCGGAGGCGGAGGTGAGTTAATTTGCTAAGCGCAGGAACCAAATTCGGGCCGTACGAAATCGCCGTGCCAATTGGCGCGGGCGGAATGGGTGAAGTCTATCGCGCGCGCGACACGCGCCTCAACCGCACCGTCGCCATCAAGGTCCTCCCCGTGCATCTCGCCGACCGCCCCGAATTGCGCGAGCGCCTCGAACGCGAAGCGCGTGCCGTAGCCAGCCTGAATCATCCGCACATCTGCACGCTCTACGATATCGGCCGCGAGGGCGGCACCGATTATCTGGTGATGGAGTATCTCGAAGGCGAAACACTGGCCGCGCGCCTCGCCAAAGGCCCGCTGCCGCTCGAGCAGCTGTTGCAATACGCCATCGAAATCGCCGACGCGCTCGACAAGGCCCACCGCAAGGGCGTCACGCATCGCGACCTCAAGCCCGGCAACATCATGCTAACGAAGTCCGGCACGAAGCTGCTCGATTTCGGCTTGGCGAAGCTGCAGCAGGAGATGGCTCCAGCCGCCAACGCGCAGTTTTCGCAGCTTCCCACAATGAACGCCCCGCTCACGGCGCAAGGCACCATCGTGGGCACGCTGCAATACATGGCGCCCGAGCAGCTCGAAGGCAAGGAAGCGGATGCGCGCACGGACATCTTCGCGTTCGGCACAGTGGCGTACGAAATGGCCACAGGCAAGCGAGCCTTTGACGGCCAATCGCAGGCCAGTGTCATCTCGGCCATCATGACGTCCCAACCCGCGCCGATCTCTTCGCTCCAGCCCATGACGCCGCCCGCGCTCGACCGCACGATCAAGACGTGCCTTGCGAAAGACCCGGACGAGCGATGGCAAACAGCGAGCGATCTGGCACGAGAAATGAAGTGGATCGCCGAGGGCGGTTCGCAGGCAGGCATTGCCGTGCCCGTCGCTGCGCGCCGCCGCAGCCGAGAAAGAATAGCCTGGGTGCTCGCCGCCGCGGGCCTGCTCCTCGCCGCCGCACTGGCCTTCGTGTTTGTCCGCCCGTACCTGAACCAGCCCAAGCCCATCGTGACGCGCCTTCTAATCCTCCCACCCGAGAATGTGATTTGGCGGACGGAAACATTAGGTCACGTGGTGGGGGGGCCGCTAAGCCTTTCGCCGGACGGCCGTCTCTTGGCGTTTGTGGGCGCCTCTCAGGACGGGAGACGCCAGCTCTGGCTGCGACCTCTTGATGACGTCACCGCACACCCGCTGCCGGGAACAGACGGCGCGGCTTTTCCCTTTTGGTCGCCCGATAGCCGCTATCTGGGTTTTTTTACCTCTCGCAGTTTGAAGAAAATTGACGTTGCCGGTGGCCCCCCGCAGACACTTCATGAAGGGGCGTCGGTCGGCGGCGGAAGCTGGAATAGCGATGGCGTGATTATCTTCGGTTCTGTAGACGGGCTTCTTAAAATTTCCCAGGCTGGCGGCGCGCCCATGCCGGTGACGACGCTTGACCGATCACAAGGAGACTTCGAGCACTACTCCCCTCAGTTCCTGCCCGATGGCCGGCATTTCCTTTACGCTGTTTTTCGCGGAGGCGTAAAGAGAGAACGGTGGATTTGTATCGGCTCGCTCGACTCCAAGGAAACGAAGTGCCTGTTCCAAGCCGGCTCTCCTGCCCTCTACGCCCCGCCGGGCTATCTGCTCTACTGGCGCGCGGATTCGGATGCCCTGATGGCTCAGCCGTTCGATGCCCGGCATCTCCTTATTACCGGCGACGCTGTTCCTATCGCCGATCCCGCGCAATATGCCTCGGTCTCCGCAAACGGTATCCTGGCTTATATTCCCGGGGCGTCCGGAGAGAGAGAGATCCAATTGTTCGACCGAACCGGGAAGAATCTCGGCACGGTCGGCCAGCCCGCTAACTATAGCAACCCGGCCCTTTCGCCGGATGGGACCCGAGTCGCCGTGGATCTCCAGGACGCTGGAGCCGGCACCCGCGATCTCTGGGTCCTCGATTTGAAGCGCGGCACTGCCTCGCGGTTTACGTCCGATCCTGGCGACAAGTACAACCCCCTCTGGTCCCGCGACGGCAGCCAAATCCTGTTCTCCTCATCACAAAAGGGAACTCCGGATATTTACCAAAAGGCGGCCAGCGGCCTCGGCGATTCCGAGGTTGTCTTCGAATCGAAGGATCAGCAGAAATACACGGATGACTTGTCGCCGGACGGGCGCTACATCGCGTACGACACTGGCGGCGCCGAGCTGTGGATTTTGCCGCTCTTTGGCGACCGCAAGCCTTTTCCGTTTGTACAGGGTGGTTACTCATCCAGGGCGGCGCGCTTTTCGCCCGACGGCCGGTACATCGCCTACGCTTCCAGCGAGACGGGCGACTACGAGATCTACGTCCAGACGTTTCCGGAACACACCGGCAAATGGCAGATCTCGACCGGCGGCGGAAGAAACCCCGAGTGGGGGCGCGACGGGAAGGAACTCTATTTCCTTTCCGGCAGGAAGCTGATGGCAGTGGACGTGAGTACCGCCGGGCCGCGGTTTGAGGCGGGCATTCCCAAGCTTCTCTTTGAAGCGCCTTTTCTGGTCGGCGGCGTTGAGCATGCCATTTATAGGGTGACCGCTGACGGCCAGCGCTTTCTCGCCGTCACCACCACCGCCGCGCAACAAGCCAACTCCCCCATCACCATGGTGACGAATTGGACGGCGGATCTGAAGCCATGACCCTCGCCGACGTGAACTCACTTTAGGGCCATTTAAGGCCTAAAATTACTTCAATGCTCCAGCAATCTACGGGCTTGAAATGCTCGAAGGTGTCGAGCAATTTGGAGTGCGGTGCGGAGGGGGTTAGCGGTTTTTCCAGTGGGGGGCGCGCTTTTCGACGAGCGCGCGCAGTCCCTCTTGCGAGTCTTCGAGTTCGCCGAGCTCGTTGAGGAAAACCTTCATCGAGTTGCGGACGCCTTCGCGCAGGGGCAGTCCCAGGCTGGCCATGATGGCTTTTTTCGCCATGGACAGCACGGGCCCTGATTGCGTCGTCACCTTGCCGATCACTTCGCTTATCTTACTTTGCAATTCGCTTTCGGGGACGAGCCAGTTCACGAGTCCGAGGTCGAGCGCGCGCTCGGCGGAGATCGTCTCGCCCGTGAGCACGAGTTCGAGCGCCATTTTCGGCCCGAGGAGATAGGGAAGGATCGCGGCGGAGAGCGGCGGAAAGACGCCCAGCTTGATTTCCGGCTGCGCGAACCGCGCGCGGGGAGTGGCAATCACCAGATCGCCCAGCGCGGCAAGCTCCGCGCCTCCGCCGAACGCCGGGCCGTTCACCACCACCAGCAGCGGCTTCGACGTATCGAGCATGGCCAAAAAAGCCGCGTGGAACGAGTCGAGCAGCTGAAACACGCGCCGCTGCGTGTATTCGCCCAGTTCGATGCCGCCGCAAAAGGTCTTCGCGGCCGAATCGAGGACAATCATCTTGATATCGCTCTGCTCGCCGAGCGCGTTGATTCCTCCGGCAAGCTCGGAGAGCATGCGCTCGTTCAGCAGATTGTGGTCGGGGCGGTCCAGCGTGAGCCAGGCGACTTCGCCCTCTATGCGCACTTTTACATGCTGAAAATTCTCGAGCTTCGGGGGTATCAGCGCCAGCGTCCCCAGCACTTCCACTCCCCGGTTTTGTTTGGGCATCGAATTCGCTCCAGTCCTATTCAGGTTAGACTGAATCGCCCCCCCCCGCCACGCCGTTTCCCCATCCACGCCCTCAATCAGCCAAGCCCCATCAAATGCTCGAATCTATCGAGCAATTTAAGGCCTTCAATTGAGCGTGAATTAACGCTCAAAAATGAGCATCACATTCGCTCGATATCGAGCATTAATTCCGCTCAAATTTGAGTTCGAACTGACGCTCATAGATGAGCGCCACTCGCGGTTGATATCGAGCGTTAATTTAGCTTTATATCGAGCATCAATTTAGCTCGATATCGTGCGTGAATTGATGCTCATTAAACGCACTAAAATGCATGTTTTTGCGCCCTTAAATGCCCTTAAGTGAGCTCACGCAGAGGGGGGCAGGGGCCCGACCTCTGTCAGCGGCGAGGAGGGGCGGGTCTCGGGAAATGTTTCTAGCGGCTAGCGAAAGGGGGCCCATCCTCGTCCTGTAGACCGGAATGGGTCGAGGCACCCTCCGGAGTCATCGTGACGAACTACCTCCGCGTCCAGCGTCCATGCCCGAAACTAACGTCACGACAAAATCGAAGGTCATTTATTTTTGGCTTTGCTTCTGCGGTGGATGGTGGGCACGCCTGCAATCACCTGGGATTCCTGCTGCCAGTACTGTTCAATGGCCCCCTCGTCGTACAGCGAATCGTCGAGTCCTTTCTTCTTGTCGATGGCTAGCATTCGTCGGGCAAGAGACACGAAGTGAAGGTATACGGTCGGATCATCCTCCCTTTGCTCCTTTTCGATCATCACGTGCGCGTCAGAATAAATGTGTTCAATGTCATCGCTGAAATTTTCCCATACACCCTGTTCGTTCAAATAGCCTTCATCTACAAGCTCACCCATCGTTTCAAAGAAATTCAGTACCTGGTCTTCTGAATACGGGTCGCTGACCCCTTGCAGTTTTTGCTGGGCGCAAAGCTTTCGATAACTGACCACCGGCTCTTGATCCCATTTGTCTACTTCTTTCAACAGGCGCTCTACCTGAGCTTCTTCGTGAATCTGTTTAAGCTGGAAGTGCGCGTACACCAACGCACCAATCCCGGTAAGCGTTATTACAATGGTGCAAATGGCTGTTATCCAGTCCGGCTTGTTCTTAGCTCCCGACATGCGCCGGATTCTATCATGCGCTACGTTTTTGGTTGTACACTGTGCGCCAGGCCAACGGGGAAGTAAGTGCCTTGGAGCGAGATCACTCTTATGGGTTTCTACATTCGTAAGGGCTTTAACTTCGGCCCACTGCGACTAAATCTGTCGCGGTCCGGCCTCGGTGCTTCGTTCGGAGTGAGGGGCGCACGAATCGGGGTTGGGCCGCGCGGCAGTTACATACACATGGGGCGTGGCGGGCTCTACTATCGACAGACGCTGCACTCAGCGGGGCAAACAACCGTTCCTTCGGGTTCAGAGATTCCACCTTCGGTGCAGCAGCAGCCCATCGCCGTTGACAATCTCCAAGAGATTTCGAGCACATCCGCGATTGGAATGGCGGATATTTCCGCAGTGCAGTTGGTTCAAGAGTTGAATCGCGTCAAGAAGCGCGTGGATTTATTCCCATTTGCCGGACTTGCAGGAGCCGCCCTTTTCGTTAGGTTGTTGTACTTGGACCTTCCGTGGCCATTTTACATCCTCGGATTTCTCGCGCTGTTTGGCTTGGCCCTTCTAGCTCGCAACGATGATGTGACGTATGGAACGGCAATCTTGAACTATTCGTTTGAAGGAGACTCTGGACAGAGTTTCGCACAGTTGAAGTCTGCATTCGCGCGACTGGCGGGGTGTCGTGGAGTTTGGCGTGTCAATGCTGCGGGACAAACCTCCGACTGGAAGAGGAACGCTGGTGCAGGCGTTTTGGAACAACGAACGGACAGTCGTCCAATCCTTTCTCGGCCCCCGAAGGTGGAATGCAACATAGACGTGCCAACTTTGGGCAGAGGCCGAACGTCACTGTATTTCTTCCCTGATCGCCTGTTGGTGTATGACTCGTCGGGGGTCGGTGCGATTTCTTATGCCGAACTGAAAGCGCAAACTGGACAGGCTGGCTTTATTGAGGCCGACAGCGTTCCTTCGGATGCTCAACAGATCGGCACGACCTGGAGATTTGTGAATCGAAATGGCGGCCCGGACCGCCGCTTCAACAATAATCGACAGTTGCCAATCTTGCTTTACGGGAAGATGTCCCTTAGCAGCGAGTCGGGCTTGAACGAATTGTTTCAGTACTCGGTTCCCGATACGGGCGTGGCATTCGCTGCGGCTATCGAGAACCTTAGAGCGGCAAACCCGACCGCCGCATATAACTCCACTGAAAGGCCGGGTCCGTCTTCTGCGAATAAATGGACGGCGAACAGAGCATTGCTATGGGTATCCCTTGGACTGGTGGTTGCCATGTTTTTCCTTCTTCCGTGGCCGTCATAGAATCTGAGCAGCGAAGCGACGGTCATTTCGCTCCATCCCCGTGAGGTTCTAGCGCGTCATACTTTGTAAGCATCGTCTTGAAGACGGTGAGATATTCTCCGGTTAGGTGGATCGTGTAACGGTCTGTCGTTTCCGGAACAAGAGGGGAAAGAGGATCACGTCGCTGAAGGGACAAAGGGCCGCCTTCGCGATTGAGTCTGCTCCGTAGAATCATTCGGCGTCCAAAAGACGGACTTCGGCGCGGCAGGCAATGGCAAAAAGCAGATCCCTCCCTGCGTCCTCCGCCCCTCAGAAGGCGGGGGGAAAAGCGAAGACGGGGGACTCCGCTCGGGATGACAACGTAAAGGCAAAGCAAAGACGAAGAAAAAGATCCCACCTCGTCGCTGCGTCCTCGACAAGTCTCTCGGCCCGGTCCAGGTCGCACTTGGCCATCGCCCTCGATGGTCCGTTAGCCAGCGTAGACGGCTATTGCAATTCGATCATCTGGATAGTCCCTGTTGCACAGGTAATAGCCGTCATCGGTGTACACGATATATACGTCGTCGTCATCGAACCAGTTGTCTGACCAGTATTCCGGCACCGGGTCAACGACACTGAACCAAAGGCCGCCGTATTCGAAGCGCGGATACCCGCCAACCACTATTACGCGGGTACGGTAAACGCGGAACGGGTGATCCGGACCAAAGTAGACACGAAACTGGTAGTCGGGGATGCGGTAGGCCCTGTAGCCGCCGCGTTCCCGCCATGAGTGGTGCTCCGACCGCCAGCTATGCGCACGATGCTCCTGCCAGAAGGTGCGTTGCTCCTCATCTCCGTGCCTGTCACGCCCCTGCCATGATGAGCGATTGTCTTGCTGCTGCTGGTCGTGCTGGCCTCGGGCCTGTTGCCATTGTTGGCCTTGCTGACCATGGTTCTGCTGCTGCTGATCGTGTTGGCCTTGGGCCTGTTGCCATTGCTGGCCTTGCTGACCGTGGTTCTGCTGCTGCTGATCGTGTTGGCCTTGGGCCTGTTGCCATTGCTGGCCTTGCTGACCATGGTTCTGCTGCTGTTGCTGATCGTGTTGGCCTTGGGCCTGTTGCCATTGGCCTTGCTGACCATGGTTCTGCTGCTGTTGCTGATTGTGTTGGCCTTGGGCCTGTTGCCATTGCTGGCCTTGCTGACCATGGTTCTGCTGCTGCTGGTTCTGCTGCTGCTGGCCCTGCTGCCCTTTGCCTTGCTGCTCTTGTCTTGCAGGCTTGGCTTCTTGCTGTTGCTCTGCGGGCTTCCCATTATGGTCATGGTGATCATCCTGCTGCGCGAAGGCAGGAACCGTGGTGCCGAGAAGCATTAAGAGTGTTGTCGTGCTAATGAGTCCGATTATTTTCATAAGCATTTTCTCCATTGCAGCGGATTCGTGCGTCCGGTGCTGGTAGGAAACGCCTGTGCAGACCATTTTCATATCCATATGGCACCTCAATACTTATTTGATGCGGCCTGGATACGGAGAGTTACACGCAAAAAAACCATGCCCGTTCTCCCTGTCCTTCGCCAAAACCCTAGACAATCCCTGGGGAAGCAATTCGGACTTGGTCAGTCCTTTGCTAGCATACGAACGAACCGTTCCGGCACGCTGTATCATCCGGGCCGTCCCGATACAAACCATCGGGATGCACAAGACGCACACAAAGCGAACATTGGTGACGCGGCACTGGCGCGTGCGTTGCGGCATCGGAGTGTGAAGGTTGAAATTGAGGCGCTTGGTTCAAACCGGTTTCGCTCGGCGGCTGCGGCGTTTACGCCGGGCGGAGCTTCCTGTGGACGCCGTGGAGCTCGCGCGCTATTTGATTGGCAAGGTCTTGGTCCATGACGTTGACTGCGGGAGGTTGAGTGGGCGCATTGTCGAAACGGAAGCCTATCCAGTGGGTGACGCAGCCGGACATGCGTTCCATGGAATGACGCGGCGGAATCGCTCTCTCTTCTTAAAACGAGGACACGCTTATGTGTATCTCGCTTATGGGACATCGTTCATGATGAATGTGACGAGCGAAGCGCCGGGGGTTGGCGGCGGAGTTCTGTTGCGTGCCGTCGAGCCGCTGGAAGGGATCGAATTAATGGCCGGCTCTTGCGGCACGACACGCCCGGCGGACATCGGCAGAGGGCCGGGACGATTGGCCAAGGCATTGCGGATTGATCTCCGGCAAGACGGATTGGACTTGTGCGCTGCCGGCCCGCTTTGGTTGGCAGCCGCCACGCAACGAGCCGGCGCGATCGGGGAAAGCGTGCGCATCGGCATCACGCGCGACGCAGATCGGGTGCTGCGCTTTTACGAACGCGGCAATGCGCGCGTGAGTGGCCCCAAGAAACTGTGTCAATAGCAGGCGGTGGGCCGGTTTGAATTTTGGCTCTTTGTGTCACGGTCAAGAAAATTCAATCAGTTTGAATTTTGGCTCTTTGTGTCACGGTCAAGAAAATTCAATCAGTTTGAATTTTGGCTTTTTGTGTCACGAGCAAGAGAATTCAAACTGGCCCACTGCGCAGTAGCACTGCCAGACTGACGACACTGCGCGCTCAGACTGACGACGCGGCGACATGGGCGGCGACTTCCCGCATCTCGGCGTGGATGCGGCCGTTGGAGGCGAGCATGTCGGGGTCGCCGGGATGGTAGGGCGCGCCGGAGAGGCCGGTGACCATTCCGCCGGCTTCCTGGACGAGGAGTATTCCCGCAGCGGTGTCCCACGAATTCAGGCCGAACTCCCAGAAGGCATCGAAGCGGCCGCAGGCTACGGAGCAGAGATCGAGCGCCGCGGAGCCGTCGCGGCGGACGCCGTGCGAGCGCAGAGTGAACTCCCAGTAGTAGCCCATGTTGGCGCTGCGCTTGCGATGGTGCGTGGGAAAGCCGGTGGCGACGAGGCTGTGAGCAAGCGTTTCGATGGGCGAAACGTGAATCGGCTTTTGATTGAGATAGGCGCCTTCGCCGCGCGCGGCGGTGAAAAGCTCGTCGCTGACGGGATTGAAGACGGCGGCAACGAGCGGTTCGCCATTTTCGAGAAGACCGATGGACGCAGCGAAGCAGGGATAGCCGTGCGCGAAATTCGTGGTGCCGTCGAGCGGGTCCACGTGCCAGCAATATTTCGCGCCGGCCGCTTTGGCGCCGCCGCTGCCTTCTTCGGCGACGATCGCGTGGGCCGGGAAGCGTGAGCGAAGGCGCGCGACGATGGCGGCTTCGGAGCGGCGGTCGGATTCGGTGACGATATCCACTTCACCTTTGTAGATAATTTCCTTGGGGCGGCCGGCCCCTTCGAGAAGAATGGCTCCGGCTTCGCGCGCGGCTTCGATGGCGGCTTCGAGAAATTCGTTCATCGGCCGGCGTACCGCCCCGCGGTGAAATATTCGCTGCGATATTGCATGTCGTAGCCTCCCTTTACTGTGACGCGCACGTGACGGTCGCTCCCGGGCGGCGGAGTGGGATTGGGATAGTAGCCGAGGAGATATTGGGTGCGCAGCTCGTCATTGATGCGGCCGAACATGGTATCGAGCTGCGAGAGGTCGTCGAGGATGAACATGGCGCCGCCGGTGCTGTGCATGATGGTGATCAAGGCGTGCTCGCCGGCGGTGTTGCGCCCGCTCTCGTTTTTCACGGGACGGATGACCACGGCGTAGAGCAGGGTTTCGGAGGCGATGGCGGCGCGGCGCGCGTCGTCGAATTTCGAAACGCTGGTGGTCTCGCCCGCGTCGGTGACCAGCACGATGGCGCGCCGCCGCCCCGGCGGACGGTGCCTGAGCGCGTGCGAGCCGAGCACGACGGCGTCATAGAGGGACGTGCCCGCGCCCGGCGAAATTTTGTGCGCGGCCTGCTGGAGCTGGGGGACGTTCGCGGAAAAATCGGAGAGCTGCGTGACGTTCTCGGTGATTTCGAACACGCTGAGGGTGTCGTCCGGGCGCACGACCTGCGCGATGAAATGCGCGGCGGCGTCCGTTTCGAATTTCAGGTCCTTGTAGGTGCTGGCGCTCGAGTCCACCATCAAGGCCAAGTCCACGGGGCGATTCGTTTGCGCTTCAAAGCGCGCGATGGTTTGCGGCGCACCCTCTTCGGAGAGCTGGAAGGCGTCCTGGGCGAGGCCGAGGACGGGCCGGCCGTTGGCGTCCGTGACGCTGGCGAGGATGTTGACGAGATCCGTCTGTACGCGGATTTCGCCCACGGTCTGCTGCTGCCGGGCGCGCGCGGGAATCGCGTGCGATTCGCCCGCTGCCATCGCGCAGGCGAGAAGAACGGCCCAGCGCAGGGAGCGAGCAGGGCGGGCCATCGCTGCAAAATATTTTTTCATCTAGGATGTAGATTCATTCCCGCGGGAAATGGCTTCCTGCGGCGGCAATTCGCCTTCGGCCCACGCGGCGCCGCCGGCAAAATATTCGCGCTTCCAGATGGGGACGGCGCGCTTCAACGCGTCAATGGCCCAGCGGCAGGCGTCGAAGGCCGCGTCGCGGTGCGGCGAACTGACGGCGATCAGCACGCTCGACTCGCCGATTTCAACGCGGCCGAGGCGGTGCACGATGGCGAGCCTGTGAATGGCGAATTTCGCGCGAATCTCCGCGGCGATCCGGCGCATTTGGGCGTAGGCCATGGGCTCGTAGGCCTCGTATTCGAGATAGAGCGTGCGGCGACCCTTGAAATTATTGCGCACGAATCCGTCGAAGACCACGACGGCTCCGTCTTCGGGAGCTTTGAGGCTTTCGATGATTTCGCGCGGCTGGATCGGCTGGTGGACGAGTTGCAAAATATCTTCGGCGACGGCTGCCTGCTGGCCGCCGCTGACGGGAGGAAGAAACGCGACTTCGTCGCCGCTCGAAAGAGGCGCGCGCCAAAGGGCGTATTCCTGATTCACCGACGCGGCGACGGAGGGGCGAAACTCGGCGAGCTGTGGAAAGCGGCGTCCATAGCGCTCGAAGAGGTCTTCGACGCGGGCGCCTTCGGAGAGTTCCGCGTCTTCCTGGGCAATCCCTGTGATTTCCTTGAGCTGGCCGAAGAAGAGGACGCGCACTCGCATCGCGTCCATTCTATCGCGCGGCGGCATCTTGGGCCAGCCACGCGATGTGATCGAGGCGCTCGGCGGCGCGGCGCAAAGCTGCTGCGAGTGAATTTGCCTCGCGCTGCGACACCTGCAGATCGCCGCGGTCGAGCGCTTCGCTGACGCCGGGCATGATTTCGGCGGCGTAGCCGGAATAGCTGCCGGGCGCGTAGACCGTGTGCTTGAACCACGGCCGCCCTGACAGGCCGTCGGGCGAAAGCAGGGCTTGCTCGACGGCGGCCAAAGCGTGGTTGATCGCGCGCGCCTTCGCGGGATCGAGCGATTGGGAGGAAATCGCGGCAAGCGCCTGCGACGCGCGCGTGGCGGAAGCCGAAAATTGCGCCGAGGCATCGAAGACAGGCTTCAGGATGGCGGCTTGTGCGTCCTGGTTCGCAGCACGAGAAGCTAAATCGGCCACCGCGCGCGCGATTTCCGAAGCGTAGGCCGCGTAATCGAACGGCAGGAGATCGGCCTCGTCGAGGCGGAGAGCGAGGGTTCCCAGAATGCGCGCGAGCGCGGCGTGATAGGCGAACGTGGGATCGCCAAATTTTTTCATCCAGGAGAAATCGTCATAGAGCGAGTGATAGACGCCGTAGTCTCCGTCGAAGCCGATGTCCATCGAAGGGATTCCCGCGTAATCGAAGAAGGTGCAGAAATCCGAGCCGGCGCCGAGAGCGCCGAGCGGCGCTTCGGGGGTCACCATCCGATCGGCGCGCGTGTCGTGCACGAGCCAGGTCCTGTAGACGCTTGCGCCCGTACTCGGGTCGGGGACATCCCGCGTGGCATCGCGCACCAGATTTTTGAGTGAGGGCGTGGCCGAGGCGCTGAAATTAGGCCCGATGACTCCCACGTCCGTATTGATGTAGGCCACGGCGTGGGCCTGGAGCGCGGCGAGATTCGCTTCCACCCATGCGGTTGAGCCGATGAGGCCGGGCTCTTCGGCGTCCCATTCACACATGATGATTGTGCGCCGCGGCTTCCAGCCGGAGCGCACAAGCTCGCCCAGGGCGCGCGCCGCTTCGAGCATGGAGGCGGTGCCGCTGCCGGGATCGGCGGCGCCAAAAACCCAGGCGTCGTGATGATTGCCGAGGACGACCCATTCATCGTCGCTCGAGCCGCGCAGCGTGGCGATCACGTCGTAGACCGGGCGCTCGGCGAAATCCATCACGACTTTCATGTGCGCTACCGCTTTTCCCGGCCCGACATGATATGTGAACGGAAGCCCGCCCTGCCAACCGCGCGGGACCGGCGGGCCGCTGAGCGCCGAGAGAATCACGGCGGCATCCTTGGCACTGATCGGCATCGCGGGAATGTGCGGGAGATTGGCGGCGTCGGAGGGGGCAAGATGTTTCGCATTTGCATCGGGCGCGGAAGCAGCGCCCGACGCGAGCGGATCGCCGGGATAAATCTCCGTGTACAGCACGGAGCCGCGCTGGATGCCGCCCATCGGCCGCCAGGGGCCATGGGGGTAAGGATCGCCGGCCGCGTAGCCATCGTCTTGCGGATCGGAATAGAGGATGAGCGCGCGAGCCTTGTGCTCCTCGGCGAGCTTGGCCTTGATGCCGCGATAGCCGTGGCCATACCGCGCGAGGACGATTTTGCCTTCCACGCTCACGCCGAGCGTATCGAGCTCGTGGTAGTCGTCCGGCGTGCCGTAATTGACGTAAACAACGGGCGCGGTGACTTCGCCCGAAGGCGAGTAGGTGTTGAAGCCGAAGACGGCGCGCTTGTCGTAGGTGTCCTTGTCACCCTGGATGGGCGGCTCGGGCGAAGCGAGGCGCGCGTGCTTGGGCGCTATCAATTCGAGTTCCACGGTGCGAGGGAGCGCGAACCATGCGCTGTAGGTGACAATTTCGGCGTCGAAGCCGAAGCTGCGATATTGGTCGCGCAGCCACTCGGCAACGCGGTGGCTCGCTTCGGTGCCGGCCATGTGCGGTTCGGCGGTGAGATGCCGGAGATTTGCTTCGGCATGCGCGGCATCGGGAATGCCGCGCAGCTTGGCCTCGAGCTGCTGCTCCGCTTCGACGCGCGCGGGGGCAAAGCCGGGAATTGTGCTGCCCGTTTGCGCGCCGCCGGGAATCGCCAGGGAAAGAAGAGACACGCCCAGGAGAGGAATCACGGCGATGGACCATCGCTCGAGCCGATTCATGCGCACCTCGCGTGAAAGCAGCTGATTCTATCGCACATCAGTTGTGCGAGCGGGACGTAGTGTAGTGGTTTGCCCTAGCTTCTGTCGTCCATCTGAGTCCGAGTTCCGCCGGAGTAGCGACGATATAACCCTACGATTGCTCACGGCACACCCACATCGTGAAACCACTTGGCAACCGTATCCTATTGACACGGTTGCAGCGACAGGGTATGGTCCTAGCGTGGCGATCCAAGGCGAAATCGTGAAAGCGATGCAAAAGCGGATGATGCAGGAGTTCAGGCGCATCAAGGCCGCCGGGGCGGAAATGGACAAGCTCACGGATGCCTTCCACCGCTACCAAGACCTGCGACAGGAACGGCGGAAACGTGAACGGCGAGTCAAGCACCTAGTCGCGCTTCTTTACCCCGAACACATGCCACAGAACGAGGAGACAGCGAAACTGGGCCAAATGATTTTCGAGATGGATTCCGTTCCAGCACCAGGAGAATTGGCTGTCTGGGAAGTTTTAGAGGAATACTTGGCTGTAGCTGGAGAAACACCGATTATCGACGCCGCGGACATCCTTCCGTGGTTCACGAAGAGAGGTGTGACTCGGCAGGGTATCGAATCCGCCGCTAGGCGCCATCCAGATATTTTCCAGGTGCGGCAAGGCGGAGGCAAACGGTTGATTTCTCTGAGGGAGTAGAAAAGAATGTCGGGCTACAGCTCTATCAGAAGCGACAAGCCTGGACGCGGGTCGCCCCTTTAAAAGGGGAGGGCCTCCAGTAATTCACACTCGCCGCAAAACTCTGGAAGCATGGCAAGTCCTAAAGGAAAAGCACGATGAACGAAAAGGAAATGGAAGACCTAATCGCCAAATATCCCGATGACTTTTTCCCGCATCAAGAATTTGTGCTGCTCGGACGCCAGGAGTCCCTTGCGGGCGTTGGACGATTCGACCTTCTGTTCGAGGACAGATTCAAGAGCACGATCTTGATGGAACTAAAAGCCCGTGCGCTGAAGTATGAAGATGCCACTCAAATCGCGCGTTACCGCGACGAACTGAAGCGAGGCGGGCACGAGAAGGTCGTGATGTGGTTGGTAGCCCCGCAGGTCCCACTTTCAGTAAGGGATTTTCTTGATGACAAAGGAATCCAATACACCGAGATCAATGTCGCGGAATTCCGGCGCGTCGCTGAGCGACACGACTTCGTGATCACGAGCGAAGGGAGACACGGAACGCCGCAAGCGGCTGCGGAGGGCCGAAGCAATGACGGCAGCGCCGATTCGCGGCCCGCGTCATTGACCACTGTGGACGTGCGTGACTTTCTCGAGATGACGCTGCCTTCACCGGAGTACGTCGTAGATCCGTTCCTGACAGTGCGTGGCCGGTCTATGATCTTTTCTCCGCGCGGCCCCGAGAAAAGCTACTTCACCATGCAACTGGCATATTCCGTGGCCTGTGGCATTCCTTGTTTTGACTGGAAAGTGCCGCGCGCCCGGCGCGTAGTCTACGTGGACGGCGAAATGCACGACACCATGCTGCAGCAACGGCAAAAGGATATTGTGCTGCTCAACGGCGGTCGCATCCCCGAGCCCGGCTACCTGCGCATCATCACCTGTGACCTACAAAAAGGCGTGCGCCCCATGATCAATTCTCCCCAAGGCCGGGCGCTGATCCAAGAGCATCTCTCGCCGGACGATTTGCTGATTCTCGACGACCTCAGCGCGCTGTCCGCAAGTTCCGACGAAAAGGAGACCTTGGATTGGGCGCAGATCGAGGATTGGGCTAACGACTTGTCATGGAACGGCATCAGCATCATTTTCGTGAATCATTCCGGCAAGTCCGGTAGTCGTCGTGGAACCTCTAACCGCGAAGATTTGATGGATGGGGTGCTCAGGCTGCGCCTACCTGTGGGACACAAGCAGGGGGAAGTCTTGCGGTGGGAGGTGGAATTGGAGAAAGTGCGCGGTCGTCCGCCGAAGCTGTCGCACAACCGGCCCTTCGAAATCGCCTTGGACTTGGGCCCGACCGGCAAGCGGACCTGGATGATGCAACCCCTGCGCGGATTGTTGAAGCTGCGCGCCGAAAAGATGCTTATTGAAGGCGTGAAGCCGGGCGACGTGGCGGTCGACACGGGACTGAAGCGCGCGACCGTGTACCGCATCCTGCGGCGCATCAACACATCTGGCCACGGCTCCGAAACCGATACGTCCGCCGGGCGTGTTGCACAACCACTCCAACGGCGAAACAATCTGGGCTAGGCACGTCCCAACTTTATCCTCCGCCGAAGATCTCGGCGGAAAGCGGCACGATGAAAGTCTTAATTTCAGGGGCGTCGGGGCTGGTAGGGGCGGCGCTGACGAAGGCATTTCGCGCGGAGGGTTCGACGATTGCGCATCTGGTGCGCTCCGGAGGCGCGGCGCCGGACGACGGAATCCGCTGGGACCCGAGGAGCGGGAGCGTGGACGCGTCCGCGATGGAGGGCGCTGATGCGGTGATAAACCTCAACGGAGCCAGCATCGCCGGAGGCCGCTGGACGCCGGAGCGAAAGGCAATCCTTCGCGCGAGCCGCGTGGATGCCACGCGCACGCTGGTGGATGCGCTGGCGCGGCTGCGGCGGAAACCGCGCGTGCTGGTTTCCTCGTCGGCGGTGGGATATTACGGCGATCGTGGCGACGAGATTCTCACGGAATCGAGCGGCGCCGGAACTGGCTTTCTCGCGGAGATGGCGCGCGACTGGGAGGCAGAGGCCATGCACGCCGAAGCAAGCGGCATCCGTACTGTGCTTGTCCGCTTCGGCGTGATTCTCTCGCCGGAGGGCGGTGCGCTGCCGCGGATGCTCACTCCCTTCAAGCTTGGCGTGGGCGGGCGGCTCGGCAGCGGCAAACAGTGGATGCCGTGGATTGCGCTGGAGGATGCGATCAGCGCTATTCGCTTTGCGATTGCGAATGCGGACATGAGCGGCCCGGTGAATGTAGTCGCTCCGAACGCGGTCGAGAATGCTGAATTCACGCGCACGCTCGCGCATGCGCTACACCGCCCGGCGATCTTCCCGGCGCCGGCGTTCGTGCTGCGGCTGGTGCTGGGCGAAATGGCGGATGAGCTGCTGCTGGCCGGCCAGCGTGCGCGTCCTGAAAAACTGCTCGCCGCAGGTTATGCCTTCCGCTTCGATACCCTTGATACGGCCCTCAAAGCGATTCTTGCGGCATAGCGCCGGCGAGAGGTCCATTCCCGATATGGGACTGCATCTATGCCACTGTGGAACAGATAGCCAGGCGCGAAGCGTCTGGAGCGCGAGTGACATAACTCCATTCGTAAGGACCTGCGGACAGCGAATCGCGTAATTGACAGCCTGACAATCACTTAACGAGCGTCATTTCCCCGACACATTTTTTCGCAGGGCCTCGATAAGTACTGCTCCGCTTTGGCACATCCATTGCGCTAGCGGTGTGCGCGTATGCAAATCGTCACGCAACGGCGAAAGCGGTATACACATCGCGCGCGCGGTGAGCGGGCGATTTCTTGCGGCCCCCACAGGCTCGGCTTTCTTAATTTTTTCGCAACCTTCATTCTTATTATTCCCATTATATTGCTGGCCAATTGCGTGGGGGCCGCAAGCCCATCCAACAATCCACCACCACCTCCGCCGCCACCCAGTGTGACTGTGTCGATTCAGCCGACGAGCGCAAGCCTCTCGCTCGACGAGACGGAACAGTTTCAAGCGACGGTGACGGGCACGTCGAACACGAGCGTCACGTGGGAAGTGGATGGCGTCGTTAGCGGCAGCGCGGCGACGGGCACGATTTCGGCGAGCGGCCTCTATACGGCGCCCGCTGTGATGCCCTCATCTTCGAGCGTCACGGTAGCCGCCGTGAGCCAGGCCGATTCGCAAGCGAGCGCTTCGGCGGCTGTAAGTCTTAGCGACGCCATCGTGGTGAGCGTTTTGCCTGCAACGGCGACGATTCTGGCGGGCGGAACGCAAGTTTACACGGCGAGCGTTTCCAGCGCGGGCGGCGCATCGACTGGAGTGACGTGGAGTGTGAATGGAATCCCGGGCGGCAATTCGACCGTGGGCATAATCGCGACGAGTGGCGCGTCGAATGGCACAACGACGGCGCTCTATACGGCTCCGGCCGTGCCTCCGAATCCGGCTACGGTGACGGTGACAGCCACGAGCACGGCTGACAGCTCGAAATCGGGCAGCGCGAGCGCCACTGTAATCCTTAGCGACAACATCGTGGTGAGCGTTTTGCCGGCGACGGCGACGATTCCGGCGGGCGGAGCGCAGGTTTACACGGCGAGCGTTTCCGGCGCAGGCGGCGCGTCGACGGGCGTCGCATGGAGCATCAATGGAATCCCGGGCGGGAATTCGACCGTAGGCACAATCGTGACGAGCGGCGCGTCCAATGGCACAACGACGGCGCTCTACACGGCTCCGGCTGTACCTCCGTCTCCCGCAACAGTCACCGTGACAGCCACGAGCACAGCGGACAGCTCGAAATCCGGCAGCGCGAGCGCCACCATAATATGCACGGCGACAAATTCGATTTCGCCTCCCACGGCGCAGATTGCGCTGGGCCAGCCGAAAACTTTCACTGCTTCGTTTTGCATCGCGAGCGGAACAGCAATCACTTGGGACGTGGACGGCGTCGTGGGAGGCAACACGGCCACAGGCACGATCGCGAGCACTGGCGGCAGCACGGCACTTTATACGGCTCCCGCCGACCTTCCCACTCCCAATCCGGTGACGATTCACGCTACGGCGCCCTTGCCGGGAGCGGGTTCGATCGAGGCGTCGGCGAGCGTGACGATTACGAGCAACGTCAGCGTCAGCGTTTCACCCGCCTCGGCAAATCTGGCGCTGAGCCAGCGCGCGTCCTTCACGGCGACGGTCGGGAATACACCGGATACGAGCGTAACTTGGTCCGTCAACAACATTACCAATGGCAACGCGAGCGTGGGCCAGGTATGCATATCCGGCACGAATCCCTGCACGCCGCCGGCGGGGCCTATTTCCGGCAGCATTGATTACCTGGCGCCGGCGTTCGCACCGGCGATGAATCCGGTGGTACTGGCGGCGACGAGCCGTGCCGATATTTCGCGCAGCGGCGTGGCGTTGATTACGATTGCCGGCACTTCCGGTCCCGTGGCGGTGACCGTGTCGCCGCCATACGCGTTTGTGCCGCCATCCGGGGGCACGCTGAGCACAAAGCAATTTTTCGCTAGCGTCACAAACACAGCGAATACGGGCGTGACCTGGAGTGTCCAGAGCGGCGTCGCGGGGCAGGGATGCGGAGGAGCGGCTTGCGGATCGGTGGATGCGAACGGGATTTACTATGCACCGACGATTGCTCCCTCGCCGAACGCGGTTTCCGTGATCGCCACAAGCCTGGCAGATCCCATGAAATTCGCGACGGCCACCGTCGCGCTGACGAGCGGGCCGGCCATCGAAAAGATTTTGCCTTCGAGCGTGCTTGCTGGCGCAGTGGAAAGTTTTCCATTCGCGGTTCAGGGCGTGGGCTTCGTGGCCGGGAATGGCGGGCCCGCGTCCGTGATTCTTCTGAACGGAGTCGCGCGAAGCACGACGTGCGCCACGGCGGAGGGATGCTTTACGTCGCTCAATCCGTCGGATGTTCAGACGGCGGGTACGTTCACGATTCAGGTGCGGAATCCCGGCCCTCCGGTGGTGCTCTCAAATCCCGTGCCATTCGTGGTCGAGCCTTTCGTTGTTTCGCCGGATGCGATTTCGCTGAGCGCGGGCGCGCCGGTGGCCGCGGCGAAAAATATTGTCGTGGTGGAACCCACCACCGCCGCGGCCTCTTCGCCCATCAACGTGGATTTCATCGGCGCGCTGACCGGCGGCAACAATTGCGGGATACAGGGCTCGCCGCTTACCGTCACGCGGCCGGCGTCCGGCTCGGCTGTGACGAGCATATGCGTTCACGGCACGGGGCTCGATCCGGCGTTCACATACGCGTTCACCGGGCCCGGCGGCGGCGACATCGGCGTCACGGCCTCCGCCGTGACCGGAATTTTTCCCAACATGATTGAACTCGATTTACAGATTTCGAGCGCAACACTTCCGGGCTTGCGGACGCTCTTCATCACCACGCCGAATAACGACGGCGCCGTGGCTACGGGAATGCTGGAGGTGGAATGATGATTCACATTCGAAGCGGGAATTTCGCGCGATGGCGCGTCGCGATGGCGGCGGCCATTGTGACCATGCTTGCGGCGCTGGCGGCCACGGCGGCGGCGACAACGCTTGCGCGGATGTCCGTGGCGCAAATGTCGCGCGCGGCGCAGGTAATCGTTCGCGTGCAGTGCGAGGCGAATAGCACGGGCTGGGACGCCGGGGAAATCTGGACGTTCACAACTTTCCGTGTGGAGGAGGTCTGGCGGGGCGATGCGCCCGCGCAAATCAGCGTGCGGCTGCTCGGCGGGAGGGCCGGAAACCTGACCTCGAGCGTCGCGGGCATCCCGCGCTTCCGTCCGGGCGAGGAGGTGGTGCTGTTCCTCGAACAGACGCAGCGCGGCGATTTTTCCATCGTGAGCTGGGAGCAGGGCACATTCCGCATTCGGCGCGATATCGGCGCGGGAGGGGAAAGCGCGACGCAGGATACGGTGGCGCTCGCGACGTTCGATCCGGGCACGCGGCGGTTCGAGGCGGGCGGAATCGTGCGCATGCCGGTGGATTTTCTGCGCGCGCAGGTGGACGCAGCCCTTTCGAGCGGTAGCGGGAGGAAACCATGAAGCGCGCCGCAGCGATGGCGATGGCAGGGCTGCTTTTCTGCGCGCTGGCGCTCGACCCCACGGCGAGCGGCTATCTGGTGCAGACCACGGTTCCGCAGGCGGGCGGGTGTCCGCAGTTCGATCACTGGAATCTTTCGCCGGCGGCGCCGCTCAATCGGCGATGGAGCACGTCTCTGCCGCTCGCGCCGACGACGATTCTGACGGCGGCGGCTTCAGGGACGGGCGCGCAGCTCACGGAAATCGAACAGGCGATCACGGCCTCGTTCGGGGCTTGGATGGGCGTCACCGGCACCACGCTGAACGCGACGGCGTATCCGGGAGAGATCGCGCCGCTCGCGCGCGCGAGCAGCGCGAGTGCGTGCATCAACGATGAGGAGAGCAACGCGGACGGCCTCAATTCGATTTGCTTCAACCAGGCGAGCATGGGATTCACGAGCGGCGTCCTCGCGTTCACGGTGATCATCACGGCCAATGCGCCGGGCGCATCCGTGGGCGCGAGCCAGACGGCCGCATTCGCGGGCCAAATTCTCGAAGCGGATACGCTTTTTCGCAACGACAGCCAGGCGACCTTCGCCACGCCGGCCGGGCTAGCCACGCCGCAGGGGCAGGGCGCATACGATCTGGAATCGCTGCTGATTCACGAACTGGGGCACTGGTTCGCGCTCGACCACTCCGCCGTGTGGCGCTCGATCATGTGGCCTTACGCGCCACCACCCGGGGAGTTCCTCGGCCAGCGGCCAACCGCGCAGGCGCCCGATGGGCCGCTGGCGGACGATGATCGCACGGCCATTCGCATGCTCTATCCCGACCCGAACGACACGGTGAATATCGGCGCGATTCGCGGGCAAGTGCTGCCCGCCAATCCGTTCGCACTGGCGACGATTCCCGCGCCTTCGGCGGGCAGATCCGTGACGGGAATTTTCGGCGCGAGCGTGGTGGCGGTGGACGCGGCCACGGGAGCGGTGATCGCCGGGACGCTCGGCGGCTGGAGTTGCAGCGCCGCGAATCCTCCGCCGCAGTTCGATGGATCGTTCGATATCGAGCGCCTGCCCGTGGGACACAGCTATCTGATTTACGCCGAGCCGATTGTGGGGCTCGCGCAGCCGAGCGACTTCAGCATCGCGCTGGGCGATCTGTGCCCCTCCGGGGCCGCGCCTGCGTGCACCACGCCTGAGGTGGATACGAATTTCAATCCGCGCGTACGCCCGGTTGGGCCATGAGGCGGCCAGTCCGGGGCCGCTTTGGGCGGGCCGTGGTGAGCGGCGCACAAAATGAAAGCGGCTCCCGGGGTGAGGGGAGCCGCTCGGGGTGTTGCGGGGATGAAAAAGCCTCTACTGTGTCGGCAGAATCATCTGCGTGAAGCCGATGGCATTCACGTCGCGGAGCATCGGTGTCAGTGGCGGCAATTCGGCCGGCGTCAGGAAATCCAGATCGAAAGAGTATTTGCGACCCGGTGCGAGGTATACGCTACCGCCGGCGAAGTTATATTTGTAGATGCCCACGGCCTGGTGGTTGTAATACATGCTGACCAACGAGCCGAGGTAATAGGAGCTTATACCGCTCCAGCTCTCGAGATAACGCAGGAAATTATGCACTCCGCCGTCCGTGCCCATGTCTGCGTCCGGCGTCGGCGTCGCATATGTGGGTTTTGGAAAAACGACTTGCTTGCCGCTGACGACGGCCGTGCGATAGGTCGTCTGGGCCGCTGCGCGGTTCGGAATGTAGTACGGGAAGGCGAACGAATTGACGTCGTTCCAGTTGTCGGAGAGCAGTGTGACGGCGTCGCCGATAACCGAAGTACCCACGTGTGCGTCAGTGGATGGAGTGGCGAAGGTTGCGTCCGTAGTGGGGTTATTATTGTAATCGCCCTGCACGTACACCGGGTTCTCCGAGACAACGGTCAGGCCGCAGTTCACGCCATTGCAGGCACTGGCGGCGCCAATGCTGATGCTATAGCCATTCACGAGTTTGAGCGCCCGGCGGAAGAAAATCGGGGGATTTTCGCGCACGTCTTCCCCGTGATTGGCGGCCGCGAATGGCCATGTGACGCTTGTCCCGCAATTAGCGGTCAAGGGATAGGCTATTAGCGGGCCCGTGGCGGTCGACTCGAACGCGGCCAGAGTTCCCGATAGCATGTAGGTGGTGGTGCTCCCAGGTACCGGCCACAGTCCCGTCGGCGCGGGATTGAGTTTGTTGCCATAGGTGCGCGGGGTCGTGGTTGTAGACGGGTTCTGGGAGACGCCGTTGAGGTAGTCGGATTCCACGTCTTCTCCCGTGTCCAGATTACCATTCGGGCATCCGCTGCCACTCGCGGGATTCACGAAATCGTCGTAGCCATATCCGCCGGTGAGCATTGTGGTGGTACCCACCGAAGCCGGAGGGGCCGAGTCCGCCAATTCGCTGCGGCGGTCGGAGAAATAGACCGAATAGCCCGTTGTATTGCTGATGTTACTTATGGCCGTGCCGCAGGCGGTGAATCCGGTCGCTGTGCCGGTCAGACACGCGGCCAGATTGCTGATGTCAAGCTCGACGTAGTACATGGAACCGGCCAAAGTAGGATTGCTAACGATATTGCCCGCCGAGGTGGGTGTTATGTAATCGCGCAGCGTTCCTTCGCGCGTGTCAAACAGCACATTCGGCCAGTAGTCGGTTCCATGCTGAGATGGACAGTTGGTCGCATTTTGTGTGTTGGCGCAGTTGTTCGAATTCCCGGTGCGGCTGGCAAGGGTGGACCACGTACCAACCGTGTTCCCCTCATTATTCCCGCACCAGTCGTTTCCGGATGCCGCGGTCGAGGGATTGTCCCTGAGCCGCGCCAGCCGAATCACGGCATTCGGGCTCGGGTCCTGGCAACCAACCGTTGTGGTCCCGTTTATAACCGGGCCAGACGCAGCAACTTGCTTTGGCGCATTATTGATGCCATAGGTGATTATCGGGGTTAAGCCTGTGTTAGGCTCCTTCACTCCCGCCACCCCAGTTGATGCCGGACAATTATTCGCCGCGTTGCAAGTGGGAATGAAAGCGGTGCCTATCTGGGGATTGATGTTTCGGCCGGTATAGCCAAGATTCAGTACCGTCTGTGTGATGTCGTGCCAGACGTTGGTGGAGTCCTGATAATCGATCTTGATGCAGCCTGTGATGATCGGATCCCACGTCTTCAACCAATAGCCGTCGCTTGAAGTGTAACCAGTGTTTACCGCAGCGCCGGAGACAGGCAACGGAAAGACGGACACTCCAGCGCCCGTGACCCAGCCCGGAGCGGCAGTGTTGCCGGTGTTAGCGGGCCAAGCTCCGGCAGCTGTGGTGTCCCATGCCAGGGTCGCAAGATCAACGGGTGCGCCTGTGGAAAGGTTTGGAAGGGCAATCGTACTGGTGCTGTTGATGCTGGAGGTGGCGCAAGTTTGATCGGAGCCGTAATCGGCGAGCAGAATTCGCACGCTCGTTTGGCTGTAATACCGTTCCCCAAGTTTTGCGGGATTCGAAGTGTCTTCACCGTGCACCGGCAGGCGGATCATGTCAATCGGCTGGCCGCCGATGGAGGGCGTGGCAATGGCAAGGTTGAGGGGCTTCACGCCGGTTTCATTCACGCCGATGTTTCCGCCATAGGTGCCGCTGGCAAGTGTGGTGAAATTCGAGTTGTACGTGTAAGTACCGGGGGGAGGGGTCTCCGCCGCGGTCAGCGTGGCCACGTTCCATGCCTGGCTTTGCGAGATGCTTTGCTGGGGAGTCGCGGTTATCAGGTTTGGGAAACCGCCCGCGCCGTTCGTGATGTTGACTGCGCCGTTTCCGTTCCAGGCAGATACCGACCCGCCGTTTTCGAGCGTTTCTGTGACGATTTCCTGAGCGGCTGTCACTTTGCCGGATAGCGTCAGCGTTGTGTTGGCTGTTTGCTGCAGCCACAAATTGCCGTTCGTATGCACGCGGCCACCGAAGTTGAAGCTCGTGCCGGAGAAAAAGGCGAGATCCGTCTGCGAAAAGACGCCGAACTGGAATACCGGTATGGCCACGGTCTGAACCTCGCGCTGGAGCTTCACTTCAGATCCATAGGAGGTGTGCGCGGTTACCGAGAGCGTATAAGGAGTATTGAGGTCCACGAGTCCGGCGAAAGGCCCGGTGGGAATCGTGCCCCAGCCCGATGCAGGGTTCGGGTTCGTAGCAGAAATAGGCGAGAATTGGATCTGGAATCCGGAGCCGTTGGTTGTGTTGCCCGGAGCCAGGAATTGGACTCCGGGAACATTGGTCGGCGGGTTGGTCTTGAGGGCATTGATGTCGGCAGCCGTTGGCGCGTAATTGGCGGCGAATTCATTTTCCAATCGGGCCGTCAGAGTTTCCATGCCTGATTCGGCGCCGTAGAACGCCAGCTGGCGGTCTTGGTTGTTGCCGCCCAGCTTCTGATCCGTCATGGTGAGCCACGCCAGCCCCACGACCATCGTGGACGTCAGCAGGAGCACCAGAATTGCAGTGACGAGCGCCATTCCCTTTTCGTGATGATTTTTCACCGAAGCTCTCCTTGGTAACGACCCGTCGGGAATTCTTGCGGCCCTTTCAGTTATTGAGGGCGCCGGATGTGAATTCATTGTAGAAATCCAGGCCGCGCATGCTGACCACCGAGGCCAAGTTGTTACGGAAATACGTTCCGCTCTGGCTGTAGGGAAACTCGGAACGCGCGAACAGCACGACGTAGGCATCGCGGACGTAGGGCAATTGGAGGTTCGTGGGCGACTCCACGCCCGTGGTGACGGATGGCGGGGAAGACCCCGCGTTGAGGATGTTGTAAAAGATCTGAAAGTTCTCGATCACTTCGCCCACCTGCTGCGCCGCGTTCAGATTCACCTGGCGCATCAACATCGGACGCTGCGTATTCGAATTGTCAATGTAATAGGTAATCATCCAAATGCGCGTGGCGGTGGTGGTCGTGTAGGTACCAGAGTTTACGGGCGATTGAATCTGCGCGATGGTGCCGCTCGTCTGACCCGAATTGTTCAGTTTGAATGGATCGTTTGCGCTGCTTGGGCTGAATGTAATGGAATTGGCGCCCGCGTTGACGCTCGAGACGTACAGCAGCGCCACTTTCGCGCTGCTGTCACTAATACTGGTGTCGCTGTCGCTGATGGTGATGTTGCTGCCAATGGTGTTATTGTTCTGGAGCATGATCAGGTCTCCGGCGCTGAGTCCCGTGTTGCCGTTGTTGACCACCATGCAGGTCGTATCGAAGGTTACCGTCGTGGTCGTGCCCACCGTTGAAATGGTTCCCTGAGGCTTGGGATTCGCATTTCCCGTCGCGCACCCTGCCGTGCCACTCGGTCCATTGATCGGAAATTCGTTGAGCCAGTGGTTGTTTGCGTCCACAAGCGTGGTATCGGCGTACAGTATGGTTACGATGTCTGAAGCGTTGCCCGACGTGCTGGTTGTCGGTCCGAGTCGATACCCGGCGATAACGGCAGGAAGCGACGTAAGGCTAGTGCTGAATGTTCCTGCAGCGCCGCCGATCACCGGCCCCGGACGATTGACGGCTGACGTCGTACCGTTATTCGGGATGGTGATTCCTTCCTGTGGGACCCCTTCTCCAGCCTGGATCAGATCTCGCGTGATGTAGTTCATGCCTGCGCGGAGGTTTTCCTCGGTGTCCGCCATCAGCCCAACGCCCTCGGTGGCATAGATTGCTTGCGTGAGCGTGCCCAGTGTGGTCGCCACGATGATGAGCATCACGACGACGGCAATCAGCATTTCCACCATGGTGAATCCGGCTTCACGCTTCATTCTGTGTCTCCCTTCGCGTCGCGCCTTACGAGAAATTCGAAATGTTCGTTGTGAGCACATACTGCCGCTGGAACCGGGCGGCCGTGTAGGTGATGGTCACCTGGATCTGGCGCACATTGGGTATTACTTTATTGTTGCTGTCGAGCACATTGGTGATCGCGATGGTCCGCTGAAAGTTCCAATTGGAGAGCGGTACGAGCCCCCCGGTGGTGCTCGTCGGCGCGGCAGTCAAGTTGACGTTCACCGCTCCGCCGGAACTGGCCGGAATAATGATCGCGTCCGGCTGCGCCAGCGCCCCGCCCGCGCAGGCGGTGTCGCTGCCGTTGAAATCATCCGCTGTGCCAACGATTCCGTCCGTTCCGACCCCGCATAGCGGCAATGCGCCGGCAACGAAAATGCCGCCGCTGCACACCGAGGTCGAGCCGACGTTGCAAATGGTCGACCATGTAGCCTGGCCCATATCGCGGGCGGTGAATATTGATTCCACCGCTTCGGCCGCCTTCTCCTGCGCGATGTAATCGTTCTGAGATACGGCCATGTACGCCAAGCCGCTCGCCAGCATGGCCGCCAAACTGAGAACGCCCACGGCCACGATCGCCACGGCGATGATGGTTTCAATCAGCGAGAAGCCCGCGTTCGAATTCCGCCTCATCCGCACACCCATGCGTGTTCTCCTTCTCATAGGACGACCCATCCACTACCGTTATTGCTCCAAGCTCGCACCCGCCCCGTGCCGCCGAGGATTGTCGCCGCGCGTGCGGTCTCAGTCATCTTTGGCACACCAACAAAAAAAATGGCATTGAGCAGGGAGCCATTTCCGTCGGTGAAGGTCCCATCGCTCTGGAACTCCATTCCGCTAGTTGGGCCGCCCGTCACGACGGCGCTTGTGGTGCTTTCCGTGTAGACTCCATTGGGCGCGGTGGGGGAGCCGCCGTGAAGATAGCCGTCGGGCGTGTCGGTCTCACTGGCGTACGTCATGAATTGTACGGTGCCTTCCAGTACCACTGTGTTGAATGGAGTTGTGGCTTCCGCGACCGTCGGGGTGCCCCCGCCCGCTGGGGTGGTGACCACCATTTGATACATTTTGATGGTGTTTTGGACGCTGTTGACTGTCGGGAACGTGATTACAATTGTGCGGCGCTGTGAAATCGCCGTTTCGCGCGCCTGGCGCAAGGCGGCTTTCAGCTGATCCAATCCGGCATTGGCGCGAAACTGCTGCAGCGTCGGCTGCAATTGGATAGTTGCTATGCCCGCTATAACGATCAACATGCCCATCACGACGACCATTTCGACCACCGAAAATCCGCGCTCGCGATTCGCGGCTGTGGATGCCTCGACCGATTTCATTTTGCGTTTGTCCACGGTTCAGACCCCTCGAATCGCTTGATATTGCGCAAGTTGAGATTTGAATTCACTCTTAGTAGTGCATGTATCAGGCCAGCTTCGGCTGGCGCTAATCGCCTGCAAATATGGCAGTTAGCTGACATGACAAGAATTGCTCAAGGGGATCACGTATTTCGCGGGGTAGAAACGTAACAGACGTGGATACGGCTTACAGGATGCCAACTAGCTTGCTGGAGCGGTGGGAGCCAAGATTTACGTTGCGCCTGCCGAGCTGTAGCTCGCGACATGACGCCCGCCTTCGCCCTTCGGGCTACGGCGCGGCAGCCTTGCTCGCTGTCGCGAGCGAAGGATTTCAGAGACGCTTTTTGGCGAACGCTCGACCTGACGCCGACTTAAGATACTTCTCGAACGCGAGGGCCCGTTTCTCATCGGCGAATGCGATGTAGCTCTTCAGGGTCCAAGGCGCGTACTTTGACGTGTGGGATACCTCGCGGGCATTGTGCTTATCGAGGCGAACTCGCAAGTCTGCTGTTACCCCGATGTAGTGGCGCGCCGGGGTTTCGATGCTTTGAAGAATATATACGTAAGTCATGCGGCCTGCCGAGCCGTAGCTCGCGACATGACGCCCGCCTTCGCCCTTTGGGCTACGGCGCGGCAGCCTTCGCCTTCTCGCTGGCCCGCCGAGCCGTAGCTCGCGGATATTAACGTGCATTTGAATTTTTCGCCACACACGCGAGCGAAGGCTGGTGGGCCTGGGTAGACTTGAACTACCGACCTCGCCCTTATCAGGGGCGCGCTCTAGCCACCTGAGCTACAGGCCCAATTTACGAACGGAAAAGCAAAATTATAGTATCACCGGCACGCGAGCATGCCTAGGATCTCGCGGCCCTGTTTTTAGACACGCCGCACGAAAGGCTCAATTGCGGGAACGTAGTTTGCTCAGCAGGCGCAAAATTTCCAGATAGAGCCAAATCAGCGTGACCATCAAACCAAATGCGCCGTACCACTCCATGTACTTGGGCGCGCCATCGCGCACGCCGGTCTCGATGAAATCGAAATCGAGCACCAGATTCAACGAAGCGATGATGACCACGAAAACGCTGAACCCGATGCCGATCGGCCCCGCGCCGTTGATGGTCATGAAGTGCACCCCGAAAAAACCCAGCACAATCTCCACAAAGTAGAGAAGCGCGATCCCGCCCGTGGCTGCCACCACGCCCAGGCGAAACTTTTGCGTTACCGGAATCAGGCCCGAGCGGTATGCGAGCAGCAGCACCACCAGCGTGCCGAACGTCAGGCTGACGGCTTGCATGGCGATCCCGGGAAAGCGCAACTCCAGCATCGCGGAGATGCCGCCGAGCACGAGGCCTTCGAGCAGCGAGTAGATCGGCGCGGTAACCGGCGCCCACGTCTTCTTGAAAATGGTGATGAGCGCGAAAATGAACCCGCCAATCAATCCCACGGACGCAAGCGCGCCGCCGGTCTGCACGTCGCGCGACTGCATGAAGAGGTGCCAGGTCCAGGCCGCGGTGGAGGCTACGCAAATCAGCAGCAGGCCGGTCTTATTCACCGTGCCCTGGAGCGTCATGGCCTCGCCGGTGGCGATCCCCTGGCCCTCGAATGCGGCATCGTTCAGGGCGGGATTCGATGTCCTCATCAGTTGTGCCACGGCAATTCCTCCTTCAAACTCCGGCCTTGTTCCAAATCAATCCTGGTAGCGCCAACGGGAATCGAACCCGTATTACCGCCTTGAAAGGGCGATGTGCTAACCGTTGCACCATGGCGCCACTCGCGAGCCAAAATGCGGGGAGATTCGATTATCGGGGAAAGCGCGGAAATTGACAAGGCTTAGAGCTGACTCCGATTGCGACGCCCCGGCATCGAAATGGATACATAATGAAGGAGAGATACAATAGGGCTTTCGAGAAGGGAGGATCCAAAATCATGAAATCACCCGATGAGCCCGCGAAAGAGCGCGAGCGCGCCGGCGTCTCCGGCGTCACGCGCAGAAAATTCCTGGGAATCGCCGGTGGGGCCTCTCTACTCGCGACCATGCCCCGCCGCGCAAGCGGAGATGAAGTCGCGGGCGAAATCCCGCGCCGGCCGCTCGGCCGCACGGGAGAAAAGGTTTCTGCCATCGGCTTGGGCGGATTCCACATCGGCCGAAGCGACGTCGCGGAAGCGGACGCCATCCGCATCATTCGCACGGCGATCGATAACGGAATGAATTTCCTCGATAACTGCTGGGACTACAACGGCGGCGAAAGCGAAATCCGCATGGGCAAGGCGCTGCGCGAGGGCTACCGTGAGCGCGCCTTCCTGATGACCAAGATTGACGGCCGCGACAAGAAAACGGCCGCGCAGCAAATCGAAGAATCACTCGGCCGGCTGCAGACCGATCGCATTGACCTGCTGCAATTCCACGAAGTCATTCGTATGAACGATCCCGAGCGAATTTTCGCTCGCGGTGGAGGAATGGAAGCGGCGCTGGCGGCCAGGAAAGCGGGCAAAATTCGTTTCATCGGTTTCACGGGGCACAAAAGCCCGGAAATTCATCTGCACATGCTCGATGTGGCCGCGAGCCATCACTTCCATTTCGATACGGTGCAGATGCCGCTCAACGTGATGGACGCGCACTATGACAGCTTTGAAGCCAAGGTGCTTCCGGTGCTCGTGAAAAAGGAGATCGGCGTCCTGGGAATGAAGCCGCTCGGCGATCATTTCATCCTTTCGACGAATACCGCGAGCGCGGTTGAATGTCTGTATTACGCCATGAACCTGCCCACGAGCGTGGTCATCACGGGATGCGACTCGATCGAGATTCTTGAGCAGGCGCTCGGCGCGGCGCGAACTTTCCAGCCGATGAAAGCGGGCGAAGTGGGAGCCCTGCTGGCGAAGACAGCGCAGGCCGGGAAAGACGGCAAGTACGAGCTCTACAAGACGAGCCATCACTTCGATGGCACCGTTCGAAATCCGCAGTGGCTCGGATAAACTACCTTTCGTTCGCCACGGGAGGTCATCGTGTCTATTCGTCCGGTGAAGCGCCTCATCAAGAGCAAGCCCACTCTCGAAGGGGCAGGCGTGCACCTGCGCCGCGCCTTCGGCTTTGGCAACGAGTCCGATTTCGATCCGTTTCTGCTCCTCGACGATTTCCGCAACGATGTTCCCGCGGACTATCTCGCGGGATTTCCGTGGCATCCGCATCGCGGCATCGAGACCATTACCTATGTTCTCGCCGGCACCGTCGCGCATGGCGACAGCATGGGTAATAGCGGCGTCATTGCCCCGGGTGACGTCCAATGGATGACCGCCGGCAGCGGCATCATCCACCAGGAAATGCCGAAGGGCGATCCTGCCGGCCGCATGCACGGCTTCCAGTTGTGGGCCAACCTTCCCGCGTCTCTTAAAATGACGCCGCCCCGCTATCAGGGAATCATCGCCGGCGATATTCCCGTCGTGAAGGATGACGACGGCACCGAGGTCCGCATCATCTGCGGAAAATTCTTGGGCAAGCGAGGCCCCGTGGATGGCATCGCCGCCGACCCCATCTACGTGGACGTCACCGTCCCGCCCGGCCGCAGAAAAACCCTTCCCATTGAGACCACGCGCCATGCTTTTGCCTACGTCTTCGCGGGCGCCGGAAAATTCTGCAATGCCTCCGGGCCGCTCGCCGTTCCCACCGAGCCGGTCTCCTGGCTCGATACCGCGCCTCCCGCGGAGGCCGAAAATCGCTCGCTCGTGCTCTTCGACCGCGGCGACGAAGTGATGGTGCAGGCCGGCGACGATGGAATCCGTTTCCTGCTCGTTTCCGGCAAGCCGCTTGAGGAGCCCGTCGCCTGGTACGGGCCCATCGTCATGAACACCCAGGAACAGCTTCGCGAGGCCTTCACCGAACTCCGCGAAGGCACGTTTCTCAAGGAAAAGGACAAGCGCCGCAAATAGGCCGCCGCATACGACCGACAAACCACGCGAGAAAAAAGACAGGCCGGTATACAATGGCGTCATTCGGATAATCTCAACGAGGGTGGTCATCGGATGAATCATGCAAGGCGCTTTATCGCTCGCTGGATGCTCCTGTTTTTCCCGATCTTCGTGGCGATTCCGCTGTTGCCGCAGTCCTTACGCCAGGATCTCGCCAATGCCAAAAACGATGCGCGCGTGGAAGCTTTGCTGAAGCGCATGACGCTCGACGAGAAAATCGGCCAGCTCGTCCAGTATTCCTACAACACGGCCACCGGGCCGGGCACGACGCGTGACGATTATCCCCAGCTATTGGCGCACGGCCGCATCGGATCGTTCTTCAACATCACGGGCGCGCAGGAAGTGAACGCCACGCAGAAGATCGCGGTGGAAAAGTCGCGGCTGCATATTCCGCTGATCTTTGGGCGCGACGTGATCCACGGCTATCGCACGATCTTCCCGATACCGCTGGCCATGTCCGCCACATGGAATCCCGAACTGGTGGAGCAGGCTGCGCGCGTGGCCGCCGTGGAAGCGACATCCGAGGGCATTCGCTGGACGTTTTCTCCGATGGTGGATATTGCCCGCGACGCCCGCTGGGGACGCATCGCGGAAGGGGCGGGTGAAGACCCCTATCTCGGCATGGCCATGGCCCGCGCCTATGTCCACGGCTACCAGGGCCCGAGCTTGCGTGATCCCACTTCGATGCTTGCGTGCGCCAAGCATTTCGTCGGATACGGCGCCGCCGAAGCCGGCCGCGAATACAACAGCGCGGACATATCGGAACGCGTGCTGCGCCAAATTTATCTGCCTCCCTTTCAAGCGGCCGTCGAAGCGGGCACGGCTACAGTGATGAGCGCTTTCAATTCTCTGCAGGAGGTGCCCGCCTCCGCGAATCCCTTCACGCTGACGCAAATTCTTAGGGGCGAATGGGGCTTCCGCGGATTTGTGGTCAGCGACTGGACGTCCATCCCCGAGCTAAGAAATCATGGCATCGCTCTCGACGACGCCACGGCCGCGCGCAGGGCCCTCACAGCCGGCGTGGATATGGACATGCAAGGAAATCTCTACGCCACCGTTCTGGCCGCTCAGGTGCGCTCCGGCAAGATACCGGAATCGGTGGTGGACGAAGCGGCGCGCCGCGTTCTTCGCGTGAAGTTTGCCATGGGCCTGTTCGACCACCCCTACGCGGATGAATCGAAGAGCCCCATTAAGAATTTGGACCCGGAACATTTGAATCTGGCGCGCCGCGTCGCGGAAGAATCGTTCGTCCTGCTGAAAAACGACCCGCCGAGCGGTGGAAGCGCGCCCTTGCTGCCGTTCGCTTCCCGTCCCGTGACGATTGCGCTCGTCGGCCCTCTGGCAGATAGCGCCGAAAATATGCTTGGCTCGTGGTCTCTCGACGGCAGGCCCGAAGAGGTTGTCACGCTGCGTGCGGCGCTGGCCGAGCGGCTCGACGCGAATCAGGGAAAGCTGCTCTATGCCAAAGGAACGGAAATCAATACCGACTCGGAAGGCGGCTTTGCCGAAGCCGTATCCGATGCCCAGCAGGCGGATGTGGTGGTGGTCGCGCTGGGCGAAGATGCCAAGTGGATGACCGGAGAGGCTGGCTCACGCGTCCATGTGGATCTGCCCGGCAACCAGGAAAAGCTCCTCAATGCCGTGGCGGCCACGGGCAAGCCCGTCGTGCTGGTGGTCTTCAGCGGGCGCCCGCTGGTATTGAACTGGGCGGCGAAGAGCGTGCCGGCCATATTGGAAGCGTGGTTTCCGGGCGTGCAGGCCGGTCCCGCGCTCGTGCGTACGCTTTTCGGCGATGTGAATCCCAGCGGCCGGCTGACCACCTCGTTCCCCCGCGCCACGGCCCAGGAGCCGCTTTATTATGATGCGCTGAACACGGGCCGCCCGGCGGAAGGCGGACTCTGGCAGAGGACCACGGACCTGTCGCGCCCGCCGCAGACGCCGGACGAAAAATACGTTTCGCGATACGTTGACATGCCCAACTCGCCGCTCTATCCCTTCGGCTACGGCCTTTCGTACACGACGTTCGCCTATTCGAAAGTGACGCTAAGCGCCGCCTCGCTCAGTGCGGAAGCGCTGAATCGGGATAACGCGACGCTGAGCGTATCGGCGGAAGTCGAGAATACGGGCGGCCGCGCGGGGTCCGAGGTCGTGCAGCTCTATATTCGCCAGCAGGGAACGAGCGTGGCGCGCCCCGTGCGCGAATTGGAAGGCTTTCAAAAGGTCACCCTGGCGCCCGGAGAATCCAAGCGTGTCGAATTCACGCTGGGCCGCGAGCAACTGGCCTTCTGGAACATCGACATGAAAGATGTGGTCGAACCGGCGAACGTGACCGTGTGGGTGGGAGGAAGTTCCGTGGAAGGATCGGAGGCCGGCTTTACGATCAATTAGCAGGCCTTCCTTTTGCATTCGCTCGCTGCGCCGAATTCTCGCGCCAAAGGACGCATCTAATCTTCCTATGAAAATCGCGAGGCTGTTCCCGCTGGCATTGCTCTTTTGGTTCCCCGCTGTTCCGATGTTCGCGCAGTCGTCCACCCCGCGCGCCGCCGAGACGAAATCCAGCCCCGACGAGCGCGCCCAGGCAATCGCGAGCCGCATGACGCTCGACGAGAAACTCGAGTACATCGGCGGCATCAACGATTTCTACATCCGGGCGATACCCCGGCTGCATGTTCCCGCATTCAAGATGGCCGATGGCCCGCTGGGCGTTCGCAACTACGGGCCGTCCACAACCATGGCGGCGGGAATTGCGCTCGCGGCCACGTGGAATCCTTCGCTCGCGCAGCGCGTGGGCGCGCAGATTGGACGGGACGCGCGCGCGCGGGGCGTGCATTTCCTGCTCGGCCCGGCGGTCAATATCTACCGCGCGCCCATGAACGGTAGGAACTTCGAATATTTCGGCGAAGACCCGTTCCTGGCCTCGCGCATGGCCGTGGGATACATCGAGGGGGTGCAGAGCCAGGGCGTGAGCGCCACGGTGAAACACTTCCTGGGCAATAACTCCGAATACGATCGCCATAATACGGACGACGTGATAGACGAGCGCACCTTGCGGGAAATCTACATGCCCGCGTTCGAAGCGGCGGTCGAGGAAGCGCGCGTGGGCGCGGTGATGGATTCCTACAATCTCGTGAACGGCGAGCACCTGACGCAGAATGAATACCTCGACACGGAAGTCCTGAGGAAGGAATGGAATTTCCAGGGCGTTCTGATGTCCGATTGGAACGCCACCTACGATGGTGTAGCCGCCGCGAACTCCGGCCTGGACCTCGAAATGCCATCCGGCAAATTCATGAACCGCGCAAATCTCCTTCCCGCGATTCAGGGCGGCAAAATTTCCGCGGCCACGATTGACGAAAAAGTACGCCGCATCCTTCGCACCGCGGCGGAGTTCGGCTGGCTCGACCGCGATCAAACCGACGTTTCCATTCCGCGCTACAGCCCGGAAGGCCGCCGCGTGGCGCTCGACGCCGCGCGCGAAGCCATGGTGTTGCTCAAAAACGAGCGCCATCTGCTCCCGCTCAGCAAGAGCATCCCAGCCATTGCCGTGATCGGCCCGGACGCTTATCCCGCCGTGCCTACGGGGGGTGGCAGCGCCCGTGCGCTGCCGTTTGCGGCCACGAGCTTCCTCGAAGGCGTGAGCGATTATCTGGGGTCGGCGGCGAAGGTCTATTACTTGCCGGGCATTCCCACGCTTTCGGAGATGGCCGCGGCAACCAATTTCTCGACGGCGGAAACGAATGGCCAGCCCGGTCTTGTGGGTGAATATTTTTCGAGCGACGATCTCTCCGGCACGGCCATCGCCACGCGCACCGACGCGCACATCAATTTCCTGCGAGATTCCGATGCACCCGCGTTTCCGGATGGCACGCTTTCGGAGCGATGGACCGGCTTTTACACCCCCGCGCGCGCCGATGCCTACGACATTTTCGTGGAATCGAGAGGAGAGAAAGGCGGCCACTATCGCCTCCTTGTGGACGGCAAGCTCGTGCTCGACCATTGGGCAACTGCAACCGCCGCGGACTACGCCACGCTTTCGCTCGGGGCCGTGCCCCACAAGATTGTTCTCGAGCACCATGGCAAGCCGGATAAGGGCGGATTGCGGCTCAGGCTGGGAATTGCAGGGCATGAAGATGTTGTCGCCCCGGATGCCAAGGCGCTTGCCGCCAAGGCGGATGCCGTCGTGGTTGCCGTGGGTTTTGACGCCGAAACCGAAAGCGAAGGCTCCGACCGCACGTTCCGTCTCCCGCCGGGGCAGGAGGCGCTGATTCAAGCCATGGCTGCAGCCAACAAAAAGACCGTCGTCGTGGTCACCTCCGGCGGCAGCGTGGATACGAACGCGTGGCTTGATCGCGTGCCGGCGCTCATTGAGGCGTGGTATCCGGGGCAGGAGGGCGGCCACGCGCTCGCCGAGATTCTATTTGGCGACGTGGATCCCTCCGGGCGCTTGCCCATCACCTTTGAGCGCCGCTGGGAAGACAATCCTGTGCACGATAGCTACTATCCCGCCGCGGGAACGCTTGAAGTCATATATAAGGAAGGCGTATTCGTGGGCTACCGCGGCTACGAGCACAATGGCACCAAGCCGCTTTTCCCCTTCGGCTATGGTCTCTCCTACACCTCATTCAAGTTCAGCAATCTGGAAATCACGCCGGCGTCATTTCATGGCGGCAGCCCGGTCACGGTTTCTTTTGATGTCACAAACACGGGGAAGCGCGAGGGGGCGGAGGTCGCCGAAGTGTACGTGCGTGACAAACATGCCAAGGTCGAGCGGCCCGAGAAGGAACTGAAGGGTTTTGCGAAACTCGATTTGAAACCGGGAGAAACAAAGAAGGCCAGCGTCACGCTCGAGCCCCGCGCCTTCTCGTATTACGACGTGGAAAAGAAGCAGTGGACCGCCGATCCGGGCGATTTCGGCATCCTCGTCGGGAGCTCCTCGGCAACGATCGAGCTTTCCGGGAAGGTTGCCCTCGCTCCAAAATGAGCCGCAAAAACATGGGGCCTCCGCGCGTACTCCTGCTAGAATCTTTCTCTTTGCACGTTCCTGGCGGCCCATTCCGCAAGCAGAGGTGAACTTGATGCCCGATGAAGTGGCGGAAAAAGTAATCGCGACGCTCGCATCCGTGAAGCGGATTCCAGCGGAAGGTATCACTCTGCAAACGGATCTGCAGGGACTGGGCATCGATTCTCTCGACGTTTTCACTCTTCTCTTCGAGCTCGAAAACGCCTTCCATATTTCCATCCCCGATGACGACGTTCGCTCGATCAAAACCGTGGGCGATATCGTTGGCGGCATCAAGAAATTGCTCGCCGCCGCGCCGCCTTCGCCCGATGCGCCCCCCGCGCCGGCCGCGCCCGTGAACTGAGGAATGGCGCGGCGCGTCGCGATCACGGGCCTGGGCATCATCTCCCCGCTGGGATTGAATCTCGCGGACAACTGGAAGTCCTTGAGTGAAGGGCGCTCCGCGATCGGTCCCCTCCAATCCGTGGTCATTCCGGTGCAAGCCACTGATTTATCCCGTCTCGCATTGAAGATTCAAAATGGCGCGGAGGTCCGCGGCTTCGACGCGGCGAAGCACTTCGAGGGCGGCAGGGAGAATTATCTCGACCGCTTCGCGCAATTTTCCGTCGTGGCCGCGCGCGAAGCGATGCGCGACGCGGGCCTCACGCTTACACCCGAGCAAAAAGAAAACGGCGCGATCGTCTGCGGCTCCGCCGTGGGCGGGCAAGCGGCCATCGAGGCGGGATTCGTGGATCTCTACGTCGCGGGCCGCGGCCGCGTCCACCCGCTGACCATCCCGAAAACGATGGCCAATGCCGGCGCGAGCCACATCTCCATGGAGACGGGACTCGCCGGCCCGTCGTACACCGTTTCCACGGCGTGCTCCTCGGCCAACCACGCCATCGGTCAGGCGTTTCGCCTGGTGCGCGCGGGAGATGCCGACGTGGCCATCACCGGCGGCAGCGAAGCCCCGTTGACGGTGGGCATGCTGAAGGCCTGGGAGGCCATGCGCGTGATCGCTCCGGACACCTGCCGCCCCTTCAGCAAGGATCGCCGCGGCATGATTCTCGGCGAAGGCGGAGCGATGATGATTCTCGAGCCGCTCGAAGCGGCCCGGGCGCGCGGCGCGAAAATTTACGCCGAGATCTGTGGCTTCGGCATGACCTCGGATGCACATCATTTAACCCAGCCCACCGTTGACGGACCCTCGCGCGCCATGCGCGGCGCGCTCCGCGACGCGGGGCTTGCGCCAGAGGCCGTCGGCTATATCAACGCCCACGGCACGGGCACGCTGGGAAACGATCCGGTCGAAACGCGGGCAATCCGCGAAGTCTTTGGCGCGCACGCGGACAAGCTTGCCGTCAGCTCCACCAAATCGCTGCACGGGCACGCCCTCGGCGCGGCCGGCGCTCTCGAAGCGGTGGCCACCATTCTCGCCCTCCATCACGGCATCCTGCCGCCGACGGCGAATTACAACGAGCGTGATCCCGAATGCGACCTCGATTACGTCCCCAACCAGCCGCGCGCCCTGCAAGTGGAAGCCGCTCTCTCGAACTCCTTCGCCTTCGGCGGACTTAACGCCGTCCTCGCCTTCCGCCTGCCCTGAGCCACGAAGGGCGCCGTCTAGCGCGCAACCCTCCCGGCTCTCACTTCCCTTTGAATATCGGCAGCAGGCGTTTCATCGTCGCCTGAAGGCGCATGCGCGCGATCTGGTCCATGCCTACAAATTCCACGCCCATGCCTTCCCCCGGTTTGGAATTGCGGACGATGGCGCGCGCGCGGACTTCACCATCCGGCAGATTAAAAGCTAATTCCACGGACGCCCCCACGGGCGCTGGATCCGACGTGCGGATGAAGAGGCCGCCCAGGGCGACGATTTCCGCGCGGCTGAGTCCCCGCAGTTGGCCGCTCCGCCAGCCGACGGCCAGGCCTTTCTCGAGTTTGGCGCGGTCGTAGCGCCGTGACGGTTTTTTTGGTTCGGGCATTCCTGCCCGAGGATACCACCGCTGAGCAACACGGCATTGGAAAAGCGCGACGAGGGGCGGCGTGAAGAGGGATCCTTCAGCCGACCAAGACCAAAAGCGTCGGCTTCAGGATGACGATCCTCGTCGGATCGTCAGAAGAAGCGCAGGAGGTGGGGAAGCAGGACGCTCCAGGGCTCGGGATACATGTCCCAGTGGCGCGTGAGTTCGTCCGCGAGCATGAGCGTCATCATGATTCCGAGCCAGAAGAACGCGGCCACGATCACGATGCGTGTGAGGCCTTTGTTGTAGCGCACGTGCATAAAGAAAAGGACCACCAGCAGCATCTTGATCACGGCGATGGTGAGCGCCACGACGGTGTTCAGCGGACCGAGATCAATGAAAGCCACGCCGGTCGTAAGCGCCGTGAGGACCAGCAGGGCGACAAATACGCCCACGTAAACTCCCGCGGGAACAATGTGCTCGGAATGTGGATGGTCGGAACGCGGATGTCCGGACATCTCAGTGACCTCCCATCGTGTACCGTCCGCCGATCAGATACAGCAGCGGAAAGAGGAAAATCCACACAATGTCCACGAAGTGCCAGTAGAGGCCGCTGATTTCCAGCGGCGCGTAGTATTCCGATGAGAAGCGGTCGCGCCCCGCCATGATCACGAGCGTGGTGAGAATGCCGATTCCAATCACCATGTGCAGGGCGTGCAGCCCGGTCATGAAGAAATAGAAGCACATGAACATCTGCACCTGCGGCGCGAGCGAGCCCCATTCGGTCCGGTTGCGGAACCCGACTCCGGGGACGATGTGTTCGACGTAGTCGTGATACCACTCGAAGCGCAGCTTCAAACCCAAAAACGCCGCGCCCAAAATCATGGTCAGGATGAGCCAGAAGATAATCGTGCCTTTCTTTTTGCCCGTCTGCGCCGCGCGGATGGCCAGCGCCATGGTCAAGCTGCTGCAGATGAGCACCACGGTGTTCGTGGCGCCGAATTGAACCTCGAGCAGGCGGCTTCCCGTTTCAAACGCGGCGAGGTGGAGTTCGCGATAAATGGTGTAGGCGGTGAACATCCCCCCGAAGAAAAGGATTTCCGTGGCCAGAAATATCCACATGCCGAGCCTGCCCGCGTCGCGCTGCTGGCCGATGTCCTCGAACTGATGGGCAAACCCCTGCGGATGCGTGCTGTGCGCGGCCATATCAGCCATGGCGCCCCCCCTTTGCCGTGGGGTAGTTATAGGCGTCTTCGGTCACGACGGGCATCTCCTCGAAATTTTCCGTGGGCGGCGGCGAAGGCGTGGTCCATTCGAGCCCCTTCGCGCCCCATGGATTCGGCCCGGCCGGCGGGCCGTAGCGCATGGACCAGATCAAATAGACCAGCGGGATCAGATAGCCGACGCCGAGAATGGAAGCGCCGGCGGACGACATCACGTTGAGCACCTGAAATTCCGCGGGATAGACGGCGTAGCGCCGCGGCATCCCCAGATAGCCGAGGACGAATTGCGGGAAGAAAGTCAGATTAAAGCCGATAAAGACCACGAGCGCGGCGAAGCGCGCCCAGAGGTCGGGGTAAAGCCGCCCGCTGATTTTCGGCCACCAGAAATGGATTCCGCCGAGATAGGCCATCACCGCGCCGCCCACCATGATGTAGTGGAAGTGCGCGACGATGAAGTAGGTGCCGTTGAGGTGCACGTCCGTGGCCAGCGAGGCGAGGAACAATCCCGTCAGCCCACCCATGGTGAACAGCCCGATGAAGCCCAGCGCGTACAGCATGGGCGCCTGATAGGAAATCGAGCCTTTGTAGAGCGTGGCCGTCCAATTGAACACCTTGATCGCGGAGGGAATCGCCACCAGAAAGCTGAGCGCCGAAAACACCAGCCCCGCATAGATGGACTGGCCGGTGACGAACATGTGATGGCCCCAGACGATGAAGCTGATCACGGCGATGGACAAGCTCGAAAAAGCGACGAACGTGTAGCCGAATATCTTTTTCCGCGAGAAAGCGGTGATGAGTTCGCTCACCACGCCCATGCCCGGAAGAATCATGATGTACACGGCCGGGTGCGAATAAAACCAGAAGAGGTGCTGGAAGAGCAGCGGGTCGCCGCCGAGCGCGGGATCGAAGATGCCCACGTGGAAGATTCGCTCGAGTCCCAGCAGGAACATCGTGATGGCGATCACCGGCGTGCCCAGAACGAAGATGAGGCTCGTGGCGTACATGGCCCAGATGAAGAGCGGCAGGCGAAACCACGTCATGCCCGGGGCGCGCATCTTGTGGATGGTGACGATGAAGTTCAGCCCCGTAAGAATCGAGGAAAACCCGGCGATGAACACTCCCAGCGCCGCGAGAACGACGAGGCCATGGGAATACGTGCTGCTGTATGGCGTGTAAAACGTCCAGCCGGTATCCACGCCGCCGGAGAGCACGGCGACGAGGGCGCAGAGCGAGCCGGCCACGAAGACATACCAGCTCAGCAGATTGAGCTTGGGGAAGGCCACGTCGCGCGCCCCGATCATCAGCGGGATCAGGAAATTTCCCAGCGTCGCGGGGATCGACGGGACCAGGAAGAAAAACACCATCATGATGCCGTGGATGGAAAAGAGCTTGTTGTAGGTGCTGGGCTCGACGAGCGCGCCCGTGGGCTCGATGAGATTCAGGCGCATGAGGACGGCGGCCGTGCCTCCGACGAAGAAATTGAAGGTGATCACCACCAGGTAGAGGAGGCCAATGCGCTTGTGGTCCGTGGTCAAGAGCCACGACTTGATGCCGTAGCTGGCGTTCAGATAATTCACGCCGGATCCGGCGGGGGCGCCGTGGAGGTCTGTGTTGGCCGTGCTCATTGGGCATTCCTTTCCTGCGGGCCGAGCGACTTCACGTAGGCGATCAACTCCAGCACCTGCTCCTCGTCTATTTGCCCTTTATAGGTGGGCATAATCGGCGCGTAATTGGGAAGCGGGAGGGAATTCGGATCGAGGATGGCCTGGCGCATCAGGTTTTCATCCACCGCGCGCGTTTCCCCGGTAGCCAGCTTTTCCTCTTTGCCGTAGATCCCCACAAGCGAGGGCGCGCGGCCCGCCCCTTCTTCCACGTGGCAAGTGGCGCAGCCGAGTCGTGTGTACAATTCGCCGCCTTCCTGGACCATGGATTCCGTTTTTTCACCGGTGGCGAGCCATGCCGCGTAATCAGCGGGCGTCATCACGTACACCCAGCCGATCATCTGCGAATGGTTCGCGCCGCAATATTGCGCGCAGAAAAGATGAAATGTGCCGGTTTGCGTGGGCTGGAACCACAGCGACGTGTATCGCCCCGGTAGGACGTCTTTCTTGACGCGAAAGGCGGGAATGTAGAAATCGTGAATCACGTCCTGGGAAGTCATGGTCACTTTCACGGGTGCGCCCACGGGGACATGCAATTCATCAATCTCGCGCGGCCCTTCCGGATGCTGGATGTGCCACATCCACTGCTTCCCGATGACGAAGATTTCCGTGGAAGCCGCGGGCGGGCGCGAATTGCGCACGTAGAGGTCCGAGGCCCAGACGAACAGCACCACGCAGATCAGCGAGGGGATGATTGTCCAGGCCAGCTCGAGGAACATGGACGTGTGCGTTTCCTCCGGCAACTCGTCGTCCGAGCGCCGGCGGTATTTCACCATGAAGTAGAAAATGATCGAGAAGATCAGAACGCTGAAGAACAGCGTGATGCCCGTCAGCAGATAGTACAGCTGGTCCACGCCCGGGGAGATCGTCGAAGCCGAAGGAGGCTGGAGCGGAATCATGGCCGCGGCCATACGGGCTTCCGAGCCGAATTGAAGGAGACCCATCATCACCGTTGCGCAACACTCCCTTCTTGCAGGCGTTCCCGCTCGAGCGGCGCGCGATTCATGCCCTGCTCCGCGGGAGCGAATAGTGCTCGCCCCGGAACAGGAAAAGGAGACAAAGTCCGCCCACCAGCACGGTCAAGCCTCCTGCCAGCTGAATGACGCGCGAAATCACCAGGCCATATTTTCCGGTATGCGGATCGTAGTGGTAGCAGAAGAGCAGAATCTCGTCCACCACGCGCGGGCCGATTTTTCCTTCCGATGCTTGCTCGAGCCCCAGCCGTAGATCGCGCTCGGGAAACGTGACGCCGTAAAAGTAGCGCGAGATTTTTCCCTCCGGCGTCAGAACCATGATCACGCTGGCATGCGCGTATTGCTTTGAATCCGGATCGTAGGCATAGCGGAATCCCACGGCGTCCGCGAGCTGCTTGATTTGAGGCTCGTCGCCCGTCAGAAAATGCCAGCCCTCGGCCGCGCCCGGCCGTCCATACATTCCCGTATAGAGCGCCTGCTTGGCTTCGGCGAGCACCGGACTTTCCGTGGGATCTATGCTCACGGTAAGCACGTTGTAATCCTTGCCAAGCTCCAGCGGAATCAGTTTAAGGCTGCGATCCAGGCCGTTGAGCACCTGCGTGCAGAGCATCGGGCAATCGTAATAGACGAGAGTGAGAATCACAGGTTTCGATCCGAAATATTGAGCCAGCTCGACGGGATTGCCGTGCTCATCGCGAAACGCGAGGTTGAGCGGAACCGGTTCGTTCAGCTTTTGGTCCACGCCCACGTTCTTGAGCAAATCGGGACGCACGCCGATGTTTTGCAGCGGATCCGAAAGCTGCGCCGCCGCAGGCAGACAAAATGCCGCGACCGCGGCCGCGAGAGCCACGCTCGCAAGCCACATCCGCCAGGCTGTTGCATTACACTTGCCCTGCACTCTGCGTTCCCCTTTCTCCATCTTTCTTTCCTGATGCTTTGCCGCGCCCTATTCGATGGGCGCTTCCGAAATTCTCTGGTCCTCCACGAAGCTGCACTGGCCCTGCGCGTCTTGCGTGACCGGCAGGAACGGCGCCTCGGCCTGCGCGGACGATCCCGGCGGCGCTTGGCTCGCCGCGCGTGTGGGCAAGCCGCGCTCGAGGATCAAATCCATGGCCCGGTCCACCGGCAACCGTACCGCGCCGGCCTGCTGGTCAACCCAGCCGTACGTATTCACCTGCTGTTCCTGATCTTCACAATATGTTTGCAGGTCGACGTGCGGCATGGCCTGCAGCAGCGGACCCGCGGGAATCTCGCGCACATTCGTGAAGGGGGACGCGGGCGCGCCCACCGGTTCCATCTTGGCAAAATAGTGGTAGGCCAATTTCATGGATAAGAGCGTCACGACCAGCACCATGGCCAGCCAGAAGCCGAATTCGAGCAGGCTTCGGATATTCGCATCGCGCCGCTCGTAACCGGCTTCTCGGTTGGGCTCGATATGCCCGCTGCGCCGATCCTTAGTCTCCATGCTCATGCTCGAGCGCTCCTTCAAACCTGGGATCATGCACGGGCAGCAGAGGCAATCTCTTCAACTGGCGCAAAAACATGCCCAGCCACACGCCGCCGATTCCGATCACGGCGAAGAGGTCCATCAGCGTCGGATGCGGGCGCGTGCTGTAAGAGGGCGCCACCAGCCAGTAGACATCCACAAACGTCAGCACCACCAGCGCGCCCGCCACCAGGGAGAGTGTGCGCAGGCGGCGCTTCACTTTTCTCTGCAACAGCAGGAAAAATGGCGCGAAAAAATGCAGCAGCAGCAGAAATACCGCGATGGGAGCCCAGCCCCCGAAAGCGCGCTCGGTGTACCACGGAATTTCATCCCGCAGATTGCCCGCCCAGACGATCAGGAGTTGGCTGAAGGAAAGATAGGCCCACAGCAGCACGAAGGCCAGCATCAGGTTGCCGAGATCGCCCAACTGCCTCGTATCCACCGAGTCCTTCATGGGCTCGTAATCCGAGAGCATCCTTAGAACGAAAATCGTGAACGACATGGCCGCGAGCACCATGACCACGATGAAAAGGAAGCCGTAGATGGTCGAAAACCAGTGCGGCTCGAGCGACATCACCCAGTCAATCGCCGCGGCCGTCACCGCCAGCCCCCACAGGATCACACCCGGGCCGGCCAAGGTCTCCATGCGGTGCTGGAGCCGCAAATCGCCCGTGCGATCCTGCTCCGCGGACCACTTGTTGAGCAGATAGGCCAGCACGAGCCAAATGGCGAAGTAGACGGCGGAGCGCACCAGGAAAAAATGCGGTTGCAGATAGGCGCGCTTGAATTGATTGTCCAAGTCGTCCGCGATCACGCCCGGCTGCGTCCAGGGGTAGATGCGCGACATGCCGATGAGAATGGGAATGAATAGCACGGCCATCAGCGGCAGCGTGCGCGACCCCGCCTCGAGAATGCGCCGGATGGGAAGTCCCCACCGGCCGCCCGTCAAATGGTGCAGCATTAAAATTGCCAGGCAGCCCAGCGGAATCGAAACCCAATAGATGTAGGCCACGAGGTAGGAGCGGAAGAACTGCTGCCACGGATTTTGCCCGTGCATGCTCATGGCGCCGCAGACGAGGGCAAGAATCAGGCCCGCCGTACCCAGGGCGAACGCCTGATTTTTGCGCCGTTCGATCTGCGTCCGCACTGCGTCCGATGAGTTCATTTCGATGGCCCCGATGAATTCGCAGTCGTCTCCTGCGTCAATTTCTGCCGCTCGGATTCGGGAACGTCGTCAACGCTCGCATTCTGGCTCAGTTGCAGGACGCGAATATAGGCCGCGATGCGCCAGCGGTCCACGGGATCCACGCGCGAGGCGTAGCTGTACATCGAGCCGAAGCCGTTGGTTATCACGGCGAAGAAATGTCCCGCGGGCGCCTCGCGCAGCCGCTGAATGTTGTACGACGGCGGATGCGGGAAGCCGCGCTCGACGACCATGCCTTTCCCGTTGCCCGTGTAGTCATGGCAGGGAGTGCAATAAATGTTGTAGCGCTGCTGGCCGCGCAGCAGGTCCGCGCGCGTGATGGGAAACGGAAATTCATCCGCCTCCACGCCGTTTATCTTGCCCGTGTAGAGCAGCTCGTCCAGGCGCAATTGCCCGCGCGCGATGGTTCCGGCCACGGGCGGGCGCTCGGAACGGCCGTCGCCGAAGAAGTCGGTCGGCTCCTCGGGCAGATATTTCGGCTGGATGTGCATGTCGAGCCGGCATCCGGAGAGGCCCATGGCGATCACGCCCAGGCTCGCGGCACGGAGCATGCGTGCGCGCCAGCCCCGCCGCGGCCGAGCGCCGCCGCCGCGCCACAACCCGCCAAGAGTCAATTCATTCCTCAATTTCAAAAACTCCATGCGGATGCAATCCTTCGAGAAAAGCCTTTGTCCCGCTCAAATCGAATTTCTTATCGCGCGCCTTGATGCACAGGAAGAAACGATCCGTGGAAGCCAGCGCGAACCGATCCACGTTGAATACCGGATGGTAAGGCGTCGGCAAGCCGTTCATGGCCAGCATGCCGAACACGGCCGAAAGGGCGGCGCCGAGGATGGTCAGCTCGAACGTGATGGGAATCCAGGAAGGCCAGCTATTGTAAGGCTTGCCGCCGACGTTCAGCGGAAAGCTGATCACATTCGCATACCAGCACATCCCGAATCCGCTCAGCCCGCCGAGCAGCCCGCCTATGAAAACCACAATGGGCAGGCTCGTCCATGTGAAGCCCACGGCGTCCGCCAACCCTTCCACCGGAATGGGCGTAAAGGCGTCGATGCTTTTGTAGCCGGCCTCGTGCGTCTGCTGCGCCGCTCGAAGAATCTGTTCGGGCGACTCGAACTCCGCCAGCAATCCGTAAATGGGCTTCCGTTTCATCTTGCTAATGGCGCTCCCTGTCTCCTAATCGTGAATCTCCGGATTCGGATTCCGCACGCGCGCCAGATACGTCGTGCGCGGGCGCGTGTTCAAATCCTCAAGCAAGCCATAATCGCGCGTTTGAGCCTTGAGCTGCGACACGCGGCTCTTCGGATCGTTGATATCGCCGAAAATAATCGCTTCCGCCGGGCAGGCCTGCTGGCAGGCCGTCTGTATTTCGCCGTCACGCACGCTGCGGTTTTCTTCCTCGGACCGGATTTTCGCCGCGTTGATCCGCTGCACGCAATAGGTGCACTTTTCCATCACGCCGCGGCTGCGCACCGTCACATTCGGATTGCGCACTCCGAAGAGGCTCGGCGTCGCGTAGTCGGAATAAAGATAAAAATTGAACCGCCGCACCTTGTAAGGGCAATTGTTCGAGCAGTACCGCGTGCCCACGCAGCGGTTGTAGGTCATGTCGTTCAAGCCTTCGGCGCTGTGCGTCGTCGCGCCCACCGGGCAGACGTACTCGCATGGCGCGTTTTCGCACTGCATGCAGGGCAGCGGCTCGTAATAGATGCCGGGATTGTCCAGGCCGCCTTGGAAATAGGTGTCAATGCGGATCCAGTGCATGGCGCGTCCGCGCGCCACCTGATCCTTGCCTACCACGGCGATATTGTTTTCCGCCACGCAGGCAATCACGCAGGCGTTGCAGCCCACGCAGCGGTTCAAGTCAATGGACATGCCCCACGCGTAGCCCTCGTATTTGTAATTGGGATAGAGCGTGAAATCCCTATTGATCTGGTCGTCGGGATTTTTCGCGAAGCTCGGATTGTTTTTGAACTCCTCGATCGTGGCGATCTGCACCAGATCGCGCCGCACCGCGCTTTCGCTCTCCACGTCCGCGGGATGGCCGTCCACATCAATCGTGTTCTGTTGCTGCGTGCACGCGAAGTCATACGTGTCGCCGGTTTTCTCGATGGTCAGCCCCTGCCCGATCCAGGCCGCGTCAGACGTGCGCAGGAGATAGGAGTTGAATCCGCTGCCCGCGGCCACTTTTCCCGCGCGGCTGCGGCCGTAGCCGAGATGCAGCGTCACGGAATTATCCGCATGCCCGGGGACGACGAATACTCCCGCCTTGGCCTCGCGCCCCGCGAAATGCAATTTCACGTAATCGCCCTTCGCAAGGCCCAGTCGCTGGGCCGTCGCCGGGCTGATGAGCACGGCATTGTCCCATGTGAGGTGCGTGATGGGCTTGGGCAGCTCCTGCAGCCAACCGTTGTTCGCGAATTCGCCGTCGCCAATCGTGGGATCCGGGCGAAACACCACTTCGAGCGCGTTTGCATCGCCCGTCTGTGCTTGCGAGGGCGCCTGGCCTCCCAAATCCGCGTGCAGCCCGGTGGAAATCGCGGGAAGCGCCGTCCCAGCCATCACTCCATCATGCAGCGACGTCTCCCAGAACGCCTCGAACGCCGTGCCCTTCTCGGGCCGTTGGCTCTGCCAGTAGTCGCGTACCAGGTCGTGGCCGGACTTGCCTCCATCCGCCGTGAGCAGGGCGACAATTTCGTGGGACGAATGATTGTCGTAAAGCGGCGCGATCAGCGGTTGGACCACGCCCACCGTGCCGTCATACGCGCGCAAATCGCTCCAGGATTCCAGATAGTGCGTGGCGGGCACATGCCAGTGGCAGAGTTCACCTGTCTCGTCGTTATATAGCCCCGTGTGGACGCGCAACTTCGCCTTCATCAGCGCATCGGCGAAATTGAAATCCGCGGGCGCGTCGTAAACGGGGTTGCCGCCGAGTATCACCAAAAATTCCACATTTCCCGCGTTCAGATCGTTCACCAGGTCGCGCAGCGATTCGATCTGGTTCACCGGATTGGCCTCGAGCGCATCCGTATATTCCACGGTCTTGCCCGCATTGCCGAGCGCCGCATTCATGGCGTGCGCCAGCGCGTGAACGAAGGGCGGCTGCTGCTCGCCCGCGATAATCAGGCTCGAACCGCGATGCTGCGCCAGATCGCGCGCGAGTGCACCGACCCAATCGCCCGGAATATTTGCGCCGCCCGGCGCCGCCTTCACTCCCACGGCCGTAGCCAGTTGCCGCGCGAAATCTTCCACATCGGTGGCGCGAAGCGGCAGCCGATGGTCCGCCATCGCACCCGTGCTTGAGGTGGTGCTCTCCACGACGTACAGCCGGTTCAAATTGCTCGCGGGGCCGGCGGCCAGGTTGCGCCGCGAAGAAAATTCGCGGATGTAGCGCACATGCCCGTGCCCCGACGCGATGAAATCCGCATCCAGCGAGACAATCACGTCCGCGCGATCGAAGTGATACACCGGATTCACCGGCTTGCCGAACGCCAGGCGCGTCCCTTCGCGCTCGGAATCCGCGCCGCACACTTCGTACTGATGCCACTTCGCTTCGGGAAACTGCGCAAGCAGTTTCTTCATCTGCGCCCCAAGCGTCGGAGACGTCACCGTCCGCGTAAGGATGCGTATCCCTTTGCCGCGCGGAGCAAGCCTGATTCGCTCGTCGTCCATGGCCGCGGCGAAATCCGTCCAGGTGCTCACGCGCCCATCGAAAATCACCGCCTGCGAGCGGTCGGGATCGTACAGATTCAGAATGGTCCCTTGCAGGAAGACGTCCGTGGCTCCGAGGCTTCCCGGATGTTCGGGATTGCCCTCGATCTTCGTGGGCCGGCCCATGTGGCTTTCCACCAGCACGCCCGTTCCCACGCCCGCTTGCGGCATGGACGTGGCGTAAAACAGCGGCTTGCCGGGAATAATTTCCTCGGGCTGCCGCACGTAAGGAACAATCTTCTCGGTGGGAAGCTTGGTGCAGGCGCTCAGGCCCGTCAGCGCCGCCGACGCGGCCATCAGTTTCAACACATCGCGGCGGTTGATGCCGTCCGATTCCTTCTCCGGCCCCGCGGGAAACTCATTCTCCATGAAGTTGCGGAACTCTTTGGTGTCAGACAGCTCCTCGATGCTCTGCCAGAAGCGTTTCCCATTCTGGCTCGCAAGCTTCGCCCGCGCCGCTTCCAGGACCGTCGAGTTTTTCGCGTTCGTGTCTTCGCTCATAGTTTTGCTCTTATCTGTGGCACGTCGAGCAGTACTGCAACGATTGAATTTTGTATTCCTTCACAGCCACGCGTCCGAATGCGAGCTGGTCGGTGTACGTCTTTCCCTCGAACGTCAACGGGTTCGAATGGGAAGGCGGCTCGTAATACGGGTTGAACACCTCGGACTTCGGCCGCACATATTGCTCCGGCTGGCGATGGCACTCGAGGCACCACGACATGTAAAGCGTGCCCGCGCGGTAGGTGAGAGCCATGGTCGCGACCGGCCCATGGCACGTGGTGCAGCCGATTCCTTTCGCCACGTGGATGCTGTGATCGAAATAGACAAAGTCGGGCAGCGCGTTCACGCGCGTCCAGGAAAGCGACGCGCCGCTTCGGTAGCTCGCGCGCACCGGCTCGAGCATCGAGGCGTTCGTCCATATCTGCGAATGGCAGCTCATGCAAGTTTCCGTCGGTGGAAGCCCCGCGAACGACGATTTCTCGACCGACGTGTGGCAGTACCGGCAGTCAATCCCGAGCTCACCGGCATGGTGCCTGTGGCTGAAGGGCACGGGCTGCTGCCGCTCCAGGTTCTGCTCCGTGTACCACGGTGACATGGCAATGGAGTACAGCGCGAACCCGAGCGCGCCGATAATCAGCACGCCGCCAAAAATGCTCGCTCGCGAGATCAGGTTCGTGCTGCGATGAAATATCTGCGCCATCGTTCTCTCGAATTCGCCCTATTACGAATGCTTCTCTTCGGACGTCTCATGCACCAGCGAACGCACCTCCACGATCGAAATCATGGGCAGGAAGCGTATGAACAGGTAAAACAGCGTAAAGAACAGGCCGAATGTCCCCGCGTACGTGGCCCAATCCCATTTTGTCGGGTAGTACATTCCCCAGGCCGACGGCATGAAATCGCGCGACAGGCTCACCACCACGATCACAAACCGCTCGAGCCACATCCCCACGTTCACCACCAGTGAAATCGCGAACAGCGCCGGAATATTCCGCCGCACGCGCCCGGACCACAGCGCCTGCGGGATCACGATATTGCACGCGATCAGCATCCAATAGAGCCCCGCGTACGGCCCGACCATGCGGTTCATGATCATGTAGCGGTCGTACGGGTTGGCGCTGTAAAACGCCATGAACGTCTCCATCGCGTAGCCGTAGGCTACGATGACTCCCGTCGCCAGCATCACTTTCGCCATGATGTCCAGATGGCGATCCGTCACCATGTCTTCCAGGCCATAGTATTTGCGGATGGGAATCGCCAGCGTCAGCACCATCGCGAAGCCCGAATAGATCGCTCCGGCCACGAAATACGGCGGGAAAATCGTGCTGTGCCATCCGGGCACGAGCGCGATCGTGAAATCGAAGCTCACCACGGTGTGCACGGACACCACCAGCGGCGTGGCCAGCCCCGCCAGCAGCAGCGACGCAAACTCATACCGCTCCCAGTGCACCGCCGACCCGCGCCAGCCCATGGCCAGCATCCCGTAGATAATCTGTTTCACGCGGCTGGTGGCGCGGTCGCGCAGCGTGGCCAGGTCCGGAATCATCCCCACGAACCAGAATAGGAGCGATACCGTGAAGTACGTCGAAACCGCGAACACGTCCCACACCAGCGGGCTGCGGAATTGCGGCCACATCCACATGGGGTTGGGATACGGCATCAGGTAAAAGAAAAGCCAGGGGCGGCCCATGTGCAGCAGCGGGAACATTCCCGCGCACATCACCGCGAAAATCGTCATGGCTTCGGCGAACCTGTTGATCGAGGTGCGCCACTTTTGGTGCAGGAGCAGCAGAATGGCCGAAATCAGCGTCCCCGCGTGGCCGATTCCGATCCACCACACGAAGTTGACGATCGCGAAGCCCCACGCTATGGGAACCCGGATGCCCCAGATGCCCACGCCCTTCACCATCAGCAGCGTGACCACCATGTTCAGCAGCATCAGCAGCGAAAAGCCGATCAGAAAGCCGAACACCCACCCCGGCGTCGTGCCTCGCGTGAGCACGATCGAGCTGATTTTGTCCGTCACCGAGGCAAACGTGTGCCCCGGCCCCAGCAAAGGCTCCGGCTTCCCGCTTGCCCCTATTTTTTGTGACCCCTCAGAGTCCACTGCAGGTGTCCCCGTGAGTTAAGGATGCTCGTAAATCGCTGTAGGGGGCGTGGTTGGTTCGAAATCACCGCCCCACACCCCGTGACGGCGATGATTCATGTCCGAAGCGCCCCAGGGCCGCCAGCGCAGCGCGATTTTCTTGCGCCCTCGCGCCCGGGTTCTTCTTTCACTTGCCCTGGAAAGTCGCTTAGGACGAAGTAGGATAAGACTGCTGACCCCGATACGCAAGTTGAAACAGAAAAATTTTCTGCCCTCGATAAATCAGTCCATCTAGGTGGCACAGGGACACTCCTGCCTGTGTGCCTGGGAAACTTTTGCCCGCGGAAGAAATATGTTCGGACCAGGAGACGTTTTCCCCGCATCCGATGAAATCAGATAAAAGGAAATACTTGATTCAAAGGTACCTCGCCCGTCGGTTCTAAAGCTATAATCCCGCACTTATGACGCTCGCTTCCGGTTCCAAGCTCGGACCGTATGAAATCGCCGCGCCGCTCGGCGCGGGCGGCATGGGCGAAGTCTATCGCGCGCGCGACACGCGCCTCAACCGCACCGTCGCCATCAAAGTTCTGCCCGTGCATCTCGCCGACCGCCCCGAATTGCGTGAGCGCTTCGAGCGCGAAGCGCGCAGCATCGCCAGCCTGAATCATCCGCACATTTGCACCCTCCACGACGTAGGTCGCGAGGGCGGCACCGATTATCTGGTGATGGAATATCTCGAAGGAGAGACGCTGGCCGCGCGCCTCGCTAAAGGACCGCTGCCGATCGAGCAGGTATTGCAGTACGCCACCGAGATTGCCGACGCGCTCGACAAAGCCCACCGCAAAGGCGTCACGCACCGCGACCTGAAGCCCGGCAACATCATGCTCACGAAATCCGGCACGAAGTTGCTGGACTTCGGATTGGCGAAGCTGCAACAGGAGATGGCTCCAGCCAATGCGCAGATGTCGCAACTCCCCACAATGAACGACCCGCTCACGGCTCAGGGCACTATCGTGGGCACGCTGCAATACATGGCGCCTGAGCAGCTCGAAGGCAAGGAAGCGGACGCGCGCACGGACATCTTCGCCTTCGGCACCGTCGTGTACGAAATGGCGACGGGGAAGAAGGCGTTCGAAGGGAAGAGCCAGGCCAGTCTGATTGCCAAGATTCTGGAAACCGATCCGCCGCCGATCTCTTCGCTCCAGCCCATGACGCCGCCCGCGCTCGACCGCACGATCAAGACATGTCTTGCGAAAGACCCAGACGACCGCTGGCAGACCGCAAGCGACCTTGCGCGAGAAATGCAGTGGATCGCCGAGGCTGGCTCGCAAGCAGGCGTTGCCGCGCCCGTCGTCGCGCACCGCCGGAGCCGCGAAAGAATCGCCTGGGCGCTCGCTGCCGCGGGCCTGCTCCTCGCCGCCGCTTTGGCCTTCGTGTTTGTCCGCCCGTACCTGAACCAGCCCAAGCCCAGCGTGATGCGCTTTCTCGTCTCCGCCCCACCAGAGGTTGTGGATTTAGGGCAACCAGCCATTTCGCCGGACGGCCGTCTCCTGGCCTTTTGGGGCCTCTCCCAGGACGGAAGACGACAGCTTTGGCTGCGGCCGCTTGATAACGTCGCCGCACACCCGCTGCCAGGAACAGAAGCTGCGCTTTCTCCTTTTTGGTCGCCCGACAGCCGTTATTTGGGCTTTTTTGCCTCCGGCGGCTTGAGAAAAATTGATGTTGCCGGCGGACCTCCGCAGGCACTTACGGAAGCGTTGGCAGGGGTAGGCAGCGGGAGCTGGAATAGCGATGGGCTGATTGTCTTCAGCCCCAGTTTCGGCGGCGCGCTTTGGAAAATTTCCCAGTCTGGCGGCGCGCCCACCCAGCTGACCACGCTGGACCGAGCGCGAGGAGAATTCGCCCAAGTCAACCCTTCGTTCCTGCCGGATGGCCGCCATTTCCTTTACCTTGCCGTTCGCTCCGCGGGATCCTCCACCGATCGGTGGGTTTGCACCAGCTCGCTCGATTCCAATGGAACGAACTGCCTGTTGCAAGCCGACTCACGCGCCGTCTATGTCCCGCCGGGCTATCTGCTCTACTTGCGTGCAGGGACCCTGTTGGCCCAGCCGTTCGATGCCGGGCGTCTGCTTATTACCGGCGACGCCGTCCCCATCGCCAATTCCGTGCAAGCCGTTTCCGTTTCCGTTTCCGCAAATGGCATGCTGGCTTATACTGCCGGGACGTCCAGAGACACCGAGCTTCAGTGGTTTGATCGAAGTGGAAAGAATCTCGGGACGGTCGGGCAGCCCGCCGACTATAGCAGTCCGGCCCTTTCGCCTGACGGCACTCGAGTCGCCGTTGGCATCCAGGGCGCTGGAGCCGGCGCCCGCAATCTCTGGATCTTTGATTTGAAGCGTGGCACGCCCTCGCGGTTCACATTCGATCCTGTCGACGAATTCAACCCTATCTGGTCCCGCGACGGCAGCCAAATTCTGTTCACCTCAGCGCAGCAGGGAGCACGCGACATTTACCAGAAATCAGCGGACGGCGTCGGCGATTCCGAGGCTGTCTTCGCGTCGAAGGATCAGCAGAAAAACGTGGATGACTGGTCGCTGGACGGCCGCTACGTTGCGTACAACACAACGGCCGCGCCCTCCAGCCTGTGGATTTTGCCGCTCTTCGGCGACCGCAAGCCTTTTCCCTTTGTGCAGAGTACATACGACGCCAGGCAGGCCCGCTTCTCGCCCAACGCCCGCTACATCGCCTACGCGTCACAAGAGACGGGCGACTACGAAATATATGTGCAGACCTTTCCGGAACACGGCGGCAAATGGCAGGTTTCGAACGGCGGCGGGAGAGACCCCGAGTGGCGGCGCGACGGGAAGGAACTCTATTTCGTTTCCGGCGGGAAGCTGATGGCCGTGGATGTGAATACCGCCGGTCCGCAGTTTGAGGCCGGCATTCCCAAATCCCTCTTTGAAGTGCGCTTTGGGAGCGGCACCGCCATCAATCCGAATGCCCTCTACAGGGTGACCGCGGACGGCCAGCGGTTTCTCGCCGTCACGGACAGCGGGCAGCAAGGCCCTTCTTCGATTACCGTGGTGCTCAATTGGCTGGCGGATTTGAAGCCATGACCCTCGCCGCCGGAACTCGCAATTAAGGTTTAAATGTAGCGCCGCTCTTTCGCGTTTTCTGCGTCCCGGTGCTTCTGACCGGGAAGCCCGGTCGAAGATCCGCCGTGGCGGACATCTTGCCTTTGCTTGCCGCGCCGTAGCGGATTCATCGCGTAGGCGGGCATCTTGCCTTCCATCCGATGTGAGCTCACTTAAGGGCATTTAAGGGCGCAAAAACGTGCAAAAACGTGCATTTTGGGGCTTTTTATGAGCGCCAATTCACGCACGATATCGAGCTAAAATGACGGCTAATTGCGAGCGTCAATTCGAACTCAAATGCGAGCTAAATTAACGCTCGATATCGAGCTAAATTCACGCTCGATATCAAGCGCATGGGACGCTCAATTGTGAGCGTGAATTCACGCTCACGCTGAAGGCTCGAAATGCTGGAACCATTCGAGGATTTCTAGGGCTGTGGCGCTTAGGGCAAGAGGCGTGAACGAGCGGCGGAGGTTCGCGAGGGTCGCTTGCTAAAATCGAAGTGTGCCTCTCCGCGCGCCCATTCTCGCGTTGCTCGCGCTTGCCGTGTCTTCCGCGGCGGCGGGCGACACAATCGTGCTCAAAAATGGCCGTCGGATTCAGGCCGAAAGCGTCACCGAAACCGGCAACCGCGTCACCTATGAAACCTCCGCCGGGCAGATGTCCCTTCCCAAGGCGATTGTGGCGCGCATCGAACGCGACAACTATTCCGCGCCCTCCTCATCGGCTGCTTCTTCCGGGCCTCCCGTTTCCGCGCCGCAAGTGGAGCCTGTTCGCGGCTATGAAGACGTAGCACGCCTCGCCGTCCACAACGATTCCGTCGATTATCCCTATCTGGCGAAGCTGGAATTGGACGCCGAATCGGGAGCGCCCGCCGCCATCGCCAAAGTTGCCGCCGCGCACCACGCCGCCGCGCAATTCCTGCTCGGCAAGGGCGACACGAATGCCGCCGTGGACCAATACCGCCAGGCGCTTGCCTTCGCGCCGGACAATATCGGCCTGCTCCTGAATCTTGCCGTCCTCTACCTGCAGGAAAATCAGTTCACCGCGGCGCTCGATCCGCTCGAGCGGGCGCGCCGCATCGCGCCCGATTCCCCGGACGTAGCCAAGCTGATGGGCTGGGCCTACTACGGCTCGAATAAAATGGACCAGGCCATCGAGGAATGGAAGCGCGCCCTGCGCCTGCGGCCCGATCCCGATGTCCAGCAGGCCCTCGAGAAGGTCGAGCGCGACAAAGCCGAGGAGGCAGGCTATAGCGAAGGCGAGACCGTCCACTTCGCCCTGAAATATTATGGCGGCGCCGCCCCCCAGCTCGCCCAGGACATTCTCCACGCCCTGGAAGACGACTTTCGCGACCTCGAATCCCAGCTTGATTACACGCCGACCGAGCAGATCCCCGTGATTCTCTACACCAATCAGGCGTTCGGGGATATCACTCGGGCGCCGAGTTGGGTGGGCGCGCTCTACGACGGGCAACTGCGCATTCCCGTCCAAGGGCTTAGCCAAATGACGCCCGAACTCGCGCACGTGCTGAAGCACGAACTCACGCACTGCTTCGTGGGACAAAAAACGCACAACCGCGCCCCCACGTGGCTCCAGGAAGGAATCGCGCAGTATATGGAAGGGCGCCGCAGCACTTCGTCTGCTGGGCCTTTGCTCGACATGGCCGGAAAGGGCCAGATTCCCTCGCTCGGGTCCATGGAAAGCTCGTGGATGGGCCGCCCCGCGGGTGAAGTCACGTTCAACTACGCGTGGTCGCTCGCGGCCGTCGAATCCATGATCGACGCCGGCGGCGTCGGCGACATCAGCCGCCTGCTCGACCGCATAGCCACATCGCCGAACACAGAATCCGCCATGCAAGAAACCCTCCACCTAAGCTACGACGATCTCCAGCAACAGACCATCGACTACCTAAAGCGCGCCTACCTAAATTAGTCGAACCCTTCGAGCAATTTCAGCCTCCACTGTGAACGTGAATTGACGCTCACAATTGACCGTCACTTTAGCTCGATATCGTCCGTGAATTGACGCTCACAATCGACCGTCAATTTAGCTCGATATCGTGCGTGGATTTCGCTTGATGTGACTTCAATCCGCGCGTCGAATTGAGCGTGAATTTAGCTTGATATCGAGCATTAAATTTAGCTTGATATCGTGCGTGAATTGACGCTCATAAAACGCCCTAAAATGCACGTTTTTGCGCCCTTAAATGCCCTTAAGTGAGTTCACAGCAGCGGCAAGGCAGGACGTGGGCGCACGGCTCGCCCCTTCCCTTCCTTCGTTAGGACAAGCAGACTTAGAATAAGGCGACGATCATAGTAGTGATTGAGACCGGGCGGCAAACAGCAAATCCCAAATCCCCATGATAGCTTCCGAGTAGCCTACGATACGGGATGCAAGATCGTTGAAAGTGGAGCGACGAATAGCTAGCGACTCCTAGTCTTGCTCCTCTCTTCAGCCAATGCTCTAGCGCGCTTGCCAGCCTTCTTAAGAACGCTTTCAAGGATTTGAAGCTCTTTGGGGTTAGCGTCGGCAAACACTCTGGCGATTTCCGCGGAATGCTTGCGAAAGATTGGAAGAATCAGGTCTTTACCGCTTTTTGTAAGAGCGACGATTCGTACTCTCCGATCGTCCGCGCTTTCCACTCGGGTGACCAATCCTTTTTCGAGCAGGCGATCGACCGCCACGCTGATGGACCCGGGAGTGAGGTGAACTTTCGGCCCAATTGTGTTTACAGGCAACGGGCCCTTATGCAGAAGCGCCTCAAGGATGCGGAAGTCGGTGTCGGAAATGCCCGTCTCCTCGATTCCTCTGTATAGATAGTCGGAGGCCGCCTCGTCTGCTTTCCTCCAAACGAGCCAGCAATGCACTGGGTCTGAGCGCGCCCTCGTCATACCTTTATGATGCTGAGCCCTTTCAAATTGTTTGTCCACAGAATGAATCTATATCAATTTAATCTGCATCAATGTAATAGACGCCCGGGGCCTGGAAGGCGCGGGTCATTAGGAGATGAACATGAAGATCGCTTCTACGGTCGCACGGTATTTACTTGGTTTGATCTTTCTGACGTTCGGGCTAAACGGGTTCCTTCATTTTATTCCCATGCCTCCGCCCACGGGGGTCGCAGGACAGTTCTTCGGGGCACTTTTCGTATCGCGGTTCTACGTGGTGATTTTTCTGATGCAGATAGTACCCGCGGTCCTCTTGCTTGCGAATCGCTACGTGCCTTTGGCACTGACGATTCTGGGAGCCGTGATTTTCAACATACTGTGCTTTCACATTTTCATGGCGCCTGCGGGTTTGCCGCTGGCTGCGGTCGTTACGGTCTTGTGGTTTCTTACGACTTGGAGGGTGCGATCCGCGTTTACGGGGATCCTTCAACGTTAAGAAACACTAAAGCGTGGCGAGGAGGGCGGCGAGGAGGGTGGCGCGGTAGGGGAGCGAGCGGATGAGGATGTGTTCGCGGGGGGAGTGCGCGGCGTCGCCGACGGGGCCGAGGCCGTCGAGGGTGGGGACGCCGAGGGCGGCGGTGAGGTTGCCGTCGGAGCCGCCGCCTGTGGCGGCTTCGCCTAGCGGGTTGCCGATTTCGCGCGTTTTCCCACGCATCCTTTCACGCGTCAATTCGCGCGTCATTTTATGCGTCATTTCATGCGCCTTCTCACGCGTCTTTTCGCGCGTCATTTGATACATCATTTCACTCATCAGAGATTGGGCGTGGTGGAATAATTTTTCGACTGCGGCGGTGCGTTCTAGTGGCGGGCGGCCGTGCGCGGTGCGGACTTCGAGGCGTGCGCCTTTCAGGATTGGGCGCAGGGTGCGCAGCTTGCGCTGGATTGAACGCGCGTCGGCTGCGTGCGCGTAGCGGATGTCAATTTGCGCGCTTGCGTGGGCGGGCACGACGTTTGACGCGGTGCCTCCGCTTATCACTGTGGCTTGCACGGTGATGCCTCGGCGGGGATTATTCCATTTCATCAGGCGCGCGATTTGGAGCGAAAGCTCGTGCACGGCGTTGACGCCCTTTTCAGGCTCGATGCCGGCGTGCGCGGCGCGGCCTGTGACGATTATCTCGGCGCTGAGTGTGCCTTTGCGCGCTGTCTTGAGGCGGCCATCGGGGCCGAGCGGCGGCTCGAGGACGAGGACTGCGTCGCTGCGGCGGGCTTCGGTTTCAATCGCGCGGCGCGAGGTTTCGCTGCCGATTTCTTCGTCGGAGGTCCACAGAAATACGAGGCGTTTGCGCGGATGGAGGCGGGCGGCGCGGAGCGCGTCCACGGCAAAGAGGGCGATTACGAGGCCGCCTTTCATGTCGAATGTGCCTGGGCCCCAGGCGCGGCCGCGCGAAATGCGGAACGGCATCTTTGGCAAAGTGCCCAGCGGATAGACGGTGTCCATGTGGCCGAGGATGAGGAGCTGCCCGGTCGGATGGCGCTTGCCGAGCCAGACTTCGGCGCGCAGGTGGTTGCCGCGTTTCGGTTGGCGCAGGATGCGGACGCTGGCGCCGCGGCGTCGCCATTCGACGGATAGGATGCGGGCCATCGCGTCCACGGCGGATTTTTCACGGCTGGGGGATTCGCAGCGAACGAAGCGCGCGAGGAGGCGAAGCATTTCGTTTTCGCGGTTTTGGAGCGTGTGGAGCAGGGTGCGCCCTTCGACTGCGCTCAGGACTTTTAGCGTCGGTGTCGGTTGTTCCCTCATGGGATTCTTGGCTTGCGTTGCAAGCGCGAAAACCGAAAGTCAACGGCGCCTGCCTGTCGGCAGGCGGGCACAGCGTGCTGTGCCCCTACCACCGCCGAAGTCAACGGCCACGGCAACCGAACGCGCGGGTATGCTATCAGCGGGATTGACGCGGGGCAACGCTCATTCGTCCTGCGATTCCCTGGGAACGGGGATTCGTATAGAATTGCTCGATTCGGCTGCGGCAAAACAGCAGACTGTCACTGAGGCGAACGATGATTCTGGACATCAACGACATACAGAAAATTCTCCCGCATCGCTATCCCTTTCTCATGGTGGACGCCATTGAAGAAATGGAACCAAAGAAGCGCATTGTGGGAATCAAGAACGTCACGATCAATGAGGACTATTTCCAGGGGCATTTCCCGGGGAAGCCGGTGATGCCGGGCGTGCTGATTATCGAGTCCATGGCGCAGACGGGAGGCGTGCTGTTGCTCATGGATGTTCCCGACCGCGAGAACAAGCTGCTCTATTTCGTGGCGATTGATAACGCGCGCTTTCGCCGGCCGGTGTTTCCCGGCGACCAATTGAAGCTGGAGCTGACCGTCATCGGCTGCCGCGGGACTTTCTGCAAGCTCGCGGGGCGTGCGACCGTGAACGGAGAGTTGGTGGCCGAAGCAAACATGATGTGCAAGATGGTGGACCTCGATAGCGCCGGGGAAACAGTCGAGAAGGCCGAATGACCGAGATAGATTCCCGGGCTGTGGTCTCGCCATCGGCGGGATTGGGGCAAAACGTTCGCATCGGGGCCTACGCCGTGGTCGGCGATGACGTGGAGCTGGGCGACGGGTGCGTGGTCGAACATCACGCCGTGGTGCACGGGCCGGCGCGGCTGGGGCGCGACAACCGGATGTACTCCTTCAGCGTGCTTGGCGGCGATCCGCAGGACCTGACCTTCAAGGGCGAACGCGTGTCGCTCGAGGTGGGCGACGGCAACCAGTTCCGCGAATTCTGCACCGTGAATCGCGGCACGGTGAAGGGCGGCGGGACGACGCACGTCGGCAGCGGGAACCTGATCATGAACAACGCGCACATCGCGCACGATTGCATCATCGGAAACCACACGATTTTCGTGAATGGCGCGTCGCTGGCGGGGCACGTACACGTGGAGGACTACGCCACGCTCAGCGCGTATTGCCTGGTGCATCAGTTCTGCCGGATCGGCGCGCATTCGTACATGGCCGCCGGCACGATTGTGCCGCAGGACGTGCCGCCATTCGCCATCGTGGCCACGGCGCGCGAAACGCACTGCTACGGAGTGAACGCCGTGGGCCTCGAGCGACACGGATTTTCGCCCGAACGCATCGAACCGATCGCGCAGGCGTACCGGCTGCTGCTGCGGTCGAAGTTGAACACCTCGCAGGCGCTGGGAAAAATGCGCGAAACCCTCTCGCAATCGCAGGACGTCTTAACATTGATACAGTTCATCGAGTCAGCCGAGCGCGGCTTGACGAAGTAGGCGAGCCATGGCCGCGGCGGCAGACAACACGTCCGGGAACTGGGGGCTGATCGCCGGAAGCGGCGACTTCCCGTTTCTTGTGCTCGAAGGGGCGCGCAGCCGGGGCATCGAGATGGCGGTGATTGCCATCCGCGAAGAGGCTTCGCCGGCGCTCGAACGCGCGGCGAAACGGCTGCACTGGGTGAGCCTGGGCGAGTTGAGCCGAGCCATCGAGCTGCTCCACGAAGAGGGAGTGAAGCGCGCGGTGATGGCCGGGCAGGTGAAGCACAATAAGATTTTCAGTTCGATACGGCCCGACTGGCGACTGGCGAAATTGCTTTTCTCCCTGCCCGCGAAGAATACGGATTCGCTAATCGGCGCGGTGGCTCGCGTGCTGGAAGACGAGGGCATCGAGCTGGTGGATTCGACGAAATTTTTGGGGCCGCTTGTGCCCGCGGCGGGAATCCTTACACGGCGCAAGCCGGATGAGGCGGAGGCCGCGGACCTCGTCTACGGAAGGCAGGCTGCGCGGCATATCGCGGCGTTCGACTTGGGGCAGACCGTGGTGGTGCGCGACCGGGCTTGCGTGGCCATCGAGGCCATGGAAGGCACCGATGAAACTATCGAGCGCGCGGCACGGATCGCGGGCGGGCAGCGACTGGTGGTGGTGAAGGTGAGCAAGCCGCGGCAGGACATGCGATTCGACGTGCCGGTGGTGGGGATGAAGACCATCGAAGTGATGCGCCGGTCAAATGCCACGGCGCTGGGGATTGACGCTGGGCGCACGCTGCTCTTCGAGCGCGATGAAATGATTCGCGCCGCGGACGAGGCGGGAATCACCATCGAGGCGTCCGCGCCGGAAGACGCGGCGGGCAAAAGGAAATCGTGAGCGGAAAAGGGAAAACAGTTCGCGTGGCCGTTGTGGGCGTGGGGGAGTTCGGGCGGAACCACGCGCGCGTGTGGCGCGAGATTGAGGGCGCCGAACTCGCCGGAGTCGTGGATACGAGCGCCGAGCGCGCGCGGCAAATCGCGGCGGAGTACGGCACGCGTGTGATTCCCGGAATTGAGGCGCTGGCCGCGGAGCGCGTGGATGCCGTGAGCCTGGCTGTCCCCACGCGCGATCATGCGCGCATCGGCTGCGCGCTGCTCGAGGCGGGAATTGACGTGCTGGTTGAGAAGCCGATGGCTGCTTCGCTCGATGAGGCGGACATGTTGATCGCCGCCGCCGAGCGTGGCGGGCGCATCCTGCAAATCGGGCATGTCGAGCGGTTCAACCCGGCCGTGACGGCGGCACAAGCCATCGTTTCGCGGCCGATGTTTTTTGAAGTGCACCGGCTGGGCGTCTTTACGCCGCGGAGCCTGGATATTGACGTGGTGTACGACGTGATGATCCACGACCTCGACATTCTGCTTTCGTTCGTGAACGCCCCGGTGACGGACCTGAAAGCCGTGGGAATCCCGGTGATTACCGGGAAGGTGGATATTGCCCACGCGCGCATCGAGTTTTCCACCGGAACCGTGGCTAACGTGACGGCCAGCCGCGTCTCGACCGAGCGAGTGCGCAAGATGCGCTTTTTTCAGGAGCACGAGTACATTTCGCTCGATTTTGCGCGCCAGGATATTTTACGCGTGCGCGTGCAGCCGGGTTCCGTGCGGCCGGACGCGCCTGGGCCAAAAATTGATTTTGAAAAGCTGCCGGCCGCGCCCGTCGAGCCGCTGCGCGCGGAGCTGGGCGCATTCCTCGAATGCGTGCGCACGCGCAAGACTCCCCTTGTGGACGGCGTCGCGGGACGCCGCGCGCTCGAACTTGCGGACCGGGTGATGGCAGGCATCCTCGAGCATGCGCGGCGCGTCCAATTGGGTGCATTCTCTCCGCTGGAAGTCCCATGATCTCGCGCATCCTGGTTCCCAAAGACGTGCGTCCCATGAAGGACGGCGAGGCCCATAAGCCGGCGCGCCGGTTTTCGACGTATATGGACGACCGCACCGTGGTGCCTACGGAGCTTTCGGATGCCGCTCCACTCGATGGCAAGACCTCCATCCCTTCGCACTTGCCGCTCGATGTGCTCGTAAACAGGACGCTTGTGCCGCGCGGATTGCCGGCCAAACGCATCGAGAGGCCGGAATCGGTTTCAGAAACTTTTCCGCTCGAAGTCCTCGGCTCGCGCACCGTTGTGCCCGCGCACGTGGAGCCGCTCGCGCCGGAAGAGATCAAGGCATTCGAGCGTGCGCCGGAGATGACGCGCGAACTGCGCGACATTGTCGAGCCGGATATTTTCAATACGGGTGACGCGAACCTCCTGATGGAACGGGAGGATAAGAGGGACGCAAGAGCGGACCTGGTGACGCGGATTGCTTCGATCGCGGTCCACGTGGGATTGATCGTATTCCTGATCTTCATACCGAAATTATTTCCGCCGCACACGCCGACGCAGCAGGAGGTTGATCTGGCGCAGCGGGAATTGACTTTTCTCCCGCCCGAGCCGACGGGCCCGCCGATACCGCCCGCCCCGAAGGTTCGGATAAACCCCGATACGATCAAGAGAATCGCACCGCCCGTTGAGCAGCCGGCGCTCCCGCCCGTGCCACAGCAGAATCCGATGAAGGCGCCTTCGAGTCTGCCCGAAGCGCCGACCCCGAACGTTGCGCCGAGTCAACCCGCGCCTTCGCAGTTGATACCGATTCGTCCGGCGCCGCAGAATCCCAAGCTCAACTTGGATATGCCGCAGGCATCGCCGGGGAAGATGCTTCAAGACCAACTCGATAATGCCGTTCGTCATAGCGGAAACAGCGGAATTTACCGCTCTTCGCCTCCACCGGCTGGAGGGGGAGGGGGGCCTCACAGCGGGCCGGGAATGGGGAATGGCGCGCAGATACTTTCGGACACGCAGGGTGTAGATTTCAATCCCTACATCCAGAGGCTGCTCGCCACTTTGAGACGCAACTGGATAGCCGTGATGCCGGAATCGGCGCTGATGGGAGACAAGGGCGTGGTGTACACGACGTTTCAGATCAATCCTGACGGCAGCGTTGCCCCGCCGGACCCCACAATGGAGAGAACGTCCGGCAAGGATGCGCTGGATACCGCCGCGATGTCCGCCATCCGTGCCTCCAACCCGTTCGAGCCGCTGCCCTCGCAGTTTCACGGTCCGTACCTGAGACTGCGAATCGTGTTCCTTTACAATATTCCGCAGGACCAATGGAATTTCTAGTGGGAATCCATCGCAATCAGGTGTTGGGCGCCCTTCTTCTTGCGGCCATACTGCTGGTCATTCTGCTGCTGCGCTTCTGGAAATTTTAAGGATGAGCAATCTCTCGCGGCTCGTGGTGGTTCTCGGGCCAACGGCTTCGGGCAAGTCGGCGCTGGGGATTGCGCTTGCCGAACGGCTCGGCGGTGAAATCCTGGTGTGCGATTCCACGCAGGTGTACCGGCATTTCGACGTGGGCACCGCCAAAGTTCCCGCCACTTTGCAGCGCGGTATTCCGCACCATCTGGTGGACCTTGTTGAGCCGGCGGAGGTGTTTACCGCGGGCGAATACCGGCGGCGCGCGGTGGAAGTGCTCGAAGAGTTGCGCGGCCGCGGGCGGCTGCCCGTCCTGACGGCGGGCACGGGGCTTTATCTGCGCGCGCTGCTCGAAGGGCTGGCCGATGCGCCGGGGCGCTCCGAGGAATTGCGCGAGCGCCTTCGCCGCAAGGCTGACGAGCGTGGGCCGCAGCATCTCCACAAAATATTGGCGCGTGTGGATGGCGAAGCGGCAGCGCGCATCGCTCCGCGCGACACGCAGAAAATCATACGCGCGATCGAAATGCGCATCCTGGCCGGGAAGCCTGTGGGCGAGATTCACCGCGGCGGGCGCGAGGGCCTTGCAGGCTACGAGGTGACGAAAATCGGGCTGCTGCCGCCGCGCGCGGAGCTCTACGCACGGATTGATGCGCGCGCCCGGTCCATGATCGAGGCGGGCTGGATCGAAGAGGTGCGCGGGCTGATTGCCAGAGGCGTGGCACCGGACGCGAAAGCGTTTCAATTTATCGGCTATTCGGAATTGCGGGAGCACTTGGAAGGGCGCATGGAGTTGCAAGAGGCGGTTCGAAGCATTCAGCAGGCTACGCGGCGGTTTGCGAAGCGGCAAATCACATGGTTCCGCAAGGAGCAAGGCGTGCACTGGCTTTCCGGCTTTGGTGATGAGCCTGGCATCGTGGCTGCTGCTCTGGAATATGCGCGAGCATAGTTCGGAGCGCCGGACAAAAACAAAAGCAGATCCCTCCCTCCGTCCCCCGCCCCTCAAAAGGCGAGGGGAAAAACAAAGACGGGGGACTCCACTCGGGATGACAAGCGCTGGGGAGAGGGGCGAAAAAGGTTGACGGGGGAGGCGGCGGGGGCTATTGTTCGGGCGTACATACGGAGGCGTATGGCTAGTCCAGCTGTGGTTCGAACTCCGCATCTTCAGCCCCACGATTGGGTTCAGGCAGGCTTCGTTCGTTTATCTCGCGAGGGGATTGATGCTGTGCGCGTCGAGGTGTTGGCGCGAGACTTGGGCGTGAGCAAGGGGAGCTTTTATTGGCATTTCCGCGACCGTGAAGACTTGCTGGGCCGGATGCTGGCGCGGTGGGAAGCGGAAGAGGGTAGCGGGAAGGATGAGGAAGCCGACAGCGGGAGCGCCGCAACGCGGTGGGCGCGATTCATCGAGCGGACTGCTGATCCCGCGCGTATCCGGATGGAAGCTGGTCTGCGGGCGTGGGCGCGGCGGGATGAACGCGTGGCGCGACGCGTGGCAGCCATCGAGAAGGAGAAGGCCGCGCGGATCGCAGCAGTTCTGCGCGAGGTGGGTTTTCAAGCAGCAGCGGCGGATTCATGGTCGGAGGTTGTGCTGCTGGTCTGCCTGGGGTGGCTCGATCGCGCGACTCGGGACCGCGAATTTCAAATAGCAGGGCGCGGCCTGGGCGAATTTCTTTCCGAGACGGTGCTGGCTGCTTCCGCGCGCACATCCGCCGGGAACCGCTGAAGGCGCGACGGTGGATTCGCCTCGGAGACCGTCTGCTATCTAGGAGTCATATCACACCGTGCAAAAAGCCCACGCTCACAAACCGAGCATGGGGCACCCGAAAAACCAAAGTCTCGGCCACCTGCCTATTGGCATTTCCGACCCTTCCATATGAGCGTGGCGGCAACAACTTCATCCACACCGGTTGCGTCCTTACCGGCAGAGGGTGAGACGTCGCCATAAATCTGGATCGTTACGTTTTGGAAGCCTACATACGTTGTGATACTGCCGCCAGGTTGTGTGAGTAGAGTCCCCGCGAAGTCCTTTGACTGTGGCCCTCTCTCGTCTGGTGGCACGAGCTCGTCAAAAATTTGATCGATCTCCTTCCGCGACAGGCTGAAGCCTAGCCTGATTGTTTCGGGTGAGTAATGCAATTTCTCGAGCCCGATCTCGCAAACTTGTCCGTCAGATGAATAGCTCGGCATCATAAGCACGCCTGGTCGGATCTCGTAGGCTTCAACCGCTTTATACTTTGCAAATTTTTCGCGGTCAGGGTTCGCGGACGGGAACAGAAGCATGGCAGCTAAAATCAAGCCAATCAATTTTGACATGTCACTCCTCCTGAGGAACACGTATTGCTACGTGTGGGCGGGTGGCGCAGCCTTTCGCGCTGTGAGGGTTCCGCAGCATCGCTTGGTATCACGGCGTGATGATACCATCGCGCGATTTCACTTGAGAGTATGTTGTTGCGGGTGCCACTCGATAAGAGCGAACGGCACCCGAAAAACCGAAGCCTGCCAACCCGCCCGTGCACGTGAGTGTTAGCGCCTTGGTGTCCTCTACTCGCGCCGGAGGGCGCTGGCCGCACGTGTTAATCTGTGGCACACTCGATGATTCGAGAGGCGCGGCGGGCGTGCGCAGAGCGACGATTGCTCGCGGCGGCGCCGGCCAATCGCACAACGACACATGGATCCCCGCTTCATCCGCAATTTCTGCATCATCGCGCATATTGACCACGGCAAATCCACGCTGGCGGACCGCCTGCTGGAGCTGACGGGCGCGCTCAGCCATCGCGAAATGACCGCGCAGGTGCTCGATTCGATGGACCTGGAGCGCGAGCGCGGAATCACGATCAAGGCAAAGTCCATCCGGCTGCACTACACGGCGCGAGACGGCCATGAATATCGCCTGAATCTGATTGATACGCCCGGGCACGTGGATTTTTCGTACGAAGTGTCGCGCGCGCTTTCGGCCTGCGAGGGCGCGCTGCTGGTGGTGGACGCGAGCCAGGGCGTGGAAGCGCAGACGGTGGCCAACGCGTTTCTCGCTTCGCGGCACGGGCTTGCCATCGTTCCGGTAATCAACAAAATTGATCTGCCGGCGGCGCAGCCGGACAACGCGCGGGAGCAGATCGAAAATGTGCTGGCAATTCCGGCCACGGATGCGCTGGCCATCAGCGCGAAGAGCGGGCTGGGAGTCGAGGAAGTGCTGGAGGCGATCGTCGAGCGAGTCCCGGCGCCCGTAGGGTCGGCGGACGCGCCGCTGCGCGCGCTGATTTTCGATTCGTGGTTCGACACCTATCGCGGCGCGGTGGTGCTGGTGCGGGTGATGGAGGGGCGCATCACGCCGGGCATGAAGATTCGCCTGTGCGCAAATAACGAAGTCTACGAAGTGGAAAATTTGGGCGTGCTCACGCCGAAACCCATCGTGCTCGAAGAGCTTGCCGCCGGCGACGTGGGCTTCATCATCGCCAATATCAAGCGCGTGGCGGACGCGCGGGTGGGCGATACGGTGGTGGAGGCCGCGCGGCCGGCGGCGCCGCTGCCGGGATTCGAGGCCATCAAGCCCATGGTGTTCGCCGGTCTTTTCCCGGTGAATGCGAGCGATTACGAAATGCTGCGCGACGCGCTGGGAAAACTACAGCTCAACGACGCGGCATTTTTTTACGAGCCGGAAAACTCCGTGGCGCTGGGGTTCGGCTTCCGCTGCGGATTTCTCGGCTTGCTGCACATGGAAATCGCGCAGGAGCGGCTGGAGCGCGAATTCAATATTGAGCTGATCACCACGGCTCCGAGCGTGCGCTACCGCATCACGACGGGCGCGGGAGAAACGACGGAAGTGGACAATCCCACGAAATTTCCGCCGCCCGCGGCCATCCTGAAAATCGAGGAGCCGATCCTGATGGCGATGATCATCACGTCGGAGGAGTCGCTGGGCGGCGTGCTGACACTGTGCGAGGAAAAGCGCGGGGTGCAGAAAAAATTCGAGTATCTTTCGCCCACGCGCGTGATGCTGAGCTACGAAATGCCGCTGAATGAAATCGTGCTCGATTTTTACGACCGGCTGAAGAGCGTCTCGCGCGGCTACGCCTCGCTCGATTACCATCTTTCGGGCTACCGCGAATCGGATCTGGTGAAGCTCGACGTGCTGGTGGGCGGGGAGCCCGTGGACGCGCTGACGATCATCTGCCACCGCGACCAGTCCTACGAGCGCGGCCGGGAACTGGTGTCGCGTTTGCGAAAACTGATTCCCCGGCAGATGTTCGAGATTGCGGTGCAGGCCGCTATCGGCAGCCGCGTGATCGCGCGCGAAACGATCAGCGCGATCCGGAAAAACGTGATCGCCAAATGCTACGGCGGAGACATATCGCGCAAGCGCAAACTCCTCGAGAAGCAAAAGGAAGGCAAGAAGCGCATGAAGCGCGTGGGCCGGGTGGACATTCCTCAAGAGGCATTTCTGGCGGTGCTGAAGGTTACCGGCGGAGCGGACGAGGAATAGGCCGCGCGCGGTTTCGTTGACAAGGGGCTGCTGGATTGCCAAGCTGGTGCGCAGGATGAGCGGCAAAATCAAAATTCGCCTGATGGGAGCGATTGCCGCGGCTGCGGCGGCTTTTCTTTGCGGCTGCGCGGCGAGCCATAAGACAGCGGTCAAGCCCTCGGGGGCACCCGTACAGCTTCAGACAGCGACGAAAGCGCAACTGATTGCGGAGTACAATCGCCAGGCCGACGCTGTTACCTCGGTGAACGCCGGGATCACGATGAAACTGACGGCGGGCGCGGCTTACACGGGGTTCATCGAGCAATATCATGAGATCAATGGGTTCATTCTCGCGGAGAAGCCCGCTGAAATTCGCGTGATCGGCCAGGCTCCGGTGGTGGGCACGAACATCTTCGACATGACCAGCGACGGAAAAACATTCCGCATTTTCATTCCGTCGAAGAACGAGTTTGTTACGGGTCCGGCGAATCTGGAGCGGCAGGCGGCGAAGCCGATCGAAAATCTGCGGCCGCAGCATCTGCTGGACGCGATTTTCTGGCACGCGATCCCGGCGAAAGCGCCTGTGCTATTGGAGCAGGCGGCGGGAGCAGACGGAGCGGCGGGGCGGTATTACGTGCTGACCGTCGTCCGGGCGGCGAGCGCGGCGGATCCCGCCGATTGGGAGATCGCGAGCAAGATTTGGTTCGACCGCGCTGATCTCAATGTGTCGCGGGTCGAAATTTATGAGCCCGGCGGCGCGCTGGGTACGGACGCGCAATACAGCCACTGGGACACCTTTGGCGCGCAGAAATATCCGCGCGGGATAGACCTGGTGCGTCCGGCCGGGAATTATGAGTTGCAGATCGGGATCCAAAAAGCGACGCTGAACGAGCCGATTGCCGCCGAGCATTTTGTCCTGGAGCAGCCGAAAGGGACGAAACTGGTGCGCGAGGGCGAGGACGGTGGGACCACCGAGCAGGCTCCCGCTGGGGCCGCGAAGGAGCCGCAGCCTTGATTGCATACATGATCGTGCAGAACGTGCTGCACCGGCCGCTGCGCACACTGATTACGGTGATCGGCGTGGCCGTGGAAGTGATGCTCGTGATCGTCGTTGTGGGGCTGACAACGGGCCTGCTGACGGAATCCGCCAAGCGCACCGAAGGGGTGGGAGCGGACATCATGGTGCAACCGCCCTCGGCGTCCATTTTCATGGCGTTCAGCGGAGCGCCCATGCCCATCAGCATAGCGGATAAACTGCGGGAGCAGGAATACGTGCAGGCGGTGACGCCCGTCCTGATTCAATTCAATTCCGTGAACGGGCTGGACATCGTCTATGGAATTGACCGGGATAGTTTTCGGGCGGTATCGGGCGGGTTCGTTTTTCATGCCGGCAATGATTTGGCGAACACCGACGACATTCTGGTGGACGACGTATATGCGCGCGGGAAGCGGGTGAGGGTGGGGCAGACGCTGCACATACTGGGGCACGATTTTCATGTGGCGGGGATCGTCGAGCACGGCAAGGGCGCGCGGCTTTTCGTTTTGCTGTCCACGCTGCAGGAGATGTCCGGGGCGTATGAGAAGGCTTCGGTTTTCTACGTGAAGTGCGACCGCAGCGATCACACGCCGGCCGTGACGGATGAAATCCACGGATTGCTGCCCGGATACGAAATTCGTTCGCTGAAGGACATGATGTCGCTGATGACGTCGTCGGGGCTGCCGGGGCTGAGCGCTTTTATCAGCGTGATGATCGGCATCGCCGTGACCATCGGATTTCTGGTGATCTTTCTTTCGCTGTACACCACGGTGCTCGAGCGCACGCGGGAGATTGGCGTGCTGAAGGCGCTGGGCGCATCGAGGAGCTACATCGTCGCAAACGTCTTGAGCGAGACAATGCTGCTGTGCCTGGTAGGGATGGGCCTGGGAGTAGGGCTGAGCTTTGCGATGAAAACCATCTTCACGAGGGTTTTCCCCTCGATGACGATCCTGATTCTTCCGAAGTGGATCGCCATCTCCGGATTGATTGCGATTTTGGGCGGCTTCCTGGGCGCGTCCTATCCGGCATGGATGGCGAGCCGCAAGGATGCCGTGGAAGCGCTCTCCTACGAGTGAACCCGCCTCGGCGGCCTTTCACTTTGCGACAAGCAGACGGAAGCTCACGTTGACCCGCATGGCGCATCCTTCTACGCTGGAAGAATGCAGGAGTATGTTCGAGCCAAATCCCCGATTGACGACGAGTTGAACCAGATCGAACGCGACGTTCGCGCGCTCAAGATCGAATACGAGCAATACTTCGGGGGCGGACGTCCTCGGCCTCCCGCGGACACGCAGTGGCGCGTGGACAGCATGATGCGGCGGTGGAACGAGCGCGCCGGCGAGCTGAGCTTCGCGCAGCGCTTCCGCTTCAATAATCTTTCGCAGACGTATGCCAAGTACCAGGACATGTGGCGGAAGAAAGTGATGCAGAGGGAAGCCGCCACGGCCCAGCACCACTACGGCGCCGCCGCGAAAATCATCGAGGCGGAGCGGGCGCGCGCGGCGGCTGCCGAGCATCACGCCGCCCCGCACGATTCCGCGCCCGCGGCGGGAGACACGGTTCACTCCGCCGGCAGGCGCGCCGTGGAAAGGGACGCCGCCTTCGCGCTTTGTCTCTCCGATCCGGAAAAGGAAATGGGGAAAGTCGACAGGCTCTACCAGAAGCTGTTGGAGGCGCGGTCCCAAACCGGGGAAAGCGCGGGAGCGCCGAGCCTGAGCGATTTTCAAAAATTCGTGCGCCGAAAGACGGAGGAGCTCAAGAAGAAGGGCGGCCACGAGATTGAATACAGCGTGGCCGTCGAAGGCGGCCGCGTGAAGCTGAAGGCGCGCATTATAGGTTGACGGTGTTCGCTCGCGCGGGGCGAAGCGGCCCGTGCGCGGCGCCAATCCCATCTTGCCGTACTTTTCCACAGGGTAAATCCGGACTCTCCACGCACGCCCTTTCGAAATTTCGCGGAAACGCATACACTACACGGCTCTTGCAGACGAGGAGGCGGGACTGTGCCCATCGAGCGGGCGTTGATCAGCGTTTATGACAAAACCGGTGCGGCGGATTTTGCGCGCGCGCTTGCGTCGCTGGGGATTGAGATCGTGTCGACCGGAGGGACGGCGCGGCTGCTGCGCGATGCGGGAATATCCGTGCGCGACGTGGCCGACCTGACGGGCTGGCCGGAAATGCTGGGCGGGCGGGTGAAAACGCTGCACCCGAAAATTCATGGCGGGATTCTGTTCCAGCGTGGGAAGGCCGAAGACCGCAAGCAGGTTGGCGAGCACGGCATCGTGCCGATTGATCTGGTGGTTGTGAATCTGTATCCCTTTTCCGCGACGGCGGCCAAGCCGGGAGTGACGCCGGAAGAGCTGATCGAAAACATTGATATCGGCGGGCCGGCGATGGTGCGGTCGGCGGCAAAGAATTTTCAGAGCGTGGGTGTGGTCACGGATCCGGCGGACTACGCGGCGATTGCCGCGGAGCTGCGCGAGAAGCGGGAGTTGAGCCTGGCGACGCGCCTCGCGCTCGCGCGCAAGGCTTACGCCCGCACGGCGCGTTACGACGGCGAAATCGCGACGGAGCTCGAGCGGCTGCGAGCCGATGGCGGCGTAACCATGGGCGCGCTCGAAAAATTGCCGGAGCGGATTCACATCGCGCTCGAACGCCGGCAGGCCATGCGCTACGGTGAAAACCCGCATCAGGCCGCGGCGCTTTACATTCCCGCGGGCAGCCCCGCGATGGGGCTGGCGGGGGCGACGCAGCTGCAGGGCAAGGAGCTTTCGTACAACAATCTGGTGGACTTGGACGCCGCATGGAGCTTGGCGGGGGAATTTGGGCGTCCCGCGGCGGCCATCATCAAGCACAACAATCCGTGCGGCGCGGCGGAGGGGGAGACGCTGCGCGAGGCGTATGTGCACGCGCTGGCGTGCGATCCCGTGTCGGCCTTCGGCGGGGTGATGGCGTTCAACCGTCCGCTGGATGGGGCGACGGCCAAGGAGATTGCGAAGCTGTTCGTCGAGTGCATCGTGGCGCCGGGATTCGAGCCCGAGGCGCGCACGGAACTCGCGGCGAAGAAAAATTGGCGGCTGCTGGAAATGCCGGGCGAGGCCGCGGCGCAGGAACTGGAAGTGAAGCGCATCTCCGGGGGGGTGCTGGTGCAGGAGCCGGATCGGCACGAGCTGCGCGAAGCGGAACTGAAAGTGGTCACTGAGCGGCAGCCGAGCGATGCGGAGCTTCGCGCGCTGATGTTCGCCTGGAAAGTATCGAAGCACGTGAAGTCCAACGCCATCGTATTCGCGCGCGAGGGGCAGACGGTGGGCATCGGCGCGGGGCAGATGAGCCGCGTGGATTCCGTGAAGCTCGCCATCATGAAGGCGGCGACCGCGGGACTTGCGCTTAGCGGCAGCGTCGTGGCCTCCGACGCTTTTTTTCCATTTCCAGATGGCGTGGAGGAAGCGGGGAAGGCCGGCGCCGTGGCTGTGATTCAACCGGGAGGGTCAGTGCGCGACGCGGACGTGATTGCCGCAGCGAACGTGCTGGGCATGGCCATGGTATTTACAGGTGTGCGGCACTTCCGCCACTGATAGCGCCCAATTACTTCTGCCGGTGGTAGATGATTTCGATGACTTCGGGCTCGCCTTTTTCCGGAACGATTTCAGAGTGCGCCACGTAAGTATCCGCGTCGAGCCGCCGGAAGATGACGCGCTTCGGCTCTCCATTCGCGGCATTGTCGAAGATGGATCTTTTTGGGTCCATCGCGGTCAGATTTAGGACCGCGGGCGAGGAAGTTTCCCAGGGCTCGAGAGACGGCGTGAAATGGCGAATGTGAAGTTCGATAGCGTCCGGCCGCTCCACCAGAGAGACGAATTCGAGGACGAGAGTCTTATTGCCCTCGGCCACGCGGAATAGGCCCTCCATGGCGCCCGCCTTCGGCGCCATCCATACCTGCTCGGCAGTTCGTGGTCCCCAATCGCCGCGCCATTTCCCCTCGAGCCAGGCGAAGTCCGCAAGCGTGGCCTTCAGAGGGGCGGCGGGATCGGAGGCAACGGCTGGGCGGGGAGAGGAAGCCGCGGTGGATGTTGTTTGCGCGCCGGCATCTGGGACTTTCTGGGCCGGCAGGGCGCCCAGGAGCGCGGCGAGCAGCAGGCTGGCACCCAGGACTGATCGAACAGCGCTCGGAAAAGCGGATCGGAGGATTTTGGGAAAGGCAAAGCGGCGAGTGCTTGAAATCGGCGTGTCCATGATTTGTTCGATTCGACGCATGCGCGGCCGCAGAGAGTGCCACAGCTATTAAACACAATTGAGAACTTTCTGGAAAGTGGTATCCGAAACCAGTTCCAGCGCATCCCAAGTATATGGGGAGGTATAGAGGAACGCGCGAGCAGTGAAAAATTGGCGTTCCCGTGCCAGCTATAAGATAATTGCAAGATTATCCATGCCCATGAAGAGGCCCATGAAGAAGATTCTGAATACGGCGATCCTGGCGGCGATTTTCGCTGCGCCCGCGGCGCTCGCGCAGAATACCGCACCGGTCGAGCCCCCTGCCAGCCCGCAGGGAGCGGATGCATCCAATCGCGCAAGCGCCTATTATTACTTCACGATCGGGCATCTCGATGAGCAGGAGTTCGAGACGGCCGGCAGCGCCGACCTGGCCACCGAGTCCATCAAATCCTATAAGAAGGCACTCGAGATGGATCCCGGCTGTATGGTCATCCGGGAGCGCCTTGCGGAGATTGAAGCCGAGTCACAAGAGATCCACGACGCCGTCGTGGACGCGCAGGAAGTTCTCAAGGTTGACCCGAACAATGTGGACGCGCACCGGCTGCTGGCCCGCATCTACGTGCGAACGCTCGGCGATCTCTCGGCCAGCGAAGTGCAACAGGAAAGCCTGGACAAGGCCGTCGAGCAGTTTCAAGCCATCCTGAAAATACAGCCGGACGATTCCTATTCGGCATTGTGGCTCTCGCGGCTTTACAGCTTCGAGGGCAAGCATGCGCAAGCGGAGCAGATTCTGCGCGGCGTGCTGACACGCAATGCGGACGACGAGTCCGCGCTCGAACAATTGAGCCAGCTTTTGATGGATGAAGGGCGCTCCCAGGACGCCATAGGCCTGCTCAAGCAGGCCGCGAGCAATTCTTCCTCTCCGGAGGATTACGACTTGCTGGGCGAGGCTTATGCGCAGGCGAAAGAGGCGAGCGAGGCGGAAAGGGCGTACCGCAAGGCCGTCGAGGAAGATCCCGATGATACGGGCCATCGCCATGGGCTCGCGCAGGCTTTGGAATCGGAGGATAAATACGCCGAGGCTCTCGAGCAGTACAAAAAACTCGCGGCTCTTGAACCGGGAACAGCGGACGACTACCTGCACATGGCGCAACTGGAACGCCAGCTCGGGCAATATGATGAGGCCGAGGTGAGCTTGCAACGGGCCAAGCAGCTCGCTCCCGGCAGCCTTGAAGTCCTTTACAACGAGGCGCAGCTTGACCAGGATCAGGGCCATTACGACGCCGCCGTCAAGGCGCTCACGGACGCAATCGCCGGGGTTAAGAGCCAGGGAGCGAGCAGCGACGAAGGGAATCCGGGCGCGCTCGCGGCTCTTTATGAGGAGCTCGGCCAGGCATACCGCGGCCAGCAAAACTACGCCGCGGCGGCCGGGACGTTTCAGGAAATGGGCAAGCTCGGTCCGGATTCGGAAAAGCGCGCGGAACTACTGCTGATAGAGACCTACCGCGACAGCCGCGACATTGACCGCGCGATCGCCGAAGCGAAGACGGCGCTCGGAAATTCTCCGGGAGATACGACCCTGACGGTCACACTGGCCATGCTTTATGGCGATAAGTCCGACACGGCCACGGGAACGAAGCTCCTCCAGGGGCTTCTCAAGGGAAACGACAGCGATCAGGAAATTTATATAGACATCGCGCAAGTGGATGAGAGCGGCCACCAATATGCCGACGCAGAACAGTCCGCGGAGAAGGCCGAGCAAATGGCGCAGCAGCCCTCCGACAAGGAGACGGCGTGGTTCATGCTGGGCGCCATCTACGAGCGCCAGAAGAAGTATGACCAGGCCGAGCAGCAATTCCGCAAGGTGCTGGAAGTGAATCCCAATAATGCGGCCACGTTGAACTATTACGGCTACATGCTGGCCGACCGCGGCCTCCGGCTGGATGAGGCCACGTCGCTGATCCAACGGGCCGTGAAACAGGAGCCGAATAATGGCGCCTATCTCGACAGCCTGGGCTGGGCCTACTACCGCGAGAACAAGTTTGCCGAGGCGGAGCAATATCTGAGCAAGGCCGTCGAACGCGAGGGCAATGACCCTACAATCCTCAGCCATCTTGGCAATGTGTACTTGAAGCTCGGGCAGAACGAGCGCGCGGCGCAGTTGCTGGAGCACTCGCTCGCCGAATGGCAGAAGGTGCCGCCGGCCGATTACGAGGCCGAAAAGGCCGGCGAGGTCGAGACGCAGTTGAAAACCCTGAAGCGCCGCCTGGCGCAAAAAGCCGCGCCGGGAACACCCAATCCGCAGTAAGCTTCCCGGATGAAAAATAGCATTCGCCTCCCGGCATTCGCGAAAATCAATCTGTGCCTGCACGTATTGCGGCGCCTTCCGGACGGCTATCACGAGCTGCGTACGATTTTCCAGGCCATCTCGCTGCGCGACACGCTGGACATATCGCTCGAGCGCGGCGCGGGGATTCGCCTGGAGACGAATGATCCCGCTTTGCCCGTGGGCCGCGAAAATCTGGTGCATCGGGCCATCGAGGCCATGGTTTGCGAGCTGGGGGTTCGCGGAGGCGTTCATGCGCGGCTCGAGAAGCGCATTCCCGTCGCGCGCGGCCTGGGTGGGGGATCGAGCGACGCGGCGGCCGCGCTCATCGGCATGCTGCGGCTTACGAAGAAGAAGCTGCCTCTCGCGCGGCTGATCGAAATCGGCGCGGGCTTGGGCGCCGACGTGCCGTTTTTTCTTTTCGGCGGGCGGGCGCTCGGCGTGAATCGCGGTGACGAGATTTATCCCCTCCCGGACGCGCCGCCGCGGGCCATTCTCGTGGTGTCGCCGAAGGAAATCGGTGTGAGCACGAAGGAAGCCTACGGGTGGCTTTCCGCGGAATTGACAAACCGCCCGGAACCGCCTAACATTTACGGGTTCTGTGCTCTGTGCTGGAGCCGGCAGGGCGGGGTTTCGAACGATTTTGAAAAGCCCGTCTTCCGCCATCATCCGCGACTCGGAGAAATCCGAGCCGGACTGCTCGAGCGAGGAGCCGCAGAAGCCGCGCTGGCGGGTAGCGGGTCGGCGGTGTTCGGAGTATTCCGAAACCCAGCGCAGGCGCGCCGAGCCGCTCGTGCGTTCCCGGAAGATTCGGTTTTCTCCGTGGAAACTCTATCCAGGGAAAAATATGGCCGCGCCATGGGTTGGCGCGTGACCGGCTGAGAGGAAAACTTTGGCCGACGGCAAGTTCAAGGTTTTCTGCGGGACGGCGAATCCGGCGCTGGCGAACGCCATCTGCAGCTATTTGGGTGTGCCGCTGGGCAAGGCCGAACACGGCAAGTTTTCCGACGGCGAGACGCGCTACCAGATTCTCGAGAATGTGCGCGGGGAAGACGTCTTCGTCGTGCAGCCCTGCTCCAATCCGGTGGATTTCCACCTGATGCAGCTGCTGCTGATGATTGACGCCTTCAAGCGGGCCTCGGCGTGGCGCATCACGCCGGTGATTCCGTATTACCCGTATGCGCGCCAGGACCGCAAGGACCGGCCGCGCGTGGCCATCTCGGCGAAGCTGGTGGCTGATCTGCTCGAGACGGCGGGATCGAGCCGCGTGCTGACGCTTGATCTGCACGCGCCGCAGATTCAGGGATATTTCAATATCCCGGTGGACCATCTGTACGCCGCGCCGGTGATGGTCGAATATTTTCAGAAGAAAAAGCTCGGGCCCATCACGGTGGTTTCGCCCGATGCGGGCGGCGTCGAGCGGGCGCGGCTCTTTGCCAAGAGAATTGACGCGCCGCTGGCCATCGTGGATAAGCGGCGCATTGACGTGAACGTGAGCGAAGTGATGAACCTGATCGGCGACGTGGAAGGCCGGCCGGCGCTGGTGATTGACGACATGATTGACACCGCCGGCACGCTGGTGAAAACGGCGGAGGCGCTTCTGGATCACGGGGCAACCCGAGTTTTTGCGGCCTGCACGCATCCGGTGTTTTCGGGGCCCGCGGCCGAGCGCATCATGAATTCGAAGATCGAGGAAGTCGTGGTGACGGATTCCGTGCCGCTCAACGCAGCGGCGCGGCAGATGACTAAGATCACCGTGTTGAGCGTGGCGGGATTGCTCGCGCGGGGTATTCAGTCCATCCACGAGGAAACCTCCATCAGCGAGCTGTTTATTTAGCGGCAGCGAGTCCGGTTTTCGAGGAAGGATAGATAGACGTATGGAGACATTTACAGTCGAAGGAAAAGTTCGCGAGGGGCGCGGCAAGGGCGCCGCGCGCCGCACGCGCCTGACCGGGATGGTCCCGGCGATTCTCTACGGCGGCCGCAAGGATTCTATTTCGCTGGCCGTGAACGCCAAGCAGGTGGCGCGCATCCTGCGCTCCGAGACGGGCCACAACACGATCTTCAGCGTGCAGGTGGAGAGCGGCAAGGAAGAAAAGGCCATGCTGAAGGATTGGCAGGTGGACCCGGCGAGCGGGGCGCTGCTGCACGTGGACCTGCTGCGCATCGCCATGGACGTACGTATGCGCGTGCGTGTGCCGGTACACACCTTCGGCGAGCCGCAGGGCGTGAAGATGCAGGGCGGCGTTTTTGAAATGGTCACCCGCGAAGTGGAGCTCGAATGCCTGCCGGGCGACATTCCGGAAGAGTTCAAGATGGACGTGAGCGAGATGCTGATCGGGAAACAGCTGCGCGCGTCCGATCTGCCCATTGACCCGAACAAGATCAAGCTTTTGACGGATCCGCAACGCGTGATCGCTCACGTGGTGATACTCAAGAAGGAAGAAGAGCCCACCCCGGAAGCCGCCGTGGCCACCGAAGCCGCACCCGCCGAGCCCGAGGTCATCAAGAAGGGCAAGAAGGAAGAAGAGGGCGAAGAAGGCGCCGAGGAAGCCGCTCCCAAGGCCGAGAAACAGGAAAAGAAGGGCAAGGAGAAATAGGCGGCCCTTTCGTTTGGAACGAACGCCGCGACAGGGGATGGTGCGACTTCGTAACGCGCGCGAATGGATGCGGTGCCAATGCGATTGATTGTGGGGCTTGGCAATCCCGGCTCTGAGTACGAATGGACGCCGCACAATATGGGCTTCCTGGCCGTGGATGCGCTGGCCGAACGCGCGGGGATTCGAGTGACGCGGCCGGAAGCGAAGTCCCAGGCCGGATACGGCGAGATTGCCGGGCAGGAAGTGCTGCTGGCCAAGCCGCAGACGATGATGAATTTGAGCGGCGTGGCTGTGCGCATGCTGCTGGAGCGGCACGAATGCAATCCGGCGGAAATGATCGTGCTGGTCGACGAGATTGATCTGCCGTGGGGCATGCTGCGGATTCGCACGCGGGGAGTGGGCAGCACGCACAACGGCTTGAAGTCGATTATCGGGACAATCGGCACGGATGAATTCATCCGCGTCCGCATGGGCGTCGAGCCGGAGCGGCAGTGGGGCGACCGCAAGGATTACCTGCTCTGCTCGATGCGGCCCGCGGAGATTCCCGTCGCCCGGCAAACGGCGGCGGACGCGGCGGAGGCAGTGGAATTGATTTTGACCGAGGGCGTGGACAAGGCCATGACGCGGTGGAATCGCCGGGCCACGCCGGAGGAAGAGGATTCGCAATAGCGGCTTGTGGTTGCCGCGCGCAGCACTAGAAACGTAAGGCCGAGGAATCGAGGACACATGGAAGAGCGCCAGTACGATCTGATTTTCATCTGCCGGCCGGACACGCCGGAGCCGGACGTGGACAAAGTCATCGCCACGATCGAGCATACCGCCACCGAGAAGGGCGCCAAAATCGAGAAGACGGAGAAATGGGGCCGCAAGCGCATGGCGTATCGCGTGCAAAGGCTCCGCGAGGGATATTACGTCTACATGGTCGTGCGTTCGAGCCATGGAGAGGTGGTCAAGGAACTGGAGCGCCGGCTGAAGGTCGCCGATCCGGTGATCAAATATTTGACCGTGCGCCTGGACGAGGAATTGAAGCGGCAGGAAAAACTGAAGCGCCACCGCGAGCGCCGCGCCGCTCGCCGCCCGCGCAAGACGGCAGCTGCTCCGGCGGCGCCGCCGTCGCCGGCCAGCAGCGAACCGCCTACCGCCACACTTTAGTCAGGGAGAGAGCGAATGACAGAAGAAAACGCGCCGCAGCAGCAAGCGCCGCCCGCGGCACCCTCCGGTCCACCGAGGCACTCCGGACACGGCGGGCCGGGCGGACCGGGAGGTCCGCGGCCGCCGGGTGGCCGTCCGGGAGGTCCCGCCAAGCGGGGCAAGCGCAGTTTTGTGCGCAAGAAGAAAGTCTGCCGGTTCTGCGTGGACAAGGCCGACTTCATTGATTACAAGCGGGCCGAGATCCTCGCGCCCTTTCTTCAGGAGCGGGGGAAAATTCTTCCGCGCCGCATCACCGGCACGTGCGCGCGGCATCAGCGCTGGCTGACCGTGGCCATCAAGCGGGCGCAGAATATCGCCCTGCTGCCCTTTGCCGCGGAGCTCTGAAAATTCGAGGCTGACGAACATGCAAATCATTCTGCAGGAAGACGTGGAAAAACTGGGCACACGCGGCCAGCTGGTGGAAGTGGCCGAAGGGTACGCCCGCAATTTCCTTTTGCCCCGCAAGCTGGCGCTCGAAGCCAACGCCGGCAACATGAAGCGGCTCGAAAAAATGCGCGCCGCGTTTGCCAAGAAGGAAGCCGTGGAACGGGGAGACGCCGAGACGCTCGCCGGGCTGCTCGCCGGCGTGGCGCTCGAAGTGCGGCGCAAGTCCGGAGAGAACGACCAGCTCTTCGGCTCCGTTACTTCCGCGGATATTTCCGAGGCGCTCGCCGTACAGGGCTATACCGTGGACAAGCGCAAGATCACGCTCACCGAACCCATTAAGCTCGTGGGCGATTATGAGATTCCCATCAAGCTGCACCGCGAAGTTACCGCCACGGTGAAGCTCGCGGTAAAGAAAGAAGAATAGGCGTAGCCGGAGAGAGGTCCTTCGCTCATCCGCCGCGGCGGATTCCCTCAGGACACCGATCCTCCTCGGATCGGTGTTTTCCACTTTTCCGAAATCATCCACAGGCCTGTATGGTTGACGCCCGCGCCCGCGCTGTCAGAATGGTGCGCGTCCCCATGAATCCAATCGCCTCCACAATCAGAGAAACGGCCCGCGCCGCGCGCGCGAAAAATGGCCCCTTGCGTGGGGATGAGTATTGGGCGAAAATAAAGCGAATCTAAATGGCCAGCGACACAACCCTCGAACGTCCGCTCCCGCAAAATCTCGAAGCCGAACGCAGCATTCTCGGCGCCGTGCTGCTCGATAATCACGCGCTCAACGCGGCCGTCGAAAAATTGCGCACGGACGATTTCTTCCTTCCGCAGCATCGCCGCATCTTCGAGCGCATGGTGCAACTGGGCGAAAAGCAGCAGGCCATTGATACGGTCACATTGATGGAAGACCTCACCCGCCGCGGCGAGCTGGAAGCCGCGGGCGGCGTGGCCTACCTCTCGACGCTCGCGGACGGGCTGCCGCGCGTGACCAACGTCGAGCACTACGCGCGCATCGTGAAGGAAAAGTCCGTCCTGCGCAGCCTGATCTATTCCGCGTCGGCTATTCAGGAGCAGGCGCTTGAGGCCGCCGACGACGCCGACGTGATTCTCGACCGCGCCGAGTCCAAAATTCTCCAGTTGGCGGAAGACCGCGTCCGCGCCGGCTTGATAGGCGTTAAGGACCTGGTCAAAGAAAATTTCGAGCGCCTGGAAAAGATTTTCAGCGAGGGCCGCCGCATCACCGGCCTGGCCACGGGCTATCCCGGCCTCGACAACGAGACCGCCGGCTTGCAGCCCTCGGAATTGATCATCCTGGCGGCGCGGCCCTCGATGGGAAAGACGGCGCTTGCGCTGAACATCGCGGAAAACGTCGCGCTGCGCCAGCGCGAGCCGGTGGCTATCTTCAGCCTGGAAATGTCGAAGGAGTCGCTGCTGCTGCGCCTGCTCGCTTCCGAAGCGCGCGTGGATGCGCACAAGTTCCGCACCGGCCACATGAACCGCGAGGACTGGGGAAAAGTTACCAGCGCGCTCTCGAATCTCGGCGAAGCGCCTATTTGGATTGACGACTCCGCCTCCTCGACTGTGCTCGAAATGGGCGCGAAGGCGCGCCGCCTGAAGCGCGACCGTGGGCTATCGCTCGTAGTCGTGGATTACCTTCAACTTGTCGTCCCATCGAATTCGGGGCGCGGCACCAACCGCCAGGAGGAAGTCTCCAGCATGTCGCGCGCGCTCAAGGGTCTGGCCAAGGAATTGAAGGTTCCCATCGTGGTGCTCAGCCAGTTGACGCGCGCGCCCGAGCGCGAAGAGCGCCGCCCCCAGCTCGCCGACCTGCGCGAATCGGGCGCCATCGAGCAGGATGCGGACGTGGTCCTCTTCATCAACCGCCCCAACTTCTATAAGACCGATCTCCCCGAGGAAGACCGCGCTAAGGCCGAAATCATCATCGCCAAGCAGCGCAATGGCCCCACCGGGAACCTGAACTTCGTCTTCTTGAGTCGACACACCCGTTTCGAAGAGGCTGCGCCTGATGCATGGACTTCCGGCGGCGACGAATAATCCTTCGCCAGACCGGAAGAACTATCAGTAGGGGAGGTTCCATCTGGAGGTGCGCATGAGAGGAATTTCAAAAGCAGAGGCCGGTTACAAGATGACTCAAAATTTTCTTTTTACGTATAAGAAGAAATATTGGCTACTTCTTCGCCAACGTGTCGAGACGTTCCGGATGACGGGCAAAATTCAAGAGCCCTGGAACTGTGCCGCGCATAAGAAAATCCATCCCGGCGATCGCGCCTATATGCTCAAGCAGGGCAGGCCGATTGGCATCTTTGGAAGGGGAACCGTCATTGGTACACCCTTCCTCTCGGAAGAGAACAGCTGGCAAGTTTTGATTAGCTTTGAAGTATCTCGCGGTGACGTGTTGTCGAATCCCGAGGACGCGTTCCTTGCTGACGAAGCGGACCTACCAGGCCCGAAGAAACAATGGCAAATTCGGGCTTCCGGGATGCCACTGAATTCAGATGCGGCCCGCGGGATCGACAGCATAATTGACAACGTAATCCTCGATTCCGTCTTGATTGGTCGCGGTCAAACCACGTTGGTGGATGAGGCCGGTCAGGAAGTCGCACGCCAGAAGAAGCTAATCGGGCAAGCAAGAAGGCCCGAGCAACAACGGTTCAGCGAGGCGATCCGGCGTAATTATCAAAATAAATGTGCCGTGACTGGATGCGTCACGCCCGCAGCCTTGGAGGCTGCCCATATAAGCACTAAAAAGAACAGAGATGACAACAGTCCAGCAAATGGGCTTCTCCTCCGGTCAGACATCCACGCACTTTTTGACAGATTTCTCATCACACTGAGCGAGGATGGCACGCGGATAGAGGTTAATCCGGAATTGACTGATCCTGGTTATGCAGCCCTAAGAAAAGCTGTGGTCGCCAGACCTGAAAATGGCCCGCCTCCATCGGCGCAAAATATCCGGGATCATCGAAATCGATTCTTTGAGGCGCAGCGGCATGAAGAAAAGAACTGAGAGACAAAAAACTAAGGATGGGCTCCGCCGAGAGTACGATCTGTCGAAGCTCAAGGGCGGCGTCAGAGGTAAGTATGTTGCGCGCTATCGAGCAGGTACCAATGTCGTGCTGCTTTCACCGGACGTCGCCCCGTATTTCCCCGACGAGAAGTCCGTCAACACGGCGCTGCGTACCCTGATTCATGTGGCGAAGAATTCGGTGAATCGCTCCCGTTGATGTGAGCTGGCATTCCTTCCCCTCATTCTGCGGTGTATCCCTGTTGCCACGCGTGTGTCGCCTTGACCGCGCAGAACCCTGCGGGTAGCGTCCTGCTTTGCTCGCCCCAGCGCCTAAAACAGGCGCTTTTCGCTGAAAATCTCAAGAGAAACCGAATGGCCCGTGGCTTGCCAGAAGCAAACGAGGGAGTTTACGAAAACAGCGCATACCGGCCCGAAGGCTCGAATTTTCGTCGCGCCCGTGGCAGGGAGTCTGGCATTCTAACCATGATGGCAAAAGCGATGCAGATGAAGGGACGCCCGGTCTGGGCGGAAATTTCGCTCAAGGCGATTTTGCACAACCTGCGCGTAATCCGGCGCCACATCGGGCCGCACCCGGCGATTCTGGCGGTGGTGAAATCGAACGCCTATGGGCTAGGCTCCGTCCCGATTTCGAAGGCGCTGCAGAAGGCCGGCGTGGGGTGGTTCGGCGTCACCTGCACGAACGAAGGCCTTGAGCTGCGCGAGGCGGGCATCCGAAAGCGCATATTGATCCTCACGGGATTCTGGCCGGGCGAAGAGAAGCGCATACTCGAAAATCATTTGACGCCCGTGGTCACGCGCGTGGACGACCTGCGCCATCTCGATCGCGCGGCAAAATCGCTGCGCAGCGGGAAAGTTTCCCGTTCCCATAGCCGCGCGCGCGCGCCTTTTCACCTGAAAATCAATACGGGCATGAACCGTCTGGGTATTTCGCCGGACGAGATCGAAGCCTTCGCCGCCGCGCTTGCCGCTTGCCGGCATATCGAGCTGGAAGGCACGTTCACGCACTTTGCTTCTGCCGAAGATTTCAGCGCGCGGCAAACGGACGATCAGGAGGCGATCTTCCGCGCCTGCCTCGACCGCCTGCGCGCCTTGGGAATTTCACCGGGCATCGTGCACGCGGCCAATAGCGGCGCCATCTGCGCGCGCCCTTCGACCTGGGCGGACATGGTCCGGCCCGGCGCGATTCTCTACGGCTATTTCCAGTCGTTCGATCCGCCGGATAAGGGACAGGAAGTGCGGAGCCGCCTACCCATCCAGCCGAGCCTTGCGCTGCGCGCGCGTATTATTTCGCTGCGCGATCTCCCCGCGGGGCAGAGCGTGGGATATTCCGCGCGATTCACCACCGCGCGGCCCTCGCGCGTTGCCGTGATCAACGCCGGCTACGCCGACGGCATCCTGCGCCAGCGCACCAATCGCGGATGCGCCCTCGTGCGCGGGCGCCGCGTGCCGCTCGTCGGCGCTATTTCCATGGACTTGACGGCGCTCGACGTTACCGATGTGCCGCAGGCTACGCTCGGCGATGTGGTCACGATTTACGGCCGCGATGGCAACGACGATATCGTGGTCTCGGACGTGGCCCGCGAAATCGGCACCGTCACCTCGGATCTGCTCTGCGCCCTCGGCCACCGCGTGCCTCGCTACTACCTCTAGTTGGTTGCAATTCTGGATTGTTGCGGCTAAGGTTCGCTGTAACCGGCCCGGAGGGGCAACAAAATGGCTCTCCTATCTCGAAGAGAATTCTGCGCCGCGGCGGGTTTTGTAGCTGCCGCTGGGCCCTTCGCCGCCTTCGGCAAGGGCGCCGAGCGCGATATTCCCGACATCGCGAAAATTGATCGACATCGCATCCTCACCGCCGCCGATCGGTATCTCCACGAGGAGCCCGTGACCATCACCAGCTATTCCAGCGCGCGCAGCGCCGGCGGCGTGCACGATTATTTTTCGGAGGGCGACTACTTTTGGCCCGATCCGAAAAACCCCTCTGGTCCATACATCGAGCACGACGGGATGTCCAATCCGGACAATTTCACGGCGCATCGCCACGCGCTCATGCGCCTCAGCCTTCAGGTACCTGCGCTCGCGGCGGCGTGGTCGCTCACGCGCCACGACCGCTATGCGCGACACGCCGCGAAGCATCTGCGCGCATGGTTTCTCGATCCTGCCACGCTGATGAATCCGAATTTGCAATGCGCCCAGGCGGTTCACGGGCTCAACACGGGGCGCGGCACGGGAATCATAGACACGATTCACATCGTCGAAGTCGTCCGTTCCATTCCGGTGATCGAGCGGTCAGGCGCGCTTTCGGCCGATGAATCGAGCCAATTGAAAAAATGGTTCTCCGACTACCTCGTTTGGATGACCACGTCGGTAAACGGCCAGAAGGAGCGCGACACCAAAAATAATCACGCCGTGTGCTGGATCATGCAGGTGTCGGAATTCGCGGCCTTCACTGGCGCGAGTGACCTTACGGAATTTTGCCGCGCGCGCTTCAAGCAAGTAATCGTCCCGGGGCAGATCGCCGCCGACGGAAGCTTTCCGCTTGAGCTCCGGCGGACCAAACCCTACGGATACTGCCTTTTCAATCTCGACGCCATGTCCACCGTCTGCCAGATTCTCTCGACGCCCGAGGACGATCTATTTTCCTTCGCGCTTCCCGATGGACGCGGTTTCGCCCGGGCCATGGCTTTCATGTTCCCGTTCATCGCGGACAAAAGCTCCTGGCCTTATCCGCACGACGTCGAATATTTCGAGTATTGGCCCATCCGCCAGCCGAGCCTGCTCTTCGCCGGCATCGCGCTCTCGCGGCCCGAGTATTTCAAGGTGTGGCGCCGGCTCGATCCCGATCCCACCGTCGAAGAAATTATCCGCAACTATCCCATTCGCCAGCCGCTCCTTTGGGTGCCGCAGAAGGCGTAGATTGGCAGCGCTGCTTGCGGGCAGCGGATCAGTTTGAAAGAATGGACGGCGCTGAGAGTTAGTTTAGGCGGCTTCGACGAGTTGGGCCTTGAGCAGCCCAGCAAGGTAATCCGCTAACGCTGAAACATCGAAGTGACCCTGATCCCATGCTTGGTCTGCGGCTTGAAGAGCAGCATAGTACGGTGCTCGATTTTCCCTAATGCGCTCCGGCACGATTTTCTTCCCTGGCAGCAATCGACCCTGCTTTAAGCAAATTAGGTAGTAGCAAGCAGCTCTCGCGGTTCTTCCATTCCCCTCTACGAATGGGTGGATCCAGTTGAGCCTCCACAGCGCATACGCCGGAAGCACGGTGGGATGATCCAAAATTGTCCAATTTTCGTGGACTACAGAAAAGAACCGGTCCATTTGATTGGGGACTTCTTTGAAGTGAGGCGGGAAATGATTTCCTACATAGATCGGCTCCTCGCGGTAACGCCCTCCAAACTGGGAAATATTCGAGACAGCCGCGTAATTTAAGGCCCAAAGTGTATATTTATCGAAAAACTCGATGCCCTTGCTCAGTCCGATCTCAATGCAGTTAGACAGTAAATCGTACTGCCGCAAAAGGTTTTGCTCTTGAATCTTTGCGTAAAGGGTAGGATCGTCTTTTTCTCTGACGGACATGAGGAAAAGGGGTCGCCAAAGGCGGCTGTTCAGCTCAGAAGTCTTATGTGTTTTGACGCACGCCGGACGCTATCCTTCGTAATGAGCGCCGAATCAGGGGCATTGCCGAAGGCGAAACTAATTCTTTGCTCTTGCAACTCTTCCTCCGTTACAGGCTTGTTACGAGACGCATCCAATAGGCGCATCAACTCAGCGTCTGGTGCGGTGACGTTTTGAAACTGCTTCCGGTCAGCCATAGCCCTTCTTCCCCCAGTACAAATCATAACACCAAGCCTTCCGTGGGTTAATGTTAATACATTTCCGGCATGCTTAGTACACCACGAGCCCTCAAATTCCAAACTGCGCTACTACACGGTCGCGCCCACCCCTGCCATTGGCGGGCGCTGCCCGCGGTGCTATAATCCCTCTATTATATTTTTATACGGTTCCCGTTTCTACCGGCGGCAAGGAAGTCTCTTTTATAGAGCCGGAAGCAGGGTGGAGAGTTTTTTATCAGCAATAAGGTTCGGGCCAATACCGAACTCATACGTTCATAAAGCTTTTTAAGGTGCAACCATGCAAAGGACTTCTAACCCGCTCGGCAGAGTGCCAGCCGGTGCGGTTCCGGATTCGCCGCCAGTCAAGCCTCCGATTCCTTCCCGCTCATTGCAGGATCGCGTGGGGACATTTTGGGACATGCTGGCGTTTCGCGTCGTCTTCACGGCCGCCTGCACGGCAGCGGGCTATCACTTTCGCCCCTTCAGCGTATCGAAGGAAACAGGCGCGCTGGCGGGTTTCGTCTCCGCCATTTTCATCATCTTTTTCGAAGTGCGGCTGCAGAGGGCCAGCCTTCGCCGGCTAATCGGCGCGGCCGTGGGGGCGATCCTCGGCATTCTGGGCGCTTACCTGACGTCCCTTATCTTCACGCACACGACCATGCCGGAAAGCACGCGTTCCTTCTTCAGCCTCGCGATCTTCCTGGTGATGGCTTACATCGGCCTGGTGCTGGGCGCGAACAAGGGCGACATGCTCAACTTGCAGGCTTTTGGCGGTGTTTTCGGCAGCGAGCGCAATACGAAGCACTCCTTCAAGCTGCTGGATACCAGCGTGATTATTGACGGCCGCGTCGCGGATATCGCCGACGCACTGTTTCTCGACGGCACCGTCATCATCCCGCAGTTCGTCCTGCACGAGCTTCAGCTGGTGGCCGATTCCGCCGACCCGCTGAAACGCCAGCGCGGCCGCCGCGGCCTGGAAGTCCTCCAGCGCATTCAGAAGATGCCGCACCTCGACGTGCAGATTGCCGAGGATGATTTCCTCCAGATCGCCGGCGTGGACATGAAACTCATCGAGCTGGCCAAGCGCTACGACGCGAAAATCGTGACCAATGATTTCAACCTGAACAAGGTCGCCACGCTGCAGGGCATCGAAATCATGAACGTGAATCAGCTCGCCAACGCACTCAAGCCCGTCGTGCTTCCCGGCGAGGCCATGCGCGTCTTCATCCTGCGCGAGGGAAAAGAGTACAACCAGGGCGTGGCCTATCTCGACGATGGCACCATGGTTGTGGTGGATAACGCGCGCCGCATGATCAACAAGACGGTGGATATCAGCGTCACATCGGTCCACCAGACCACCGCGGGCAAAATGATTTTCGGCCGTTACGACGACCGCAGCGAACATCAGGCGCCGCGCTCCCATGCCCCCGCGGATTCGCCGGCGGGCGGTCATCCCTCCGAGGCGGCGGGCGGCGAGCGTTCACCGCGCTCCATCTACCCTGAATCAGGCCGGTCGTAATCCACTTCGCGGACGACGGGCGCCTTTCTGTCGCGCCCGGCGGCTGATTTGCGATAAACTGTTGACCCTTTCATGAGCAAAATTGTCGCTATCGTTCCGGCCGCGGGTTTGGGCACCCGCATGGGCGGGGACTTCCCCAAGCAGTTCTTGGAACTCGACGGCATGCCGCTGATTCTCTTCACGCTGCGGCGCCTGGCCGCTTGCCCGGCCATCACCGAATTCCTCATCGCCACGCGCGCCGACGACGTGATGTTTCTCGAAGACAAAGTTGCCAAGGCCGGGCTCGGCCGCCCCGCGCGCGTCGTCCATGGTGGCGACACGCGCCAGCAATCCGTGGCCAACGCGCTGGCGCAGGCGGACCCGGCAACGGAAATCGTACTGGTACACGATGCCGTGCGCCCGCTTGTCACTCCCGCACAGGTCGAGCGCGTGATCGCGGAGGCGCGCGCCCGCAGCGCCGCGATTCTCGGCATCCCCGCGATTGACACCGTGAAGGAAGTGAAACGCGCGAGCTTGCCCGAAGACGTGGCGCTGATTTCCGCCACGATTCCGCGCGAGCGCATCGTGCTGGCGCAAACGCCGCAGGCATTTTCCTATGCGCTCTTGCGCGACGCTTTCCGCAAGGCTCAGCAGGACGGCATCACCGCCTCCGACGAAGCCGCGCTTGTCGAACGCTTCGGCCACGACGTCTTCGTGGTCCTCGGCTCCGAGCGCAACCTGAAAATCACGCGCCCCGCGGACATGGATCTCGCCCGCTTCTATCTCGAGCTGGAGCGCCGCACAAAATGACACGCTCCGGAATCGGCTATGATCTGCACCGGCTCGCCGAAGGGCGCAAGCTCATGATCGGCGGCGTTGAGGTCCCTTTTGACAAAGGCTCTGTCGGCCATTCGGATGGCGACGTCCTTTGCCACGCGCTTTGCGATGCGCTTCTCGGCGCCGCGAGCCTCGGCGACATCGGCACGCACTTCCCGGACACGGACCCCAAGTGGAAGGGTGTCTCGAGCCTGCTATTTCTCGAGCACACGCGCAAACTTCTCGCCGAGCGCCACCTGCGCATCACCCATATTGACGCGGTCATCATTTGCGAGCGGCCCAAGCTCGGCCCGCATTTTCCGGCCATGCGCGCGGCGCTGGCGAAATCCCTGGGTGTTGCCCCCGAACAAGTCAACCTGAAGGCCAAAACCAACGAAGGCGTGGGCGGAATCGGCCGCGGCGAAGCCCTTGCCGCCTACGTGATCGCCACCCTCGAGGACTAATTTCCTTTGCATGTGATTCCAACATCGTCCGCAGCACCCTTTACCGCCGCGGACGTTGCCGCCATTCTGCGCGAGCGCGGCTGGCTCGCACCCGCGGCCGAATCCGGCGCGAATCAGGCGCTCGACGAGTGGCTCGCGCGCGCGGCGGAGCTTCTCGGCCCGCACGCTGCCGATCACGCGGAGCTTGCCTCCCTGCTCGCGCTCATTTTCAGCTACGACGCTCGCGTGCTGCTTGATGACGCCGCAAATCAGGCCGTGCTGGCACGCGAGGGAGCGCGCGACGTGATCCGCGAGCTTGCGAACCGCGTTCTCGATGGCGGCCCCGTGGATTCGGACCGCTTCAAGGAGATTATCGAGGGGATGAAAACGGCTGTAGCCTGCCGCAGCCGGGCGATGTTTCATCCCATTCGCCTCGCGCTCGCCGGACGCGCCGGCGAAGGCGAGCTCGACCGCGTGATCCTGCTGCTCGACGCCGCGGCCGCGCTCGATTTTGCCGTGCCGGTGAAGGGCGCGCGGCAGCGCATGCTCGAATTTTGCGCCGCTCTCGATTGAGGCGTCCCATTGCGATGAACTGGCTCACTGGATTTCACGCCGTAGAAGAAGCGCTCGCCGCCGGCCGCCCGCTCGACCGCATCGTGGTCGCGCGCGGACGCCACGGCGAACGCATCGCCGCGGTCGTCGAGCTTGCCAAATCGCACGGCGTTCCCGTCCGCTTCGAAGACCGCCCGCAACTTGACCGCCTCGCCGGCACGCGCGAACATCAGGGAATCGCCGCGCTTGCGGCCGCAAAACCCGCCGTCGGGCTGGAAGACCTGCTGCACGCGAAGAATCCCCGCGGCCTGCTCGTCCTGCTCGATGGCGTCGAGGATCCGCACAATCTGGGCGCCATCGTGCGCACGTCGCTTGCCGCCGGCGCGCAGGGCGTCGTGATCCCCGAGCGCCGCGCCGCCGGCCTGACCGACACGGTCGAGCGCGCTTCCGCCGGCGCCCTCGCGCACCTTCCCGTGGCGCGGGTGAAAAATCTCGTGCGTGCCATGGACGAAATGAAAGAGGCGGGCTACTGGCTCGTGGGCCTCGACGAGCGCGCGGAAAAAAGCTACACCGATGTGGACCTCAGCGATTCGGTCGGCATTGTGCTGGGCGGCGAGGGCCAGGGCCTGCACGAGCTGACGCGCAAGCGCTGCGACTTCCTCGTTTCCATTCCCACGGTGGGCCCGGTGCGCTCGCTCAACGTTTCCGTCGCCGCCGGCGTGATCCTCTTCGAAGCTGTCCGCCAGCGCCGCGCGAAATAGCAGCTGACAAGGCTGCGGCACGGTTCACCGTCACCTTCAATTTGACTCAACCATCAAAATCGAAAGGAGTCGTTAATGAACGCCGTACAAATCGAACAGAAGAGCTATGAGATGCCCCCGCGAGAGGGGATCAGCATCGCGTATTTTCTCACCGTCGCCGACGTCGAGCGATCCGCTCGCTACTACGAAAAGGTCTTCGGCGCTCGCATTCTGACCATGGGTGATGGCAACGCGCCTCCATACCTTCAGCTTGCGAATATCTGGATGATTCTGAACGTGGGCGGCGGGCCGACCCCGGACAAGCCGACGGTAACGCTCAGCGTCCCCGACCCGAATCACATCAACAGCTTTATGAATTTCCGCGTTGCGGATATTCAAGCCTGCTATGAATTGTGGAAAAGTCGAGGAGCGGAGTTCATCACGGAGCCAATACCAAAGTACGGCGAGATTCGCTGCTACATCCGCGATCCTGACGGTTATATTATCGAGATCGGACAAAGCACCTCTCTCAAGTACGGTTAACGCTCGGCGCGGATTAGGATGCCAACTCTGCGCCTAATATCCGATCAGTAGGTCCCAAGCGCGGTACGTGGGCTGAGGCCACTATGGGAACGCCTGCCACCGGCGATGGAGCGTAAACTGGTGGCGCGCATCCAACTGTTGAGGAGCTCCTATGCGACCTGACATCGTTCCAGGAAGTGTCTTCCCCGACTATGAGCTTTCCGATCACGCCGCGAAACGCCGGAAGCTCTCCGAACTACAAGGGCAACATCCCATGGTTCTCGTCCTCAGCCGCGGAAGTTTCTGCCCCAAGGACCGCCGGCAGGCGGAAGGGCTTGTTGCGCTCCATCGTGAGCTCGAGGTTGCGTATTGCCGGCTGGTCACAATTAGCACCGACAACATCACCGAGACCAACGAATATCGCACTGGGGTCGATGCCCACTGGCCATTCCTTTCCGACCCGGGGCGCATGGTCCAAAAGGATCTCGACATCGCCGAATACACCGATCCGGTCCACAATCCCATGATCCCCCACGTGATTGTCCTTGAGCCCGGCCTCGTCGTTTATAAGATTTACAATGGCTACTGGTTTTTGGGACGGCCCACTCTCGAAGATCTCCGCCAGGACCTGCGCGCCGTCACCAAAAAATGCCGCCCGGACTGGGACATCACAACGCCCGAACTCAAAGCGGCATGGCAGCAAGGCCGCAAGGACCTCTTCTATCCCTATAGCAAGACGTATGCCCAAACTATAGGCGAACAGGATTAGCTGTGGTATCGCTGCCGGTGTCGCGCCAGCTAGCCACCACGATGCGCAGTGTGCTAGAGTCTCGTTGCTTCTCCAAGGAAACGCAGAACCGGCGTCTGAGAAGACGCGGGTCACAAGTCAACTCACAGCCGCCTTACCCGCAAGGGAAGGCCTCTCACCCCTTCAAACAAGAAAAATAAGGAAGGTGCGGCCAGCAATATTCAGTCCGCAGCAACTCATCCGAATGATTCGGATGCAATCGGCCGAAAGGGCTGACAAGGAGACCGCGATGACACAAACTGAAAGAGTTCTCTATACCGCCAAAGCCCACACCACAGGGGGCCGCGACGGCGCATCCCGCACCTCCGATGGCCGCCTCGATGTTAAGCTCTCGACTCCCGGCACGCCGGGCACCGGCACCAACCCTGAACAACTGTTCGCTGCAGGTTGGTCGGCCTGCTTCCTTTCGGCGATAAAGCTCGTGGCCGGCAAAAAGAAGATCGCGCTCCCGGATGACGCGGCCTTGGACGCCGAAGTGGACTTGTGCCTCGCGGGCGATGCTTTCTTCCTCAAGGCTCGCCTCAACGCCAGCCTTCCGGGACTGGAGCGCGAGGTCGCCCAGGCCTTGGTGGACGCCGCGCACCAGACGTGTCCCTATTCCAAAGCGACGCGCGGCAACATTGACGTCACGCTCAACGTGAATGTTGATAAGCGGAATTCGACGACAGCGTGATTCTCTTCGAAGCCGTCCGCCAGCGCCGTGCGAAGTAGCAGCTACGAGTTCGCCTTGGCGAACTTTTCCTGCCAATGGATGCGCCCGGTCATCTGCATCACCACAAACAGGGTCAGGATCGACCCGATCGTGATGGAAAGGCCGGTGAACCCTTTGAAGAAGAACGCGTACGAAAACAGCACGAGGTAGATTAGTTGGGCCAGGCCAGCCTCCACCGCGGCGAATCGCATACCTACAACCAGCCGTGCGTACGTAACCACCAGGAACGTTGATACGAAAGAGCAGATGATGAACGCAAGATGAATCGAAATATGATCCACCAGATACGCGAGCAGAAGGTGGAAGGAAAAGAAAGCGGCAGCGAAGAAAAAGTAGTTCATGGGGTGGAGGTCAATGCCCCGCAGCGTGGAAATAACGAACATCAGAAAGAAAAAGAAGAAGAGCGATACCGGCGCGAAGTAGCTGATCTGTCCCGCGAGCGGCCCCGGCTGTAGTTTTTCAGGCATGGTCATTCCGATCTCATATCCGGCGACCAGATTTTTGTAGCTCCAGGTCAAGTCCCACCCACTGCCCGTCTCTTCCTTGGTCGTCGGGGACATCGTGTTCTCGGGGAAATCGATGTCTTTGAAGTTGGTGCGCATGCGCAGGGTGAAATTGCGAATTTGGGAGATGCCTTGCCCAAAATCGTACTCCCACGAGTCGAGCCCCTGAGAGCGATAGCCCGTGTGCAATACGACCGTTTTCCCCGCAGCGATGTGCGCGCTTCCCGTAGCGCCGGCGTTTGTATAGTTCACGAGCAGTGGTTGATTGTCCACCGACATGACGAGGTCATCGTAGATTGCCTGGCTGGCGGGAAAGGGAAGGCGGAACAGTACATTCTGATCTTCGCTGCTCGAATTCGTGAAGGTGTAGTCCCCGTCGAAGGTCACCGCGTAGGTGCTGTACCAGAGGAGCCCCTTCTGGCGATGCTTGAGGTTCAGCACAACGTCAATTTTGCTCGCATCAATGGAGAGCGGCACAGCTTCAGTCTTCTCCACTTCTTTCATTTCTTTGTCAGTTTTTACCTCCGCGACGACTAGGTGGTTGTAGCTGGCCGTTGGTGGTGATTGTTGCTGAGCTGTTCCCCAGGTTGCGGCTACCTGCGATTTCAACTCGGACGACACGGGAGAATCGGTGCGCGAGAAAATCGTGGCACCAAGAATCATCCATGCAATCGACGTACAAAGGAAGATAAAGCCCAGCGCAGCGATATGCTTGATCACAGACCCCTCCTTCAAGGAACTACTGTCCCAAGGAGGTGCAATTGGGGTGCCGAACTTTCCGGCTACATGGCTCCGGAAGATTTCAGAAAATAAAGCATTTATGAAAGAGAGGTGAATGCGAGAGTGTGTGTGGCCGCACGCACCCGCGGAAATGGTGACACCATCACGATTTCACGCGCGGCCCTTCGTCATACGTCATACTTGATCAGCGAAAACACATCCATGCCGGGCAGCTTCGCGCGCCCGTGAAGAAAATTCAGCTCCACGGCGAATGCCGCGCCGACCACCTCGCCTCCAAGCTGGCGGATGAGGCCGATGGCCGCGGCAGCGGTGCCGCCCGTCGCGAGCAGGTCGTCGCACAGCAGCGCGCGCTGGCCGGGCTTCACGGCGTCCTGGTGAATTTCGAGCGAATCGGTCCCGTATTCCAGTTGGTAGGTGCACGACGCCGTCTTCCACGGCAGCTTCTTCGGTTTGCGGACGGGAATAAACCCCGCGCCCAGCCGGTAGGCCAGCGCCGGCGCGAAAATGAAGCCCCGCGCCTCGATGCCCGCGACGATGTCCACTTTTTTGCCGTTGTAGTGCTCGCACAGCTTGTCCACCAACGAATGAAAACCGCGCGGGTCCTGGAGCAGCGTGGTGAGGTCGTAAAACAGTATCCCCGGCTTCGGATAATCGGGAATTTCGCGGATCAGTTTTTTCAGTTCTTCCATCGTCTCCTCTTTCACAATAGATCGTGCTCGATTGAAAAGCCGTGCGCGAATTGCGGATCGAGCGCCGTCTCTTCCTCGGTCACGCTCGAAACCACCCCTCCGCTGGGCCCGGCCTCAAGTGCCGCGCGCAATGCTGCCAGAGCCTCTGCTGGTCCCGCGGCATAAACCTCCACGCGCCCGTCGCGCAAGTTTCTCACGTATCCCGCCAAGCCCAGCTGCCCCGCCGCGCGCTGCGCAAAATAGCGGTAGCCCACGCCCTGCACCATCCCGCTCACGTAGTAGCGCCTGGCTTGCTCTTCTTTGCGCACGGCACGCCCGCTCCGCGGGCAGCAAACGCGCAATTTTATCAAAGCCTTCGCCCTACGCCTAACGTCTGTGCTATTTTCTGCGACATGCCGGGCCGCGAGGGAACGCAGCGACAGCACGCGGCATCCAACTAGGTCAAATGAATTGTGCCATGCGGCGATTCCTATTCATCGCAATCGTGCTCACCGCTGTGCTCCCCGGCGCGGCCATCGTGGCGCGCGCCCGAGGGCAACAGGATCAGGGGCCGATGGCGCTTCCGCCAACGTATGAAGTAAAGCACGTTCCCTCCGTGCCGCACCCCGGCCCGCCGCCGATTCCGCAGGATGAAATCATCCGGAAACTCGCGGCCAACGAAGATGTGATGAAGAAAGCCTACGAAACGTATGACTTCACGCAGACCCTGCGCATCGAGGAGCTGGAAGATTCCGGCGGAAAATTAACCGCAGCGGGCGACGTCTACACGCTGCCAGATGGCAAGCGCGTCTGGCACGTCGCCACTCCTATCGCGTCCACGCTCAAGGCGACGCCTTACTCGCTTGAAGAGATCCGCACGATGGCGACCCTGCCTCTTTTCGTCCTCACCTCGGACGAAATCGCGAATTACAATTTCCTCTACGTCGGCCAGGACAAGCTCGACGAGCTCAACACGTATGTTTTTCAGGTCAAGCCCAAGCAGTTGAGCCGCACGCGCCGCTTTTTTGAAGGCGTCATCTGGGTGGACGACCACGACTTCGCCATCGTCAGAAGCTACGGCAAGTTTGTGGGCGATTACCACACGGAGCGCGACGGGCTTCCCTTCAAAATATTCGAAACCTATCGGGAAAATTTTCAGGAGAGATACTGGCTTCCCACCTACACGACATCGGACGATTACGTGGACCAGCCGCCCGACCCGCAACTCCACCTGCGCCTCATCATCCGCGCGACCGGTTTCAAGCCCCAGCCTGCTTCGCCACCGCCGCCACCCAATCCGGTGCCGGCGAATTAAGGCAAACTTGGAGGGCGATGCCGACACGCCGGCAATCAGCCGGCAAGCTTCTCATTCCCGCGATAGCGCAGCGGGAGCACGTCGTCGCGCTGCAAAGCGAAATCATCGAAGCTCGCCGCGTATCCGCGCCAACCAGGCTCGTCCGTTTCCTCGGACCGCACCACGTGCGCGGCCGTGTTCATCTGCACCCGGCCCATGCCTAGAGGACGCTCCACCAGCGCCACTTCCAGCTCGATGGCCGTTCCCGGCTCGATCTCCCGCGGCGCCAGAAAATAGATTCCGCTCGAACTGATGTTTCGAGTGACCAGCGTCACCGGAATCGGCTCGACGCTTTCGCCCACGCGCGTCAACCGCAGCGGCAGACTCAGCCACGCCCGCGGATACCTCCGCCTTTCCCGCGCTACGCCGATGGCGTGCGTGGGAACGCGCGGAAAATGGCGCGGCCCAGGCTTTCCGGATGCTGCTGTAACGATTTCCGTACGGCTTTCGAATTCCCGCAGCGGCGAAACCGCGCCCTGCTGCGGCTCACGAATCGGTTGAGCCCCCATGACCCATCCCCCAAGCCTGTCGTTTCCCCCGGCAGGTCCCGTGAATATGAAGGATGCTGCGCGGCTGGTCAAGGAACATCCCATTGAGTTGCTGTATGATGTAACCCTCGCGGGCGGGAAGCGGACCAGCGCTTCTGTGCAGCCGTGTTCGCAAGTTTCGCCGCCTGAAATCGCGCTTGAGAAAGGGGTGGCAACATGACCATCGCGCTCTCGAACCCAGGCCGCGCTTCCGGCAGCCGTCTCCGTGAACACGCCCCCGCTCGTCCTGCCAGGACCTCGGCCGCGTATCGCCGTGGCGGCGCGGAAATGCGCATAGACTTCACAATCGTCGCCTCACCGCTGGGGCGATTGCTCGTGGCAGCCACCGGCCGCGGCGCCTGCGCCGTCTATCTTGGGGAATCGGACGCACGGCTCGAAGCGGCGCTTCGGAAGGAATATCCTGGCGCGCGAATTTGCCGCGCGGCTCGCGGCGCGAGCGATCTGGAAGCAATGGTGGAGAAGATTCTCGCGCATCTTCGCGGGCGCGAAGCGAATCTCGATTTGCCGGCGGACGTTCGCGGCACGGCTTTCGAGCACCGTGTGTGGGATGAGCTGCGGCGCATCCCCCGCGGCACCACGCGAACCTACCGCGAAATCGCGCGCGCCATCGGCCAGCCGTCCGCTATCCGCGCGGTGGCCCGCGCCTGTGCCGCGAATCCCGTGGCTCTCGTGGTGCCTTGCCATCGAGTGGTGCGCGCGGACGGCCGCCTCGCAGGCTACCGCTGGGGTCTGGACCGCAAGCGGGCCTTGCTCGAACGCGAATCGGGGAATTTTTTGAAATTACATCGAGCCGTTTAATTGCTGGGGCTTGACGCGCTCCGTGCCCTTGGGCCAGCGCGGCTTGAACTGCGAATCGCTCACTGCGGGATTGAGCGCCACATTCGTGTAGTGAATCACCACGTAATCTCCCGAACCCGTCTCATCGAACCGCTGTTGCGCGGGCAGCCAGTTCGCCTCGTCGAACCATATTTCGATCTTGGAAAATTGCTGGCGCACCCGTTCGGATTTTGGCGTCAGCTCCACTTCCACCGTCTTCTTGTCCCCCACCGTTGTCTCTCCTACTATGGTGACGAGATAGCTTTTCCGCAGTTCGTTTCCGGACATCCCAAAGCCAAGCTGAAGATACTGGTCCGCCAGCGTGCGGTTCTTGCCCAGGTTATATTCCTCCACGCGATTGAGTCCGGGCGTATAGACGTACACCATGTCCCCCGCGCGCAGAATCGTGCGCTTGTCCGGCGCTTTCATATCCAGCAGCATCTTGTCCCCGCGAACGACGATCGTTCCGGTCTCCGTGGATTGATCGTTCACCACGACAGTCACCTTCGTGCGCTCCACGTCCGCCGAAAGGCTGTGGAAGGTCTTCGCCGCTTCATCGAGCCGCGCGAGCACGCTTTCCACCGTCCACGTCCCGTGACTCGTCCGCGCGCCGGCGCTCGCCAGCGCCAGCCCGCACGCCATCCAGACGGCAAGAATCGCCGCTATCCTCTTTGCGATCAATGACTTCCTCCTAATTAGCGCCCGCAGGGGTTGGGAATTCAATCCTATCACACTCTTTATGACGCAAAGGGTGTGTGTGCGGTTTCCGAGTCCTTTTCGATACGGCCTGCGGCGTTTTTGGAATTACAGGCAGGCTGCTACTGCGGCTCGACGGTAACGTCGTAGTAGAGCGCCTCGCCATCCACGGCGCGCGCCACGTCAATTCGCCGCACTTCGAAGGTGTGTTCCTCTAGCTCCTGGACCGTCCGGCCCAGCACATCGTGCATTTCGCGCTCGAGTTCCGGCGTGGATTGTGTGGCGCGCTTCCCAAGCGGCAGCACGGTGGCATCCAGCCGGTAGGTGCGCGTTCCACCGGCGGCGTCTTCGGAGATCAACTCGACGTGCGAACTGGTGGACACGCTTGCCACCGGCTGATCGTGGAACCAGCTTCGCGGCGTCAGCATCACGAACAGCACGATCGCCAACACCATCAAATCGTACGGCCAGCTCATGCGTTCGTAGGACCAAAAAAACGTGCGCTCGAGTCCTCGCCAGAATGCACCCATGTCAGTTCGCCGCCGCGCCATCCACGATCAATCCGTCGCGCATATGCACCAGGCGATGCCCGTACGTGGCCGCTTCCGGATTGTGCGTGATCATCACGATAGTCTGCCCCAGGTCTCTATTGAGCTGGCGCAGCAGGTTCAGCACCGCCTCGGAATTCTTCGTGTCCAGGTTCCCTGTAGGCTCGTCCGCCAGCACGATTTTCGGCTCGTTGATGATGGCTCGCGCGATGGCCACGCGCTGTTGCTCCCCCCCGGAAAGCTCCGAGGGTTTATGGCGCAGCCTCTTGCCCAGCCCGAGCAGGCTCGTCACCACCTCGAAGCGGTGCGGATCGAATCCATCGCCGTGGATGTGCTGCGCCAGCGCGATATTGTGATAGGCATCGAGCGTCGGCAGCAGGTTGAACCGCTGAAAAATAAACCCCACCTTGTGGCGCCGCAGCGCCGTCCGGGCCGCGTCGCTCATCAATGCCAGGTCGTTCCCATCGAGCAGCACTTGCCCCTGCGTCGCCCGCGCCAGGCCCCCAATCACGTGCAGCAGCGTGGATTTCCCGCAGCCGGAAGGTCCCATGATCGAGACGAACTCGCCCGGAGGAATTTCCAGGTTCACGCCGCACAGCGCCGGGACCTGCAGCTTGCCCGTGCCATACACCTTCCATAGATTTTCGGTCTTGAGTATCGGCTCCAACCAGCTCTCCTGCGAATTCCTTCCCTGTATTCCCCGCGGCCCCGAACGCACCTGCGGTAGAACCCCTGCCCTTGCCTTTGGTTGCGGCGGAATCCCGGCCCAACCTGCCCGATTCTATAGAGTATGCCTCATTTGGCCGGAGCGGCACCAGACGGCTTCTCGTTTGTGTTAGGGCGGGAGGGCGCAAGGGTACACGTCTAGTGAAGGCTGCGGCGCTACAACATGATGGCAGGTGGTCAGATCAGGAATACGGTTTGGCCGGAAAGCTCGATGCGCTTGCGGCAGCGGATGTTGCGGCAGGCCACCAGGTTATCGATGCGGACCATGTAGGACCGCGCCTTGGCAAACTGCTTGCGGTCATCTTCGTTCGCTCCGGCCGGCGGCTGGGATTTCTTGGTGCGTACCATCCAGCGCACCGGATAGGAATTTTCCTGGCGGCAGAAGGGACAATTCACCGGAATCTGCTTGGTCTCTTCCTTCTCGTCGTAGAACCTTTTTTCGTCCATTCGTCTTTGTCCGCCTATTCCCGCTTACGCAGGGTGTCGAGCGTCGCGAACCCGATGCCCGCATCCTTCCACCGCGGCAGCCAGTGTTCCAGAGCCGCAAGCGTGTGGCGGCGATCGCCATCCGGCATCCGAGGGTCCCCGTCGTGCAGCAGGACGATATCGCCTCCCCGCGCATGGCGCAAGTGCCGAATCACCCTCGCGGCCTCCTGTGGCTTCCAGTCCCACGCCCACACCGACCACATCACGACGCCTGCACAGCCCCGCCGCCGGACCACTTTTGCGAGCTGCGGGCCGCGAAAGCCGTAGGGTGGGCGCATCCAGCGCGGCTTCGATCCAGTGGCGGCCTCGAGCGCATCATCGCAGCGGTCCAGCTCTTCGGCAATGCGCCGCGGCGACAGGAACGTGAGGGCAGGATGCGAGTCCGTGTGATTCCCGATGGTGTGGCCCCGCTCCGCAATCTCCTTCGCCAGGGAAGGAAAGGCGCGAACATATTTGCCAAGCAAAAAAAATGTCGCGCTTACATTATGGCGGTGGAGAAGATCGAGCAGCTTCGGCGTGATGGCGGGGTTTGGGCCATCGTCAAACGTGAGAACCATCACGGAAGGGTTGCCTGTGAGGCGAATCGTGGGACCCAAAAGCGGCGTGGCCATCAGCGCGGGAATGAATCGCATGGTCTCGCGTGAATTTTCGCATGTGTGGACGCGCTCGGCCAGCGAAAGTCGGAGCAGCGCTCCGGGAGATGAACAGATGGCGTGCAATGGGATTCTCGAACGCGCTTTGATACCATGGCGGCCAACTCGGACCAAAAGAGCGCGAACATGGCCGCACCTCAAATGTCGCAAGGAAAATTGCCGCAGTGGCTCAGGTGGGCTGCTCTTCTCTGGCTGCTTGTCTGGGTTCCCGCGTATTGGCGCACCTGGGGGCCGGAGAATTTTCTGCGTTTGTGCGACCTCACCGTAATCCTCGCGTGCATCGGTTTGTGGTCGGGCAGCGCCCTGCTGATTTCGAGCCAGGCGGTTGCGTCGCTGGCCGTGGGCATCGCGTGGGCGGTGGGCGCCGCTGGGGAATTTTTCCTGGGCCGTCCCTTGATTGCCGGAACGGAATATCTTTTTGAGCCGCGCTTTCCACTGTGGGTCCGGTTGCTCTCGCTGTTTCACATTGTTCTGCCGCTGCTCCTCCTCTGGGCGCTCGCGCGTACGGGATACGACCGGCGCGGCTGGCGGCTGCAATCCGCGATTGCGTTTCTCGCCTTCGTTGCTTCGCGGTTCACGCCGCCGGCCGAAAACATCAATTTTGCCTTCACTGATCCCTTCCTTCATCGCGCCTGGGGACCTCCGGCCGTTCACGTCGTGACGAGCGCGCTTTTCATGATTTTGGTCGCGTATCTTCCCGCTCACCTGCTTCTCCGGCGATTCTTTCCGCCGCCGCAGCGGAATACGTAAGTTCTCGCGGGCGGAATTATTCGGTGTGGCGGATGGCGCGGAGATCAATGCCAAGCTGCTGGCATTTTTTGTAGAGGTGGCTGCGCTCGAGGCCCAGGGCCTTCGCGGCCTTGGTCATGTGGTGGTGATGGCGTTTGAGTTCGGCGAGCAGGGTTTCGCGTTCGAAGGCTTCCACGCGTTGCGCGAGCGTTCCGTCGGATGGCGACCCGGCGGCAGCCGTCGCGGGAGAATCCGTGCCAGCGGGCTGCGTGGATTCGGGCAATGCGCGAGCGGCGGCGGCCGCGTCCAGCACGTCGCCGGCCGCGAGCAATAGCGCGCGCTCGATCACATTGCGCAGTTCGCGGATATTTCCCGGCCACGAATAGTTTTCCAGGAGTGCGAGCGCTTCCGTTGAAAGCGTTTTCGGTTTCCAGCCGTTTTGCTCCGCCAGTTGGCGCATAAAATGTTCCGCAAGCGCGCGAATATCCTCGCGGCGCTCGCGCAGCGGCGGAAGCACGATGGGAAAAACGAAGACGCGATGATATAAGTCCTCGCGAAATGTTCCCTGAGCCACCTGCTGCTCGAGATTGCGGTGCGTGGCCACCACGACGCGCACATCCACGGGAAACGGCCGCGTGCCTCCGATGCGCTCGATTTCGCCCTCTTCGAGCACGCGCAATAATTTGGCCTGCATGGCGAGCGGCATGTCGCCGATTTCGTCGAGAAGCAGAGTTCCGTGATGGGCCTGCTCGAATTTTCCGATGTGCCGCGCGGCCGCCCCGGTGAACGAGCCTTTCTCGTGGCCGAAAAGTTCCGATTCCATCAGCTCAGCGGGAATGGCGGCGCAATTGAGTGAAATGAATGGTCCGGCGCGCCGCGCGCTTTTGTCGTGCAGCGTCCGCGCGATCAGCTCCTTGCCCGTTCCCGTCTCGCCGCGGACGCAGACGCGCGTTTCGCTTGCAGCCACATGCGCCACCTGCGCCATCACCTCGCGCATCGCATCGCTGGCCCAAACGATCTGGCGCCGGCCCAACTGCCGCTTGAGATCGCGGTTCTCTTCTTCCAGGCGCGAGAGGCGCAGGGCGTTCTCGACGGTGAGGAGCAGCTTATCGGTGGAAATGGGCTTCTCGAGAAAATCGGCGGCGCCCAGGCGCGTGGCGCGCACAGCCATTTCCACCGTCGCCTGGCCGGACATCATCACCACGGGCGATGAGACGCCCAGATTCTTGAGGTCTTCGAGCAGAGCGATACCGTCGCGGCCCGGCATCACCACGTCGGAAAGGATGAGGTCGAAGCGCTCCGTCTTGGCGAGTTCCGTGGCGCGCGCGGCATTGTCCGAGACGATCGCTTCGTGCCCGGCGAGCCGGAAGGCGCGCGCGAGAGACGCGAGCGTGTTCGGATCGTCGTCAATGATGAGTATGCGGGCGCTCGGAGGCACGTGCGGCTACGCCCCTTCTCGATCATTCGGCGCGGCGGCGGGAGCGGAAATCGGTATGGTCATCGGCGGCGGCTTTGCCGGGAGGTGGATATGGAATGTGGTTCCCACGCTGGACTCGCTCTCGACGGAAATGCGGCCGCCATGATCGCTGACGACCGACTGCACGATGGCCAAGCCGAGGCCCGTGCCGTGCTGCTTCGTCGTGTAGTAGGGCGTGAAGAGCCGCTCGCACTCCTCGCGCGTCAGTCCCGCGCCCGTGTCGGAGACCTCCAGGTGGACTTCGCCATTCTCGCGCGTGGTGCGAAGCATCAGGACGCCGCCGGCGGGCATGGCGTCCATGGCATTCAAGATGAGATTTTCGATGGCGCGGTGGAGCAGCGTGGCATCGGCCTGGATCACCGGCAGGTTTTCATCGAGATGCAGCTCGGGGGTGATGGGCGGGCGCCCGACGGCGTTGAATTGGGCCTCGAAAACCTTCATGGCGCCGCGCACCACGTCGTTGAGATTCACGGACGCGAGTTCCGGCTGGGGCATCTTCGCGAAATCGCTGAAGCGGCCGGTGATGTTCTTCAGATTCTCAATTTCGGAGAGCAGGATGCCGGTGGACTCGCGAAAGACCTCCTCGAATTGCGCGGAATTTTGCTCTTTGGCGCGCTGGAGATTTTCCACCGTTGTTTGCAGCGGGAAGAGCGGATTTTTCAGCTCGTGCGCCAGGCGGCGCGCAAGTTCCCGCCAGGCGGCCACACGCTCGGATTGAATCAGGCGCTCACGCTGCTCGGTCAACTGCCCGGTCATGCGGTTAAATGCGCGGGCGAGCTGGCCGATTTCATTGCGCCCGTGAACATCCACGCGCGCGCCCCAGTTGCCTTGGGAGACTTCGCGCGCGCCTTCAGCCAGCTTGCGCACCGGCCGCGTGACTCGCGCGGCCACCCACCAGCTTAAAAGGACGCCGAAAAGAAGGCCCATGCCAACGACGGCCAGCGCCAGCAGAAGAATGCGGCGTTCGAGCGTGACCGCATCATGCTGCGAGCTGCCCACGAGCAGGACTCCGAGCAGGTCGTTCCGCCGGCCCATCAGCGGCAGCGCGTGAAACATTTCCGCGCTCGCGGGGTCGGCGGTCCAGGAAATCTTGAATGTCTGCTCGCCGGGATGCTCGCGCTCCTGATTGATGATGGGAGCAAAACGATCCGCGTCCGCCACGGGTCCCGAGACATCCACCAGGCTCGCGGACTGAAAAGCCGGGTCCATATTGAGATAGAGGAGGGCGCGCATTCCCGTGGGGAGAACGAGCGAGCCGAGAAATTCCTTGCCGAGGCGCTGGCCGCCGACGACGTAGAGGTCGTTGTCGCCGACGCGCACTGTGGAGACGGCCATCAGGCCGAGCGCGGGACCGTCCTGCGTATCCACTTTCGTCAGGAAGGAACCGAGCGCGGCCCAGTCCTGCGGCTGCGTCACCCACGTGATTTTATAGCCGAAGCGCGCGGGCCATTCGGCGGAAGAGATAATCGCGCCGTCGCTGCCGTCGAAATCGAGGAAATCGAGTTGGTGGGATTGCGCGACGCCGCGGGCGTCGTTCACGTAAACGGAGACGTCGGCCTGGGGGCGGCTGAGGTCAATGGCCATGCGCACGGTGCCTTCGCCATCGGCGATGGCCTGCACGCGGTGGGCTACTTCCGCTTCCTGCCGCTCAAACTCGCGCTGGAATTGCGCGACAAGCGCGTCGGTGTGCTGGCGATTTAGCTCGGCGAAGGCGCGGCGCGTAACCACCGTGACGCCCGCGGCAATCAATCCCACGGAGACGAGCAGCGCGAGCGCGAATACGACGAAGAGTTTCGAGCGAAACGTCACGGTGCATCCCCTGCGAGCCAGACATCCGCGAGCGGCCAGCCATCACCGGGCGCGGGCGGCTTCCAGTCTCGCACACGCGCGCTCAGGCCGTATACCTGCGGCAGCCACACGAGCGGGATGATGCGGTTGCCGCTCACGACGGCGCTCTCGCGCGCATAGCACTGCTCGGGCGAGGCGGCGTCAGGCAGCGGAGCCGGGTCGAGTCCCGCCACGGGGCCGTACACCTTCAGAAAAGCCACGAGCGCGCCGCGCGGGTCGGGCGACGGCATGCGCCAGCGAATGAGCATTGCGTCCACGCTGGCGGCCGCCGCGGAGGAATTACCGGGAGCTCCGCCGGTCGCCGCTTGCGCCGCTAGTGTGATGCCAATGCCCGCCTCCTGGGCGTCCACGATGATGCGCATCACCACGGTTCCTTCCAGGTCATCTGCGGAATCATATCCCAGCAAAATCTTGGGTGAAGGGGCGATTTGCGCGGCAAGTGCCTTCGCGCCGGGAGCATCGGCAGTGGTTGAAAATAGAAACGCGGTGCCATTCGACCATTGCGGCAGCAAGCCTCCAGCGGGATCGCCTTCCTTTTGTAGAAGGAAATTCACGATTGCGCCACGATCCAGCGAGCGGGCCAGGGCTTGGCGCACGCGCGCGTCTTCCGCCATGGGGCGGCCGGGGAGAAAAACGAGCGCCAGGAGTTCGTCCGGCTGCGAGGCGCTCACGCGCACACCGCTTTCGGCGGTATGCCGCGCCTGCTCGGGAGGAATTTCCGCGAAGTCCGCCTTGCCGAGCGCGAGATCGAGGATGCGGTCGTGCGGCGCACGGCCCATCTGGATTTCGATCGAATCGATGAAAGGCCGGCCGCCGCGATAGTCATCGTTCGCGGCTAGGACCACACGCTGCGCAGGTTCCCATTCGGCAATCCGAAATGGCCCCGACCCGGCGGCGCCCGCGAAAGTGCCGTCGGAATTGCGATGATCGTAAATGAGCGCGTCAATTTGTTCTTTTGCGGCGGCCTCTTCCGAATTTGAGGAGGCCACGGCGGGATCGAGCGAATGAACCACCGCGCCGATTTCGACGCGCAGCGCGCCGCCGTAATGCGGCCGCCGGGCGCTTTCGAGCGGTGCCGTGGCCGCGAACACCGCGCTAATCACCGCAAGAAACAGAAACAATCGAGGCTTCATACATTCCTGTCTGGAGATTTCGTGAAACAATGCGCGCCGATTTTCCGTCATCCGCAGCCGCGTGCGCCAGGATGGGCCCGGGAAATTCAATCGGCTGGCTCACGGCGATGGGCGATCCTACAGCAACGTCATAGGCGCGGATTTGATCGGGTTCGGTCCAATCACCCGAGCCGGTGACCAGCATGATCGGCCCAAAGGAATCGCAAACTTTTCCGAGAGCGACAAAATTGGCGGCGCGCCCATCTATTTCGAGCTGCTCCTGGTCCGCAAGGGTGGTGGAACCCTTCGCTTGGCGAAACGCAACACATTGCAATGTCTCAGGACGCGCGAAATCACCTTCGCAATTGACGCTGGGCAAGGACGCCTTTCCGGCCGAAGCGTCTATTTCGCCGGTCACGTCGCGCGGCCAGGGCGCCGAGTGCGGGATGCGGACCGCCTGTTGCATCTGCCACTGGCCTTCACCGGGAGCATAGAACGCGAGCCGCTCCGGCTCGAGAATCACGAGACGAATTGAACTGGAGGGGTCAGCGGGAAGCACAGCGAAATCGAGGATTTTTCCCGGCTGTAGCCGAATGAGTTTTCGGCTGAGCACAAGAGATTTTCCAGCTGCGCCTGGAAAGCTATCGGCAGGCCCGGGAGCGGCCACGATCGCCACCTGCGCGCCATTTTCAGCGCCACGTCGAATTTGCGCCACCCAGACGTAACCCTCCGCGCCCTCGCTCAGTGTGAGCTGCACTCGCGCGTCCGTGGGCGATGCGGGGGAGAGGATCGTGAAATGGCGGCGCGCGAGCTCAGTCGCAAGGGCGCTGGATACGGCCGAGGCATCCGCGGCGCTGAGTGAGGATGTATTCGTCACGTTCAGCGCGAGCGAATCGGCCGGAACGGCAGCGGCGGCAATTTTTTCGGCGAGTGCGCGCACAGCGTCATTCCATTCGGGCGGAAGCTGGGCGAAGGATGCGCTGGAAGTGACGCAAAGGAATGCGGCGATAATCGTGACACGCAGGCGAGGAATGATTCGAAGGAGCGGCCGCATGGAGTTGCGTCAATCCCACAACGAGTTCATGGACGGCCATCATAGCACACCTCAACGAGAGCAAAATTGCCGGGTCGCCTTTAGAGACGGGCGAAGCGCCGGCGAGTGGCTGGGCCGCGGCGGCAGCCGAGCCACTCGCAAGGGTTTTTGCCGGCGTCACCCCCTTTGCCGACCTGAATCAGCCCACGGGCCCCTGGCTTGGGTCCGCGGGAGGCCGGCCGGGAATCTCTAGGGTTTCGCGTTTGCGCTCACGGGCGGATCACTCGATCCGGCCGATGCGTCCGAACCCATGGCGGAGCGCAGCACATCGTTCGTGAAAAAGAATTTCCCGTCGTTGGGCACGAGCATGATTTGCACCTTGTCCGAAAGCTTCTGGGCGACGGTGTACTGGACCAGTAGCGGATTGGCTTTAAGGGCGGCCGCTTCGAGTTGCAGTTCGTCCGAGTGCGCCCGGGAGGTGACGCGGATGCGGTTCGCTTCGGCGTCCGCGAGCAGGTCCTGGCGCTGCTGTTCGGCTTTGCTGTCTATCACCTTGGCTTGCGCATCCGCCTCGGCGTTCTGAATGGTGCTTTCCTTGCGGGCTTGGGCTTCGAGGCGCGACTGCTCGATCTCCTTCTGTTTAAGGGGAAGCGTGTACTGCATGGAGTCGGAGTCCGACTTGGCCATGATGACGCGGGATTGGGCGTCGGCTTCGGCGTGCTTCACCTCGCGGACTTTCAAGGCATCGGCCTGCGATCCGGCAATCTGGACGCGCTTCTGTTCGATCTCGGCGTCCACGGATGTTTCGTCGTCCTCCTGTTCCTTCAGGAGCAGGTCTTCGAGGCCCTTGGCATACTCTTCGGGAAGATCGATTTTGCCGAGCAGGACTTCCTTGACGACGATGGCGTTGCCGGCCAGGCGCTCGGTGATGAGTTGCGCGGCGCGCTGGCGAAATTCCTCGCGCTTGACCGCGAACATGTCGCGCACGATGTAGTTGGGAGCAACCTCGTGAAAGGCGCTGATAACGGCCGGCTCGACGATTTCTTCGTCCACTGGTTGCGGCAGGTTGGCCTGGATGTAGTCGAGGCGCTTCGGGTCAATGCGGTAGCGCACCGTGACGGCCAGGCCCACCGGCAATCCTTCGCGCGCCTCTACCGTGAGAACTTCCAATTTCTCATGCGGGCCTTCGGAGGCAGCCGTCGCGAGCACTTTGTCGCGGACGTCATAGAGCGCGACCCGGTCAATTAGCGGGACGATGAGGTGCGTGCCGGCGTAAAGCGTCCCGGGAAGCACGCCGGAAATCTGGCTGACGCGGACGCCGGCTTGGCCATCCGGCACCACGACGATGCTCGAGCCGGCGAATCCCGTGAGCGCCGCAATCGCCACGAGCTTTGCCGCCGTATTCCAGCGGATCACATGGCGGGGGCGGGGCAGTGCGGGCGCTCGCGCGGCGGTCTGTTCCGGCGGGGCGGGTTCCGCGGGGTGTTCGCCGCGGCGGAGAATGCGGCTTAGCTCGAATGCCAGATAGACGTCGTAGAGCACCATCCCCGCGGCGCACGCCAGAAAACCAAAGGCTGCCAGCAGCAGCATACATTTGATGAAAAGCATCTCCTCCTCCTTCCACTCTCGCGCTACAAGCGGCCGGCGGGGCCGCGGCCATGGCGCTGGGGCATCATGCGCATCAGCCAATTCAGGCTGAGCCATTCAAGGCCAAGCGCCAAGCCGATGGCCGCGATGATGGCGCTGGTTATTTCCGCGAATGCGATGAAGTTTTCCATGGCCGCCTCCCTTGCTGCCGCTATCAATGCGGGCAGAAGCAGCAGCATGGCCAAACGGAAAACGAGGATGGCGCGTGGGCGGCTGGAGGGCTGGTCTCGCATTTTCAATGGTTTGCGCGCAGGCTCGCAAACTACGGCGCACATGCGCACGGCAAATTAACGCATCCATTTGTGGCGGCGGAAACACGGCGTGGAAAATGGCACGCGTTCGGCTGGTTTGTTAGACTGCATGGCGGAGCACATTCGATGGCGCAGACGGCACACAGTTCCGGTTTCCGGCTTGGGCGTGTTTTCGGCATCCCGATCTATCTGCACCCCAGCTGGTTCATCATCTTCTTTCTGATCACCCTTTCCGTGCGCATGCAGTTCACTTTGGCGCATCCCGCGTGGACGCCAGCCCAGGATTGGATGCTGGGGGTCCTCACAAGCCTGCTCTTCTTCGCATCCGTGATTTTTCACGAGTTGAGCCACAGCCTGGTGGCCATGCACTACCGCATTCCGGTGGAGTCCATCACGCTATTCGTGTTCGGGGGGCTTTCGCGGATCGAGCGGGACGCCACGAGCGCCAAGCAGGAGTTCAATATCGCCATCGCCGGGCCTCTATCGAGCCTGTTCCTCTCCGGTTGCTTTTGGATGGTGGCGCATTATGGGCGCGGGAACGCCATGGTGGCGGCCGCAGCCGGATGGCTCGCAGTTATCAATCTGATTCTCGCGGTATTCAATCTGGTGCCGGGTTTCCCGCTGGATGGCGGGCGCGTGCTGCGGGGAATCGCGTGGGGAATCACTGGGGATCTCGCGCGTGCAACACGCATTGCCTCCACCGTCGGGCAGGTATTCGCCTATCTGATGATCTTTGACGGCATCTGGCGGGCGCTGCATGGGAATTGGGTGGGAGGGCTGTGGCTGGCGTTCATCGGTTGGTTCCTGCTGAGCGCGGCGCAAGAGAGCTTCGCACATGTGGCCATGCGCACCACGCTTGCCGGCGTGCGCGCCGAGGACATCCTGACACGCGATATCCCCACGGTTTCGCGCGACATGTCCATCGAAGAATACGTGCACGAGGTGCTACGCACGGGACGCAGGTGCCACATCGTCACCGGCTCCGGCAAGCCGGTGGGGCTAGTCACGCTCCATGCCGCACGGATGGAGCCGCGCGAAGAATGGGCCAACACGGCGATCCAGGCCGTCATGGTGCCGATAGACCGTGTGCATTCGGCTTCGCCCGAAGAGCCGGTGCTTGGGGTCCTCGAGCGGATGCAGAGCGAGGACATCAACCAGATGCCCGTCATCTCCGATGGCCAGATCATAGGGATGGTCGCCCGCGACGCGATCCTCCGCGTTCTCCAGACGCGCATCCAGGCCGGCCACCTTGCCTGACGGCAGCGTCTCACTTGCGGTATATTCGTTTGGATCGAGGGCGCTCAGTTGGTAGCGTCCATGTGCCAAAATCGCACCCGATGGGTGGCAGAGCGCAAGCGCTTCGTGCCGTGCGAAAGGAGGTCCGAACCGTGAAGCTCTTCCATGCGTTTTTCCTGTGCACGCTGCTTGCGGCCGCGATTTGCGCGCCCCTGGGCGCGCAACAGCCGGCGCCATCGCTGACGCTTGCCGCCGCGCTCGATATTGCGGAAAGGCAGAACCTCGATCTTCTGGCGGCACGGGCGCAGCGGGCGGTGGCGCTGGCGGGGGTACGCATCGCCGGGGAACGGCCCAATCCCACGGCAAATTTTAGCGCCACGCGCGATGAACCCCACGAAAGCGTGTTCCTCGATCAGCCTTTGGAAATAGGCCCTAAACGCGAGCGGAGGATCGAAGTCGCGCGGCAGGAAAGGGCTTTGACGGAGACGGACATCACGGCGGTCGAGCGGCAGGTGCGGCAGGCCGTGCGCGGAGCCTATTTTGGGCTGGCGCACGCGCGCGGCGTGACGGCGCAGCAGGCCGGAGCCCTGAAGCTCGCCGAACGGCTGGAGCAAATCGCGGAAGATCGTTTCCAGGCCGGCGATATTCCGCAGCTGGAAGTCACGCAGGCGGATCTGGAAGCCGCGCGCGCACGCGCCGGCGTGGCCGTCGCCCAGCAGGAGGAGAAGGTGGCGCTCAGCGAGCTGAATGCCCTCCTCAACGAGCCGGCCACAACGGATTGGGATTTGGGAGACGCGTTTGCTATGCTTCCGCCACCGATGCTGCTCGAAGATCTCCTTGCGCGGGCCGACAACTCGAACCCGGCAATCGCGCGCGCCAGCCAGCAAATGAAAGTGCAGCATAGCCAGACGGCGCTGCTCAAAGCGGAGCGCATTCCCGATCTCGGGGTGGAGTTCGGAGTGGACCTCAATTCCCCTCACGATTTCGACGTGGGCCCGCGAGGGGGAGTCTCCATGGAGTTACCCCTCTTCAAGCGCAACCAGGGCGAAATTGCTCAATCCGAGGCCAGCGCGCTGGCGCTCGATGGCCAACTCGAAGCCGCGCGGCGCGCGGCGAACGCGAGGGTCGAGTCGGCGTATTTCGACCTGGAAGCGCGCCGGACGCAGGTCCAGCTCTATCGCGATACGCTGATTCCGACGTCCGACCGCCTCGAGGAAATGACGGAAGAAAGCTACCGCGCGGGCAAGGCAAATATCCTGACCGTACTCAGCGCCCAGCGCGACGCGCAGCAAGTGCAGAGCGAATACCTGGATAGCTTGCTGGCCGCCCAAGCCGCGTTCGGCCAACTGGAAGAGACGGTGGGCGCTCCGCTCGATTAGGGGAAGACGATGGTGACGCTCCAGCAAACTCGCATCCCGCGCCTTTTACTTGGGGCGGCTATTTTGACGGCCGCGATGGCGGGGTGTTCGCATAACGCGGCCGACGACGAGAGCGGCGCGGCAGTCTCCGCCAGGGCCGAAGTGACGCTCACGCGCGTAACTCGCGCCGACATTTCCCGCGTCGTGAATTTAACGGGTACGGCCGGGGCCTTGCCGAATCAGGACGTGCGCGTGAGCGCGCTCGTTTCCGGGCGCATCGCGGATTTGAACGTGGCGGAGGGCGACCGCGTGAAGGCCGGCGAGGCGCTCGCGAAACTCGATGACCGTCCTTATCGAGACCAGCTCCAGCAGGCCGAAGCGGCCGAGCAGCAGGCCAAAGCAAGTTCGGAAAACGCGCAGCTCGCCTTCCAGCGGAATGAAGACCTTTTCAACCGAGGCATCGCGGCGCGCAAGGACATGGAAGACGCGCGAACGCAGCAAACCGTGGCGGCGGCGGGGCTGCGCCAAGCCGACGCGGCGCTCGAGCTGGCGCATTTGCAGGTGGCGCGAACGCGCATCCTTTCACCGCTCAATGGCGAGGTGGTCAAGCGATTCGTAAGCGTCGGCGAGCAAGTGGACGGCACGGGCACACAGCCGATCGTCGAGGTCGCCAACCTGCGCGAGGTGGAGTTCCTCGGCAATGCCCCGGCGATGTATCTGGCCAAAATGCACCCGGGGGACCTCGTGGAAGTAACCAGCCAGTCCATGCCGGGCGAAAAATTTCCGGGACGCGTGGTGGCGATTTCGCCCGCCGTGGATCCGGTAACGGGCCTGGGCCTGGTTCGCGTTCGCGTGCCGAATCCCGGCGGAGCGCTGCGCATGGGGGATTACCTGAACGCGGATATTCCCATCGAGACGCATGCGCACGCCCTGGAGGTTCCCCCCGCGGCCATCTATCGCAATGAGGCAGGCGAGCCGCGCGTGTTTGTGGTGAATGGGGACACCGCCTCGGCGGTTCCCGTGAAACTGGGCATCGAAACAAAGGACCGCACCGAGCTTCTTTCCGGAGTGAAAGAGGCCGACACCGTCATCCTTACGGGGGGCTACGGCCTCGGCGACCAGACCAAAATCCAGGTGCAATCACCGTCCGAGTCGCCGTCACAACAATGAACGTCGTCCGCTTCTGCCGCGAAAACCGCTACGCCGTCTATCTGCTCACGGTATTTCTCACCCTGGCGGGCATCCTGGCCGCCTTCCAGCTCCCGAGCAACATCTATCCCGAGCTCAATTATCCCCGCATCGTGATTCTCGCGCATTCGGGGGACCTGGCTCCGGATACGATGTTGCTCACAGTCACTCGGCCGATCGAGGAAGCCGTCGCCACCACGCTCGGCGTTCGGCGCGTGGACTCGAAGACGATCCGCGGAAACTCCGAAATCCACATTCTCTTCCAGCCCCATATGGACATGCAGTATGCCCTGCAGCTTGTCCAGACGCGCGTGAGCGAGGCGCGCAGCGCCCTGCCGGCCGATACCGAACTCCAGACGGAACGCGTTTCGCCCGTCGTTTATCCCGTGCTCAGCCTGATCCTGAACGGAAACGCGCCGGATGCGGATTTGTACGACGACGGCTATTTCATCCTGCGCCCGCTTTTCAGCCGGATCCCGGGCGTGGGCATCATCCAGGTGCAGGCGACCGACCGGCGCGAAGTTTCCGTGATCGCCAATCCTCAGGAGATGCTTGCACACCGGCTGTCGGTGGTGGACGTTGCGGACGAGCTGCGCGCCACGAATCAAGTGACATCCGTCGGACGGCTTTCGAAGGATTACTCGCAGTATTTGGTTCTCTCCACGAGCCAGTTCGCGGGCCTCGATGACATCCGTAATGCCGTGGTGGCAACCGACAATGGGTCGGCCGTTCGCGTGCGCGACGTGGCGGAGGTCGGCTATGGGGTGGCAGACCACGCGATCATCGTCACCGGAAACGGCCGGCCTGCGGCGACCATCGACATTTCGCGTCAAATCGGCGGCGACATTCTGCAGATGACGCGGCAGATCAAGGACCAGATCGCCCATCTCGGCTCCGCCATCCCGAAAACGCTGCATATTTCCGTGGTCTATGACCTGGCTGAATTTGTTTCGGAATCCATGGGCGGCGTGCGTGATGCCATCACCATCGGCGCGGTGCTCGCGGTTCTGATCCTCTTCATTTTTCTGCGCGACGGGCGGACCACGCTCATCGCCGCCATATCGCTGCCGCTCTCCGTGGCCGGCACATTCTTCTTCCTCAAGTTTTTCGGCGGCACGCTGAACCTGATGTCGCTAGGCGGCCTGGCGGTGGCCATCGGCCTCATCATTGACGATGCGGTGGTGGTGATCGAAAACATCTACCGCCATCTGGGGCTGGGCGAGTCCCGCGACGTTGCGGCGGAGCGCGGCACGCAGGAATTACTGGGCCCAGTGATCGGCTCGACGGCGACGGCGCTCGTGGTCTTCCTGCCGCTCAGCTTGCTTCAGGGCGTTGTGGGGGAATTTTTTTCGGCGCTATGCCTCACTCTGAGCGTTTCCGTCCTGCTTTCGCTGGTCTACGCCGTGGCCCTGATTCCCATACTCTCCGAGCGCTTCCTTTCGACGGTCACGCACCGAGCGGAGTCGGAGAAATTCATCGAGCCTGTAAACCGCGCCTATGAAAAGGCCGTGCGCTGGTCGCTCAACCACCGCGCGATTGTCGCCGGCGCGGCGCTCGCCTCGATTGTGCTGGGCGTGGTTTTCTACACCAGGCTCGATTCGGGCTTTCTACCCGACATGGACGAGGGCGGCTACGTAATCGACTATCGCACGCCCGCCGGAACCTCATTGGATGAAACGAACCGCATCCTCGAACAGGTGGAACAGCGCATCGCCAAAATGCCGGAGACCGAATCGTACTCCCGCCGCACGGGCGCGGAGATGGGCATGTACGCCACGGAGCAGAACTCGGGCGATTTCCTCGTGAGACTGAAGCCGCGCTGCCATTGGCCCAGAACGTGGATCGGTTGCCCCGCCGGCGAACGCAAGCGGGACATCAGCGAAGTGATGGACGATATGCGCGCGCAGATTGCTGATTACATACCAGGGGTCGAAGTCGAGTTTACGCAAATCCTGCAGGATATGTTGAATGATCTGGAAGGTTCGCACGAGGCCATCGAACTCAAGATTTTCGGGGACAACATGGGCGTGCTTGAACACGTGGCGGATGAGATCGGCCCCAGACTCCAGAAGATTCCCGGCATTGTGGACTACAAGAGCCTGCAGAAGGGCAATCCGGAGATCGTTTTTCACGTGGATCCCGCTCTTGCGGGCCGCGCGGGTCTTAATTCCACCCAGGTAACGCAGCAGGTAAACGCCGGCTTGCTGGGACTGACCGAAACGCAACTGCGCGAGGCCGACCACACCGTGGACATCCGCGTGCGTTTCCCGGATTCCTTTCGATACGACTACGCGAGCATCCTGCAATTCCCGGTCGTCACGCCGACGAAAGAGATTGTTCCGCTCTCATCGCTTGCGCAGGTCGAACAGGTTCACGGCGAAAATGAGCTGAGGCGTGAAAATCAGCGGCTGATGGTGGACCTGACGGCGCAGCTCGAAAACCGCGATCTGGGCAGCGTCGCTCGCGACATGCAAAGAATGATGAGCGGCATCGCGCTGCCCACCGGCGTCACCTATGAGATCGGTGGGCAATACGAGAGCCAGCAAGCCTCGTTTCATGATTTGCTGTCGGTGCTGGGGCTGGCGCTGGCCGCCGTGTTCATCGTGCTGGTGATCCAGTTTCGGGAGTTCGCGCCGGCGCTCATTATTCTTTCCGCGGCGCCGCTCTCGCTCGCCGGCGTATTCGCGATGCTGCTGATCACGGGCACGGCGCTGAATGTTTCTTCCTTTATGGGAATTATTTTGATGGTTGGCCTCGTGGTGAAGAACGGAATCATCCTGTTTGAATACGTCCACAGGTTGCGCGCGGAGGGTGATCAGCAGCTTGACGAGGCTCTCGTGGCGGCGGGAAAGATTCGCGTGCGCCCGATTCTGATGACCACGCTCGCCACTCTCTTCGGCCTCCTGCCCCTCGCGCTGGGAATCGGCTCCGGCGCGGAGCTGCAGAAGCCGCTGGCGCTCGCCGTGATTGGCGGGCTGTTGCTCTCGACCTTCATTACGCTGCTCGTGATGCCCGTGTTCTACTCTCTTCTCGAGCGCACGAAGGCCAAAACCTCCTAACGGCTTCGGCTCCGGGCGTTCGCAGGGAAGCGAAGTATGCCACTGCCCGGCGTTATCCCTCTTGACAATGGAAGGGGGAGCGTCCATCTTAGTTGACTTTCCCCGGCGGGGTCCGATTCCACGGGGCGGGCATCAGCGGAGACTACAGGTGAAGATTCGCGTCTGCTTCCACGACCGGTGTTTCGACGGAGCTGCTTCCGCCGCCGTCTTTTCGCGCTTTTATCGCGAGCGAATCCGCGGAGACGCGGAATTCCTTTATACGGGCATGACGCACAAGGCTTCTCAGCCGTTCGAAGACGGCATGTTCGACGGCGATGAGAATGCCATCGTGGATTTCAAATATTCCAGCGCCCCGCAGCTCACCTGGTGGTTCGACCACCATCAGAGCGCGTTCCTGACGCCCGAGGATGCCGAGCATTTCCGGCAGGACCGCTCCGGGAAAAAATTCTACGATCCCACGTATAAGTCCTGCACGAAATTTCTGGCCACGATTGCTTCGGAAAAATTCGGCTTCGATGCGAAGCCCATGGCGGAGCTGATTCATTGGGGCGACATCATTGACGGCGCGCAGTTTGCTACGCCCGAAGAGGCGGTGGGCCTGTCCGAGCCGGCCACGCAACTGGCGCTGGTGATCGAAGCCGCGCCGGAGCCGAACCTGGTTCCGCGCCTGATTCCGGAGCTTGCCGTGCGCTCCCTCAGCGAAATGATCGAGCTGCCGGTTGTCCAGAAACACTTGGGGAATTTGCTCGAACGGCATCGCCGCTCCGTGGACATTTTCCGCGAGCGCGCCGAGGCCCGCAACGGAGTGATCTATTTCGATGTGAGCGACCTGGATCTTGAAGGCTACAACAAATTCATCCCGTATTTCCTCTATCCGGACACGTTTTATTCCGTGGGCGTGAGCGCCTCACCCGCACGCGCGAAGATTTCCGTGGGCACGAATCCCTGGAAGGAAGCCCCCGTGGATCTCAACCTCGCATCGCTGTGCGAGAAATACGGCGGCGGGGGGCACGCACGAGTCGCGGCGATCTCGCTCGGCCCGGGTGATCTTGTGCGCGCGCGCGGGATCGCCAAGGAAATCGCCGCAACGCTGCGCCAATAGCCCCGCCATTTCGCCGGAAACCATCCGTCGCTGTTCCACTGGTTTAAAATCCCTCGGTTGCTGGAGACCCCGGCGAAAGTGAGCCACGTGCGACAAATGATTGTGACGAGTAGAGGGCAGTGGGCCGGTGCACGCGCGGCGAATGGTATACTGAACCATTTCTTGCAGACGGCCGAAACGCAAGCAAACGGGATTCACGATGCGAATTGAAGATTTCAACGAGCGGGTGCGGCAGGGGATCATCGTCGCCGACGGCGCGATGGGCTCGCTGCTGTACGACGCGGTGGGCCAACAATGCACGGTGGACGAGCTGAACTCGTCGCACCCGGAAGCGGTGTTCCGCGTCCATCAGGCCTATATCGAGGCGGGCGCGCAGCTCATCGAGACGAATACGTTCGGAGCGAACCGGCACAAGCTCGCGCAGGCGGGGCTAGGCGACCGCGTGGCGGAATTGAACCACCGCGGTGTGAAAGTCGCGCGCGAAGCGCGCGAGGCCGCGAAACACGAGGTGCTGATTGCCGGGTCCATCGGCCCGCTGGGGATTGTCCGCCAGGTTAGCGCGCTGCCGCACGAGCAGATGGTCGAGATTTTCAAGGAGCAGGCCGGAGCGCTCGAAGAGAGGGGCGTGGACCTGTTCATCTTGGAGACGTTCAGCGATACCGAGGAATTGCTGGCGGCGATTGACGCGATCCGGTCGTTCTCGCGGCTGCCGATTGTGGCTCAGTTGACGTATTCGGAGGAGGGTACGGCCTTCGGAGGCACGCGTCCGCGAGATGCGTGGGAAAAACTAAAAGAGAAGAATATCCAGGCCATTGGCGCGAATTGCACGGTTGGTCCGCAGTTGCTGCTGCCCGTCCTGCAGGAGCTGGCCGCGTGCGCGACGCTGCCGCTTTCAGCGATGCCCAACGCCGGCTTTCCCCAGCGGATGGGCGACCGCATCGTCTATCCGCGGTCGTCGCCCGAATACTTCGCGCTCTTCGCGCGGGAGGCCTCGCAGCTCGGCGCGCGCATTCTGGGCGGATGCTGCGGGACAACGCCGGAGCATATCCAAGCCATCGCGGAGGCGGTCGCAAAACTGCGCGGGACGGAATCCGGCAAAGGCAAGGGCGGCGCGTCCGGGACAGCCGGGAAGACGGAAGTCGTCGAGGTGGCGGAGCGCGTCCGGCGGATGGCGTCGCGCGAGCCGGAGAGCAAATTGTGGGGCAAGATTCAGGCGGGGAAATTCGTGGTGTCCGTGGAGATTGACCCGCCGAAGGGCGTGCAGATTGACCGCATCGTCGAGCAGGTGGGGCGCGTGATGGCTTCGGGCCAAGCGGATGCGATTGATATCAATAGCGGGACGCTCGCGCGCGTAGGGATGGATGCGCTGGTGCTGGCGGGAGCGCTCGAAGCGCACGGCTTCGAAACCATTCCGCACCTGACCACGCGCGACGCGAATATTATCGGCTTGCAGGCCATGCTGCTGGGCGCGTGGTCCATCGGAGGGGTGCGCAACGTGCTCGCGATTACGGGCGACCCGCCGTCCGTTGGGGATTATCCGGAGACGAGCGGCGTCTACGAGCTGGATTCCATCGGACTCGTGAAGGTGCTGGCGCGGCTGAATCAGGGAACCGATTGGGCCGGGAAAAGCCTGGGGGGCGCGACCAATTTTACGATTGGGGTCGCCGTGAATCCCGTGGCCGAGGATCTCGACCGGGAGCTGCAACGCTTCGAAGCGAAGATAAATGCCGGGGCGCACTTCGCCATGACGCAGCCGATCTTTGATCCCGAGCATTGGGAAAAGTTTCTCAAGCGCCTGGGCGGAAAAGCGCCGATTCCCGTGTTGGTGGGGCTGTGGCCGCTCACAAGTTACAAGCAGGCGCTGCGGCTGAACAATGAAGTTCCCGGGATCGTGATTCCCGAAGCGGTGCTCGGCGAAATGGAGAAGGCCGGGGACGGGGCGCGCGAGCGCGGCTTCGCGCTGGCGCGGAAAATGCTGGACTGGGCGCGCACCGCCCGCGATAGCGGGATTGCAGGCGCGTACCTGATTCCTCCGTTCAAACGCTACGAAGAAATTCTCGAACTCTTCCACTGAGCCTGTCGCCGGAGCGAGGCCTTAGAAAATCCAGAAGCGCTTTCGGCGGCGAGGCGCATGCGCACCACCGCCGTCCTTGCCGGCATCGTCCGCGACCTCGGGGACATAGGGAAGCGGGCGGCCTTCGAAGGCGGCCAGCGGATTATCCACCAGCAGCGCGCGGGCGACGTCTTCTCCTCGCGCCTTGGTCACACGATCGAAAGTTTCCTTCAGCCGCAGCGGCCGCGAAGTCACGTTGTGCGCGTCGCTGGCGATGAAGTGGACTGCGCCGGCATCGAGCCAATGCTCCGCGGCCTCTCGCGCCAGACTGCCGAATTTTCCTGAAAGCGATTGCGCCGTAATCTGCGCGTAGCAGCCCTGCCGCAGCCAGTTGAACAGCCGGGCGGGCTGCGTGCGGATCAAGGGATTGCGCTCGGGATGGGTGATGATGGGGCAAAGCCCCGCCAGGTGCATTTCATGAAAGGCGTGGTCGAGCGATGCGGGAATCGAATAGTCGGCGCATTCGACGAGGAGATAATTCTTCTGGTTGAGCGTATAGCGAGTGGGATCGTGACGAATGTCCTGAAGATTTTCGAAGCTGAGATGGAAGTCGCACCCGGTCGAGAGAATGAGGCGTCCTTCGAACCGAGCCTGCACTTGATCGCGGCGCTGTTTTATCAATGCGGGAACGAAACGATACGTTGGACTCGCGTGAGGAGTCCCAATGACGTGCGTGATTCCGTCTTCAATGGCCATTTCCGCCATGGCGCAGGCGACTTCAAGGGACTCGGCGCCGTCGTCGAGACCCGGAAGTATGTGGCAATGGATGTCAACCATTTGCCCGGCAGAATAGCGCATGCGGGAATGGATGACAACGAAGGGAGCCGGCGCTGTAAGCAAAAACGCACGGACCGGAGCGTTCCAAAGTATTTGATTCGACCCTTGATTACTGGCGGGACCGTGTACAGCGGATGTATTCGCGCAGCGTGGTTACGTTCGGTCCGTAGGATCCCACGCGGCCGGCATCCACGGGCAAGCCGAGATTCTCCGCTTGATCGATACTCAGGCCGGCATCGTCGAGTTCAGCCAGACTGTAGCCTTCGGCTGGGGTCAGGCGGTTGCGACGCGACATGTCCAGCGGGCGCGGCGGCAAATGGGTGCGCCAGCGCCGTCGCACGATATGGAAGAAGTCATCCCAATCTCGCCGGTTCCACATAGCATCTCTCCTGCCGAATGCCTTGACGCAACCCATTGGATGCGGCGCGGGCGCTTCGGGTAGCATGAAGATTAGCGTCCCGCGACGATTTCGCTCCGGGTACCGGAACGACCGAGATTCTAACCCCCCAGGCTGTGGAAAGTCGCATTTGAAAGTTCGATGTATTCATTCAGTTATGGCCCCTTGCGTAGCAGCGGCTGGTATACTTCAGGAAAGGCCCAGGGCGATATCATTTGACGGCCTTCCTGTTACGAGTCCGTTACGAGATTGTGTGAGCGGCGGGAATTTTCGATGAGCAACCCGGTGATTGTCGTTCATTACCATGAATTGTGGCTCAAGGGCCGCAACCGGAGATTTTTTCTCGGCAAACTCTTCACTGCGCTGCGGCAAGCGCTCGAGGGAATTCCCGTGGAGCGAATCGAGCAGCCGGGCGACCGCTTTCTCGTGCGGCTCGGCGCCGGGGCATCGCTCGAAGACGCCATCGCGCGCGTGGAGCGGGTGATGGGAATCGCATACTATGCCGTGGCGCGGCCGGTGGAGCGGAGCATGGAAGCCCTGTGCCGCGCGGCGTGGGAAGAGATCGAGCCGCTCGATTTCCACACATTCGCCGTGCGCGCCAAGCGCAGCGACAAATCCTTTCCACACCCCGTGATGGAAATTGAATCAACGTTGGGCCGCTTCCTGCTGGAAAAGCTTCGGGCGCAAGGCCGCAATGTAAGCGTGAAACTGAAAGATCCCGACCTCACCTGCCGCGTGGAGATCACGCCCGGCCCCGCCCTGGTGTACGCGCGCAAAATTCCCGGCGCGGGAGGTTTGCCGGCAAACACCGCGGGACGAATGGCATGCCTGTTATCGGGCGGATACGATTCGGCCGTGGCTGCCTATCACATGATGAAGCGCGGCGCGCACCTGAGCTTCGTGCATTTTTATGGCGGGGGCGCAAGGCCGGGAGAGTCGTCGCTGCACGTGGCGAGCGGGCTGGTGCGGCGTCTCGCGCCCTATCAATTTCGCGCCCGGCTCTATCGCGTGCCCTTCGAAGCCATCCAACGCGAAATCGTGCGCTACGCGCCGGAAGGTGCGCGCATTCTGCTGTACCGGCGGATGATGCTGCGGATCGCCGAAGCGTTGGCGCGGCGTGATCGGGCGCTGGCGCTCGTGACCGGAGACAGCCTGGGGCAAGTGGCGTCGCAGACGTTGCGCAATCTGGTGGCCGTGGACGCCGTGGCGAGCATGCCCGTGTTCCGCCCGCTCATCGGCACGGACAAAATGGACATCCTAGCCACGGCGAAAAAAATCGGGACCTACGACATTTCATCGGAGCCTTTTCACGATTGCTGCCCCGTTTTCATGCCGCGAACGCCGGCGCTCCACGCCAGCGTGGAAGAACTCGATGAAGCGGAAGCGAAGCTCGATGTCGCGGAGCTCGCGAGGCAGGGAATTCTCGGCACGTCCATCGAGCGATTTGTTTACTCGAAGGGACGCGTGGAAGCAGGCGAACCGGCGCCGCTCGTGCCCGCCGGAAAACAGCGCAGCGCGGTCGCCTAACCGGCGAGCCCGAAACTACATCGCCTGCTGGTGAATAAGGGTTCGAAGGGAAAGTTACCGGTCGCGTCCGCCGCCGTAGCCACCACGCCCGCCCCCGCCACGGCCGCCGCCACCACCACCGCCATGACCACCACGGCCGCCACCGCCACCACCTCCGTGGCCGCCGCGCCCACCGCCACCTCCGCCGCCTTCGCGCTGCGGACGCGCCTCATTGACCACAATGGCGCGGCCAAGAAAATCCTTGCCGTTCAGGGACGCAATCACCTTTTCGGCCTCCGCGTCATCCCCGATTTCGGCGAAGCCGAACCCGCGCGGTTGCCCCGTAAAGCGATCGCGCAGCAGCGTAAGCGAATCCGGCTGCACGCCGATTTCCGAGAATAGCGCCTGCAACTGCTCTTCCGTAGCCTTGAACGACAGATTTCCCACGTACAGTTTCTTCACGGCCGCTCTCCCTGTGCCCCCGTTTGTCCCAGGGCACGCAATGCGAGGCTGAAGAGGCAGGATCGGGCCCCAGGGCAGTCAGCAATGCGCCGGCCACTCCGGGCTGAAGCGAGCGCTCCAGCAACTCAGGAAGCATCTTGCTGCAAACCCCCCGCGCAGTCAACAGCCAGGGGCGGCGCGGAGCAGGGCAGCCGCGAAGGCGGGTCAGGTGCGGTAGCTGGCGTTGATATGCACGTATTCGCCGGTGAAGTCGCAGGTCCACATGCGCGCGCGGCCGCGCCCGGAGCGCAAATCCACGACGATGGGCACATATTTTGCGAGCATTTTCTGGTGCACGGCACGCTCGCTGAAGGGATGCTCGTGCCCGCGGCGGCAGACTGCCATCCCGGCGATCGAGATATCGGCGCGCTCGAAATCGAAGGGTACGCCGGCGCGTCCGGCGGCCGCGAGGATGCGTCCCCAATTGGGGTCGGCGCCGGCGAAGGCCGTCTTGACCAGCGGCGAATTCGCGATGGTGCGGGCCACAAGGTCGGCCGCGCGATCCGAAGGCGCGCCGCGCACTTCGATTTCCATCACGCGCTGCGCTCCCTCTCCATCTTCGACAATCGCAAGCGCGAGCGATTTGCAGACTTCGAGCAGGGCGGCGAGGAATTTTTTGTAGTCGCCACCATCCGCGCCGGCAATCCTGCGGGCGCCGGATTGGCCGTTGGCCAGCACGGCCACCGTATCGTTCGTCGAAGTGTCGCCATCAACGGAAATGGAATTGAAGGTGTGCCCTACGGCGGCCTTCAGCGCGCGCGAGAGCAGCGCGGGTGAAATGGCCGCGTCGGTGGCGATGAAGGCGAGCATGGTGGCCATATTGGGCTGGATCATCCCCGAACCCTTGGCGCAGCCAAGCACGCGCACCTGTTTTCTCCCGATGCGGCACCTGGCGGAGGCCCATTTTGGGCGCGTGTCCGTGGTCATAATAGAGCGCGCGAAGTCCTCGAAAGCCCCCGCTTCGGGCCGCAGCTCACGAACGAGCTGCGGCACAGCGGCGAGAATTTTCTCCACGCGCAAGGGCGCGCCAATCACTCCCGTGGAGCAGACCACGAACTGCGAGGGATCGAGACTTCCCAGCGCGCGCGCCAGTTTGCGCACCGTCGCTTCCGCGGCGGCCAAGCCGGCCCGGCCGGTGCAGCAGTTTGCGTTGCCGGAATTGACGATCACGCCGCGCATCTTGCGCCGCGATTGTTCGAGATGCGCGCGGGAAGTCGTCACAGGCGCGGCTACAACCTGATTCGTGGTGAAAACGGCCGCACCCGCGGCGGGAGTTTCACTTACGAGGATTCCCAGGTCGAGCCGGGACCTTTTCAGGCCGCAGCGTGTGGCCGCGAACGCGAACCCCTTGGGAATCTCGCTGGGGGAAAGAGGCGGATTCATGGATTTTCCTCGAGCTTCGCGAGCCGCGCGTTAAAGTCTTCGAGCGCGGCCTCGACCGCCGCCGGAGCCGTTCCGCCCGGAACATTGTGCCGCGCCAGGGCGGATTCAAGCGTGAGCGCCGCGCCGACGTCGCCCCCGAACGCGGGCGAAAATTCCTTCAGCCGCGCGGCTGGCATATCGCGAATTGTTTTCCCTTCCTGTTCGGCTGCGCGCAGCACCTTGCCGGTAATTTCGTGCGCCTCGCGGAAAGGGACGCCGCGAACCGCGAGATAATCGGCCAATTCCGTGGCGACCAGCGCCGGGTCCTCCGCCGCCTGGCGGAGCTGCTCTTTGCGGAACCGCGTGGCAGCCAGCGCGCCCGCGGCGATTTTCACCATGGCGAGCGCCTGGTCATGCGCCGCGAACACAGGTTCCTTGTCTTCCTGCAAGTCGCGCTGATAGCTCGAGGGCAGGCCTTTGCACGTGGTAAGAAGCGCGAAGAGCGAGCCGTAGATGCGGCCCGTCTTCCCACGGATCAGCTCCCAGGCGTCGGGATTTTTCTTCTGCGGCATCAGGCTGCTGCCGGTGGAAAATTCGTCGGGCAGCGCGATGAACGCGAATTCCGGCGAGGCGAAGAGAATCATGTCTTCGGAGAGCCGGGAGAGATGCATCGCGAGCGTCGCCAGAGCGAAAAGAAAATCGAGCGCGAAATCGCGGTCGCCGACGGCGTCCAGGCTGTTTGCCGTGATGCGCGAAAAGCCCAGATCGCGCGCGAGCGCCATGCGGTCTATCGGGAAGGCGCAGCCGGCAAGCGCGCCCGAGCCGAGCGGACAGGCGTCTGCGCGCGCGGCGGAGGACGCCATGCGTTCGGCGTCGCGCTGGAACGCCTCGCCGTGCGCGAGAAGCCAGTGCGAAAGGAGCAGCGGCTGTGCGTGCTGCATGTGCGTGGTCCCCGCCATGGGGACGCCCAGATTCCGCCGGGCCTGCGTGGCAATGGCGCGCACGAGCAGCGCAATCCCGGCGCGCATTTCCCGCGCGGCTTCCTTCACGTACATCCGGAATTCCGTCGCCACCATTTCATTGCGGCTACGGCCCGTGTGCAGCTTGGCGCCCAGCGGACCGAGCTTCTCGACCAGCGCCGTCTCGGCGAAATGGTGGACGTCTTCGGCCTTCGACGCATCGAGCCACGCGGGGTCGGATTCGGCGCGAGACTCGATCGCATCGAGCGCTGCTACGATCCGCTGGCCCTCTTCGTGCGTCAGGATTCCCGCGGCGGCGATGGCGCGCGCCCAGGCGCGGTCGAGCGCCCACTCCTGCGGCAAAAACCGCCTGTCGAACTGCCAGGAGCGCTCGAATTCATAGAATGAGGCGTCGGGGGCGCGCTCGAAGCGGCCGCCCCACATTTTCTGCCCGTCGGCGGTGGTCATGAGGCGTTCGCCTTCTTGGGCGGCTTATGGGGCGCCTCGATCGGAACGGTGATAGGCAACGCAAAGAGATTGATGAATCCCTCGGCGTCCTTGGGGTTGAAGCCGGTCATGGTGAAGCTCGCGAGATTCGTTTGATAAAGCGAATAGGGAGACCGGCGCGAAGCGACGGTGACGTTACCTTTGAAAAGCGTGAGCCCCACGGAGCCGGTGACGCGGCTCTGCGAGCTGGCATAGAAAGCGTCCAGGGCTTCGCGCAGAGGCGTGAACCACATGCCGTAATAAACCATCTCCGCGTAACGCAGCGAGAGAATTTGCTGGTAGTGCGCCGTCTCGCGGTCGAGGCAAAGTGATTCGAGCTCGCGATGCGCGGCGACAAGCAAAGTGCCGCCGGGCGTCTCATAGGCGCCCCGCGACTTGATTCCCACCAGGCGGTTTTCCACCAGTTCCATGCGCCCCACGCCGTGAGCGGCGGCGACTTCGTTGAGCTCCTCGATTAGAGCGAGCGGCGCGAGCTTTTTGCCGTTCACCGAAATGGGGATGCCTGCTTCGAAGCCGATCTCGACGGTCACGGGCTGGTCTGGCGCCTTCGCCGGCGAAACAATCCACTGCCACATGGATTCCTCGGGCGCATTCGCGGGGTCTTCGAGCACGCCACCTTCGTGGCTCAAATGCCAGATATTGCGGTCGCGGCTGTAAATATTTTTAGTGGTCTGCTCCACGGGGACGTTGTGCGCGCGAGCGTAGGCGATGGCTTCTTCCCGCGAGGCGATTTTCCACTCGCGCCACGGCGCGATGATGGCCAGCTCCGGCCCGAGGGCCTTGGCGGCAAGCTCGAAGCGCACCTGGTCATTGCCCTTGCCCGTGCAGCCGTGGGCCAGGGCGTCCGCGCCGACTTTCTTGGCGAGTTCCACCTGCCTCTTGGCCAGCAGCGGGCGCGCAAACGAAGTGCCCAGCAGATATTTATGCTCGTAGACCGCGCCGGCGCGGAGCGTCGGCCAGATGTAGCCGGTAACAAATTCCTCGCGCAGGTCTTCGACGTACGCGGCGCTGGCCCCGGTGGCCAGGGCTTTTTTGCGCGCGGCTTCGAGGTCTTCGCGCTGGCCCAGGTCGCCGACCATGGCGATCACCTCGCAGCCATACGTCTCCTTCAGCCAGGGAATGATGATGGAGGTATCCAGCCCTCCGGAATAGGCGAGGACGACTTTTTTCGGCACTTCGTTCTCCTCTAGGTAAGTAGTGTAAACAGGATCGCCTTTTGGACGTGCAGACGATTTTCCGCTTGATCGTAAACGACGGAGCGCGGCGAGTCCATCACCGCGTCGGTGACTTCCAGCCCGCGATGCGCGGGCAAGCAGTGCAGGAAGACGGCGTCCTTGGCGGCCCGCGAAAAAAGCGCTTCGTTCACCTGGTAAGCCTCGAAAGCGACCCGGCGCGCCGCGGCTTCCTCCTCGTGGCCCATGCTCGCCCACACATCCGTGTAAACAGCCTGCGCCCCGGCGACGGCCTCCTCCGGCGAGTGGAGGAGCTCAATTTTCCCCGAGGTCTGGCGCGCCACGAGCTTTGCTTCGGCCACCACGTCTGCGGCGGGTTCGTAGCCTGCGGGCGTGGCCACGCGAATATGCGCGCCCACGCGCGCGCCGATAGTCAGAAGCGAGTGGCACATGTTGTTGCCGTCGCCCACGTAGGCCAGCTTCAGCCCGCGCAGCCCCGCGAAACGCTCCTCGAGCGTAAAGAAGTCCGCGAGCGCCTGGCAGGGATGGAAGCGGTCGGAAAGAGCGTTGATGACCGGGATGGATGCGCTTTCCGCCATCTCTTCGAGCGCCTCCTGCGCGAAGACGCGCGCGACGATTCCCTGCACCCAGCGCTCGAGATTCTTTGCGATGTCGCGGATGGATTCGCGCTCGCCGAGGTGCGTGAGCGTATGGTCGAGAAAAACGGCCGAGCCGCCGAGGCTGGCGATGCCCACCTCGAATGTCACGCGCGTGCGCAGCGACGGCTTTTCGAAGATCAGCGCCAGAAAGCGGCCGGCGAGCGCGCTCCGGTAATCCTGCGGGCGCGCCTTGATGTCCGTGGCAAGCTGGAAAAACTTGCGCACCTGCGCGGGATTCCACTCCATGCCCGTGAGCAGGTCGTTTTTCAACGAAAGCGGCGTGGTGGCGACGGTCATGATTATCTCGCGGCAGCCAAAGCCATCGGCTGCACACTCGCTTTCTGCGCCGTTGCGGACGGTCCGGCGGCGGATTTCGGCGCCCGAGCCAGCACCGCTTCGAACTTCTTGAGAAATTCCACCACGTCGCGCCGGCCAATGATGAAAGGCGGCAGCAGCCGTAGTATGTGCTCGTGCGTGCAATTGATCACCAGTCCCTGCCGCAGCGCTTCCTCGACGAACGGCGCGCCCTCCACCGCAAGGTCAATGCCGATGATCAGTCCTTCGCCGCGCACCTCGCGGATGAAATCAAAACGCTCCGCCAGCCGCTCGATTCCCGCGCGGAGCTCGGCGCCGCGCTCGCGGACATTCTCGAACAAATTTTTCTCTTCAATGACGCGCAGGAATTCAAGCGCCACGGCGGAGATGAGCGGCCCGCCTGCGAACGTCGAACCGTGCATTCCCGGAGTGAGCGCGGATGCGAATGGCTCGCGCGCCAGGATGGCTCCCATCGGCAGTCCGCCACCCAGCGGCTTTGCCACGGTCACGATGTCCGGCAGCGATCCGAATTTTTGATGCGCGAACGCCCGGCCGGTGCGGCCCAGGCCGCTCTGGATTTCGTCCGCGATCAGCGCGGCGTCGTGCTGCGTGGCCAGCTCCCGCGCCCGTTGCCAGAAGGCTTGGCTCACCTCGAAAACTCCACCCTCGCCCTGCACCGGTTCAATCACCAGGGCGCACACATCGTCGCCGAATTTCGCTTCGAGATCGGCCACATCGTTGAAGCGCACGAATTCCACGCCGGGAACGAGCGGTGCAAAAGGCTCGCGGTACTTCGGTGTGTGCGTGATCGAAAGCGCGCCGAACGTCCGCCCGTGAAAGGAATTTTCAAGCGCCAGGATGCCCCTCTTGGGCGCGCGGCCGTCCACGGATTTCCCATGCGCGTAGGCCCGCGCGATTTTCAGCGCGCCATCCACGGCTTCGGCGCCGCTATTGGTGAAAAACACGCGGTCGAGTCCCGACCATTCCGCGAGCTTGCGCGCCAGCGGCCCCTGATAGGGATTGTGAAAAAGATTCGAAATGTGCGTGGCCCGGCCCGCTTCGCGCCGTATCACGCGCACCAGCCGGGGATGCGCGTGCCCCAGCACGTTTACGCCGATGCCCGCCAGAAAATCGAGATATGCGCGGCCCTCGGAATCGTACAGGCGGCAGCCGCGCCCGTGCGTGAACACCACCGGCGGACGCCGGTACGTATTCATCAGGTAGCGCGCTTCTTCGGCGCGAATTTCCACCGGCGAAGAACCCTTTCCGGACGTGATTTTCTTTTTGGCCATTTTCATCAGCTCGCAGCCTTGTGCGCGGTCTTTGGCGCCGTGCGGACCACGGGCAGGACCCGCGTCCCCGGGCAGCGCCCACCGCTCGCGGCAGCCAGCAGCGCGCGCGGCTTCATGCCGCCCACGATGCGCACTTCGGAGACGCCTCCGGCGAGCGCCCGCTTGGCGGCTTCGAGCTTGAGTATCATCCCGCCGGAGACCTTGTTCTGGCGGATCAGGTCTTCGATGTCCGTGCCGCGCACCGCGCTCAGCACTTTTTCACCATCGAGCACGCCGGCCACGTCGGTGGCGAAGATCAGCCGGTCCGCGCGGATAAATTCAGCGGCGGCTGCGGCCATGTGGTCGGCATTGATGTTGTAAAGCTCGCCGTCTGCGCCCAAGCCCATGCACGAAGCCACTGGAACCACGCCCGCGCGCCAAAGCGAGCGCAGAAAATCCACATTCACCTCCGTCAAATAGCCGACGAAACCGAGGCTGCCCTCCCGTTCATCGAGCTGCATCGGCTCGGCGAGAAAGCAGGCGGCATCGCTCGCGCCAATTCCCACGGCCGGCTGCCCGGCGAGTGAAATCGCGCCCGCCAGCTTCTTATTGAGCAGCCCGGCAAACACCATCACGGCCGCGTCGCGCGTTTCGCGGTCGGTGACGCGCAGCCCGCTGACGAACCGGCTCGAGATACCCATGCGGGCGAGCGTGGCGGTGAAAATTTTGCCGCCGCCGTGAATCACCAGAATCTCGTGGCCCGCTCGCGCGAGCTCTGTAATCTGCCGCGCCAGCGCCTGGACGTGCTCATCGCGCTCGAGCAGCGCCCCTGCAATCTTGATGACCATTCTCATAGCAATCCCGCCGTTTCCGGATACCCGTGCATCCCGTTGAAATTTTGTACCGCTTGCCCCGCCGCGCCCTTGCCCAGATTGTCGAGACACGCGACGATCACCAGCCGCTCGCCCGAAGCATCGAGCGCGAAGCCGATGTCGCAGAAATTCGTGTGCGCCACGTGCTGCAACTCCGGCAAACTCCCCGCCGGCAAAATCCGGACCATGGGATGGCCCGTGTAGAACTTTCGATAGAGACTCGCGATTTCGTCCGCCTTGCGCGTGGAATCGAGCCACACGTAAATCGTCGAAAGAATCCCGCGCTCCACCGGAAGCAGATGCGTCGAGAAGACGAAATCCCCGGACGCGAGCCCCAGATGGTCGCTCACCTCCGGCGTGTGCCGGTGCGTAAACAGATTGTAGGCGCGGAAATTTTCGTTCACTTCCACGAAATGCGTCTCGCGCTTCGGCTCCTTGCCCGCGCCGCTCACGCCCGACTTGCAGTCGAAAATAATTCCCCGCGCGCGGTTGATCCAGCCGGCCTCGGTGAGCGGCCGCAAGCCCAAAATCGCCGACGTCGGATAGCACCCCGGATTCGCCACCAGGCGCGCCTTCGGCAGCGCGTCGGCATACAGCTCCGGCAGACCGTAAACAGCCGTCGCGAGAATCGCGGCGTCCGGCGGCGGAAGTTTGTACCACTGCGCGAACGTTTCAGGCTTCCGGAAGCGGAACGCGCCGCTCAAATCCACGATACGCAATCCAGGATTCGCCGCGAGCAATTCGGGCACGAGTTCGAGCGAGGCTTCATGCGGCGTTGAGAGAAACACGGTCTGCGCCCCGCTCTTCGCCACAGCCTCGACCGATAGCGGCTTGCACGGAGCTTCGCCCCATCCGCGCAATTGCGGATAAAGCTCCGTCAGGCAGCGGACGTTCGCATGGCCTTCGCGGAGAAAGAATGTAGTTGTGCCAACGTGCGGGTGCCGCAGAAGGAGCCGGGCCAGTTCGAATCCCGCATAGCCCGTTGCTCCGACGACGGCGACCCTGGACGGGTCGTTCATCGAAGCATTTCCTCCACGCGCTTTTGAATGGCGCTTGCCGCGCTGCGCGAAGTCGAAACGATCAGTACCGTGTCGTCTCCCGCCAGCGTGCCGGCAACTTCCTTCCAGTGCTCGGCGTCCACCGCCGCGGCTAGCGGCTGCGCGCCGCCGGGAGGCGTCTTCAACACGAGCATGTTTTGCGCCGGACGCATATCCAGCAGGAATTCCTTGAGTGCGTGCTCAAGCGTCGGCAAAGGAGACGCTTCCTCGGCGCCCGCCGCGGCAAGCGAACGATAACCTTCCGCCGTTTTCACCAGCCGCAGCTCGCGCAGGTCGCGCGAAAGCGTTGCCTGCGTCACGCGCATGCCCAGATGGCCCAAGCGGCGGCGCAGCTCGTCCTGGTTCGCCACGGGCCGGCCCGCGAGTAGCTTCAGAATCTGTCCTTGCCGGAATCGTTTGTGTGCAGCCATCTTATCTCGATGCGTGAATATGCATCCTAATGTATAATCATACAAAAGAAGACACACGTGTCAAGCATTCTTTTTGCGAAAGGCTGAAGGGATTGCCATGCGGCTGCGGGGCGCGCGAAGAGAGAGGCTACGCTCAATGCGCCGAACCCGTGTGCTAAAATAAGTGGCCTCACGGTAGGCCCGTAGCTCAGTTGGCTAGAGCGCGTCCTTGACACGGACGAGGTCTGCGGTTCGAGCCCGCACGGGCCTACCATCCGATCTATGGCGCGTCGCGCCTACTGCTCCCACCCGCCTCCGAGTGCTTGATAGAGCTGCACGAGCGCCTGCAATTCATTGAGCTGAGCCTGCGCGAGCGTGAGTTGATCGCTGAAGTAGTTCGTTTCGTTCGTGAGCACTTCCAGATAGTCGGTGACTCCCGCCCGGAAGCGTGTCTCCGATAGCTGCGCGGCATCTTGCGCGGACGCCGTCAGCTGTTCCTCTTGAATCCGGAATTCCCGGTCCTTGCGATAGGCGATGAGGGCATCGGAGACATCCCGGAACGCGCCCTGGATCGTTTTCTGGTAGGTCAGGAGCATTTCCTGCTTCTGCGCCTGCGCCAGGCGGACGCCGTTCTTTAGCCTTCCTCCTTCGAAAATCGGCTGCGTGAGCGTTGAGGAGAGGTCCCAAATACCGCTCGGATCGGTGAACAGATTCTTGAGCGCCGAACTCTGATACCCTCCCTCTCCGGTCAGCGAAATTTGAGGGAAGTAGGCGGCCCTTGCGACGCCGATCTGCGCGTTGGCTGCAATCAGATTTTCTTCGGCTTCGCGGACGTCCGGCCTGCGCTCCAGCAGCGAAGCGGGAAGCCCGGCTGGAACTTCCGGTGAATGTGGCTGCTCCGTCAACGGCAACCCTCGCGGGATCGCCCCCGGATTATTCCCCAGAAGGATGCTCAGCGAATTTTCCTGCTGCTCGATTTGGCGTTCGAAATCGGGAACCTGCGCGCCGGCTGTGTGGACCAATTCCTCCGCCTGGCGCTGGTCGAGCATGGTATCAAGCCCGTGTTCGGTGAGCTGCCGCGTTAGTTCCAGGGATTCGTTTCGGGATGCAAGCGTGTTCCGGGAAATTTCAAGCTCGAGGTCGAGTTCCCGCAGCTGAAAATATCCGCTGGCAACATTCGCCACGAGGGTGGCAATCACTTCCTGGCGCGCCCACTCGCTGGAGAGCAGATTCGCCCTGGCTTCCTCGGTGGCCCGCCGATAGCGTCCCCAGAAATCGAGATTCCAGGCCGCGGACACGTTCACCTGCCCCTGGGTGAGTTCGAATGGCGGGATGGGCCCGTCCGCCGCGTCGCGCACGCTTGTGATGTTGCCGCCACCACTGAGGGAAGGGAACTGATCGGCGCGCGTAATCCCGAGCTGCGCCCGCGCCTCCAGAACGCGCGCCGCCGCGATGCGCGCATCATAATTCTTTTGCAGCGCCGTGCGGATCAGCTCCTGCAGTTCCTTGTCCTGAAAAACTTCCCACCATTTTTGATCGGCGAGCGAAGCGGAATCGTTCTTGGCCGCTTCCTCGGGTGTCAACCCGCGATAAGAGGAGGGCGTATCCGTGCTTGGCCGATGATAGTTCGGGCCGACGGCGCATCCGGCGCCCATGCAGACGAGCACCAGAGGAAGAAGCGCGGCGCGAAGTTTTCGGGCGTGGCTGGTCATTTGCGTCAATTTCCCACTCCGCCCTCGGGCGCGACCCTTGGCGAGGGCGATTGCGAATGTTCCCTGCGGAAGAAAGAGAAGCGGTCGAGCACTTTCTCCTGGAATTCTTCGAGCGAGAGATAGATGGCCGGAGTAACGTACAGCGTGATGAATTGCGAGACGACCAATCCGCCAATCACCACCAGGCCCAGCGGCCGGCGTGACGAACCGTCCGCGCCATAGCCCAGAGCGATCGGCAGTGCGCCCATCAGCGCCGCCATGGTGGTCATAATGATGGGGCGAAAGCGCTCCATGCTGGCGTCGTGGATGGCTTGGTCGTCCGCGACGCCGTGCTCCACGCGCTGCTGGGCGAAGTCCACGATCATGATTCCATTCTTCTTCACGATTCCCATCAGCATGAACATGCCGATATAGGCGTAAAGCGAAGCTTCCGCGCCGAAGAGCCACAGTGTGAAGAGCCCGCCGACGAGCGCCACCGGCAGCGAGGAAAGCACCGTGAGCGGATGGATGTAGCTCTCATAGAGGATGGCCAGCACGACATACATGACGAACACGGCCAGGCCCATCAGGATCGTGAGGCTCGATACCGTGTCGCGGAACGTGAGCGCTTCTCCCTGTAAGGTGCCGCGTATGGCGGGAGGCAGGACCTGTTTCGCGGCCTTTTCCACGAAGTCGGTGGCCTGCCCGATGGTATATCCGGGCTTCAAGTTGAAAAACGTCGTCACGCTCGTGAACTGGTTGATGTGATTCACGGACTGCGGACCGATCACCGAATGCCAGTTCACGAGCGCATTGAGCGGAACCATGCGCGTGCCGTCGTCGCTCTTGATGTAGAGCAGGCCCAGATTTTCCGGATCCGACCGCCCGTTATCCTTCACCTCCAGAATCACCTGATACTGGTCGGTGGGCTTCTTAATCAAGTAGATGTAGTTCTGCGAGTAGGCCTCGTGGAGCAGGTTGAGAATCCGCGTCTCCGAAACACCATAGAGCTTGGCCTGGTCGCGCAGAATTTCCACCTGCAGGCTCGGCGTGTGATTGTAGAGATCGGAATTGACGAATAAGAATCCGGGAAACTCGTGCATCTTCTGCATGAATTTTCCGGCGGTGGCGTAGACCTCGTCCGGATTGATTCCCGAGAGGGCGTACGAGAACTGCCCTTGTGTAATGGCCGCGGCGCCCGTGCTGATTTGCAGCACGGGATTGGGCTGCAGGAAAGTGACTGTGCCGGGGATTTTGGCGTCGAGCGCCCCCATCAACTGCTGCGCAACGGTCTGGATGGGCGCCCGCTTGGATGGATCGCTCAAGAACTCGATGACGAATTCCTGGTTGGCCGGCAGAAACTGGGAATTGCCGCTCATGGTGAAGGTCGTCATCACGGCGGGGTTGGCATGCACCACGTCTTCGGCTTGCACTTGATACGCGTGCATCTGGTCGGGCGACGATCCCTCCTGCGCGACCAGCACTCCGCGGACAAACGAGCTGTCGCCGACCGGCAGAAACGCCTTCGGAATCATGTAGAAGAAGAGAACGGTGCCGGCCAGGCACGCAACCCACGTCAGAATCGAGATCCAGCGGTTGCGCAGGAAGAACCAGAGCGAGCGGCCGTAGAGATCGAGCACCCGCTTTTCGAGCCTGCCGCTCGCGCGCTCCATCCAGGTCCTCTCGGTGTCCGTGCCGCGCCGCTCGAGCAGCCTCGCGCACATCAGCGGCGTAAGCGTCAGCGAGACGATTCCGCTCGCGAAAATCGACACGATGATGGTGATCGAAAATTCCCGGAAGATGCGCCCCATGAGCCCGCTCATGGCCACCAGCGGAAGGAACACGGCGGCGAGCGATATAGTCATGGCCAGAATCGTGAAGCTGATTTCCCGCGCGGAATGGTACGCGGCCTCGATCGGCCCCTCCCCCTCCTGCTCCATCAGGCGAACCGTGTTTTCGAGGAACACGATGGCGTCGTCCACGAGGAAGCCGATGGCCAGGATCAGCGCCATCAGCGATAGGTTATCAAGGCTATAGCCGAGCGCCGACATCACGATGAACGTAAGAAGAAGCGATAGCGGCAGAGCCACGGTCGGGATCAGCGTGTCGCGCGCGCGGCCCAAGAACAGGAAGACCACTGCCACCACGAGCACGAAGGCGATGGCGAGCGTGGTCTGCACGTCGTTCGCGCTGTTCACAATCGTCACCGACCGGTCATAAATCGGCACGATCTCGATCGAGCCGGGAATCTGCGCGCGGATGATGGGAATCTCGGCGCGCACCTCCTTCGACACCTCCACGGCATTCGAACCCGCTTGGCGAAATACGGCGATCACCGCCGTGGCCGAGGGCACATGATGCCCCCGCACCCAGAACCGCATGTCAATGCGCTCGTCCTGCACGCTGTCGGTTGCCGTCGCAATGTCTTTCAAATAGACTGGCGCGCCGTTCGCCTGTCCCACAATGAGCTGGTCATACTGTTCCGCGGTCGCCAGTTGTCCCTGCGGCTGGAGCAGGAAGGTCTTGTGTTCGCCGTCAAACTGTCCCGCGCCCGTGTAGCTGGTACCTCCCTTGATCGCATTCGCCAGGTCGTCAATCGTCAGGTTGCGCGTGGCCATGGCCGATGGATCGGCCTTGATTCGCACAGCCGACTGCGTACCATATACGGCCACCTGGCTCACGCCCGGCAAAATGCTGATGCGCTCGCCCACTTGCGTGTTGGCGTAGTCGTAGAGCTGCCCGGCGGTGGCCGTATCGCTCGTGAGTCCGACGTACATAATCGGCTGATCATTGGGATTGGTTTTCGTGAATGTGGGAGGGCTCGGCAGGTCCACGGGAAGCTGTCCCTGCGCCCGCGTGATGGAGGCTTGGACGTCCGTGGCGGCGGCGTCGAGGCTCTTCGAGAGCGCGAATTGCAGCACGAAGCTGGTGTGTCCCTGGCCGCTGTTGGAGGTCACCAATTCCAACCCGGGAATCTGCATGAACTGCCGCTCGAGCGGCGTGGCCACATTGTTGGCCATCGTCGCCGGCGTCGCGCCTGGATAGTTCACCTGCACCTGGATGACGGGGTAGTCCACAGCCGGCAGGTCGTTCACGGGGAGGCTGAGATACGCCAGCACGCCAAAGAGGATGGCCGAAACCGTCAGCACCACGGTCATCACCGGACGGCGTATAAATGGGTCGGAGAGACTCAAGATTTCACGCCTTCCGTTTTGATCGCATTTTCGCTGGAGCTTTGATTGCCTGCCGGAGCGGACGCGCTGGGCGCGGCCTGATCAATCCGCACCTTGGCGCCGGGGCTCAGCGTCATCTGCCCGGTCACTACGACGCGTTCGCCCGCAGCCACTCCGCCTACCACCACGACGTCATCGCCCTGGCGCTGCCCCAACGTCACCAAGCGCAGCTCCACCGTGTCATCACCCTTGACCACGTAGACGAACGGCCCCTGCTGGCTGACTTGCGTGGCTTGGTTCGGGATCAGGATGGCCTGCTTCTCCGTCGCCAACACGAGCCTCACATCCACGAATTCTCCCGGCCAGAAATGACGGTCCGAATTCGGGATGGTGGCGCGCAAGTTGACCGTGCCGGTGCCGTTTTGCACGGCATTGTCGAGGAATGTCACTTCTCCCGCGTGCCCGTGGTTCTCAGGGTCGGACGGAATGCGCACCATCGCCTTCAATGTCCCTCGGTGCATCTGCTTTTGGACCCCCGGAAGATCGCCCTCTGTAATCGTGAAATCAGCGTAAATCGGATCAATTCGCTGGATCAGCAGCAGCGACGTCGTGTTCGCCTGCACCACGTTTCCAATGTCCACCAGTCGTGCCCCGGCGCGCCCTTCAATCGGTGAATGGATGTAGCAATATTCAAGATTGAGCTTCGCCGTCTCAAGCGCGGCCTGGGCCGATTCGATCTGCGCCTGATCCAAATCCACGGCGTTTTTCTTTGTGTCGTAGTCCTGCTTCGAGATGGCTTTCGTCTCCACAAGCTCCGAGTAGCGCTCGAATTGACTCTTGGCCAAATCCATCGCCGCGTTCGCCTGGGCTAGGCTGGCCTGCGCCGAGTCTAGTTGCGCCTGAAACGGCCGCGGGTCAATCACAAATAGAAGCTGCCCCTTTTTCAACTCCGCGCCGTCCTCGAAATGCCGCTCCGTGATGCGTCCGGCCACTTGCGGCGTCACAGTCACCGATTCGAGCGCCGCGCTCTTCCCGATTTCGTCCAGATACACCGGCACGTCCTGCGCCGTCGCGTGCACCACGGTCACGAGTGGCGCCGGCATCTGCGGCCCCGCCGCCCCGACGCTCCCCTTATTGCAGCCGGCCGCCGCCAGCAGAGCAGCAAATGCCGGGATGTAGAAAAGCGCGCGCTTCCGTCTCATCGGTTTCTCCGCGTTCCTGCGCATGAATTTACAGTCGTGCCTTCCGCATAATAATTTTCACCGCGCTTTCCCGTCAGGGCATCGCGGCTTTTGTCATCGCCGGTCACTTCTCCGCCAGGCGCTTGATGATTTCGCCGGCCGCGAACAGAGTGGCCTGCTCCTTCTTGTCGAGTCTGCCGACGGCCTGCGCAAGCCACATCCGCTTGGCATCCGAGGCCATCTTCCACACGGCCGCTCCCTTGACGGTCATCTCAATATTCACCTGCCGGCCGTCGGTTGCATGCGGCCTGCGTTCGATCATGCCCATTTTCTCCAGCGCTGCGATCGTGGTTCCCATCGACTGCGGCTTCATCCCCTCCGCGCGCGCCAGCTCGGCGGTCGTTGCGGCTCCGTCGGTGGCCAGGCGACACATCACGCCGGTCTCGCTCCACGAAAGTTCATGCGAGCCGGCCGCCGCTCGCGCGCGGCGCACGAGTAACCCGATGGCCTGCATGAAATCGACGACGGCGGTTTCAAAGCTTTTTCGTGTCACGGCAATACCATCCTACACAAGAACAGGTAAACTTGCAAGGCTTACTTCTAAATTGTCCTACGGCTCTGGGAAACCAGGTCCTGGGCTTGGGATGGTCCGTCATGCGGTTGGATGTCAGCCTCGCGCCGCCGGATGCAGCTATCCGCGGCGAGGTAGCGCTTCCGCCCAATCCGCCTCATTTGGCTGGAGCGCCGCTTAGGGCACGAAGCGGTATCCCACGCTGCGGACCGTTAATAAATGGCGCGGTTTGGAAGGATTTTCCTCGATGTAGCGCCGCAGGCGCACGATGAAGTTATCAATGGCGCGCGTATCGGTGTCTTCGCGCAGCCCCCACACGTCTTCGAGAATGGATTTCCGCGATACCGTCCGCCCCTTGCTGCGGATCAAATGCCGCAGCAGCTTTGCTTCCATCAGTGTCAGTTGGATGGCGCCGTCCTTCGTGCGCAGTTCCAGCGTGCCGAAATCAATCGTCTTCCTGTCGAACGAGTAGATTTCTTCGTCCGCGGCTTCCGCGCTCGCTTTGCCCGCCGCGGCCTTTCCCTTTGCGGGACGGTCTCCGCCGGTAAGCCACGCGCTTCGCCTTAAAAGTCCCTGAAGGTGCGCCAGAAAAATGGGCAGCTCGAATGGCTTTGAAAGATAATCGTCCGCGCCGGCCGCGAATCCATCGAGCACGTCTTCCGGCCGGCTTCGCGCCGTCAGGATGAGAACGGACACGTAGTTCCGTGCCTTGCGCAGCGCGGAAACCACGGAAAATCCATCCACTCCGGGAAGCATCACGTCGAGGACCACCGCGTCGAATTTCTCCTTCGCCACCACCAGCCGCTGGATCGCGGACTCGCCGTCCCCCACGACCTCCGCCGTGTGCCCCTCCGCTTCCAGATTGAACTTCAACCCTTCGGCCAGGTGGACTTCGTCCTCCACAACCAGCACGCGGCTCATGCGCCGCTCCTGGGCAATTCAAAAGTAACCGTCGTTCCGCGCGCCTCCCCTCCGCTTTCCGCAAACACCTTGCCGCCATGCGCGCGCGCGATGGCCCGCACGATGAATAGCCCCAGGCCCGTGCCTTTCACCTTGGCTGCGGATCTCCCTCTCACCCGATGGAACCTCTTGAATATGCGTTTCAGCTCATTCGCTGGAATTCCAATGCCGTGGTCGCGCACGCGCAGCAGCACGCGCTTATCGTCCGGCGTCTCGATCTGGACGCTTACATCCACGTTGCCCCCGGAATACTTGATCGCGTTATCGAGGATGTTCGATAACGCCGTCCGAAGCTCCGCCGCATCCCCCTGCACCTTGATGGCGGTCCCGTTCCCCGGCCCCTCCATCGCTAGCGCGCCCTCCCTCAGACGATGGCGCGTGCGCGCCAGCTCCACGCACTCCCCGGCCAGGGTGCCGAAATCAATCTCCGTGCGGTTTGGTGTGGTGCGTTTGTGATCCGCCTCGCCGGCCTTCAACACCTGATCCACGGTCCCCAGCAGGCGGTCCACGTCTTCCAGCATCAGCCCGTAGAACTGCTGCCGCCGCGCCTCGTCAATTTCCCGCCGCTGCAGCGTTTCCAGATAGAGGCGAATGGAGGCGATGGGCGTCTTCAATTCGTGCGTCACCGCGTTGATAAAACTGTTGTGCTGCTCGTTCAGACGGATCTCCCTCACCAGGTACGTCGTATTGAGGATCAGCCCCAGGATGATCGCCGCGAAGAGGATTACCCCGAAGAAAAGTAATACGCTATGCCGCCAGTGGAGAATGATCCAGCTGACGTTCAGCGTCACCGCCACGACAATCAGGCATATCCCCAGCACCAGGAAGAAGACGATCTTCTTGCGTCGGCTCGGAATGCGCATGGCTCTCTTCTTTGGATTGTACAGCGGAGCGAGGCGGGCGGGCGCTGATTGTTACGCGGAAACCAATTCCTTGGCTCTCTGGTCCGCCGCAGCCTCGAGTGCAGCGGCGTGTTCCGGTTCCTTTGGGGTGAGCTGATATCGATAGACGTCTTTCGCGAGGCCCAACTTTTTCAGCGTCCAGATTCCGTACCAGTTGATGTCAATCTCGTACCATGCCAGGCCGTGCTGCGATGAGGTTGGATGGGCGTGGTGATTGTTGTGCCAGCCCTCTCCCCACGTGAACAGCGCCACCCACCAGCTATTCGTCGAAAGGTCTTTCGTCTGGAACCGCCGCGTACCCCATGAATGTGTCGCCGAATTCACCAGCCATGTCGAGTGCAGGCCGAAGACCGTCCGGAAAAAGATTCCCCAGAATAGAAAGGGCCATCCCCCAATCGCCAGCAGCACGCCGCCCAGCACAATCATCGGCACGTAATGGAATTTCGTTATCCACACATGGAACTTGTCCTTGGCCAGATCGGGGACGTAGCGCGCCAGCGTCGAAGTGTCGTGGTGCATGGATTTCCCCATCAGAATCCAGCCCATGTGCGCCCACCACTTGCCGTCTATCGGGGAGTGTGGATCGCCTTCCTTGTCGGAATATTGATGATGAATCCTGTGCGTCGCCACCCAGAAAATCGGCCCACCTTCGAGCGCCAGTGTGGCGCAAACCGTCAGAAAATATTCCACCCACTTCGGGGTTTTATAGCCGCGATGCGTCAGCAGCCGGTGATATCCCATGCCGACACCCAGACTCCCCGACACCCACACCAGGAAGACCGTCAGAAGCAGGGCATTCCAGGTAAAGAAAAAGAGCGCCGCCACCGCGCCGATATGAAACAACGTCATGAAGCTGGCGGTTACCCAGTTAATTTCGCCTTTTTCAGAGGGTGTCTTCCCCAGGTCGTCGAGTCGCATGTTCGCCGTGGTCCTTTTTGTATCGCTTTTGTATCGCTACTGTGGAATTTCGATTTTCTTGGTTATCGCAAGGTCAGAATAGCAATCTCTGGCGGGCGGTTCTGTAATAGTTCTGTAATACCGTTCCTTCGTCGCTCTATCAGTTACCTCAGCGCCTTGTTCAGGAAATTAATCGTGCGCGTCCATGCCTCCGCGGCGGCGGCGGGACGATAACCGGCGGTATTATTGGGATTTTCGAAGCCGTGCCCGGCGCCGTCGAAAATCTTGATGTCCACTCTTCTCCGGAGAGTTGTCATTGATTTTTCGAAGGAGTTGACATCAGCGGGGGTAACGCCATGATCCTCCGCGCCGAAGTTCCCCAGGACCGGAGCGAAGATCGTCATAATGTCGGTGGGATCCGTCGGAAGCGTGCCGTAATTCACCACGCAAGCTGCCAGGCGCGGTTGATGCATGGCGAACTCGAGCGCATACGCGCCGCCCATGGACCAACCGATCGCGCCGATGTGGTCGTGGTCCACGTCGCTGCGCCCCGCCAGATAAGTGAACGCCCCGTTCAAGTCGGCGATGGCCTGATCGTCCTGCACGCTCTGGGTCAGCTTCTCCGCGTCGTCCGGATTGGTGGCCACCTGCCCATGATAGAGGTCCACCGCCAGCGCCACGAAGCCCTCCGCGGCCAGCTTTTCCGTCTGCCCTTTCACCCAATCATTCAGCCCCCACCATTCATGGATAACCACAAGACCCGGATAGCGGCCCGGCTTTTCGGGCGTAGCGAGAAAACCGCTCGCAGTGTCTTTCCCGGCGGGAAATTGCACCGTATCCGTTTTCGGCCCGTCCGCGCGCACGGCCAGCGTGGGCGCGAGCAGCGCCCCCAGGAAAAGAGCCGGAAATAGTCTTAATGCCAGCTTCATTATGCCCCCCAAGGTTTGGTTTCATCTTAATCCCGTCAGGTTGTCCGCGCCATCCGGAAAAGTGAAATAAATCGCGGCCGCGGCATCGCGCGGCGACGCCCCATTCCGCCCTGAAAATTTTCCTTTCGCGGCGCCGCTATGTTATCAATACGGCGGAATTGCTTGCGGGTGACTTTCTCCATGATTGCCAAACGATGCTGAAGCGGCTGCAAGCGGCGCTCGAATGGCTGCTCGCGCCCGGAATATCGAGCGACAAGCGCCCAGGGCATCTCTGGCCTCGCTGGATTTTTCTGCGCGCCCTGGGATTGATCTATTTTTCCGCATTTTACTCCTTGCTCTTTCAAATCAAGGGCCTCATCGGCCCGAGCGGCATTCTTCCGGCGGGCGATTACCTCCAGGCGGTTGCCGCCGCGCTGCAAGCGCTGCGATTCTGGTATGCGCCCACGCTTCTGTGGTTCGGCTCGAGCGACCGCGCGCTGATGCTGCTCTGCTGGGTGGGAGCCATCGCCTCGCTTCTCCTCGTTTTGAACATCTGGCCGCGCGCCATGCTCGTTATTTGTTTCGTCTGCTTTCTTTCCTTCATCGGCGCGGCGCAGGTTTTTGCCAACTATCAATCCGATGGAATGTTGCTCGAAGCCGGATTCCTTTGCCTTTTTTTCGCGCCGGACGGATTCCGTCCCGGCCTGGGCCGCGCCTCTCCTTCCTCCCGCGCCAGCCGCTACCTTCTGCGATGGGAGTGGTTCTGCATCTATTTCGGATCGGGCGTAGCCAAGATGGCCAGCGGCGATCCCACATGGCGCAACTTCAAGGCCATGGACGACTATTACCAGAACTGCCCGCTCCCCTCGTGGATTGGCTGGTACGTGGGCCATCTCCCGCACTGGTTCCATGCCTCCGCTGTGTTCTACACACTGGCGATCGAACTCGTGCTGGCGTGGATGATTTTTCTCCCCCGGCGATTTCGCATCGCGCTGTTCTTCATCGTGGCGCCGTTCGAGACCAGCATCATCCTCACCGCCAACTACGCATTCCTCAATTACATCGTTTTTTCGCTCGGCTTTCTTTTGCTCGACGACCGCTTCATCGAATGGATCGTGCCGCGAAAAATCCTTGCCCTCATTGATAGAAAACCTCAGCCGTCCACGGGAGCCTCGCCTGAAGCTTTGCCTGAAAATGGCCGCGCGCGCTGGCGCAGACATCTGCTGCTCGTGCGCATGACAATTGCGGCCGCGGGCCTCGGTCTGATCTTCTATTGCACGGCTCTGGAGCTTAGCCTGAGGTTCCTTCCCAATTTGCCGTTGTCCGAAGCCCCGCTTCGCTGGACGGCCCCATTCCGCGTCGCGGACGCCTACGGGCTGTTCGCCGTGATGACGCACGAGCGGTATGAAATCGAATTCCAAGGCTCGCCCGACGGAGGCAACACATGGATTCCCTATGCCTTCCGCTATAAGCCGCAGGACCCGCGCGAGGCGCCCGGAATCTACGCGCCCTATCAACCGCGCTTCGAATGGAATTTGTGGTTCGCCTCGCTGGGCGCATGGCCCGAATATCGCTGGGTGATTTGGACCGAGGAGCGGCTCATGAAGAACGAGCCGGACGTCCTCGCGCTGTTCCGCGCGAACCCATTTGCTTCCGCGTCGCCCACGCAAGTCCGCGCCGTCACCTACCGCTATTGGTTCACGGACATGAAGACGAAGCGCGAGCAGGGCATCTGGTGGCAGCGCGAACTGCTCGGCGAGTACGCGCCTACGCTCGCCCGCGAGCCGGACGGCCAGATCGTCGTTCTCCAATCTTCCGTCGTCGAACCGCCCCAGCCTTGACACCGATCCTGCCTGCCCCGCCGAAGCGGATTCATCGCGTAGGCCGGGCCTGCCGCAGAGGACATCTCGCCTTTGCCGTTGCCTATGTAGCGGCCACCTTTCAGGTGGGCGCTCTTGCTTTTGTCTCCAAGGTTTGAATGTGGCGCTGCATTCAAGCCTTCAGACGCCCTTGACGTATAATCACTAGCAAGGAGCGATCGAAAAATGAACAAGACTGAAACGCTTATGCCCCCTGTGCATCCCGGCGAAATCCTCCGCGAGGATTTCATGAAGCCGCTGGGCCTCACAGTCAACAAGCTCGCCCTCGAACTCCACGTGCCTGCCACGCGCATCGGTGAAATTGTGCACGAGCGCCGCCGCATCACTCCGGAGACGGCCCTGCGCTTGGCGCGATATTTCCATACCAACGCCGAATTTTGGCTCAATTTGCAGAACTTCTACGATCTGGAAGTGTCCCGGCGCTCCGGCAAGGTCTCCGAAATCGAGCGCCAAGTACAACCTGCGCCATCGCTGACTTCTTGACCCTCACCTTGCTGCTGTTTCCTCCCTGCGGGGTGCATTGGTGATTCTCGCGACGTAGTCGATAGAGAGGAGCCGTGAAAAAACTTTTGGTCGCAGCCGTTCTGACGATCGCAGGGTGTGGGTCGGTTCACCCCAAACCCATCACGATAGGTATTGACGAAGCGTCCAGCCTGGGTCCGCTGACGAGTGCGTGCGCCTTCAAAGGCGCAGAAGCGCGAATGTATCCTCAGTACTTCACACCTTGTGTGGACTTGCCGGAGAGTATGCTCCAAGATGTGCAGGGTGCCTTTGAGAGCGCGGTCCAAGAGAATCTCGCCTGTTCCGGCGTCACGCTAAAGACCTACCCGAATGCCAGCGCGATGACCGATGGCGTGGATTGGCGGATGAAGTTTTTTGTTCAGGTAGGCGATGATGGAAGCGTCAGCATGAAAGACTCATCGTGGGAAATTGATTCTCATGTGGGGTCCGGTAGCTCTGCGAATGGCGCGATGGGCGACCCGTATCAAACTTCCACCCGCATCTGCGCAGTGGTGAAAGGCCTTGGAGGGAAAATCCAATGAGGCCGAGAGGGTGAAGTTTTTTCTACGCGACCAATTTTCAAAAGGGCACAAAGACCTTCAGCTTCTCTATAGTCAGATTGCGGCAGTGGCCGTACGTAATCCGCTCATACGGTAGAGCGCAGCTAAGGGTGTGCGAGTCGGGCGGAAGATGCTTACCCATAAGAGCTCTGAAATAGACACCACGCGCAAGAAACTCAAACCCTAAGCAATTGCAAACCACGTCGGACGCGGGAGCAGTCCAGAACTCGCGCGAATAAGAATCGGTACACACGATTACAAATACCGCTGTATCGGGCGGGAAGGCCTCATCTCCGACGAGAAACCCTCGCAACTGCTCGCCGAACGTACCCAGATTCCAGCGTGGCAACACTCGGTCGTCAAAGCCAACCCAATCGTGGATTGTCATTCGCCACACAACACTCAGCGTGAAGTAGGTGAACTTCGCCGCATCCACGCCCACATCGCGACACTTGAAGACCGATAGGGTTGGGAAATCCTCACAAGGGCAAGCAACTCTCAGCCTGTCGTGTAGTGGAAATCGTCGGATGGATTTGGGAGCCAACCATTTGAGAACTTCACTCTCACCATAACCATTAAAGCGTTGTTCGCAATCGAGACATAATAGATTGGCTTTTATCTCTTTAGGATTGGAACCCGAAAGCGAGCGAGTGGCAAAAGTTATTTTGCGTCTCCCATGAGCATATAGGGCGCGGGGCATTAGGTGGCTTTCGTGGAGGGGCCTTTCCTTTAAGCAAAGCCTGCACTGTCCAATCGGCGGGTTCCCATTTGCCTTTCGCACGCAAACAAGGATGAACCTTTACAGCGGAACCTCCTATAGGAATCTGGAGAGGTACTTCCGGTCCTTTCCTTTTCGGGTTTTGGCGGAATTACGGCGGGTGGCTGAGGCATTGCGAGGGGGTAGGATTTTACGGGTGCCCCATCCCCGCGCGCGAGGGTGGGGATGCCTCTTCCACTAGCTGCTAAACACTCTCCACGAGTCCCGCCAAGTCGCCCTAGCGGCGGTATTCACCCGTGTGGAGTTCCGCGCCGGCGTGCAAATTCTCGGACGGTAGCGGCGCCGAGAATGAGGTAGGAGTCTTTCGCTTCCGCTCGCGCTTCGCTGCAATCAACCCGATCACAAAGAGCACGATGCCGGCTCCAAGATAGACAATCCATGGCAGAAATTCCTTCATGATCTTATCCTCTCAAGAATGATCCCGGTGCTCAAGAATAAGAATCCAGCAACCATCTTTGCCATGCGGCGGGATTTCCGCTAGCCTATGGCAGCCGGAAGCGCCGGCGCACCCATGGGCCACAAGCCAAAAAAGCCTCCCGAGCACCCGCACTCCAGCGAAGTGACTTCCGACCTGGTCACCGCACATCTCGCCACGCTATCGAAGCCCGCGAGCATTCGCGAAATTGCGCACGGCATGGGATTGAGGCATAACGGGCGCCGCTTTTTGCCGCGGATCATTCAGCAGCTCAAGGGGCGCGGCGAAATCGAGGAGATTCACGGCGGGCGCTATCGCCTGCCCGGGCAGAAGGCCGCGCCGCAGTCCAAGCCACAGTCCAAACAACGTCCCGATTCCGCGCGCTCATCAGGCGCTGCTGCAACGTCTGGCGCGGGTGCCGCGCCAAGCTCCCCCAAGGGGGCGCCGGGGCGCGATCGCCCTCGCGATCCCAATTTGATCAGCGGGCGAATCGTTTCCCACCGCGATGGCTACGGCTTCGTGGTTCCGGACACGCCCATGCCGGGAATTGATGGCGACCTCTTCATCGGCCGCGATAATATCGGCGACGCGATGCACGGCGACCGCATCCTCGCGCGCATCGAGCACCGCCGCCCCGACGGCCGCGCCGAAGGCCGCATCGTGCAAATTGTCGAGCGTGCGCATCCCACGGTCGTGGGCCTGTTCCGCTACGGCCCGCACGGCAACGTCGTCCTGCCTTACGACACGCGCATTCTCCACGAAATTCTCATACCGCCCGGCGACGAACTCACTCCAGCGCTGCGCGAAAAGCTCGGCGTAGAACTGGAAAGCAAAGTCCCCGCGAGCCGCCGCGCGCGCCTGCCGGAGCTTGACGGCGCGGTCGTGGACGTTCATCTAACGCGCTATCCCAAGGGCGGTCTCGGCCCCGTGGGACGCGTCACCGAAATTCTCGGCCGTCCGGGCGAAATCGGCGTGGACGTCGAGATCATGATCCGCAAGCATCACCTGCCGCATATTTTCCCCGAAGACGTGCTGGCCGATGCGCGCGCCACGCCGCAGCAAGCGACGGAGCGCGACCTTGCCGGCCGGCGCGATTTCCGCGATTTTCCCATCGTCACCATTGACGGCGAAACGGCGCGCGATTTCGACGATGCCGTGTTGGTCCGCTCGCTGCCCGAGGGACATTTCGAGCTGCAGGTGCACATTGCCGACGTCGCCCACTACGTGCACCGCGGGTCGCCGCTCGACCGCGAAGCGCGCCTGCGCGGCACCTCCGTCTATTTCCCGAACCGCGCTGTGCCCATGCTGCCCGAAGAGCTTTCCAACGGCATCTGCTCGCTGAATCCCAAGGTGGACCGTCTGGTGATGAGCGCCATCATGGAAATAGACGCGTCCGGGAAAACCGTTCGCGCGGAATTCACCCCCGGCGTGATTCGCTCCGCCGAGCGCATGACCTACACCAACGTCCACAAGGTGCTCGAAGGCGATCCCGAGATGGGCCTGCGGTACGGCCACCTTGCCGGCGAATTCCGCCGCATGAAGGAGCTGGCGCTTCTCCTCAACAAACGCCGCGGCGCGCGCGGCTCGATTGATTTCGATCTCCCCGAGCCGGTGATCGAATTCGACGAAGACGGGCGCATGTTGAGCATCGTGCGCAGCGTGCGCAACATCGCCCATCGCATCATCGAGGAGTTCATGCTCGCGGCCAACGAAGCCGTGGCCACCTACCTCGAAAATCGCGGCATCGCTTCCCTGCATCGCGTCCACGAAAAGCCCGATCCCAGGAAGGTGCTCGAATTCGAGGAGCTGGCCCACGCCTTCGGCTATTCGCTCGGCGTGGAAGACCTGGCCGAGCGCCGCGTGGCCGTGCGCCACGGCCGCGTGCAAGCGCCCCTACGCGGTGGCCGCGCGGGCCGGTCGGGCCAGGGCCGCATGCGGCCCATGACCGTATCGGTCCCAGCCGCCGAGGACGTGGATATTCGCCCGCAGCATTACCAGCGCCTGACGGAAAAAATCGCGGGCAAGCCCGAAGAGCGCATCCTTTCTTACCTGATGCTGCGCTCGCTCAAGCAGGCGCGCTATGCCGCCACGCCGCTCGGCCATTTCGCCCTGGCCACCAAGGAGTACACCCACTTCACCTCGCCCATCCGCCGCTATCCCGACCTGATTGTTCATCGCGCGCTGAAATGGGCGCTCGAAAATCCTTCGGCGGCGACTGCGCATCCGGCGGTGCCGCACGCGCGCCCCGGCGAGCAGCCGCCCGCCGCCACGCTCGGGCCTTACCGCCTCAAAGAGCTTGAGGAAATCGCATCCGAAAGCTCCGAAGCGGAGCGGCGCGCCGACGGCGCCGAGCGCGAGCTGATGGATTGGAAGACGGCGCAGTTCATGGAGAGCCGCCTCGGCGAGGAGTACAACGCGCTGATTATTTCCGTGCAGAAATTCGGCTTCTTCATCGAGCTGGTGGAGATATTTGTCGAAGGACTTGTGGGCATAGACAGGCTCGAGGAGTTTACCGGCCAGCGGTGCGTCTATCGCGACCGCGATCACGCCATTGTCACCGAGCCTTATCGCGGGGCGCGCTCGGGGGGCGCGAAGCGCGTCTTCCGGCTGGGCGACCGCGTGCGGGCGCGCGCCGAACGCATCGACCCCGTCCGCCATCGCGTTGAATTTTCTCTGGTATAGCAGCTTCTCGAAAACCATTCGTTACAAAATCCCGTACGTTAGTACTATTGTTGACTGCCGTATTCTCCGCCAGCCTGCATATGTATGGCGCGGTACACCAAACTTGTCGGGAAGCGCGTAGAGGCGCACTACCGCGCAAGCGACGTCCACCTTTCCGCCGTCGGCATTCTCGTCTCGGATACCGGGAAACGCATTTGCCTCGAGGAGCATTTCTCACAGGACGGCAGTGACAGGAGCCTCCGCATGGAGATCCCCTACGAGTACCTGCTCCGCATTGTAGAGACAGCGTCCGAACCCGCTCCCGCTGCCAACAAGCATCCACATTCTCAGAGGAAGCCGTGTCGAAGCGCGCCACTGCCTCTTCGCACTTTCCTGCCCGAAGCGTAATTTTTCAGATGAGGTAGACGGCTCTAAGCTTTGCCGACGGGCTGGGGCTCGGGGGCCGGCGCGGGCGCTGGCGCTGGCGCGGGGATAGGCGCGGGTTCGGGGGCGGCAATTTCCCAATCGCAGTTTTCACGGATGCAGCTGCGGAATGCGCCCTGCTTGGTGCGCTTCTCGACGATGAACGGCGCGCCGCACTTGGGGCACGGCTCGGCAATCGGCTCGTGCGGAGTGGTGAAATCGCAATCCGGATAGCGGCTGCAGCCGTAGAAGATGCGTCCGGCGCCGCGTCCCTTGGCCGTGCCGCGGCGTACGAACTCTCCTTCGTTGCACTTCGGGCATTTGATTCCGAGCGTGATGGGCCGCGTATATTTGCACTTCGGATAATTCTGGCAGCCGATGAATTCGCCGTAGCGGCCGTGCCGGCGCAATAACTGGCCCTCGCAGGTGGGGCATTTTTCATCGAGCGGGACGTCGGGCTGGCGCGGCTTTGAGCCGGTCATGATGCGCCGCGTCGTCTTGCAATCCGGGTAGCCCGTGCAGGCCAGAAACGTGCCGAAGCGGCCCCGCTTGATCACCATCTCCTTGCCGCAGTTGTCGCAATACTGCGTGGCGCCGTCGCCTTCGACTACCTCGCCGGGAGTTTCCGCCAGATCGCGCGTGTAATCGCAATCAGGATAGCGCGTGCAGCCCAGAAAGAAACCGTGCCGGCTGATGCGCTCGAGCAGCTCGCCCTGGCCGCACTTTTCGCACTTCTCGCCGGTGGGGATGCCGGCCTTGTACGATTCCATCTCGCCGTGCGCTTTGTCCAGGTCCCCTTCGAAGCGGTCCCAGAATTCCTGCACCGACTGGCGCCAGGGCAGCTTGCCCTCTTCGATCTCATCGAGTTCCTCTTCGAGGCGCGCGGTGAAACCGACATCGAAAATATCCTCAAAGCTCTTCACCAGCAGCCCGCTGACGCGCTCGCCGAGCAGCGTGGGCGTGAACCGCCCTTGGTCCTTGAGGACGTACTCGCGCTCGACGATGGTCGAGATGATGGCCGCGTAGGTGGAGGGCCGCCCGATGCCCTTCTCTTCGAGCTCCTTCACGAGCGTCGCTTCGGTGTAGCGCGGGGGCGGCTCGGTGAAGTGCTGGTCGGGGCGGATCGTTTCGAGGCGCACCTGCTCGCCTTCATGGACGCGCGGGAGGGTGCGGGACTCGGAGTCGGCCTCGTCTTCCTTTTCTTCCTCTTCCTTCACGGCCTGGTACGCGGCGAGGTAGCCGTCGAATTTCATCACCGAGCCGGTGGCGCGGAAAGTGTAGTCGCTCGCGGCAATGTCAATCGTCGTCTGGTCGAAAACAGCGGGAACCATCTGCGACGCCACGAAGCGCTGCCAAATCATCTGATAGAGCCGGAACATGCTCTCTTCGACGTAGGGCTTGACGCTTTCGGGAGTGCGCGCCACGTCCGTGGGGCGGATGGCCTCGTGGGCCTCCTGCGCATCCTTTTTCGATTTGAAGAAATTGGGCTTCTCCGGAAGATATTTTCCCCCGTAGCTCACGCCGATATGGTCGCGCACCTGCGCGAGCGCGTCAGCCGAGACGCGCACCGAATCCGTGCGCATATAGGTGATCAGCGCGACCGAACCCTCGCTACCCAACTCGACGCCTTCATAGAGCCGCTGCGCGAGCATCATGGTGCGCTTGGCCGTGAAGCCCAGGCGGTTGTAGCCGGCCTGCTGGAGCTTCGACGTGGTGAAGGGCGGAGGAGCGAAGCGGCGCTTCTCCTTCTGCGCCATGCTGGCGACCTGCCACACGGCATGTTCCACAGCCGCGAGGATGCGCTGCGCTTCGGCCTGATCCGGAATTTCGAGGTCTTCACCCTTATATTTGATGAGCTTGGCTTCGAACGCGGGCGGCTCGCCGGCCTCGACGAGCGCATGGATGGTCCAGTATTCCTTGGGGACGAAGGCGCGAATCTCCTGCGCGCGCTCCACGATCAGCCGCAGTGCCACGGTCTGGACGCGGCCCGCGGAAAGCCCCCGGCGAACCTTGTCCCACAGCAGCGGGGAGACTTTGTAGCCCACCAGCCGGTCGAGCACGCGGCGCGCCTGCTGCGCGTCCACCAGATGCGTATCCACCTGCGTGGGGTGTTCGAAGGCGGCCTTGATGGCCTTCTCCGTGATTTCGTTGAACATCACCCGGAAGAACTTGGCGCGTTCCGATTTCTTCGTCGTCAGCGCCTCGAGCAGGTGAGCCGAGATGGCCTCACCCTCGCGGTCCGGGTCGGTGGCCAGATAGACGTTCGGCGCGTCCTCCGCGGCCGACCGCAACTGGTCGATTATCTTCATCTTGTCGGGAATGATTTCGTAGGTGGGCTCGAAGATGTTCTCGCGCGTCACTACAATCTTGGGCGCCTTCTTTTCCGGGGCTTTGCCCTCCGCGCCGGCCTTGCCCTTGCGCCGGGACTTCTTTTTCTTGCCGTTCTTATTTTCTTCGCCGGGCAGGAGTATCCCGATGGTCTTCTTCGGCAGGTCCATCACGTGGCCGAAGGACGCCTTCACGGTATATTTCCGGCCGAGATACTTGTTGATGGTCTTGGCCTTGGCCGGAGATTCGACGATTACGAGTGATCGCGCCATGTCTCTTTTTGCTTCCCGTGGAATGATTTCTTCAAATTTTTCGAAAAAGCTCGCCCGCCCAAACTCGGGCGCTATCCCCCCGTTGACGCTACCATCCTAACCTGCTGTCGAGGCGATGATTACAACAGGACTTTCAGGAATTGCTTCCCAGGTAACTGGCGTACCACGCTTTTCATCTCCAAGTCAAATAGCGCGGCCAGCACTTCTGAAGAACTTAGCCCGGAAACCTCCACCAGCTCATCCACGTGGCGCGCCTGGTCCACGCTCAAAAGGTCGTAAAGGGGCTTCTCAGCCGGGCCCAAACCTGCCTCCACCAGCGCGGTGCGCTCTTCCGCCGACGCTGTTTCAACGGGCATCAGCTCGGCGCGGACGGGAGTCGGCAGCTCTTCAACCACGTCCTCCCAGCCCGTCACCAGCTTCGCGCCCTGTTTGATGAGTTGATTTGGCCCGAAGCTTGACGGTTGCGTGGCGTTGCCCGGCACGCCGAACACTTCGCGGCCGAATTCCATCGCCAGGCGCGCCGTGATCAGCGACCCGGAGTGTTCCTCGCCCTCGACCACCACCACTCCCAGCGCCATCCCCGCGATAATCCGGTTGCGAATGGGGAAGTTCTGGGGCGCCGGAAACGTCCCCATCGGAAATTCGCTGATGATGGCGCCGCGCTGCTCGACCTCCTCGAACAGCTTCTTATTCTCCTTCGGATAAACCACGTCAACCCCGCAGCCGAGAATGCCGATGGTCGCTCCTGTCGCCGAGCTGAGCGCTCCCTTATGCGCGCTCGCGTCAATTCCGCGAGCCATGCCGCTCGTGATCACCAAGCCGCGGTCGGCCAAATCCCTCGCGAGCTTCATGGACATTTGATTCCCGTAGGGCGTGGGGCGTCGCGCCCCGACTATGGAAATCGAGTGGCGATTCAGAAGTTCAATGTTTCCGCGAATATAGAGGACCGGCGGAGGGTCATAAATCTCGCGCAGGCGTGACGGGTATGCCGGCTCATCCCAGGTCAGCAACCGGCAGCCGGCCTCCTGAACTTGCGCCAATTCCTTGGCCGCGTCGCTCCACGGCCGGTGCGAATGGATGGCCTGCGCCACAGCCGCGGGAAGGCGCTGAGCCTCAAGCGCCGTCAGCGAAGCGCTGAAGATTGCGTCGGGACTGCCGAATTCACGCAGCAGCTTCCCGGCCATGCGCGCGCCCAAGCCGGGCGTCAACGCCAGCGCCAACCATCCCAAGTAGCGGCCGGAATCCATCGAGAGGTATGCCTGCACGTGAGCCTACGCACCTCGGTACAGTATTGTCAAGGCACGTGATTTACGTATAACTACGGATGGCGTGCGTGCGGGCACCGCCGGAAGGGGCCAAAATGCCCGAAATGCCGCCGCGAATCGGTGGTGGGTCAGTTTGAATTTTCTTGATCGTGACACAAAAAGCCAAAATTCAAACTGCCCCATCACCCACAAATCCCGGCCCGCCGAAATTCCCGCCGTCTGTGCTAGTTTTTAAGCTCGAACATGCCCGAACTGCCCGAAGTCGAGACCATCGTGCGCGGCCTGCAGGCCGTGCTCCCCGGAAAGCGCATCATGGGAGTGCGTCTGGGGATCACGGATTTCATCGAGGACCCGTCCGCGCTCAAGGAGCATCTGCCGGGCCGCCGGATTTCGAGCGTCAGGCGCTACGGAAAATTTCTTGTCTTCGACCTCGTGTCACCCGGTGGCGACTCGAGAAGGCTCGCGCTCCTGATTCATCTGGGCATGACCGGCCAGATTGTCACCTGCAAGCCTGACGCGCCCATCGCCACGCACACGCATGCATACTTCGCGCTCGATGACGGCAGCGAAATGCGCTATCGCGACATTCGCCGGTTCGGAAGCATTCGGATTCTGGCCGAGGGCGCGCCCTCGGGCGTTCTCGGCCCTTTGGGCCCCTTGGGTCTCGACCCGCTCGAAGTCACCGAGAAAGAATTTCGCGCCGCAATCAGGGGGCGTCACGCGCGCATCAAGGCGCTGCTTCTCGACCAGCGCGTTCTCCGCGGCATGGGAAACATCTACACCGATGAAAGCCTGTGGCACGCGAGGATTCATCCCGCGCGGCTGGGAGCTATATTGAAAGACGAGGAACTCCACGGCCTATACATCGCCATGCGCCGCGTGCTCTCGCAGGCGATTCGCTTCCGCGGCTCTTCCATCTCCGATTATGTGGATTCCCAGGGAACGCCGGGGAAATTTCAGCAGCGCCACTGCGTCTATGGACGGAAGGGGAAAAAGTGTCCGCGATGCGGCGCGGTGATACGCCGCGAAACGGTGGCGGGTCGGAGCAGCTATTTCTGCCCAAAGTGCCAGCGTGCTCCAAGGAAGACGCGCAAAGCGCACCGCAAGCATTAACAGGACGGACGGGAACCTAAGTGCAGGAAACTAGCAGTTTGGATCGGAGCAGCTTTCCGAAAAGAAGTGATAGATAAAGGCGCCGCCCCCTATCGTGCCGCCCAAAAGGATAAGGGTAAGGATGAGCTTTTTCTTTCCGGTCTTGTAGGCCGGAACATTACTCCCATTCTTGGTGCCTGCTCCTTCCGGCGTCTGAGCGGATGAAGTATCGTCAACGAGAGCCACCTGATAGGTTTGGCCCGCATTGATGGTGTGTTCGCTTCCTTCCGCTCCCTCCAGAAGAAGAGAACCCTCATAGGCGGAAACGGTGATTTGATTCGGGCCCGTAAGAGTGATCTGCCCAAAGGCGCGCTGGCTATTGGCGGAACGGACCGTGGCGATGGGCGTCTCGATCTCGACCTGCATGCTGGCGGCGGAGAAGCCCGCGGTCCCGCCCTGCAGTATGGCGTGCAGCCCATTTGCCGTCCGGGAGAGAGTTGCCGTCGTATAGCCTGCGAGATAGAACTGGTTATCGCGCATCTTCACGCGGATTAAACCGTCGCCATTGGTACGGAGGGTGTCGCCGGCGTAGACGTCGGCTCCTGCCACAGCGACCTCATTGCCAAGGAAAGAGCTCTGCGCCAGGACGATGCTGCCCAATGGCTTGTCCGCGGCCTGGAGGCAGGGTGCGCACACCAAGCTGGCCGCAACCATTGCGACGAGGAAGGAACGAGCAACGGAATGGTAAAACAGCCGCACTGCTTCCTCCGTGTAAGTTGCCCTGCCTAATCTAGGGGCACAAGCCCGCCATGTCAATAGCTACGCCGTAAAACTTTCCAGCCTACAATTTAGGCTTACCGGGCAAGCCTATGTCAATAGTCCCTCTAGTTTGGCGTTCCCGCAGGGTACGCCGAACCAGATATTTGGACTTCCCGGCCACCCGATTGGTTACAAACCCGCCGGGCGCGCGATAGTTGCCCGTGTTTTCAGCATTTTTTCCGTCGAGCAGAGGCGCCTGGCTTCGAGGGCCTGACTAGGGATACCGGCCCTTCGTTACCGCAGGGCGTCGCTACTGCGCGACGAGACGCGTGGGTGCAACGACGGCCTGCGCATCCGGGTTGTAGTAGTCGTAGAGCACCGATCGCGTGGTCTCCGCATTGATGCCGAAGCGAGTCTTAAATGCAAATGAAAACGTCGTGCCTCCGGCGCGGGGCCAGAGATACACGATCACTCGGTCTGGCAGCACATCATACTGCTCGATGTCCCATCCGGACGCCGTCATCGCCTTGTCGAGCGAGGCCCGGTCCACCTCTGCGCCCGGAGGCAGCCCAATTTCCGCGAGCATCATGCCGTAGCCCCGAAAATCGACTCGTTCCGCCTTCACGGTGCAGGTGATTTGCTCTCCGATTTTGGACGCCGTCTTGTCGTACGTCACCGCGAGCCGCAAAGCTTCGGCGGAGCCTTTTAGATGGAGCGTGCTTTGGTCTGTTGCCTTTTTGTTCCACGGTACATAATAGGTCCCGGCAAGTTGTACCGAAGCCTTCTCCGCGCCGGCCGCCCGACTTATCTCCACGCGATGCTCGCCTGGGCCGAGATAATTCGAGAGGTCGGCCATCACCGGCGCGCTCAGTTCATTGGCGGGAGGCAAAGCAATTGTTGTCGCAGGCTTCCCGTCAACAAGCACGGTAGCCTCGGAACCCGCGGCATTCACGGATGCTGGAGTGGAGACTGAAGATGCCAGCGCCCGCAGCACGTTGACCGTCGCTTGCGTCGAATACCATATTCCGTACCTGTCTTGATTCCGCAGCAGGAATAGCGTGCCTCGATCGATGAGCGTGCGGTCCACGCCCGGATCGGCGCTCGCGCCCCGTTCGAGCGCTTCCACGACGAGACCCGTCGTCTCCAGCCGTCCGGCGAGTCCCCATCCGTAGAAGGGAGTGTTTGTCTCGAGTTCCCAATACGCCGTGTCGCCCTCGGTGTGAGCGAGCGATTGCAGCCGTTCCAGAACCTTTTCTGCGGTGGCCCGGTTCTCCGCCACCCCGGAATCGACGAGCGCCAGCGCATACGACGCAATCAGATAAGGTTCATCCTGCTCCTGGGTTTTCCGGCCGAGCCATGTGAGCGCGCTGGCTAATTCCCGTTCGGAGCTTGCTGCAAGCTGCTTGTTCCAGGGATTGTCGGAAGCGCCGGGCTTGGAAATGGCCAGCGCTCGGGCGATATAGGCCGTGAGCAAAGCGCTGCGCCGCGGATCTTCCGTTTTCGTCCCGTAAACCAGCGCGACCCAGTGGCCGTCGGGTTTCATCTGATTGAGTAGCCACATCTGTGCCTTCTGCCCCACGGAATCGTCCACGGGAATCACATCCTTCGCGTCGTGGAGAAACATTAGTGCATAAGCCGTGAGTGCCGGATCGGCATCGTCCCCTCGGCCCCAATACGTGAATCCACCGCTGGGTGCAACGAAGGAAAGCAATTGGTCGTATCCCATCTGCGCGTAGCGCCGCGCCCGCAATACTTCGGGCGATTCCTCGCGGCCCGCTTGCTTTGCATACCGCAACAGCAGAATGCCTGGGTAAACAGATGAAATGGTCTGCTCGGCGCAGCCGTAGGGCCGCTGGAGGATTGCTTCCATGGCCTCCCACACATGCGCCATCAGGTTCGGATAGATTTTCAGCTCGCCCTCCACCGACCCGCGCAGCGCATCTCGAGGAATGGAAAGATCGAGCGCTGCTGAATCCCCGAAGATTTGGCTCGCGCTCGCGGTCATCTCTTCGCCGAACGGGCGCACCGTGGTCTTCTTTTCAATCGCGTCCGCGGCTCCTTTGCCCGTTGCCGTCACGCGCTCCTTCCCATCCTTTATCGACGTTTCCGCGCGCATGGAGAATATGACGCGGCTGGAGTCGTTCGCTGCGATTTCAGTGTGTTGCGTGGACGCGCCAAGAAGCGCCTGCCAGGGCTGCGAATCGAGCTTAAGGTCCACCTGCTCTGCGTGATCGAGGTAATTACGAACGATTACCGGAAGTCCAATCTTGTCCCCGGCCGTCAGGAATTGCGGCAGGTCTTCGTCCGCGAAAAACGGCTGGAAAGCGCGCACTTCCTTTTCCGCCGTGGCTACACGGCCATCCACGGTGGAGGCGATTGCCTCCAGCTTCCATGTGGTAACCGAATCCGCGAGCGGGAAGGTCAGGTGCGCCGTGCCGTGGGAATCCGTGTCGAGCTCGGGCTGCCAGACCAATGTTTCCGGAAAATATTCGCGCAACCGCGGCGTGGAAATAGCCGCCGCTTCTACCACCTTCGCTGTCTTAGCAGGTCCCATCACGGCGCCACTTGTCAACTCAACCGCCTCTTCGTAATGCCCCTCGTTCAGCAGAATTGAGAGTACATTAACCGTTGTTGTAATCGGTCCGAGCTCCAATATAGCGTCCACCGTCGTCACCGCGGACGAATTCACTGGCACCTCGGTGATCGTCAACGTTTTGAAATATTTTGCTATGAATGTCACGCTGTACAGTCCCGGCTTCAGGTTGTGCAGCAGGTAGCTTCCTTCACCTGTGGTTTCCGTCTGGAATTTTTCTCCGGTGTAGATGTCCACCGCCATGGCGGTTGTCCCGGAAATCACGCCTCCCGTTGTATCGGTCACGGTCCCTGAAATCGCGCCTGCCTCGCCGGTGAAGACGGGAGTTGTGCTGCTTTGCCCCGGGTTTTGCCGCTCGTAGATTTCTTTTGTGAATGCAGCCGCATCGAAATCGTCCCGCGTGCCTTCTTTTCCGTCCGGGCCGTTGCTGCGAATATGGATGACTTCGACCTCAAGCGTCACCGGACGAATCGTCATGTGCTGCCCAGCCTGATGTTCCGCGTAGGTTTGTACCGTCACGGTATCGGAATAGCGCGATTCCGTGCCGAATGTCGCATAGTAGGGATGCCCCCACGCATCCCGCAGCGTATCCCAGCCGACATTGCCGGTTCGGAACGCGTCTTCGAGCTCCTTTTCGTTCTGCGGGAAGCGCCCCGTGTCGTGGTAATAGCTTTCGAGCGCTGCGTCCATCCTCGTCCGCATGTCGCCGAAGTAATCGATGGCGGACGCGGATACGACAATGTCATCGCCCCCCGGTTCCGCATCGAACTTGCCATCAGGTCCCGCGCTCGTCACCCGCACCGTATAGGAAGTCCATTGGATACCGAAATCCACCCGGTACGCATGCCCCCAGGGATCGCGCAGTGAGTCGAACGCGAGGCCCGCGCGTAGTAACTCGGCGTTAAGTGTCTGCGCATCGCGGATAAAAGCGCCCGTGCGCCTGTGATAATCCTGGACCACTTCTCGAACTATCGCGGTGTATTCCTGGAAATAGGGCCAACTAATCGTAGGGCCGACGCTGAAATCGTCGCGGGTATCGAACTTCTTGTCCGGGCCGGCGCTCTCGATATCGATGTCGTAGTCTGTCCCGTTCGGCTGGATATTCACCCGGTATGGTGTCCCCCACGGATCGCGAAGATTTGCGAGCTGTGTCGAGTCGAGGAACCGTCGGATACCCTCTTCCCCGCCCGGATCTTTTCCCTGCGCAGCCTTCGCCTTGAGCGCATCAATCACGGGTGTGAGTGGGGGATCAATCACCGTGGAGAAAAGTCCTTCCAGGAAATCGGAATCGGGACTGCCAAATCGCACGTAGTACTCGTCCTGCTGGAGCAGGATTTCGGCGACGAGCTCAAATCCTTCGGGCAACGGCTTCGATAGGTCCACCTTGTTGAGGTCTTCGTAATGGACCCCCGACATTCCCTCATCGTCATCGTTTTCCCCGAAGGGTCGAAAAGCAGGAAAACCGTAGACGCTGCTGAGGCCCTCATCCGTTCGCTCATGTTCTTCAACTGCCTTATCGACCACGACGAGCCCCAGGGCGCCTTTGGCAGAGCCGCCCCCAGCCGAATTCAGATGGAAATCTGCGTCCGCTTCCTCTCCCGGCCGGTATGTGGCCTTCGACATATGCACGTCGAGTTTCAGAGAAGTATCGTGCGGGAATAAAACCGTGTGCCAGCCGACCGCCCATGTTACGTCCGGTTCCTCGGTTTGCGGCACTCCGATCTGGAAGGCGACGATCGTCACATCGCCCTGAAATTTATCGTTGGGCGCGAACGTGCCCTCGCCCCGGCCGTGTAACATTGGGATAGCCTGCGACGCCACAAGCCGCCAATCGCTGAATACCTCCACCTCGGCGGTCGCTTCTCGAAACCCGGACCCGATATGCACAACGATCGGGTCGCCCGGACTGTACAGCGTCTTGTCGGTTTCCACATGCAGCGCCTGCGAACCAAAAAGGTAAAATTCCTCTGTATGAGTCCCACTCGCTCCTTTCACGTCTGTGGCATGGAATTCGAGCGCAGGCTGGTCTGGGTTCCCGTTACCCTTCCCCGTCGGGATTGCTAGGCCGGAAATCTTGGCCACGCCGTAGTGATTCGTATGAATTGTCCTGAGCAGTTGGCCCGGATGGGCCGCTGCGCCGGATGACTCCTGTTCCGCCGTTCGTATGGTCACCGTGCACGGCGCCGGCGTTCCATCCGCGTAATACGTCGAAAGATAGAAGTCCACGACGTTTCCGGCTTGAACACGCTGGGGCGAAATCACATAAATGTGGATCGGATCCTTTGTCAGGCGCAGGTCGAAGCGGCGCTGCTCGGTGCGGCCCGAAGTCGGGTCGGTGAAATAGGCGGTGTAACTATAATCCCCGAAGCGGTCGTCCTGATCATCGGCGAAATCCTTATGCTCCGGCGCCAGATCAATTTTCGCCACGTAACGGCCGGTGGCGTCCGTATCGCCTTCGTAGCTCTCCCCTTCATGCACGTCCCATTTCTGTTCCGCGTAGTTCCACTGCCGGCCGTTTTCGCGGACCACGCGTACGTGGCCGCGCGTCACCCGTTGGCCGAAGAGATAATCCCCCCGCACTTCGACCGTGGCGCTTTGATCCGGCAGGTAGTAGGTCCTGTCGGGCTTCGCCGTCACCACAAAATTCGGCAGTTCGTACCGGCTTATTTTGACCGAAGCCTGGCCCATGCCATTTCGATTCCACTCTTCCTCCTTGAAACTTGCTCTCAAGCTGTACGTCCCAAGCCGCTGGTTTGCTGGAACCGGCCAGTCCGCGCTCGCGATGCCGAATTTCGAAGTCTTCATGCTTGTCTTGAACACGAGCGTATTGTCTGGATCGACCGCGCGAAGCTCGATCGTCTTATCCGCGGCGGCGTGCCCGTCGGGGCCGAACGCCAACACACGTGCATGAATGATCTGCCCCGGCTGGTAGAGCGCCTTATCCGTGTCCAGCAGCAACGCGGTCATTTCATAGGCCCCCGTTCCAGCGTCATCAATCGTCGCGGTGAATCCGTCGCGCTCCCCGGTGATTTGCACCTCTGCATATCTGGTATCCATTTTTGCGGGCAGGAGGAACTTCAGGGTTGCATAGCCTTGCGAGTCCGTGGTTGCCGAGGCCTTGAGTGGCGCGATCTCCTCCGTGCCGCTCACATCCAGCGTCGCCTCCAGCTTGACGCCCCCCACCGGTCGCGACGTCGCCGGCTGAACCGCCCGAACCACTTCCTGCAAAGATAAAGGTGCTCCCCATTTGGCCGTGTCTTGGTGAGCCACCTCCAGCTTGAACATCTCCGGCGCGATCTCGGATACAGAGAGAATCCCCGTTACCGACTCGAACGGCGCGCCTCCTGCCGCGCTCGGAGCGACTGTGTACCGCACCCGGTACAAAAAAACGGAATTGAGCTCGTCGGGCTTTATTCCGATCATGGCCACCTCAATCTGAATCTTGCTTGAGCCGGTTGAGATTTCCTGGTCACGCTCGGCCTTTCCGTGCGTCTGGCCCTTGGGATCGATAAGTTCGATCTCGATGTGCGCGGGAACGCGGCGCCCGCCGGAATTCTCCACGCCGAGCCACACGAGCAACGCCTGCCCGTGCAGTTGCACCTTCGTCGCGGCCTCGTTGACGCGCACCGCGTCCCCGGCGTGGCATGTGGAAACAATCAGGAATAGCAGAAAGAGGAGCCGAAGAAGTGGACGCCAGGTTCGAGGCATCATTTCATACCCCCTCGGTTGGAATCCTATTCTGTTACGTGCTCAGGAGTGTAACGCATGTTCTGGGCTGCCGTCCGTTCGTTTTTTTGGATGTGGCCAAGAGCAAATGCGCGTCATCCACGACTGGCCAACGAGCATGAGCCGGCCGCTGCCAGTCCCACCGAAATCGCACTCTCGGCAGTTGGTCCAGACTCTATCGTCTAGTTTTGAGGGCGCTCTACGCTTCGTTTGTGAGTGTGGTTTTTGGGTCGGTCACAGCTCCTAAAAATTGTTCCACGTGAAACAAATTCGAATCGAAGCGCCCCCGCGCGAAGGTCCACTGTCGCGCTCCTACAAGACACGCGCGCAAATAAGGCCGTTTAAGCCCTCAAATCGCGTCTTTTCGCGCACTTTAAGGGCATTTTAAGGCCTTAAATTACTCGAATATTAAGTCGAATGTCATGGGCACGACCTCTGTTGATATCGAGCGAATTTTTCGCTCGAATTGGCGGGTAGCCGCGACGCGACGGCGTCTCAACCTTGCATTTCTAATCGGGACAAAATAAGGGGGGCATCGAGGGGGAAAAGCGCGTCCAGACCGGGGCGATTCGAAGTGGTGATACACTAACCGCAGTCTGATGATTCGCACGGACGTCCCGCCAACGATCCTCTGTTCCATTCAAGTCGCAGTACCCAGGAGTTATGGACGCGAGGACGCCGCGGATGAGCACGACCAGCCGTGGACGACCGGTTTCTACAAGACACCGGTTGAAGGCTCCGTGTTCGTCGCCACGATGAACCTTGCCGGCGACGGTCAGGCGGATCTCAAAAACCATGGCGGCGCCGATAAAGCCGTGCTCGCGTATAGCGCGGACCACTATCCGCAATGGCGCGACGAGTTGCGCATCCCCGAAATGCCGCACGGAGCTTTCGGCGAAAACCTCACCATCTCCGGCTTGAGCGAAAAATCGGTCTGCATCGGCGATATCTTCCGCATCGGAAAGGTAACCTTTCAGGTGAGCCAGCCACGGCAGCCCTGCTGGAAACTCGCCCGGCGCTGGCGTATGCACGAGTTAGTGCGCTTCGTAGTCCACAACGGGCGCAGTGGCTGGTATCTCCGCGTTCTCGAGGAAGGCTGGATCGAGGCGCGGATGCCGGTCGAGCTAATCGAGCGTCCCAACCCCGCCTGGCCGGTGGCCCGCGCCAATGAAATCCTCCACCATCGCAGGACGGACTTGCCGCTGACGCTTGCGCTGTCCGATGTGCCTGGACTGTCCCGTGCGTGGGTCGAGGAATTGCGCGACCGCGCCGAGCGTCTACAGACGCCAAGCAATATCTAGATTTTGCGCTGGGTGAATTCGTCGGAGTGGACGATAAATTCGGGATACGCGCCGGCGCCCAGTTCGTACAGGTCCATGCCCTGGCGTTCGCCTTCGGCGCCCACGCGCTGGGGATAGAAGCGATTGAGAAGCCAGTTCAATCCGTAGGTGAGCGGAAAGACGAAACCGATCAACGTGGCGACGCCCACGAGCTGCGCCAGCCAATTGGGGGAATCGCTGCCGCCCAGCGCGCCGGCGAAGGCCGGCGACACAGACGCTCTGCCGAAGATGCCGAGCGCCAGAAGTCCCCACAGTCCGCCCATGGCGTGCGCCGATATCGAGCCACCTGGATCGTCCACGGCGAGGTGCAGTTCAAACCATTCAACCGCAAATGTCACCAACCCCCCCGAAAGAAGGCCGATCACGACGGCCGAAAACGGGCTGACGAAGGCGCAAGCTGCGCTGCTGGCGGCGAGGCCGCCGATCCAGCCGTTGGCGGTGAGCGAGGCGTCCGGTTTATTGAAACGGGTGTGGGTGATAGCTGCGGCGGCCAGAGCGGCGGAGGCCGCCGAGAGCGTCGTATTGACGGCTACCAGAACTACGCGCGCGGGCAGCGCGCCGGCGAAGAGCATGGCTCCCGCGGAATTCAAGCCCAGCCATCCCACCAAGGACAGGGCACAGCCAAGCATTACGAGGACGGCATTGTGGCCGGGGATGGCGACGGGCAGACCGTCGGGCAGATACTTCCCGCGGCGCGGCCCGAGAATCCAGGCGATGGAGAGAGCGGTGAGTCCGCCCACGGCTTGAACCGCGCCCGAGCCGCCCGCATCGAGAAAACCCGGGCCGAGGCCGCAATTCATGCCGAGCTGCACGAGCCATCCTCCGCCCCAGGCCCAATGAGCGAAGAGCGGAAACGTCACCCCCGCCAGTAAGGCTGTGGAAGCGCAGATGGCGCCGAGGCGCCAGCGGTCCGCTCCAGCACCCAGGGGGATGAGGGCGGCCAGGCCCACTGCGAACATGCCGAAGAGCGACGCGAGGGATGCCATGGAGCCATCAAATTCGAGGCCACGTAAAAAAATCGGGCTAGCGCCCGCCCAGCTCCACTGATTGCCGGCCATGGTGAGAACGTGCGCCGGGCCGCTCGGAAAACCTTGCCATGCGAAACCCCAGGCAAAATAGACAACGGCCGCAACCGAGAAGGCGCATAGGGAGGCCAGCATGGAGTGGGCTGCGCTGCGCGAACGGCCCAGGCCCGTACTAATTAATGACAGGCCGACGCCGGCAAAGGGGATAAGGAAAATCAGAATGGTGCAAAGTACGGAGATAGTTTCCGAGAGGGCAGCCAGTGAAACCGGAGAGATGGGAGCCACTATTTCTCGCCTCGCAGAAGCAGATGAGAGCGAATCACAAGCACCAAGCCCAGCACCTCAACACCCATTCCGGCATAGGCAAAGGCCACGCGCGGCACAGCCTGAAGCAGCGCCAGGGCGCAGACAACTATGCCCCATCCAGCGAGCAGAAGCATAAACCCGAGAAACTTCATGACTTGAGACCCCCCTGGCGTGGCGCGCCGGAAGCGTAACATTCGCGGCGGAACAGTTCCAATAGGGATTTTTGGGGCGGAGGAGGGGCCATTTGAAACGTCTATTCCTGCCATCAAAACGTTGCATTGTACTCCATCCTTATTTTTCCTTAATGTGCCGGATATTGGTACGGTTCTCTACGACGAGAAACTCTACGAGGAGAAAAACATATGGCCGACAAACCCACGGGTGAGATGAAACCCACCTTAGGATTGACCGGGCTGACGGTAAACGCGATGGCGCTGATCGCACCCGGGGCTTTCCTTTGGCTCACCTTTGCACCGCAGCGTTGGAAGGCGCCACATCACCTTCGATGTGGATTGGCATTATCTTTGCAGTTCTGCTGTGTCTGGCGACCGCGGTTTCGTACGCGGAAATGGCAAAGCTGTATCCAGGCACCGGCAGTTCGTATTACTTTGCCGAGCAATCGTTTCTGAACCATGACAAGGCATGGAAGTATGCGCGCCTGATGAAGTTCATCGTGGGCTGGGGCTCGCACCTTTATTACTGGATCTATCCCGGAGTGATGGTGGCCGTTACGGGAATCTTCTGCGGCTACATCGTAGGCACTCTGTACCCGAACTTCATGAGTGCGACGAATCCAGGCCCGATGTTCATGATGGCTGTGGCCATTGTGTTCTCGTTTGGCGTGTCCTATATCGCCCACCGAGGCGTTACGGGGTCCACGGCAGTCAGCTTGGCCATCAACATCATCCAGATAACCGCTCTGCTTGTCTTCTCCATCATGGCCATCCACTACCGCGTGGGCCATCCCCCGGGAAGCGTTGCGTGGCAGTGGGATGCGACCACCAGCGATGCCTACAACTGCCAGTTCCAAATGGACGCACAGAACAACATCGTCCGCGATGCCACCCAGGTCCCGGTGTGCATGAAGGACGCGGCGGGGGCGCCGGTGCCGTTTCACGCGGATTACACTGCGTATGATTCGAACGGGAACTTCCTGGCCCATCCGAATGCAGCCTCGGTGGTCGGCGTCCATAAATTTCAGTGGATGTTCGTCCAGGCCACGGTGGCCATCCTGATCCTGGTGGGATTCGAATCGGTTACTTCGCTGGGCGGCGAGGCCAAGAACGCCAAGCGGGACGTGCCGATTGCCGTTATCACATCGCTGCTCATCCAGGGCTGTTTCTGCTACCTGTTCGAGTATTTCGCCACACTCTATGTCTTAAGTAACGGCTACTCGATGCAGAACGCGACCGGCTCGGCGGCGCCGATCGGCGACTTGATGGTCATGGTCGGCGATGCAGTCTTTGGCGCAGGCCACGGCCGGACGTTCATGCTGATTGAGGCCGTGACCGTCTTCCTCGCCCTCATTGGCACCACGCTCTCCTGCATCAACACGGGAGCGCGCGTCACCTATGCCATGGGCAAGGATGAGGAAGTGCCGGAACACTTCGGCATGTTGCACGACAAGAACCTGAGCCCCCACAGAGCCATCTGGACGCTGGCGGTGATTTCGGCGGTCTTCGGGGTTCTGGCACTGCTGATGTTATTCGGCGATGGCGGCGCTATGTCGGATGCCACAATAGCAGCGCTTCCACATGGGTTCTGGTCGAGCTTCGGGTATGTGTCGCACGACACCATGGCGAAGATGCCCAACAGCTTGCTCACAATCACTCTGGCTTCGAACTTCGGAACCTTCCTGCTCTACGGGCTAAGCTGCGTAACCTGCATCTTTTGCTACCACGGGCATCCGAACTTCAAAGTCGTCCGGCACCTCCTCATCCCCTTGTTTGGAGTAGGCGCGAACCTGACCTGCATGGCCGCTTACCTGGTCCTGCCGTTCATGGGATACGGCACGAAGATGGAGCCGTTCATAGCCTTGGGCATTGCAGGCGTCTGGGCCATCTACGGAGGCATCTATTTCGTGACGAACAGCAAGAAAAAGGGACGAACAACGCTGGTCCCGACCCGGGCCTAGCACGAGAAGTGGATGGACACAGGGCGGGCGCGAGTCCGCCCTGTTTTTTTTCGAGGGGATATGAGGTCCCATGTTCAGAGGCCTTCAGGCGGCAGTTGGTGCGACAAGCGGGACTGTTGCAGCAGCGGTCCAAACGGCGCAAAATCCTTTCATGGACGTTGAGTTCACACAGCTTTCCGATCGCGGGCAAGTGCGCGAGGGAAACGAAGACTATCTTGGATACGTCGAGCCCGGGACGCCGGAGCGGGCGCGCACACACGGCTGGCTCTTCGCGCTGGCCGATGGCGTGGGAGGGCACGACCTGGGAGAGGTCGCCTCGCATGCGGCAGTGGAAAGTATGCTGGCTGGATTTCGGGAAGCCCCGGCGGGAGAATCGCACGGCTCGCTGCTAGGGCGGCTGGTGCGAGACGCCAATGCGCGCGTGGTGCATTCCGGCCACGCGGCCGGCGCGGGCGGCACCTCGATGGCCACGACGCTGGTGGCCTGCGCGCTGCGATACGACCGTGTGACGGTGGCGCACGTGGGCGATTCGCGCTGCTATCTGATCCGTCGAGGAGAGTCGAACCTGCTGACACGGGATCATACCGTGGCCAGCGAACACGTCCGCCTGGGCCTGCTTTCCGCGGACGAGGCGGCTGAGTCTGAGAACCGCCATCTGCTCAGCCGGTCATTGGGCAGCGAGCTCTCCGTAAAGGCGGAGATCAACGAGCACCAGGTATTTGTCGGCGATGTGCTGGTGCTATGTTCGGATGGCCTGCACGGATCGGTTAGCGGGACAGAGATGGCCGCGCTCACGAGCCACGGCGGGGATTTGGCGGCGGCGGCACAGAGACTCGTGGATATTGCCAATCAGCGGGACGGCAGTGATAATATCAGCCTGCAACTCATCCGCGTGCGAAGCGTGGAGCGCGTGGGGATGTACCGCGGGCGGCCTTATAGGCTTCCGTAGAACCGGAATCGCCAGCGGATAGTTTCCCCAGGCTCACCCGCGAGGATCTTCCAGTCCATCCCGGCGACCAACTCGACCACTACCGGATTGATTCCGTGGCTGCGCGGAGCGGTATGGCCTCCATCTTCCGGGGCACCGATCTGCGCACCGGACAGCATGTGGCCATCAAGGTCCCCCATCCGGAGATTGAAAGCGACCCGGTTTTCTTCGACCGCTTCCATCGCGAGCAGGAGATCGGCGAAGCACTCGACCACCCCGCCGTCATGAAGGTGTTTGGCGGCGACGACCGCAGCAAGATCTACATGGTGATGGAGTGGGTGGAAGGCCGGCTGCTGAGGCAGATTCTAGATCAGCAGAAGAAACTTCCTCCCGAGCGCGCCGTGAAGATCACGCTTGGCCTCTTGAGCGCCCTCGAATACATTCACAGCCACGGAATCGTACACCGCGACCTGAAGCCTGAAAACATCATGGTGAATGCGGAGGACGGCATCAAGCTGATTGACTTCGGGATCGCGGCGAAGGCCGGAGCACGCCGGCTGACCTTTGCCAAGCTTTCACAGATCATGGGAACGCCCGAATACATCTCTCCCGAACAGGTGAAGGGCAAGCGCGGAGACGGCCGCAGCGACATATATGCCCTGGGTGTGATGCTGTACGAGATGCTGACCGGGAAGCCGCCTTTTCAAGGGCCGAACCCCTTCGCCATCATGAACGACCGGCTCTTGAACAATCCCACACCTCCACGCGAGATTGATCCCTCCATTTCGCCGCAGTTGCAGGAGGTGATCTATCGGGCGCTGGAGCGCGATCCCAAAAACCGCTACGCCACGGCCAAGGAATTTGCATGGGACCTGGAGCATCTGGATCAGGTGGGAGCGGCGGATCGCCCTGAGCTGCGGAATTGGAGGCAGCGGCGGACACCGTGGCTGAGGAGAGTTCTCTTCTATATTATGCTGGCGCTTATTCCCGTGGTGGTCTTCGGCTTGCTGCTCTATTTCGTGAAGCGCTGACGGAAATTCCCCCCACAGAGTAGGCCAAAATGAGCCGGGCGAGGCGCCTCCAGGCGCTGAAATCGCCGCCTAGGCTGCTGCCCCCCGAATCGTCCCGCACGGCGGTCCACGTCCATTTTGGACATAAAGACAACATAAAGAGAATAAAAACACATATAAATCGAATCCATAGATTTATTGAGTTGGACGCATCCTCACGATTCCCTTATTTTCTCTGGACATCGAAATTCTCTTGTTTTAGAGGCTGCGAACTCACGATGGAAAGTGAGCGCGGCAGGGAGGGAGAGGTTAACCATATGAAACGAAATAGGAAGTGCAATGGTAGATCGGGCATCGCGTTGTTGGCGCTGTGTACGGGATTCGTGCTGGCGCCAGCATCGTGGGCACAGGCTCCGGCGGCGACGTCGACGACGCAGAGCCAGACCCAGGCAGACACTGGGACGCAGGCCACGACGAACACGCAGCAACGCTTGGAGGACCTGGAAAAAGAAGTGAACATGCTCCAGAGCGAAATCTCTTCGCTGAAGCAGGAGGACGATAGTACGGCTGCTACGGTGAAGACGGCAGCGCTCAACACGTCGAGCGCCTCCGGCAAATCCAGGGGGGATGCGCCAGCTCCGGTGTCGCTGACCAGCCTACTTGGTCCCATGACCATCAGCGGCGAGGTGGACGGCTACTATGCGTTCAACTTCAATCAGCCGAATCCCTTGGGAAACCAGGCTTCTCCACCCAGTGGAACCACCGGAAACGCTCTGCAATTTTTCGACAACAACACGAACCAGTTCAGCTTGAACGCCATCGAGCTGGTTGTTGACAGAGCACCCGACGCGACGGTTGGCGGAACGGGCCGAGCCGGCTTTCACATCGGCATGATCTATGGCCAGTCCGCCGAGGTGATCAACGGCACGTCCGAGAATAACGGTGACAATTTCGTGGGTAACGCGACGGATGCCAACAACGTCGCGCTGAAGGAAGCGTACGTTGACTACATCGCTCCCGTTGGCAAAGGCCTGACTCTGACGTTCGGGAAATTCGTCACGCCCGCGGGCGCCGAGGTAATCGAAACCAACGGCAACTGGAACTACTCGCGCAGCATTCTTTTCTACTACGCGATCCCGTTTTTCCACTTCGGTGCCAGCGCGAAATACGCCTTCAACTCCAAGGTGGCCGTGACGGGCTACCTGGTGAACGGCTGGAACAATTCACAGGAGGTAAACACGGGGAAAACGTACGGCGCGAGCCTCGCGTACACTCCGAACGCGAAGTGGTCCATCATCGAGAATTATCTGGCGGGCCCGCAAGACAATGCGTTCTTCAACGGCACCACAGGTGGCTCAAGCGGCCCCAACAACAATTGGCGGCAGCTTGAGGACGCCGTGATCAGCTACACGCCCAACGCCAAGTGGGCGTTCATGGTCAACGGCGACTACGCCTACGGGGACAAGTTCGGGATTTCGCCGGGCGTCAATTCACCGCCGGTTAGCTGGTGGGGCGCGGCAGGATATGTGAAGTATACGATCAACGGCAAGAGCTATCTGGCAGCGCGCGGCGAATATTTTGCCGATCCGAATGGCTTCGCGCTGTTCGGCGTCGGAAACAATAACGGGCACGTGTACGAGGGCACGGCAACGTATGCCTACAACGTCACGAGGGACTTGCAGACCCGGTTCGAATTCCGCGATGACGTTTCAAACCGCAACATATTTGCGAAGGGCACGCGGTTTGTGATGACGCAGCCGGAAGTTGAATTCGGCTTCATCTACTCGTTCAGCAGCGCGAACGCCCACTAAAACACCTTCCGGTTCCTCGAAGGAGGAGCCGCGAATTTGTAGCTGACGTATCGAGAGGCCGCCCCGATGGACTCCATCGGGGCGGCCTCTTTCTTCTAGGCCTTCTCAGCGGGGTGTTCGAGAATTTCCACTCGCACCGGCCGCCCGTTCCCTTTGCCGCGCTTGGTGAACCATTCGCTCATCGCGGCGGCCAGGCGCGCAGGATCCACGCGCGAACCGATTTCGAGCAGCCCCTCGCCCGCCGGAAGCGTGTCGTCGAATTCGGCCGAGCCCGTGAAATTTCGCATACAGAAGCTATCGAGCCATTCGAGCGGGGCGGGCCGCCGCTCGCCGCCGATCACGATTTCCGCGCGCAGCTTCCGTAGGTACATTGCGGCGCCAGTGTACAACAGGGCGGATAAGAGAATCCTATCGTTTGCCCGCAGGGCTTATAATGCCCGTGAGTGGGGACGCGATGAAGGAAGCCATCGAAAAATTCATCTGCTACCTGCGCTACGAGCGCAACGCCTCGCCGAACACCATCCGCGACTATACCTTCGACATCGAGCAGTTCCGCGCATTCGTCACGCCGCCCGGCCAACCAACACTCCCAATCGACCAGGTGGACCACCGCGTGATCCGCGAATTCGTCAGCTGGCTGTGGGACCGGCGGCTCGAAAAGACGTCCGTGGCGCGGAAGCTCGCGGTTTTGCGGACTTTTTTCAAATTCTGTGTGCGTGAGAAATACGCGAAACAAAACCCGGCGCGCCTAGTGCCCACTCCGAAGCTGCCCAAGCGAGTGCCGCGCGTGCAGACGGCGGACGAGCTGAACGCATTTCTCGATAGTCTGGCGGCGGACCCTGCCGCGAGACTGTCCGCACGCGGGCGCCCGCGGACGGCGAAATCCCTGGAGGACGAAAGGCTGATCCTGAAGCGCGATCGCGCCATTCTCGAATTGCTCTACGCCTCCGGCCTGCGCGTAAGCGAGCTTGTGGGCCTCAATCTGGGAAGCGTGGACCGCCGCGGGCAGATGCTCCGCGTGCTGGGGAAGGGCCGCAAGGAGCGCATAGTGCCCTACGGCGGGAAGGCGCAGGTGGCGCTGGAGGCCTACTGGCCGGTGCGCGCGAAAATTCTGGCCCATCCGCGGACGAATCCCGCCCCGGAGGCCGTCTTCCTGAATCATCTCGGGGGACGCCTGACGACCACATCCGTTCGGTCGCTCGTTAAGAAATATGGGAGGCTGAACAACATCAATTGGGACATCCATCCCCATTCGCTGCGGCACGCCTTCGCCACGCACCTGCTGGCCGACGGCGCGGACCTGCGCGCCATACAGGAGCTTCTCGGCCACGTCTCGCTTTCCACCACGCAGCGCTACACCCAGGCAACCATCCAGCAGTTGATGTCGGTCTACGACAAAGCTCACCCGCACGCTTGAGGAGGCTCTCCAAATGTACTGGCGCGCCGGTCTCCTCTTCCTGCTAATGGTCGCAGGCCGGATCGCTCTGGCGGTCCCGGCGGCGGCGCAGGACAACTACGAAATCCAGGTGTATGGGTCGGAACTCGTCGATCCTGGCCACACGATGGTCGAACTCCACAGCAACTTCACGATCGACGGCTCCAAGACGATGGCTGACGGCCTCTATCCGACCAACCACGCCGAACACGAAACAATCGAAATCACGCACGGCTTCACCGATTGGTTCGAGACCGGCTTTTACATTTTCACGTCCGCGCGCTCGGGCCAGGGGTGGCAATGGGTGGGCGACCATATCCGGCCGCGCGTCGCCGTCCCCGCACGATGGCACTGGCCCGTGGGCATCAGCATTTCGAATGAGATCGGCTACCAGCGGCGGCAGTTTTCCGTGGACACCTGGACGTGGGAAATTCGCCCGATCGTGGATCAAAAGATTGGGAGATGGTATTGGTCCATCAACCCGACGCTCGACCGCTCGTTCCACGGCCAAAGCGTGAACCAGGGAGTGGTCTTTTCGCCGAATTTCAAGTTCAGCTACGATTTCACTCCGAAGATTGCCGGCGGGCTCGAGTACTACGGCTCGGTTGGCCCCGTGACCGGATTCGACGCGGTCAGCCAGCAGCAGCACCAGATTTTTCCCGCCATTGATCTGAATATCGTGCCGCAGTGGGAGATTAATTTTGGGCTCGGCGTGGGAGTGACCGCCGCGACGGATCATCTGATCGCCAAGATGATCTTGGGTTACAGATTCAATTTCTGAAGAATGCGTTCCCACACGTCAGAGGGTAAGCGAGCTGGCAGGGATGAAGCCGTCGGACCGGCGCGCGGAGGCCACGGGCAGCGGCATCTTCGAGCGATCCACGGGATTATAGAGCGTGTCGCGCTCGACGGGAACGCGGCCGGCGGCGCGAATGAGGCGCTCGAGTTCGGCGCGCGTGAGGTGCTCGGGAGTTGTGGCGCCGGCATCGTGGTAGATTTTTTCCTCGGCGACGGTGCCGTCGAGATCGTTGGCGCCGAATCGCAGCGCGATCTGCGCGATCCTCGGCGTGAGCATGATCCAGTAGGCCTTGATGTGATCGAAATTATCGAGCAGCAGCCGCGAGACGGCCATGGTCTTCAGGTCGTCGAGTCCCGTAGGCTTCGGCAGATGCGAAAGCGCCGTGTTCGCGGGATGAAACGCGAGCGGGATGAAGGCCACGAATCCGTGTGTGATGTCCTGCGTGTCGCGCAGGCGAAGCAGATGATCCACGCGCTCCTCGATGGTTTCGACGTGGCCATAGAGCATGGTGGCGTTCGAGCGCAGGCCGATTTCGTGCGCGGTGCGCGCGATTTGCAGCCACATCTGGCCGCTCACTTTGTGGTCGCAGATGATTTTGCGCACGCGCGGATGGAAAATTTCCGCGCCGCCGCCGGGCAGCGAATCCACGCCTGCTTCCTTCATTTTCAGGAGCGTATCGCGAATCGAAAGTTTCGAAATGCGCGCGTAATAGTGCACCTCGACCATGGTGAACGCCTTCAAGTGCACCTGCGGGAAGCGCTGCTTCAAGCCGCGAATCAGTTCGAGGTAATAGTCGAAGGGCAGATCGGGGTGCAGGCCGCCTACGATGTGGAATTCCGTGGCGCCTTCGGCCACGCCCACGGCCGCGCGCTCGAAAACTTCATCGAGCGCGAAGGTGTATGCGCCCGGCGCGTCGGGCGAGCGCCCGAAGGCGCACAGCTTGCAGTGCGCCACGCAGACGTTCGTGGGATTGATGTGCCGGTTGATGTTGAAGTAGCAGACGTTGCCGTGGCGCCCCTCGCGCACGTGGTTCGCGAGCCAGCCGACGGCGAGCAAGTCGTGCGATTGGAAGAGCGCGAGGCCGTCGTCGGCGCTCAATCGCTCGCCCGCGAGCACTTTTTGCGCGATGGGTTCGAGCCGCGCATCCGTGATGTTCAATGTGCTAAGCACGAGATTGCTGAGCGGCCTCCCAATCACCCACCTTCATTAAATAGTCCCTTTGGTCCCGGTAAGAGTCTGCCAGGAAGTCGTAGAGGGCGGCCGCGAAATCCCGTCGCCAGGTCCGTTCTGCGTTGCTCAGGGTCGGATTGTTTTGGCCGCTTTCAAAAAGGGCTCTACATTTTTTCCTGCATTCTCTTGCGGCTCCATCTAGTGACGCCCGTGTCGACGTGCTAAGAATCTTTTTGCTCACCCACTCGTAATATGCATGTGGATTAAGGTGCATATACGCCCTCTCTCTCAACGGTGTTGAACGACGACCGCTGCATAGCAGAATATCATGAATAAAAGGCTTAGCCACCCGTTCACCGTAAAGAAGGCCGCATCTAGACGGCTCAGGTCATCAGGTCTAACAAGCGAATGCTCGTAGGCCAGCAGCCCCGCCACGACGGCGATTCCGGCCCACGCAGGCCATGCGAGATGGAAGCTCCACGCGAGCCACGCGAGCAGCGCGACCATCGCGGCGTGCATTGCGCGCGCGATGGAGAGCGCGCGGGCGATGCCGAATTTTTTTGGGATCGAGTGCAGCCCGGCGGTGCGGTCGAATTCCACGTCCTGGCAGGCGTAGAGCACGTCGAAGCCGCCCACCCAGAGCGTGACCGCGGCGGAGAGAATCAGGATGCGCGCGTCGAGCGAGCCGCGAATGGCGATCCATGCAGCCGCGGGGGAAATGCCCAGGCAGAAGCCCAGCACGAAGTGCGACCAGGCGGTAAATCGCTTCGTATAGGAATAAAAAAACAGGAGCGCGAGCGCGACGGGAGAAAGCTCGAGCGCAAGCCGGTTCAATTGCCACGCCGCCAGCACGAGCGCGGCCGACGCGGCAAAAGTGAACGCCCAGGCAAACCCCAGCGAAAGCTGGCCCGCCGGAAGCGCGCGGTTGGCGGTGCGCGGATTGCGGCGGTCGTATTCGATATCGGCGATGCGGTTCATCGCCATGGCTGCGGAGCGCGCGCCCACCATGGCGACGACGATCCATAGAATTTGCCGCCACGTAGGCAACAAGCCGCCGCTGGCGCGCGCCGCGAGGAGCGCTCCCACGAGCGCGAAAGGCAGCGCAAACACGGTGTGCTCGAACTTGATCATTTCAAGCACGACGCGGAGGCGGCTCTTCGTCATCAAGGCTTCCCGCCCTTCCAGCGGTACTGCTTCGGCTGGGGCAGGCCGATTTGCGCGAGGACGCGGCAGGCGAACTGCTCGACGACATCGCTGATGTTTTTCGGGCCGTAGTAGAACGCGGGCATGGCGGGCATGATCGTCGCGCCGGCATCGTGCAGGCGCAGCATGTTTTCCAGATGAATGCGGTTGAGTGGCGTTTCGCGAAGGCAGAGGACGAGCGGGCGGCGTTCCTTCAGGCAAACGTCCGCGGCGCGCGCGAGAAGATCATTTGCGATGCCGCTTGCGATCGCGCCGAGAGCGCCCGCCGAGCAGGGCGCAACGATCATGGCGTCCGCGACGGCGCTGCCGGAAGCGATGCTCGCGCCCACGTCCTTATTCGGGAGATACTCGATTTTTTTCGCGGGCGTGCCGATGAGGAGCGAGGCAAGTTTTTTGGCATCCGGCGCGACGATGCCCAGCTCCGTGGCAAGAAGCCGCAAACCGGCATCGGTGACGACGAGGTGGATGTGGCGGACGCGCCGGTCGGCCTCGAGCATGCGCAGGATGGTCTGGCCGTAGATGGCGCCGCTTGCGCCTGTGATGCCGACCGTGATGATGCTGCCATCGGTTTTCGCCATGAGGATGATTTGAACGCGGGTGCAGCCCGCCGCGGCGGGCGGGCACAGCATGCTGTGCCCCTACACAGAACACCGCAGACGCGCCGCGTTAGGCGCGCTTCAGTGCGCGGACGATGAGCAGCAGGATGACGGCTCCCCCACCGCCATCACGAGCCGTCCGAGCAATCCGTACGCTGCAAGCCCCAGTAATCCGAATACGAATCCACCGAGAACCGAGCCCACGATGCCGACGAGCAGGTCAATACCGATGCCCATGCCGTGCCCTTTTACAAGCTGGCCCGCGAGATAACCGGCGAGAATGCCGATCAGGATAGTCCAGATAAGCCACATGGCAGCGCCTCCGAGAGATTTTCCAATAATTCAAAGCGTCCGTGACGGTAGGGGCACGGGCACCGGCCCGGGAAAAACTGTAGCACAGGTTGGCCAGATGGAAGCGCGGGGAGAGTCCGCAAAGGAATGTTAGAACGCGGCGGCGGGCGCTCCCATTTCGGCGCTAAATGTGCTCAATCACATGAACGATCATCAGGATCACGTCTCCCACCACGGACATCAGGCGCCTCTCGATCAATCCATACGTTGCAAGCCCAAGCAATGCGAAGACTATGCCGCCGAGGACCGAGCCCACAATTCCGGCGCCCAGGTCGGCATCAGCGCCCGTGCCGCGCCCTTTTATGATTCGGCCCGCCAGAAAGCCGGCGATGGCGCCGAGCACGACCGTGCAGATGAGCCACATAGCTGCGCCTCTCGGAGATTTTCCAAGAAATCGAGGCGTCCGTGACGGCGGGTGCACGGGCACCGGCTCCGGAAAAAACTGTAGCACAGGTTAGCCGAGCGGAAGCGCGAAGAGAGGCCGTAAAGGAATGTTAGAATGCGGCGACAGCGGAAGGAGACTCATGGACGAAGGCGACATCCGGAAATTGCTCGAGGCCGTGAAGGGCCGGCAGATGACGATTGAGCGCGCCATCGAGCGGCTGCGTCAGCTTCCGTACGAAGACTTGGGGTTCGCGAAGATCGATCATCATCGCGCGCTGCGGCAGGGTTATCCCGAAGTGGTATTCGCGCGCGGGAAAACGCGCGAGCAGGTGGCCGGAATCGTCCGCGGGATGCTGCGCACGAACGCATCGCACAATATTCTTGTGACCCGCTCCGACAAGAAAATTTTCGCGGGGGTGAAGAGGGTGGCGCGCGCGGCGAAGTTTCACGAGCTTTCGGGCGCGATTTCGATCGAGCGCAGCCGCACGATTCGCGGCAAGGGGCTGATTCTGGTGGTGACGGCGGGCACGAGCGACATTCCCGTGGCTGAGGAGGCGCTGGTGACGGCGCGCACCATGGGCAATCGCGTCGAGGCCGTCTACGACGTGGGAGTGGCGGGATTGCACCGGCTGCTCGAGCACCGCCGCAAACTCGCCGAGGCGCGCGTGATCGTGTGCGTGGCGGGAATGGAGGGGGCGCTGCCGAGCGTGGTGGCGGGACTGGTGGCCGCGCCGGTGATCGCCGTGCCCACGAGCACGGGTTACGGAGCGAGTTTCGGCGGCGTTGCGGCGCTGCTGGGTATGCTCAACAGTTGCGCTTCGAACGTGAGCGTGGTGAACATAGACAACGGCTTCGGCGGCGGCTGCGTGGCTAGCGTCATCAACCGCGCGTAACTCGCTACAGGATGCGGATGAGGAGAAGCGTTTGGTCGTCGGCGCGAGGGCCGAAGGCTTCCAATTTCGCGCGCAGGGCGTCGGCGATTTCCGGGAGTGCCGACTGGAAACGGTCATTCAATAGACGTTCGATGCCCTCGATACCGAATTCCGCGCCGGTGGAGTCCTCGGCTTCAACGATGCCGTCGCTTACCAGGACAAGCAGATCGCCCGCCTCGCAACCAACTGACGCGGAAGCATAGCGGCCCTCGGCCATCAGGCCCAGTGGGAACTGCTGCATCCCTAGCCGCTCGACCCGATTCGTCGCGATGCGGTAATGAAGAATCGGCGGATGGCCGGCGATCAGATACTCGGCCTCGCCCGCGCCTCGGAAGAGGATGCCTGCGAATGTGGCGTACATCTCCGGCCCTTTTACCGCCGGGAGAACGTCATTGATGGTGTCCATCATGCGCCCAAGGGGCTGACGCTCGGCGCATCCGAGGCGGAGCGCCGTCTTCAGGTTGCCCATCAAGACGCCCGCAGGGATGCCATGGCCGGAAACGTCGGTAATGCATGCGAGCCAAGCGGGGCCGGCGGGAATCAGATCCACAAGGTCGCCGCCAACATCTTCGCTGGGCAAGCTGATGCCGTAAGCCTCGAATGTCTTCGCGGTATGGCGGATCGCAGGAACAAGGGTTTGCTGGATGCCATGCGCCAGCTCCAACTCCGTGCGCGTGCGAACCTGTTCCACGCCTTCCGTATTAATGAACCTATCGTAGCTCCGCCTTCCCAGCGCAAGCGCCAGGATGATACCGAGGGCGTCGAAGGCGATCCGCTCGTGCGCGGCTGCGGGAAGCGGAATCGGAGAGATTCGCGGCAGCCAATTAGGCAGATGAAACGCTGTCACTGCCAATACGGCGAGTACGGAAAGAAGCGAGAATCTGCGGCGCAATATGATGACGAACAAAACAGCGGCGGTCATACCGATCAAGGCGGCGAGGAGAAGCACACCCCATTCCGGGAAACGATACCAGGCAAAGAGGTCGGAAAGGAATCCGGATGCGCTGAAGAAGCAGAATACCCCGTAAAGGAACCCCGAGAAGCGCCGGAAAGGCACCGCCTTCCAGTAGCGCGCGCGGCCTTTGTCGAAGAGTGGGGCCACAGAGAACACGTCCAGCACGATTGCAAACATGATTCGCCCGAGCTTGCGTAGGAATCGCTTGAGGGGGTGTTGAGCGGCGATGCGACGAGTTGGCTTTCCCTGCGACATATCGGGACGGGAGACTTTCGCGCCTTTCTTCGCGTTTCAACTAGGGTTTGCAAGCGGCGCGCGCGACCATTCGCCGTCAACGAGGCGCAGGATGCCGCGCGGGTTCTCGTTTTTCAGTTCCGCGGGCAGCCATTCGTGCGGGAAATTCTGGTAACAGACGGGCCGCACGAAACGGAGAATGGCCGCCGTGCCCACGGACGTGAACCGCGAATCGGTGGTGGCGGGATAAGGCCCGCCATGTTGCATAGCCGGCACGACTTCGACGCCCGTGGGAACGCCGCCAAAAATCAGGCGCCCGGCCTTCTCGCGAAGAATATCGAACAGGGATGCATACTCCCGCACGTCGTCCTCGTTGGCATGGATGGTGACGGTGAGCTGCCCCGCGAGCTTGCGGGCGACGCTTTCCAAATCTTCGCGGGAATCGCAGACGGTGGCGAGCGTGGCCGGGCCGAAAAGTTCCTCGCGCAGCTTGGAATCGTCGAGAAAAGATTGCGCGCCGGTGACAAACACGGCGGAGGGAACCTGCGTCTCAGTCGCGCCGTGCGGCGCGGGAGGAGCCTCGGCGGCGAGATGCACGCCTCTGGAGCCTGAGCGCTCGGAAAATCCCGCGCGGTAGCGTTCGGCGATTCCGGCGTGCAGCATGGTCCCCGGGGGCGTGCAGGAGACGAGAGCGCCCAGGCGCTTGATGAAGGCGTCGAATTCAGGGCTGCGCAGGCCGGCAATCTGTCCGGGTTTGGTGCAGAACTGGCCCACTCCCGTGGTCACCGATTTTGAAATGCTTTCGGCAATTTCGGCGGCGTGCGCTTTGAGAGCGCCGGGAAGAACAAAAATAGGATTAAGGCTGCCCATCTCGGCGAACACAGGGATGGGCGATGGGCGGCTTGCCGCCGCGTCAAATAGCGCGCGGCCACCTTGCAGGGAGCCGGTGAAGCCCACGGCTTTTGCCGAGGGATGGCGAACGAGCGCGATGCTTAACTCCGGCCTCGCTCCTTGCAGCATGGAAAAAACGCCCGCGGGCATGTCGCAGGTCCGCGCTGCCTGCTGGACAACGCGAGCCGTGAGCTCGGAAGTGCCGGGGTGGGCAGGATGTCCTTTGACGACGACTGGATTGCCCGCGGCCAGAGCCGAGGCTGTGTCGCCTCCGCAAACGGAATAGGCCAGAGGAAAATTGCTTGCGCCGAAGACGACCACCGGCCCCAGGGGAACGAGCATTTTGCGCAAATCGGGTTTCGGCAGTGGCGTGCGCGCGGGGTCGGCGCGATCAATGTGCGCGTCCACCCAGGAACCTTCGCGTACGAGGGCGGCGAACATCCGCAATTGGCCCATGGTGCGGCCACGCTCGGAGATGAGGCGCGCTTCGGGAAGAGCGGTCTCGGAACTTGCACGGGCAATCAGCTCCGGGCCCAGTCGCTCGAGGCCATCCGCAATCGTCTCGAGAAAGTGCGCGATGGCATCGGGAGATTTTTTGCGATAGGCGGGGAAAGCGTCCGCCGCCAGCTCGACTGCCTTGGCCGCCTCGGCATCGGTGGCCTCATGGAAGACGGGGTCGAGTGCGCGGCCCGAAGCGGGGTCATGCGCGCGAAAAGTTACGGCGCCCGATTGGGTGGTCTCCGCGCCGAGAATGCTGCCGCCGTCAAGTTGCATGATTCCACTCTCGCTTTGCCGATTCAGGATAGCGATTCCGGTTGAGGATACCACGCGGGAATAGGGGGCGTCCCCTCATCGAGCGTAGGTAAGGGGTCAGTTTGAATTTTGGCTTTTTGTGTCACGATCAAGAAAATTCAAACTGACCCACCACCCGAGCGTAAATCGAGGGGACAATTCCGCGAGGATGCCTATAATATGGGCGTCGAGTTTTCGAGTTCGGTGTAGCGGCAGGCTCCCATGAAAATCGTCGAAATGCGCGTGCACTCGATTGCTATCGCGGATCCTCCGCTCCGCAGCTCTTACGGCCTCCACGCGCCTTACGCTTTGCGGACGATTCTGGAACTCAAGAGCGAAGACGGAGTGACCGGAATCAGCGAGACGCACGGCGGCGAGGCCATCGCGGCGGGATTTGAAGTCCTGCGGCCGCGGATTGTGGGCCGCGATGCTTACCGCCTGGCCGGCGAACTCATGCCCATGATCGAGGGCAAGCCGGAGGGATCGAGCCTCGACCGGTCGCAGACGTATCAAGTGCCAGGCGAGAACCCTCTGGATGCGTCGCTCCGGCTCTATTCAGCCATTGAAATCGCCTGCGTGGATTTGATCGGCAAGTCGGTAGGCAAAGCGGCGTGCGACATTCTGGGCGGGCGAGTGCGCGACGAAGTTCTCTTCTCGGCGTATCTGTTCTACAAACACGCGGGGGGAGGCGGAGTAGGCGCAGACGCCCGCAGCGATGAATACGGGGAAGGGCTTACGCCAGAAGCGATGGTCAAGCAGGCCGAGCAGATGATCGCGAAATACGGATTTCGCGACATCAAGTTGAAGGCGGGAGTTCTCGATCCCGAGATCGAAATCGAAACCATTCGGCAACTGCGGGCCAGATTCGGAGCCGGAATGCCGCTTCGTATCGATCCCAATTGCGCGTGGTCGGTGGAGACATCCGTGTACGTGGGCCAATCGCTCGCGAAAGAGCTGAGCGGCAGCGGCTATTTGGAGGACCCCGCCGCGGGCATGGACGGCATGGCGCAAACGCGCGCAAAGCTGCTGGCAGCGGGCGTACCCACACCCCTTGCGAGCAACGTGGCGGTGACGTCGTTCACCGATATTCCCGAAGCGGTGAGAACCGGCGCGGTCCAGATCGTGCTTTCCGACCCTCACTACTGGGGCGGGTTGCAGCAGATGCAGCATCTTGGCAAGGTCTGCCGAACATTTGGGCTGGGGCTTTCCATGCACTCGAACACGCACCTGGGAGTTTCGCTGATGGCCATGACCCATGCGGCGGCGGCCACGCCTCATCTGACTTTTGCTTGTGATACACATTATCCTTGGCAATCGGAGAAGGATGAGGTGGTGGCAGGCGGCCGAGTGCCCATCGTGGATGGCTGCGTTCGAATCCCGGCGAAGCCGGGGCTGGGCGTGGAACTGGATTATGATCAACTGGCGCGCGGCCGGGAGCGCTATGCGAAATATCCCTACCGCAAGCGGGACGATGAAGCGGAAATGAGAGAGCACGTGGATCCCAATTGGAGGCGCATTCTCCCGCGCTGGTGAAAATGAAACCTGAAGAAATTTGCGGCAAGCTGCGTGGCGTGATCGCGTTTCCGGTCACTCCTTTTCAATCCGACCTCTCGCTCGATATTCCCGGGCTGAGGAAAAATCTTCAAAAGCTGCTGGCGTATCCGGTGAGCGCGGTGGTGGCCGCGGGCGGCACGGGCGAGATGTACTCGCTCACGCCGGAAGAGCATCGCGAGGTCGTGAAGGCTGTTGTTGAGGAGGTGCGCGGGCGCGTCCCGGTGATTGCCGGGACGGGATTCAACGTGCGCATAGGCGCCGAGCTGGCCCAACAAGCGGCGCGGGCCGGCGTGGATGCAATCCTAGCCCTGCCTCCTTATTATCCCCACGCGGATGAAGAAGCTCTTGCCGAATACTACGCCGCGATTGGGCGCGCGACTGCACTGGGACTTTTCGTTTATAGCCGCGATTGGGTCAACCCGGGGCCCGAGTGGGTTGCGCGGCTGGCCGAGACGATTCCGACGCTGGTGGGATGGAAGGACGGCCAGGGAGACGCGCAGAGATACCAGCAAATTATCGAGCGCGTGGGCAAGCGTCTCTATTGGATTGGCGGCAAGGGAGATGATTGCGTGCCCGCCTACTACGGCATCGGGATTCGGACGTATACGTCGAGCATCGCCACGGTAGCTCCGAAACTTTCGATCGAGTTGCATGAGACCGCGTCCGCCGGAAATACGGAGGTGCTCGGCCGGCTTATGAAAGACTATGTCACTCCGCTCTATGCTTTTCGCGCCCGAAGAAAGGGCTACGAGGTTTCGGCGATGAAGGAAATGATGAACCTGGCCGGTCTTGCAGCGGGGCCGGTGCGGCCGCCACTTCCACGATTGCATGCGGAAGAGATCGCGGAGCTGCGGGTGATGCTCGAACGATGGAAGCCCTATCTCATCCCGTGAGTCTGCAATCCCCGGGCAATGAAAACCGCTTGCCCGGCTGCTGAGCATCGCATTTACCCACATCGAGCTGTTGCAAGTTGTCTCGTTATTCCTAATAATTACAAGTTTAGGGGAGAGGTAGTTGTTTCGCCCACGGGCCGGCGCGGCTCATGCCGGGCTGCGTGATCGAATTCAGCATCAACGACGAAGGGTACGGGTGTAGCGCAACACAACCTGCTATCGGAGCAGGGCAGTGAACGAGGTCCCGATGAAAGAGGCCAAACATGAGTAAAACCGCACAGGAGCGCGAAGCCAGCCATGTTCTGACCATGGAGGAAATCGGCAATCTGACGAAGGTAGGCGGCAAGTCGGCCGAGACCCTGATGAACGTGGTTGCCTTGATTGCCAAGCGGTTCAAGACGGACGTGTGCTCGGCGTATTTACTGGAGCCAGACCGCGCCAATCTGGTGCTGGCCGCGACGCTCGGGCTTCGCCCTCAATGTATCGGAAAGCTTCGGCTCGCACTGCACGAAGGCCTTGCGGGCCTGGTTGCCGAGCAGGTGCGCCCGGTGGCCGTGGAACAGGCAAAGAATCATCCACGCTTCAAATATTTCAGTGAAGCCGGAGAAGACCCCTACCAATCGTTCCTCGGCGTTCCCCTCATTGACCAGGGCGTGCTCCAGGGCGTTCTCGTGGTGCAAACGGTCGAGGCGCGTGTCTTCCGCGAAGATGAGATTCGGATGCTGGTGGAGGCCGCCGCGGAGGTCGCGCCCGTGGTGAGCGAGGCTCGCACGATGGACCGCTTCATTGCTCCCGTTCAGGAACGGCTTTGGACGCTGGCGCGCAACCTGTGGTGGAGCTGGGACCATGATACATCGAGTCTATTCCGCGACCTCGATCCAACGGCTTGGCGGCAGCTCAATCACAATCCCATCTCGCTGCTGGCGGGAATCCCGCTCGCGCGGATCGAACGCCGCGCCGGGGAACTGGCGCTGCACAGCCGGATTAATTATGCCTACCGGCGCCAACGGGAGTATCTCGAGGCTGCCCGTACATGGGGCGCGAGACATGCGGCTGTTCTGCGCCCGCGTCCGGTGGCGTATTTTTCAGCTGAGTTCGGTCTGCACGGATCCATTCCGATATATTCCGGCGGATTGGGCATCCTCGCCGGCGACCACATCAAGAGCGCTTCCGATCTGGACATTCCGCTGATCGGTGTCGGCTTGTTTTATGGCCAGGGGTATTTCCGGCAGCGCCTCGACGGTAACGGCTGGCAGCAGGAGGAATACATCCAGACGGACATCATCCAGATGCCCATGGAGCCGGCCATCGGCGCGAACGGCGAGGCCGTGATGGTGCAGATCGAAACTCGCAGCGGCCTGATCCGCGCGAAGGTCTGGCGAATGAAAGTGGGACGGTGCGACCTGCTGCTGCTCGATTCGAACGTGGAAGGCAACGCTCCCGAGGATTTGGAACTTACTTCGCGCCTCTATGGCGGAGACGGGCGCGTGCGCATTCGCCAGGAATTGCTGCTGGGCGTGGGGGGCTTCCGCGCGTTGAAAGCGATGGGTGTCACACCGGGCGTTCTTCACCTCAACGAAGGGCACAGCGGCTTTGCGGTGCTCGAAGCGATTGGCAATCGCATGCTGGAGGAGGGCATCAGCTTCGACGAGGCCGTACCCCGCGTTTCCCGCGAAGCGGTATTCACCACGCACACGCCGGTGCCCGCAGGCCATGACCGGTTCAGCGCCGGGCTTATCGAGGAGCACCTGGGGCCTCTCCGCGAGACGCTGGGCCTTTCGCACGAAAGGCTGATGGGGCTGGGACGCGTGAACCCTGCGAACGACAGCGAGGAGTTCTGCATGACTGTCCTGGGCCTGAAACTCGCGCGGCGGGCCAACGCCGTTTCATCCCTTCACGGCGAGGTGTCGCGCGCGATGTGGACGGGGCTGTATCCCGGCAAGCCGGAAGACGAAGTTCCCATCGGGCATATCACGAACGGCGTGCATGTCCCATCGTGGCTCGCCCCGCAAATGTTCCGGCTGTACGACCGTCACCTGGGAATCGGCTGGCACGAGCGCAGCAGCCATCCGGAAATCTGGGCGGGCATCGAGAACGTGGACGACGGGGAGCTGTGGGAGACGCATCTCAGCTTGAAATCACGGCTTCTGGAGTTCGTGCGCCTGCGCTCGGTAGAGCAGGCCGAGCATCGCGGCGAGCCGCAGGAAGTGGTGCGAAAACTCGGCCGCGTGCTGAGCCTAGATGCGCTGACGATAGGATTCGCGCGCCGCTTTGCCACGTACAAAAGGGCCGATTTGATCCTGGCGAACATCGAACGGCTGGCTTCGATGGTGAATGATCCCAAGCGCCCGGTGCAGTTCGTTTTCGCCGGGAAGGCCCACCCGAACGACGATCCCGGCAAGCGCGTGCTTCAGCAAATTGCGGAGATGACGCGCGATCTGAAGTTTGCCGACAAATTCGTTTTTGTCGAAGACTACGACATCAACGTGGGGCGCCACTTTGTCCAGGGCGTGGACGTGTGGCTGAACAATCCCCGGCGGCCACTCGAGGCCTCTGGCACCAGCGGCCAGAAGGTCGTGCTCAACGGCGGGCTGAATCTTTCGGTGCTGGACGGCTGGTGGGCGGAGGCGTACGACGGCCTCAACGGCTTCGCTATTGGAACCGGCAGAACTCACTCCAACGTGAATCTTCATGATGCCCGCGACGGAGAGGATTTGTACCACACGCTTAGCGAGGTAGTGATTCCTCTTTATTATCAGCGCGACCGTGACGGTTTGCCGCGCGGCTGGATCAAGCGCATGAAGCGGACCATACGGACGCTGGGCTGGCGTTTCAATGCCGATCGCATGGTGATGGACTACACACTGAAATGCTACGTCCCGGCGGCTGGGGGCACGTCAAGCGGGGTGCCCGCGGCGTTGTGAGTCTTTGCCTTTCATGTGGAATTCGTTTTGGAATCAGCCGTCAAAGAGCAGGGAAGCGGGATTAAGCCGAGGCCGTGAAGGCGCGCTGGCGCATGCGCGCGCGCTTCAGTTCGGGAGGAGCGTCCAATTCGGCGGCGAAGGCGAGCAACTGTTCCGCCGGTAGGGCGCGCAGGAAGCATTTAAAAAGGACTTCGGCTTCGCGCAGGCAGGTGTTGAAGTCATAATGCAGCGCGTCGAAGGATTCCCAGGACGTGCCGGGACGTATAGACATCCCGCCCGCTACCTCGCCGGCAGCCTTGCTGAATTCGAGGCGAAGCTGCTCGATGGTGTCGGAAAGAATGCGGAGCTTCTGCAGAAAGCGATAGCGGTCTCCGAAAAGCACACGATGAAGAAGCCCGTTCCAGGAAGCGGCGGTCTGTCCGGTATGGCCGCGAAAGAACTCCGCATTCAAGGGTTCAACAGGGGGAATATCTATCACACGCCGGCCGCGCATGGAAACGACGTCGCAGAAGGAAATCAGCGAAACAGCCAGGCGCTCCAGGAGATCCGCGGCAATGGGAAGCTGCTGGCGCGCGGAAACGAGCAGACCGCGGGTGCGCATGGAAAGAGCGTCGTCCAAGGCCACGCTCATCATGGCGTAGGAACATTCCCAGCGGCGCGTCATGGTATCGAAAAGCGCGCTCTTGTCTCGGGGCAAAATTGTGAACCAGTCGTCGGACACCTTGCGTCGCGGTGAAGAGCACACCGCTTTGATACTAGTGAGCCGATATGACACTACACTCCCCCAAGGTGGCGGGCAGTATACCACCGCTTTTGCAAGGGAAAGAGGTTTTCTTGACGCCTTTCGGGAGCGCCCGCTATACTGCCGCGCAGCCTGCCGGAAAGGCCTCGGGGAGAGGCCCCGGAAAGGATTCTCCCGTTGGAATTTGAACCCCTCGACCAGTTCCACCAACGCCGCAAGAAGCTGAGCGAAATTGAGGCCTTGGGCCATGCTCCTTATCCTCACAAGTTCAATTGGACGCACACGCCGAAACGAATCCTGAAGGAGTTCGGGGAGCGGACGGCGGAGCAGCTTTCCGCTGAACGCGTGGAAGTGCGCGTGGCGGGACGCATTGTCGCGCTGCGGCCACACGGGAAGGCCTCGTTTGCCCACATGGTGGGGGATGGGATGCGGGTGCAGGTGTATGTCAGGCTGGACGCCGTAGGCGAGCAGACCTATAAACTATTCGAACTCTTGGATTTAGGTGACATCATCGGCGTCTCCGGCCGTCTCTTCCGGACTAAGACTGGCGAGTTGACGATCTGGGCCGACCGGCTGGAATTGCTGAACAAGGCGTTGTTGCCCCTGCCCGAAAAATGGCACGGTCTAGCGGACATCGAGACGCGCTATCGCCGCAGGTATCTGGACCTCATCGTGAACGAGCGCGCGCGAGATATTTTCCTGCGGCGCGCGCGAGTCATCGGCGAACTGCGCCGCTTTTTCGACGAGCGCGGCTACGTGGAGGTGGAAACGCCGATGATGCACCCGATACCTGGCGGGGCTACGGCGCGGCCTTTCGTGACGCACCACAATACATTTGATATGGACCTCTATCTAAGGATTGCGCCGGAGCTGTACCTGAAGCGGCTGGTGGTGGGAGGGCTTGACAGGGTTTACGAAATCAACCGGAATTTCCGCAACGAGGGGATTGACGCCATCCATCAGCCCGAATTCACCATGCTCGAGTTCTATCAGGCGTACAGCGACTACCAGGAACTGATGGACCTGACCGAAGAATTATTTCGTGGGCTGGCAGAAAAGGTTTGCGGGGGCACGAAAATAAAATATGGCGAGCGCGAGATTGATTTCGGCAAATTCGAGCGGCTTTCCATGCGCGAGGCGATCCGGAAATTTTGGCCAGCCGCGGCGGGGGCTCCTCCTGAGTTGGCCGAGCTTGGCGTGCCGGGAGGGCCGCGCGCCATCGTGGACCGGTACAACGCGCATGCGCGCTCTCAGGGCGCCGATCCAATCGCCGACGTCGGAAAATTGTCCGATGGTGAATTGACGGGAGAACTTTTCGAAGTCGTTGCGGAGCGCCACTTGCTCCAGCCGACATTTATTCACGATTTTCCGACCGAGATATCGCCGCTCTCAAAGCGGCGGGCGGACGATGCGTCGCTGGCCGAGCGGTTCGAACTGTTTGTGGCGGGGATGGAAATTGCGAACGGTTTTTCGGAGATGAACGATCCCGCGGAACAGGAGCGGCGATTCCGCGCGCAGGTGGAAAAAGGAGGGCAGGAGGCGCCCAAGGAAGTGGATGAGGATTATATTCGCGCGCTCAGCCACGGCCTGCCGCCCACGGCGGGCGAGGGGGTTGGAATTGACCGCCTGGTGATGCTGCTGACGGATTCGCATGCGATCCGCGAAGTGATTCTGTTTCCGCTGCTCCGCGCTGAGTCGGCGGAGAACCAAACCACGGAGCCTTCCGAAAACGGCGGGCCGCCGGCGGATAAAGAAGGGGAAAAATGACGTTCGAGTGGCTGGTGGCGCTGCGGTATCTGCGGTCGCCGAACCGGCCGGCGGTGCTGCGGATGGTCACGCTGCTGGCCGTACTCGGAGTGGCGGCGGGCGTGACGACCCTCGTGATTGCGCTGGCCATGAACACGGGATTCCGCCAAGCCATACGCAGCAGGCTGCTGGGTGTAACCGCGGACGTCAACCTGAAGCCCACAAGCCCGGAAGGAATCCGCGATTATCGTGAGTTGATGGCGCGGCTCAGCGAGACTCCCGGAGCGCGCTCGATCGAGCCGGCAATTTACAATACGGTGCTTTTGTCGTTTGGGGGCCAGGCGCACGGGATCGTGCTCAAGGGCGTGGACCCGGAACTCGAGCGCCGCGCGAGCGGGGCGCTCGCGCAGATGGCGGCGGGCGCGGACAATTTCGCGCCCGATGCGGATGGCGTCCCGGCGCTGGTGGTGGGGCGAATCCTGGCCGGGGACCTGGGAATTTTCGCGGGCAATTATGTGACGCTGACAAGCCCGCAGGGAAATTTGACGCCCTTCGGGATGCTCCCGCGCACGCAGCGTTTTCGGATCGCGGGAATTTTCGATTCGGGATTTTACGACTACGACGCGAACTGGGGATTCGTGACGCTCGGTTCCGCGCAGGCGCTTGCGGGCGTGGGCGACGTCGTGAGCCTGCTGGAAGTGAGAGTGGCGAAGGTGGACGACGCGCGCGAGGTGGCCGATGATCTTCTCGCGCGGGCCGGCAAGGGCTTTACGGTCACAACCTGGATGGACGAGAACCGCGCGCTCTTCCGCGCCCTGAGCCTTGAAAAACTGGTGACCGCGCTTTTCATCGGGCTGATTACGTTCGTCGCCGGGTTAAATATCCTGGTCGTTCTGACCATGACGGTGACCGACCAGGCGCGAGACATCGCGGTGCTGATGGCCCTGGGGGCGCGGCGCGCGCAGGTGAGGAAAATTTTTGTTTTGCAGGGCCTGGTGGTGAGCATTGCGGGAACAGCCGCGGGGCTGCTGGCAGGCTACGGTTTCGCGTGGATTGCCAATCGGTGGCGGCTGATTCCGCTCGATCCTCAGGTGTATGCGATTGATTTCGTGCCGTTCCATGCCAACGCGTTCGACGTAATTTGGATCGCGGCTGCGGCGCTGGCCATCAGCGTGGCGGCCACCATCCTTCCCGCGCGCTCCGCAGCGCGCATCCTGCCCGTGGAAATTCTACGCTTCGAATAGAACACCAGGATAATTCCCACAAAACTCTGGCCGTAAATACGTCGAATCCTGCTGGAACGGCGGCAGCAACCAACGGCTGAGACATGTTAGAATTAGGCTAGGGTTGATGCTAGGCGGAGGGTGCGAAAGCGGCTTGGATGGCCGCAGGGGTGTAGGAGTAATCGGAAGGCAAAAAGTGGAAATAGATTGGACGAATGGCCTTCCCGGAAAGATTTAGGTGCATGAAAAATAAGGACATAGGGAAGCGGGAGTTCGGCATCTAAATTGTGTTAGATATCAGGAATGGAGAGGCAAACGAGTCCGGGTGTAGGCGTGATGGACGACTCTCATTTCGAGGCCGTTCCCAATCGCGGTGAGATACTGCGCACCGAGTCCGTTTATAAAACATTCCGCTCCGGTTCGCAGGAAATCGCGCCGCTCGAGGGAATTAATTTCTCGGTCGAATCCGGCGAGATGATTGCGATTGTGGGTCCATCCGGCGCGGGGAAAAGCACGCTTCTGCATCTGCTGGCTGCGCTGGACACTCCGACAAGCGGTGAAGTATACTTCGCCGGGAAATCGCTCGGGCGATTGAAACAGGAAGAGCTGGAAAAGTATCGCAATCGGTCGGTCGGTTTTGTGTGGCAGCGGCACCATCTGCTGCCGGATTTCACGGCGGCGGAAAATGTGGCCATGCCTTTGCTGGTTCGAGGCACGGCCCTTGGTGAGGCCCTGGGTGCGGCGGAGGGTTGGTTGGGAGAAGTGGGACTCGAAGGCCGCGCTGGACAGCGCGCGGGGGAGCTTTCGGGAGGCGAACAGCAGCGCGTGGCAATTGCGCGCGCGCTGGTGAATCATCCCGCCTTGCTCCTGGCGGACGAACCGACCGGAGATTTGGACGAACGGAGCGCAGGGACCATTTTCGAACTTATGCAACGGCTTCACCGGTCGCATCATCTTACTTCCATTCTTGCAACGCACAATCTTTCACTGGCCCGGCGCGCGGACCGCGTCTTGGTTTTGGAGCAGGGAAAGCTGGCGCCGGCGGCGGAAGTTCGTGGCGGTGAAGCGGCTCGGACGGCACGAATGGCGGGAGCCGGTGTGCAGGCTCCGGAAGGGCGCGGGTGACGCGTGTTTGAACGTTACACAGAGAAAGCGCGGCGCGTAATTTTCTTCGCGCGGTATGAGGCCAGCCAGTACGGCAGCCCTTATATCGAGACGGAGCACCTGCTGCTCGGGCTGCTGCGCGAAGACAAGGCCCTGGCCAACCGCTTTCTGCGCACGCACGGCTCGATCGAGTCCATCCGCAAGGAGATCGAATCCCGCATCACGGTGCGAGAGCGCATTTCGACTTCCGTGGAAGTTCCGCTCAGCCAGGAGTGCAAGCGCATCCTCAGCTACGCCCAGGAAGAAGCCGAGCGGCTGGGACACAAGCACGTGGGCACGGAACATCTGCTGCTGGGAGTTCTGCGCGAGGAGAAGTCATTCGGCGCCGAAATCCTGCTGGAACGCGGATTGCGGCTTCCCGCCGTGCGCGAGGAACTGGTGCGCAGCGCGGGAGAGAAGGTGCCCGTGAACAGGCCCAAAGAAGCTTCGCTGCTCGCAGAATTCAGCCGCGATCTTACGCAATCGGCCATGGAGGGTCAGCTCGATCCGCTGGTGGGCCGGGACCGCGAGCTGGAGCGGGCCATTCAGATTCTTTGCCGGCGCACGAAGAACAATCCTGTGCTGATCGGCGAACCGGGTGTGGGCAAGACGGCGATCGTCGAGGGCCTGGCGCAGCGCATCGCGGATGGCGATGTTCCGCCGTTCCTGGCGGACAAGCGCATCCTTTCGCTCGATCTTTCGCTGATCGTCGCGGGAACGAAGTATCGCGGGCAGTTTGAAGAGCGGCTGAAGACCATCATGAAGGAACTGATGGAGAGCCAGAACGCCATTGTGTTTATAGACGAGCTGCACACGCTGGTGGGAGCGGGATCGGCGGAAGGCTCGCTCGATGCGGCAAACATTTTGAAGCCGGCGCTGAGCCGCGGCGAAATTCAGTGCATCGGCGCAACGACGCCCGGGGAATACCGCAAGTCGGTGGAAAAGGACCGCTCGCTCGAGCGGCGCTTCCAATCCGTGAAAGTTTCCGCGCCGAATGAGGACGAAGCCATTCGCGTGCTGCAGGGCGTGCGCGACCGCTACGAAAAATTTCATGCCGTGAGCTACACCGACGAGGCCATTCGCTACGCCGTGTATCTCTCGAACCGTTACATCCCGGACCGCTTCCTGCCGGACAAAGCGATTGATCTTCTCGATGAAGCCGGCTCGCGCGTGAAGCTGCGCCAGGCGATGCTCCCGGAGGAAGTGGCCGAAGTGCAGAAGCGGGTGAAATTTATCACCCACCGGATGGAAACGGCGATTGCCAACCACGAATTCGAAAAGGCGCGGTTCTATTCCGAGGAAGAGCGCAAGGAAAAGGAACACCTGCGGACCCTGCGCGAAAAGCTGAAAATTGACGATTCCTCGACGGGCGTGGTGACGCGCGAAGATATCGAAGAGGTGGTGGCGCGGTGGACGGGAATCGCCGTGACCTCCATCAAGGAAGACGAGCAGCAAAAGCTGCTGCGCATCGAGGAAGAGCTGCATCGGCGTATCGTCAGCCAGGAGAGGGCCATCACGGCGTTGGCGCGGGCAATTCGCCGCAGCCGCGCGGGCTTGAAGGCTCCCGGGCGCCCCGTGGGCTGCTTCCTGTTCCTGGGACCGACCGGCGTGGGCAAGACGGAAGTGGCGCGCAGGCTCGCGGAGTTTCTCTTCGGCAGCGAGAAATCGCTGATACGCTTCGACATGTCCGAATACATGGAGAAGCATTCGGTGTCCAAGCTGATTGGCGCCCCTCCGGGATACGTGGGGTACGAAGAGGGCGGTCAATTGACGGAACGCGTGCGCCGCACGCCGTATTCGGTGATCCTGCTCGACGAAATCGAGAAGGCGCATCCGGATGTTTACAATATTCTGTTGCAGGTGTTCGAGGACGGGCAACTGACCGACGGACTGGGCAACACCGTGGACTTCCGCAACACAATCATCATCATGACTTCCAACCTGGGCGCGCGCCAATTGCAGAAGCAGTCGGGGCTTGGCTTCCAGTCGGGAGACGAGGTGGCGGCGGCCAGGAGCCAGGACGACATGGTGATGAGCGAGGTCAAGCGAGTTTTCAATCCCGAATTCCTGAACCGGCTTGATGAAGTGATTCTATTCAATTCGTTGACGGACGAAGATCTATTGCTGATCATAGACCTGCTCGTGGGCCAGATTAATGAGACGCTGGTGCACCGTCAGGTGCAGATCGCCATGACGCCCGAGGCCCGGCAATGGATTCTAGAAAAGACTTGCGGCGATCGGAATTATGGCGCGCGGCCGCTCCGGCGCGCGTTGCAGAAGTACGTCGAAGACCCACTGTCGGAAGCTCTCATCCAGGGGGAACTGCAGCGGCCGGCGACGCTGGAAATTTTTCTTTCCGGCGAAGGCCTGTCGTTCCGTCCCGTGGTGGAAGCAACCCCGGTGGCCCACTAAGAATCCTACACGCGCGAGCTGGACGGGAGTGGTCCGGCGGGGGAGCATAAAATCTTGGGCGGGGGACTGCGGCCTTGACCAGAGCCATGGCCGCCAGCGGAGACATATTTCTGCGCGCATTCAAAATCCTCGCATTTGTGTTTCTGCTTTCTCTGTCCTGCGGCCAAAGCCTTTGCGCTCAGCAGACCGGGGAGCTGGGCGCGAGCCCAACCGTCATCGAACGCATCGAATTCGTCGGCAACCACCGGGTGCAGCGCGATACTTTGCTGGCGCGCATCTTTTCCCGGCCTGGTGACCCCTACAGCCCGGAAGCGGTGGAGCGCGATTTCCAGGCGCTGTGGAACACGCATTTCTTCGAGGATGTCCGGCTCGAAGTGGAAGACAGCACCGACCAGGCGAACGGGAAAATCCTGCTGTTCTATGTGGTGGAAAGGCCGATCATTCGCCGGATCGAATACAAGGGGAACAAATCCATTTCGGAATCAGACATCCTCGACGCGTACAAGGATAAGAAGGTGGGCTTGGTGGTCGAAAGCCAGTTTGATCCTACCGTCATCATGCGCGCTGAAGTGGTGATCAAGGGGGTGCTGGCCGAACACGGGCACCAGTTCGCCACCGTGAAGCCAACCTACGAGCGAATCGCGGCAACCAACGCGGTGAAGCTGGTCTTCAATATTGACGAGGGGCCAAAGGTGCGTGTGGGGACGATCACGATCGAGGGAAACAAGGCCTTTTCCGCGCGGAAGATTATTCGCACAATGCGACACGATCGCCCCATCGCGATTCCGCTTTACTTCACGAACATCCCGATAGCACACAAGACGTTCGACCGCCCCATGCTTGACGAGGATATGGAGGTGGGCATCCGCGGACTCTACCAGGACCACGGTTATTTCAAAGTGGACGTAAACGTCGCCAGCCTGAAAACGGCGGAGGTGAACCGCAAGGGCATTCCGGGCCCCATCCCCGGGCTGAGCCGAAAACACGGTAAGGCCACGGACATCGTCATAAAGATTGACGAGGGCGAGCAGTACCACATGGGCAAGCTCACCTTCCGGAGCGCCGATCCGGACCAGGGGCTGGTATTCAGGACCGATGTGCTGCGGAACCTCGGCTTATTTCCGCTGAAGGAAGGCGACATTTTTTCGGCCTCGAAGGTGCGCAAGGCGCTCGACAACTACAAGAAGCTCTATGGCGAGTACGGATACATTGATTTCGTGGCCACGCCGCTCACCGAACCGGACGACGCCAAGAAAATCGTGAATATGACCATGGAGTTCGATCAGCAGAAGCAATACTTCGTGCGGCGCATCGAATTTTCCGGCAACACCACAACGCGCGACAAAGTGATCCGGCGCGAACTTCTGCTGGACGAAGGCCAGATGTTCAACAACCGCCTTTGGGAATTGAGCATCCTGCGTCTCAATCAGCTCGGCTACTTCAACGATATCAAGCCGGAGGATGCGGAGCTGAAGCGCAACGTCAAGGCCGGAACCGTGGACATCACGCTCAAAGTGAAGGAGAAGGCCAAGCAATCCATCTCTTTCAGCGGCGGCGTGAGCGGACTTCAGGGTACATTCATCGGCGCTTCGTACCAGACAAACAACTTCCTGGGGCTGGGCGAAACGCTTACCATTTCAGCGCAGGTAGGGAGCATACAGCAAAACGTGACCCTCGGTTTCACCGAGCCGTATCTTTTTGACCGGCCGATTTCGACCGGGTTCACGGTCTTTGTCAGCCGCTTTTCCTACAATACGGCTCGCCAGTTTGGGGAACTCTTCGGTACGGGGACGGCCATTAACCCTGCGCTTCAGGAAAATTACAATAACGACTCGAAGGGATTCACTCTTTTCGCCAGCTATCCTTGGCGGAAACTATCGAAGACGGGATTCGCGCGAGTCGGGCTGAACTACGCCTGGTCCACGACAAATATCAAGACTTTCAGCCAGTCGGCCGCTTTGCTTTTTGAGGAGGTTCAATTCACGAACATTGCCGGGCCCAACGCGCTGAACGGCATCGTCGAAAGCAAGATTACACCGACGCTTTCATATGACAGCACAAACAGCCAGACGTACCCCACCAAAGGGAAGCGGATTAGCCTTGGAATCAGCTTCGAAGGAGGGCCGCTTCAGGGGACTGTGAACTCCGTTGGCAGCACATTCTCGATGTCGTATTTCCGCCCTACCTATCACAAGCGGAATGTGCTTGCCTTCCACGTTCAAACGACGAGTATATCGGGCTATGGAGGGAAGAACGTCCCGCCTTACGACCGGTTCTACCTGGGAGGAGAGAACGACGTGCGGGGCTTCGATGCCTACACGATCTCGCCCTTCGTCGCGCTTCCGCAATTGACGACGATTTCAGTCCCCAACGGGAATCAAATGGTGACGGTCCCCGTCTTGGAATATGTCCCCACGCGTCCGGGCGGGGATTTGGCCGCCTTCGGAAACGTGGAATACCGTATTCCGATTGCGGGACCCGTGACCATGAGCTTCTTCAACGATCTGGGCGTGAACGGTAATATCCGCTCGTCGGACCTGAGGCCTGATCCTGCGCTCGTGCAGCAGTTGGCGCAGCAATATCCGAATGCGTCTTTTCCGAGAATGGGCAACACCGGGACTTTGCCTGTGCTTGCGGGCACGAATTTCAGGCCACACACATCCGCGGGAGTCGAATTTGACGTAGTGCTGCCCGTGGTGCAGGCGCCACTTCGTTTCTATATCGCGTACAATTATCTGCGGCTGAACCGGACGATTGCTCCGCTTGTGGCAACCCCAGACGACAAGTTGTGCGGCCATTTACCGTTTGCACAGCCGCCGGGAGCAGCCTTTTCGATCGATCCGACTTTGAGGGAAAATTTGGGGGCGGCGTTCTGCAATGTGGTGACTCCGAAGTTGGAAGATGCTCTGAAAACGTTTGAGTCCACCGAGCAAATCCCGCCGAACCTGCTGGAACCGAAGCTGACGTTCCGGTTTACCGTAGGCCGGAGTTTTTGATGGAACGCGGGGGAAAGCTCGGGCAGAGGCGTGGAAGGCGTCGGCCGGCGCTGTTGAGAATCAAGTGTGCAGGGTTGGAGGAGAAGATATGAAAGTGTGGGGGCTGTGCGCGGCGCTGCTCCTCGCCATGATGGTGGCGGGCTGCGGTGGAGGCAATTCAACAACGATTGGTGTTTTGGTGACGCCCACCACGGCCCCGATTCTGCTGGGTGGCGTGCAGCCGTTCTCCGCGACGGTTACGGGCATATCCACGACCACGGTGTTCTGGCAGATTTGTCTTCCCTCCGCCAGCAATAAGACCAATGTCGCGCCGACGGTATGCTCGGTCGCAGTGGCCCTGGCGGGATGCAGCACTTTGCCGACCACGGTTTCAAATCCGCTGACGGGTTTCGGCACGATTACTGCGACGGGCCTATACACCGCGCCCCCGCAAATGCCCGCGACGAGCAGCTTCGATATAGTGGCCACGAGTTGCGCGAATACTTCGGGCTTTGGGATCGCCCAGGTCGCGCTCCTGTCGGGAATCAACGTCACAGTGGTGCCCTCGGCGGTGACGCTTGCCGCAACGCAATCCTTCCAATTCACGGCGGACGTCACTCCGAACTCCGCCAATCCTGCCGTCAACTGGACTCTGACCAGTCCGCCCCTTCCCCCACCCCCAGCCACGAACCTGGGTTCCATCAGTTCCACGGGGTTGTACAAGGCTCCGCCCACCACTGCCGTCGGCAGCATTACGATCACAGCGACATCCGCGGCCGATCCGTCGAAGTCGGGAACGGCGATAGTAACGATCGTGGGGATAGTGGATCCGACGATCGCAAGCATCAGCCCCACGAGTGCGGCGGAAGGGTCCGTGCAGCAGGACGTGTACGTGACCGGGACGAATTTCCTTACGGGCAGCACAGTGGACGTGAATGGCGTGCCCGAACCTCTTTCGGCCATCACCTTTATTAGCAGTACGCTCTTGCGCGTCACAATTCCGGGAAGCCAGTTGGCGGCTCCAGGAACACTTCAGCTTCAGGTGAACAATGGGGCCGGCTCTCTCGGCGCTCCCGGTGTGAACGGTCTTTCGGGCGTTGTGCAGTTCCCGGTAAAGCCCGTGCGCCCGGCTCTGATTGGCTCTTCACTCCAGAGCGTTGCCCAAAGTCCCACGGCGAGCGCTGGGCTCACACTTACCGGCGGATACTATGTCCCCAGCGGGACCACGGCTACGTTCAATGGGGTCAACTGCGGTGGTGGCGGCGTTTGCACAACATTTCTCGATAGCCGCGACCTGCTCTTGACCATTCCCGCGGGCCAACTGGGTACGCCGGGGTTATATCCCATCGTGGTGCAGAATAGCGATGCCGCGAATGCCATTCCGCCGGTTCCATCCGAGGCCGCCTTGAATCTCACAGTCACGCCGACGGCGTCAGCTATCTCTGGAGCGTCATCTGCGGGCGCCACGGTGCAAAACAATCCCTCGGCGATAGCGATTGATTACGCGGACGACGAAGCCGTCGTCGCCAATAAGGGCAGTGGCACCGTCTCCGTAATCAACCTTGCCACCGATACGGTGATTCACACGATCACCGTCGGCAATGCGCCCACCGGAGTTGCCGTGGACGATCTCCTGCCGGATCCTGTCGCGCTCGTGGTGAACAACGCCGATCAGACGGTTACCGCGATTGACTTGAATACTCTCAACAAGACCTTAACCAACGTTTCCATCTCCGCCGCTGCGAATCCTCCGTTGCCCTATTCGGTGGGCATCAACGCGATAACGCCGCAACCCACTCCGCAAACCAATGGCACGCGCGCGCCGGTTACGCACCGCGCCATCGTGGCCTACCAGGCCGCGACCGTGGCAACGGTTCTCGATGTATCCGTGTCCGGCGGGGCGCCCGTGGTTTCCGTGATTCAGCAAGTTGGAGCAAGCCCAGGCATCTCAAACTACAGCACCGGCCAGAATCCCGCTATCGCGATAGACCCGCGCTTAAATTGGGCTCTGATCACGCCGGGAGACCAGGGAACATTCAACGTGGTGGACCTGGGTCGCGATGCGTACGCGGCGGGTGGCGACAGCGGACGCGCACCTGAAGTCGTGACCAACATCTCGGTCACGAGCACCGTGCAAGGCGTGGCCGTCAACTCCGAAACGCATCAGGCACTGCTGACCGACCCCGGCGCGGGGCTCCCGGGCGATACGAATGGAAGTTTTTCCACGTTCAATATGCTCAATCAAACGGTCAACCCGCTTCAATTCCAAATCGGCGGTTCGCCGGAGACCGAATCGAATTTTCTGGCCGCCGCGGTGGATCCCCTCACGAATGTGGGCGTGGCCGTCAACTCGTTGGCTGATACGGCCGTCGTCGCCGATCTGAGAACCGGGATCGTGCTGAAGGCGGTAACACTCACAAATACGGCGCAGGCCGTTGCCGTGGACCCGGTGAGTAACAATGCCGTTGTCGTTCTCAAAGGGACGCCGGGCAGCATCTCTTTTGTCGCGCTGGGTTCAACCGCTCCGCCAGTGGTCAACCCACTACAAATTGTGGAAGCCAACCCGGCTGTCACATACACCTCCGCGTCGAATCTGCCCCTGGAAATCACGGGCGGCGGCTTCGTTGCGGGTGCTGGTGGTTCCCAGGTGCTTCTGGATGGAACGGCGCTTCCGGGGGCGGACGTGACGGTCGTCAGCGCGCGCGAGATTAATGCCATTATTCCGTCAACCATGCTGGGATCCGCGCGCAACTATTTCGTGCAAGTTCAGAATGGGACTGGGGTTGGGGCGACTGTTTCGAATGTCACCGATCTCACCGTCGTCCAGCCAGTATTAGTGGGCACAACGCCGGCCGGTGTGGCAATTGACGCATCGCGCGACCTCGCCGTGGTCACCAATTCTGGCGGCAACACTGTCTCGCTGGTGGCCCTGGCGACAACAACGCCCGTGGGACCAACTCAGGTGCAAGCCGGGCAGGTGGGAACATTTGCCACCATTTCGGTGGGAACGGAGCCCGTCGGCGTGGCCGTGATGCCGCGGTTGGGACTGGCGCTCGTGGGCAACAGCGAGAGTGCCAATCTTTCCTTGGTGGATGTCACCCAAGCGAATCCTGCATTGCAGGGCGTATCGGGATGCAATGGGTCCCCGTGTACAGGACAGCTCGGCGTGACCATCGATCAAGATAGCGGGCTGGCTGCCATCGCCAACGGCACGTCGAATAACGTCACTTTCGAACAGCTCTCGACGGGTCCGCTTTCGGCGCAGCCGAGCGATACGATTGCTGTCGATCTGTTTCCCACGGCACTAGCAATTGATCCGGTCATTAACCCGCAGGTTCCAGGCGCGGGCGTGGCTGCTTTAACCACGGCGTCGCAGTCGAGCAGCATCGAGTTCCTGAGCACGCCATCCGCCGCGACAGCCGAGGGACGTATCTCCGGGTTGGCGCTCCCCACGGACATCATTTTCGATTCGCTGAATCAAGTGTTTATGGCGGTGGACAGCCTCGGAAACGAATTGGACATCATCGATCCTCAGACGTTCCAGACAAGCACCGTACTCGTGGGCATCAATCCCACGTCACTGGACTACAATTTCCAGACGAGCACGGCCGTGACACTCAATTCGGCCAGCCATACGATTTCGATACTGGAGTACGTCTGTCCTCCGCCGCCGAACGGCGTGCCGGCAAATTGCCCGGCCCCGCAGGTGAAGGCGATTCTGGGCGTGGGCGGCTCGCAGTCACTCTCTTCCGTTCCCATCGATCCTGAAGCCATTGCCGTCGATCCGCGGTTAAACATCGCGGTGCTCGTGGACCCGGGCAACAACCGGATTCTCTTGGTTCCCGCGTTACACTAATGGGCCGTTTTCGCGGGCTGGTCGGGCCAACCCGCCTGCGGCGCACGGCATCGGAACGTGTAAGAAAGTAATGTAAGGAAGAAAGGGTAATCGGAACGCGCGATTCCCGAATCCGATTGACCCCCTCTTCCGTTCGAAGCTATAATCACCCGTTTCTTTCAGCATAATTTCACGAGAAGGAGTGAGAATGAAGATCCGATTGGCAATTCCAGTCCTGGGGGCGTTGCTGGTGGCGCCTGCGATGTGGGCTCAATCGAACGGCGCGCAGGCCCCCTTGAAGGTCGGTGTGATCAACATGCAAGCAGCCATTTCCGGCACGGCCGAGGGGAAGCAGGCTCTTGCGGAGTTGCAATCTCAATTTGCGCCGCGCTACACCGAGCTGCAGGACATGCAGAAACAGATTAACGACCTGCAATCCAGGCTGCAAGCGGGACAAACCACGTTGAGCGACGATGAAAAGGCCCGCCTCGCGCGCCAGGGAGATCAATTGTCGCGCACCTATCAACGCAAGCAGCAGGAGCTGCAGGATGATTCCAACGACGCCCAGCAGGAGATCGTGAACGGCCTCGGCCGGAAGGTCGTGGAACTCCTGGACACCTATGCGAAAGAGAACGGCTACGCTGTCATTATCGACACGTCCTCGCAGCAAAGTCCGGTGATGTACAGCGCGAACCAGGTTGACGTGACGCAGGACGTCATCCAGCTGTACGACAAGAACTATCCGCTGAAGGCCTCGGCAACGAAGCCCGCAGGCGCAAGACCCGCCGCGGCGCCAAAGCCTTAGCGGCATTCATTTCCGGTATTCCTCGTTTCTGGGGGGGGCCGCACCGCCAGCGAGCGGCGCGGCCCTTTTTTATTGCCGGGAAGAATTCGACGGCTTGCATGGAGGCCCGTTTGTGCCCTCCGGTGAGTTCGGCTATGATGAGTTGTTCCCGGCGCTCAGCCTTGGAATATTCTTTGCATGAATGAACAGGGAGGACCCGTATGGCGGTTTCCGTGGGAGCTGCGGCTCCGGATTTTGTGCTGAAGGATCAGAATCAGAAGGAAGTGAAACTCTCCGATTTTCGAGGCAAGAAAAACGTCGTCATCGTGTTTTATCCGCTCGATTGGAGTCCTGTCTGCACGAACGAGCACGTCTGTTTCGTCAACGAGATGAAGCGCTTCGAACAGTTCGACGCTCAGGTTCTGGGCGTCAGCGTGGATAGCGTCTGGTCGCACAAGGCCTTCGCCGAAAAAATGGGAATCCACTATCCCTTGCTCGCGGATTTCCAGCCGCGCGGCGCCGTGGGCGAAAAATTCGGGGTGTATCTTGCCGACAAGGGCATCACGGGCCGCGCCATCGCCGTCGTGGATCGCAACGGTAAAATCGCGTGGTTTAAGAACTACGACATCCCCGTGGTTCCGGACTTGAAGGAAGTTTCCGATGCGCTCGCTTCGTTGAATTGATGCCCGCGCTGCGCCGTTTCCCCCGCTAAGGTTTTCCGGGCGCCGGCTCTTGCCCCGGCCTAGTGGGGGACTTCGCCGCGAATGTGCGGATGTAGTTCACCGCCTCCCAGCGTTCCATGTCGGTCAGCCTCGTTTCAAAGGCCGGCATGGGAATCCGCCCCTTGGTGATCTCCCAGTAGAGTTCGCCATCCGTCGTGCGGCCCATATCGTGTGCATCCGTGAAATCGGCGGGAGCAACGGAAAGTTCGCTGGCCTTCTCGCCACGGCCGTCCCCATTTTCGCCGTGGCAGCGCGAGCAGCGATGTTCGTAAATTTGCATGCCTGCCGCGATGGAGCTGTCCGTGGCCGGCACCGGGTTCTTCAATTTTCGCGCCCTGGCCGCGGCGGTCCAGTGAAACGCCGCATAAACTCCCACACCTCCGGCAATGCCTAATATGAGAAAAAGGGCTGCGACGAGGGCGTTGTGACGATTTCCGTGAAGTTGTGTGGATGGCACCAGTAGTTCCATCGCGCGCCGATTTGGCGAAGTTGAACCGGCTCGGCTCTTGAAATTCTCCCATAGGCGCGCCGGATTTTACAGCGAGGATCATCCGACGGGCGAGTGCGGCACTGCGCGCGCCATACATGTTCAGGGCGCGGGATGGATGGCGCGAACCACCGAGACCACCACAAGCACCAGCATCACCACCACGTACGCGCGCAGCCCCCAGAGCATCACGCGCACGGCGAACGATAGCTTGCGCGGGCCGAATCGCGACTGCCGCTTGGCGGCGACCACCTGATCCGCCTCCAGCAGCGTCATCACCAGGCGCGGGTCCTCGAGATTCACGTTCTCCCCGCCTGCGGCCAGGGATTCGGGGCTTGGCCGCCCCGCATCGAAATCCGCATCATTGCGCTTCACGATTTCCTCCCTCCTAATGGCTTAGCCAGTTCGGGAACGTAGTCGCGACGGCGAATACCACTCCCACGCAAATCAAAAGTAACGTGACCGTGATGCCCGTAGCATTTTGCCAGGCGTTGTTCACATATTCGCCCATCACGTCCCGGTCGTTCACAAGCAACATCAAAAAAGCCAGCGCCGGAGGCATGGCCAGAACGGCGATCACGTTCACCGTCAGCACCACGAATTCCAGCGGCGCGCGAGGAATCAGCACGAGGCCGGCCGCAGCGCACGCCGAGCCCAGCAGAGTCGAGTAGAAAGGCCAAGCCTCGCGCAACGGCCGGTTCAGGCTGTGCCCGGTCCCCATCACTTCTCCAAACGCATAAGCGGACGACGTCGAAATCGTGATGGCCGCCACGATTCCCGCTTCGAATATCCCCAGCGCGAAAAGCGCCGCGCCCACGTGGCCGATCCAAGGCCTCAGCGCTTCGGCGAACTCGGCCGCCTGGAATTGGGTAGCGTCAATCCCGTGATGAAACAGCGGAACGGTGGCGAGAAGCGCGGCGATTCCGCAGGTGGAGGCCAGGAGCACGCCGAGCAGCGTGTCGAAGCGTCCCGCGCGAATGTCGCGCGGCTGCATGCCTTTGTCCACCACGGCGCTCTGCTGAAAGAAAATCATCCAGGGCGTCACGGTCGCGCCGATGTCCGCAAGGATCAGCAGGAGTATTTCCGCTCCCTTTCCTTTTGGCAGAGGCATCCAGGTCAGCATGGCATGGCCCGCGGCGGACCAATCCGGATGCGCCAGAATGGCCGCCGGTATAAAAAGACCGTTGAAGATGGCCAGCCCCAGCGTAATCCGCTCCCATGTCCAGTAGCGGCCCGTGGTGATTGCTGCAAATACAATCGCGAGCCCCACGCCCACCGCAATCCCCGGGCGAATGCCGAAGAAGCCCAGGCCTGCGCGAATGCCGATGAATTCCGTAACCAGCGTCAGGAAATTTCCCAGCACCAGATCGCTCATCGAGAAAAATCCCCAGAACCTCCCGAACCGGTCGAAGATAAGTTCGGCATGGCCCCGGTGCGTGACGGCGCCCAGGCGCACGGTCATCTCCTGCACCACGAATCCCATGAGGAACGTGAACACGACAAACGGAATAAAGAAGCCGATGCCGAAGCGCGCGCCCGTGGCCGAGTACGAGAGCATGCTGGGCGCGTCGTTTTCCGCCAGGAACACCAGTACGCCGGGCCCCACGAGAAGCCAGAGCACCCGCAGCCCTCCGAATGTTCTGGACTTGCGTTCCCACCACCGGGCTTGTGTCACGCGCCACCGATCCCGGGCGCGATCCAAGTCTTCGTGGGTCAGAAGTCCGGCCAGTTCGCGGGCGGCAGGGGACGCAGCAGCAGGATCCGTGGTGGGATGGGCCGGCTCGTACGCGGAGGGAGCGGAATGTTTCTTCAGGTCGTCCACAGGTTAATCATGTTGAACTTCCTGAATAAACTACGCTTAACTTACGCGCGCGTCAATCCCTAGCCGCCGCGGCCTTGCGGAAAAATCACCGGGACGCGCTTTCCTCCTCTGCTATAGTGGGTAGGCGAGAAACGCAAGGAGAAGGCCATGACGGAACCCCCGAATAAGCAGATGCAGATTAAGGCGGATGAAAAGGAATTGCTCGGCCACTATTCCAATCTCGTGGTTGTTCACCATAATGCCGAGGAGTTCACATTCAATTTTGTCTATGTTTTCCCAGCGTCCCGCAAGGCAAGCTCGTGGCCAGCCTGATCGTGAGCCCCGCGCACGCCAAGCGGCTCCTGCGCGCCTTGCAGGAGAACGTGGCGAAATATGAAGCCCAATTCGGGAAGCTTCCGGAAGGCTCAGGTTCGGCTCCGGAGCCGAGCATCGGATTCATCCAGTAGCAGAGCGCCGCACGAGCCGCGTCCGGACTTCGCTTAAGCGGCGGAATGCGCGGCCACCACCCAGCTTCCCTTCGGCTCAAGAAACTCCAGGCCGACGGCGAATTCGCCCTTGGGCACCAACTCGCAGTAGGTGACGCGCGCGAGCGACCGAAACGATCCGGTAAGAGTTGCAAGCATCAACCGGTCGTTTGGTTTCCACGGCCGAGTGGTCAATACGCGGGCTCCACGCGAGCTCACGTTCTCCGTGAACGTCGTCTCCGTGCCCGGAAGAACCACATGGCCGCTGATGTGGACGCCGACTTCCATCGGAATGCGCCTTTCACAGCGTGTTTCGTCTGCCGCCTTTGGGACCCCCATCCCAAACCTCATCTTCCGCCTCCCTTTTTTTACTCACAATAGAGCTGCTACGTTGCCCAGATGAGACCCTTTTCCCCCACGCGCCTTCATGCGGTAGAGCGCGCGGTCCGCTGCCCCGAGAAGTTTTTCGACGGTCATTCCGTCCGTGGGATAGACGGCCATTCCCACACTTGCCGTGATGCGCGGTTCTTGGCTATCGCGCGCGAGCCTCTCGCAAATACGCGTGGCAACCTGGCCGGCTTCCGAAGCGGTTGATTCCGGCAGGATCAGCGCGAATTCATCGCCTCCGTAGCGCGCTGCGGTATCAATCGTACGGCTCCCTTCGCGCAGTATGTTTCCCAGGCGGTTGATGGCCCGGCTCCCCGTGAGATGGCCGTGCTTGTCGTTGATTTTCTTCAGGCCGTCGAGATCGAAAAGCAGGACGGCGAAGCCGCGCCCCGTGCGCCGTGACCGTTGGATTTCGTTTTCGAGCGTCTCGATCATGCGGCGGTGGTTCGCAAGCCCGGTGAGCGAATCGGAGGAGGCCAGGTGGCTCACCTGATCGAAAAGCTGGGCGTTGTCGAGCAGCGTTCCCCCCAGAATCACCGCGTAGCTCGAAACCATCAGAACATGCGCCAGCTCAAACGGAGCATCGAGCACCCGCTGCGACTGGCTGATGGTGACGTGGCAAATCACGTTTATTCCGGCGGCAAGGAACAGAGCGTGGTCCAGAGCCGCATGCGAGCGGCGCAGCCGCCAGCCGTAGCCCGCCGTCGCCGCCACGAAAATCGCCGCCGGAAGCAGATCCCAGGGACGGGGAACCAGCGCGCCCGGATGTATCCTCGGCGCGCTCGGCAGCATGAAATAGAAGACGCTGGTGAGATAAGCGATCACGCCGACGATCAGCGTCGCTCCTGCAATTTCCTTACCCGGATCGCGCGACACCGGGATCCTGCGTTCCACCATCAGTGCGGCGAGGAGCAGGACTCCCAGAAGTGTCCGGCCGGCGAGCCATCCGAGCGAAATTTCATGCCCTCCCGGCGACGTGGCCGTGATGAGCATCCCGCGGTAGAACGTCATGCTCGTACCCGCTTCAATCAATCCGGCCAGCACAAATCCGAAAGCCAGAATCAGCGAGATTCGGTCGTGCGTTCCGCGGAAACGAACCATCGCGTTGGCGGCGAATGTGAAAGCGATCAGGCTGCCGCCCATTTCCAGGTACGCGTCCACAAGCGGGTCGGCGGAATAGGAGGAACGGCGAAGTATCCACAGGAGGACACAAAAAGCCGCTACCGCAAGCGCCACGGGAATGGCGATGCGAAGATAGCGGAAACGGCCCCCGGACTTGGCCCGACTGCCCATGCTCCCCCAGAAATAAACACTAGCCCGGAATACATAGGAGCAAGCGATGTACCGTTATGAAATAAAGTTTTAGTACTAGCTAACCATCTGTATTTTCATTTGATTGCGAGCTGTAATATCAGGCGGGGGCAGACAGAATCTATCTCACCCTCATCTCATACGGGATGGAAATGTTACCGTCTCGGTTCTGACTTGCCCAATTCGGAATTATGGCTTTGGCGCCGCCGGCGGGAGGTCATGCGCCTCAATAACGCTCTGAAAGTTGAGTCTCTTGTGCGCCCCGTCGCAGAACGGCTTCGTTGCCGAGTGGCCGCAGCGGCAAAGAGAAACCGCGGTTCGGCCGCCGAGGCCAAACGGCTTGCCTGCCTGGTCCACCATTTCGAAATCGCCCTCGACGCGCAGGGAACCATCGTTGCGAACAACAATCTTTGTAGCCGCCATCCGATCCTCCGATCGAAATCAAAAAAAGTTTCGCCGGCCTTCCGGCAGATTCTCGTGCGGGAAACGCTCCCTCAATACTTGGGAACCGAGGGATCCACTTCATCCGACCAGGCGAGGATGCCGCCCTTCAGGTTCCATATTTTCCGGAAGCCGGCCTGACGCAGAAATTCCACGGCGTCCGCCGAACGCTTGCCGCTGCGGCAATGGGCCACGATCTCCCGCGAGGAATCGAGCTCCGCAGCGCGCCGCGGAAGCTCGCCGAGGGGAATCAGCCGGCCGCCCAGATTGCAAATCTGGTATTCGTGCGGCTCGCGTACGTCCAGGATGAAAATATCGTCGCCGCGATCGAGCCGTGTCTTCAGCTCGCGCGGGGTAATCTCGGGCACGTTGGTCACTGTCGTAGCGGCCTCCTCGCCGCGAACACCGCAGAATTCAGCGTAGTCTATCAGACGCGTCACCGTGGGGTGCTCGCCGCAAACGGGACACTCGGGATTTTTTCGCAGTTTCAGCTCGCGGAAGCGCATGGCCAGCGCGTCAAAGAGCAGCAGGCGGCCCACAAGCGGCTCGCCTCTGCCCAGAATGAGCTTCAGCGTTTCGGCCGCCTGGATCGTGCCGACGATCCCCGGCAGCACGCCGAGCACTCCTCCCTCCGCGCAAGAGGGCACCAGCCCCGGTGGAGGTGGCTCGGGATAGAGGCAGCGGTAGCAAGGCCCGCCCGGATAACCGAACACCGTGATCTGCCCCTCGAAACGGAAAATCGAGCCATACACATTCGGCTTGCCGAGCAGTACGCAGGCATCGTTGACGAGATAGCGCGTGGGAAAATTATCCGTGCCGTCCACGACGATGTCATAGTCCTTCAAAATATCGAGGGCATTCTCGCTCGTCAGGCGCGTTTCGAACGTATCAATCCGAATTTCCGGATTCAAATTTCGCAGGCGCTCCGCAGCCGCCTCGATTTTCGGGCGCCCCACATCGCCTGTGCCAAAAAGAATTTGCCGCTGAAGATTCGTGAAATCCACGGAATCGAAATCCACCAGGCCGATGCGGCCTACACCGGCTGCCGCGAGATAAAGTCCCAGCGGCGCGCCGAGTCCGCCCGTGCCGATGCACAGCACCTTGGCCTGCTTGAGCTTTAGCTGACCTTCCATGCCCACCTCGGGCATGATCAGGTGGCGGTTATAGCGCAGCACCTCCTCCTTCGAAAGCGCGGAAGCTTTGTCGGTCGCCGACGCCACGGGAATTCCTGTTTTCGTCGCCATCAAACGATTCTCCGAATATCAATAAGCGCGTTCGCGCATGGGGCGCGGTTGCGCGCCTCCCGCGATGGAGGGAACGATGCTGATCGTATCTCCCTCGCGCAGGCGCGTCTGGTCCTTTTGCAGATAGCGGATATCCTCGTCGTTCACATAGACATTCACAAAGCTGCGCAAGCGCCCATCGTCGGCGAAGAGGTGTTTCTTCAGCTCCTCGAAGCGGCCCGTCAGCGCCGAAAGCGCTTCGCCCACCGTCGCCGCCTGCAGCTCGACGCTTTCCTGCTTGCCCGCATACGCGCGCAGCGGCGTGGGAATCATCACCTTCACTGCCATTTGCCGTCCTCCTTGTATATCCAGGTATGCCTGGCGAGCCACGCCAGTCTATTGGATGCTGGCCGGGTGCGCCGTGGTTTCGATCTCCTCGGGATCATAAGCAGAGCGGTCATCGCGCAACCGCCACGATGTAGTCTCCTGCGGCTCTCCGCTCCGGACGCTCACAATGATATAGCTGTACCACGGCCATGCGTGCTCGCGATCGTATTCGCTCGGACGCGCCGGAGCATCCGGATGCGAGTGGTACCACCCGATTAGCTCGAGCCGCTTTTCGCGCGCCGTCTTCTCCGCCAGCCGGACATCATCCGGCGTCACCTCGAAGCGATTCCGCGGCGAATCATCCCGGCGATTGGCGAGCGGCAGAAGGTCGGCCACTTCGCGTGCGCCATCCCCGTCGCGGCCGAACAGCGCGCCGCAGCATTCGTATGGATACGTCTCCACGCCGTGCGCGCGAATCCGGCGAATCAGCTCCTCTCGAATTCCGAGCGCCGCGCCGCTCATGATTCGCTCCAGAACCGCTCGTTCAGGTACCTTTCACCCGAGTCCGGAAACACGGTCACGATCACGGCGCGCTCGCTTTTCGGCAGCCGCCGCGCAATCTCGATCGAGGCCCACAGCGCCGCGCCCGCGCTGACGCCCACGAGTATCCCTTCCTCCCGCGCCAGCCTCTTCGCGGTTTCCTGCGCGTCTTCCGTGCGCACTTCCATGTTCTCATCCGCCAGATTTGGATCGTAAATCGCAGGCACCATTGCCGTGGGCATGTGTTTGAGCCCTTCCAGTCCATGGAAGCCGGAGTCCGGCTGCACGCTGATCGCGCGAATTCGCGGGTTCATCTCCTTCAGTCGCCGCGTCGTGCCCATGAACGTTCCGCTCGTGCCCAGTCCGGCGACGAAATGCGTGATCCGTCCGCGCGTCTGCTCCCAGATTTCCGGCGCCGTCGTTGCGTAATGCGCCGCGGGATTGGCCGGATTGTCGTACTGATTCGGATAAAAATATCTCTCGGGATCCGCACTGTAAATTTCGCGCGCGCGCCGGATGGCGCCGTCGGTGGCCTCATTCCCGGGAGTGAACACAATTTCCGTGCCGTAGGCTTCGAGGATCCGCTTCCGCTCCGGCGAGGCGCTATCCGGCAGGCAAAGCTTGACGCGATATCCCAGCGCCGCGCCGATCATGGCGTAGGCGATTCCCGTGTTTCCGCTTGTGGCGTCGAGGATCACTTTTCCGCGCCGCAGCTCGCCGCGGCGCTCGCCATCGCGAATCATCGAGTGCGCCGCGCGGTCTTTCACCGATCCGCCCGGATTGAACCATTCCGCCTTGGCGCAAAACTCCACATTCGCGAATTCCGCGCCGGCGCGTTCGAATTTTAGCAGGGGTGTATTGCCGATGCGCTCGATCAGCTGCTGCCCCAATCGGCTGCGCGCGCCCGAAGGCTCCCCCGGCGCGTCCGCTGATACCACCGATTTGTTCGTTGCCGTCACATTCCCAGCCCTGAAGCCGAACCTATCTACGCCCACACAAACACACGAAGTCCCGTGCATTTCCCGGGTTCAACTCAGTTTAGCAGATTACCAATTTGCTTGGAACGCGACCGTGGAAACCGGAAGTGGGTCACCAGCTCCCGATTTGCGTTCAGCAGGGATGTGGATTGCTTCCGAGGGTCACGGCTTTAAATCCGACGGCCAATTCAGCACCATAATAATCGGATTGATCACGATCTCGCCGGCGGGCGTGAGCGTCAGAAACCGCTGGCCGTCCGCGGATACAACGTAGCGATTTCTCCAGCTCGGGCCCTGGACGAGTTGAGCTTGAAACAAAGCTTGGGGAGCGCTGGCCTGGAATTCTCCCGAGCCTGTGTTCACTTCGACCGCCATCATCTTGTCGTCTGGACTCAAATAGAAAAGTTCTTTCCCGTCGCGCCGCCACGCCGGTTCACTGCCGCCGTTTGTCGAAATTTGCCATTTCCCAAGATGCTCCGGGAAAGTCTGGACATAAATTTCGCTTCTGCCGGTTTCGGTCGAAGAATACGCAACGTATCGCCCATCCGGTGAGAATCGCGCCGCGCGTGCGCCAAAAGTGCCCTGGACGAATGGGAAGGGCTGGCGTTCGCCAAAGAGCGGGAGAAGCCATAGTTCCGAATCAGCGCCTCCTGCCGTATCGTAGATCACATAGCGGCCATCGGCTGCCAGATCGTCCACGTCCGTGAGCCGGCCCTTCGAGACGAGAATTGACTCCGCGTCATCCGCGCCGTTTGCCGTTTGCTCGTAAATGTCGCGTCCGCCCTCGCGGTTCGACGTGAACATCACCCGTTTGCCATCGGGCGACCACACTGGATTGTGATTGTCCTCGGAACCGATCGTCATGCGCGACTCGGTCCTTTGCTTCAGGTCGTATATCCAAATATCGCGAGCGCCATTCTCTCCCATGCCGGAAGCGAGCCTGGTCCCATCAGGCGATAGCGCCGAGCTCGAGTAGGGGCCGGGTTCTCCGACCGTCCCAACCTTCTCACCGCTGCGGTTGTACCAAGTCATCTGGCTGGTGACGATGCCGGTACCGGGCTGGTACGCCATAACCCCGGTCTCGGAGACAGAGAAATACCCGTACCTCGCGCCGACACTCAGCCCGGCCCCTGCGCCGATGGGCACGGGCATGCCGGTGAATTTCAACGCCTTCGTGTCGAAGGCTTGGGCCACGAGCGTCCCTTTGTCCACATAGAATATGTAGCCCGGCGGGGCATAGAGGGCATTGGAACTTGAATCGAACAAACGCTCGGCCTTCGGAGAATCGAGTGAGCTTACTCCAATGAAGGATCTGGCGACATAACCAGGTCCCGCGGCAATAACGGAAAGGAAGTGTCGCCCATCGGGAAGGAACTGCGGGAACCGGTAGAAAAGTTCTTGGCTTCCAGCATCCGGCGACGCAACAATCGTCGGCGGGCCGCCCGCGTCGGAAACGCGCAAGAGCTTGGCATCACTCGAGAAGAGGATAATGCCGTCGCGGTTCCAGGTCCCGCCAAACCCATTATGGGCGTCGCAGAGCATTTCAGGCGCCCCGCCGGAAACGGGGATCTTTTCCAGTTTGCCATCTTCCGTAAAGAAGCCGATGTACCGGCTGTCCGGCGACCAGAAGGGCCAAAGGGCTCGGTCGGTGCCTGGCAGGGGTTCTGCCGCGAGCAAATCGAGAGAACGCAACCAAAGCTGGGTGGATCCCCCCTCCTTCCCTATGGCCACGAACACAAGGTTGTGCCCGTCGGGCGAGAGGCTCATGTGGCCGCCATTGATAATGAATCTCGTATGCTCAGGCGCCAGGACGGGGAAACGGACCACATCGGCCGCCTTTTTCGGTTGAAGCAGGAAGTAGGCCGCAATCGCGATGGCGAGGAGCAGGGCCGCGCCAGCGAGCACCCAAGCTATTCTTTCTCGTCTCGCTTGGCGCGCGACGATAGGCGCGCGAGTTCCGTGCGGCTCGGGTTTTGTTCCCTCAGCGGTTGCCATTATTTATTTTTCCCCCGGTGGCTTTCTGCCTCAACTCTCCAGCCAAGTTGAGCGCGAGGTTGATTCCGACGCCGAGCGGCGCGGCGATTGCACGTGGTCCAAATTTGATTCCCGCCGAGGGGGTCAGCGCCATGTAGAACTGAATTATACGCTCACAGTATAAACGCTTCTTACAGCTTATCCCGGACATGTGCTCATCGCGGCAAATGGATCCCGGAACCTTCCGATTTTGCTCGGAATGGCGCGAGTGGCAAATTCGTTGTGTCGAGGGCGCTGGAGGCGTACGATGCGCGAGATAGAGGTCCAAATCAGAGATCCCGATGTATCATCCTTTCGTTTCCATCGGCATATTACAATTCGTACTTGGGTATAAGTGATGAAGGGCCGCCAAAAAATTATTCTCGGCGCTTTGCTCGCGCTCCTGCTCCTCTCTCTGGGAGCAGTTTGGCTTACACACGGCTGGGCGAATTATCGCGATCGGCTGCGCGCCATCCGGTCGGGTTCCAAGAATTCTTCGGATCGTGTGGATACACGCGCTCTCGATATGGCGCAGCAAGTGGCGGACCTTGCCGTTACCCGCACCGAGCAGGAGTATGCCCAGTCTGCCTTGCGTCTTGCCGATCATTCGGTTGACCTCGCGTTCGCGGCCGCTTTGCAGGATGCCGCGGAAAACCCGCCGCCCCTGACGCCTGAAACGCGCCAGATCACCGGGCATATCCAGGCGGCGGAAACGAGCGTCGCGGCAGACCAGGACCGCGTCGCCGAATTGACCGCGCGGCTTGCGAAAGCCCGCGGGAGTAACAAGAGCGCTCTGCAGGGCCAGCTCGATCTCGCGCAGGCGCAGTTGTCGCTTGACCAGGATGAACTCGCCGACGCCCACCAGGATCTCATTCGCGCCGGCGGCGACCGGCGCGCGGTCGTTCAAGCGCAACTCGACCAGCATGAGGCGGCTACGACACATGACGAGAGCGTTCGTTCGCTCGCCTCCGCAAACGCCAATGCAGCCACGGCGGCGCCCTCGATTGAGATGGTCAAATCCGCCAGTCTCTTGCCGCAACTCGAGGCCTGGCTTTCGCTTCGTTCGAAGGAGAAACTCATTCTCCAGGCTCAGCAGAATGCCATCGAGCGCGGAGCAGCGCTTTCGGCTTCTCACGACGCCCTGGAAAAGGAATTGGACGAAGAGGAAGCGCAGAAACAAATCATTCACAGGAATGCCACGGAGACGGCGGGGCCGGCAAATGCCCCGCCTGCCAACGGCTCGGCTCAACCGGATAACGCCATGGCTCTTCTGAACCATCTGGCGAATGGACGGAAAAATCTCTCCGAACTCAACCAGCAAATCCAGGACGAAAAGGAGCTCAGCGCCGTCTATTCGGACTGGCTCGCTTTCGTGAATGTCCGGAAGCAAGCCTTCGTCCATGGATTGCTTCTTTCCGGATTTTGGATCGTGCTAATCGGTCTGCTTGTCTTCCTGGCCAACGAGGGAGTACAGCATCTCTTCGGCGGCCTCACGCCGGAGCGCCAGGAGCTTCACACCGTGCGCGCCGTGAGTCTCTTTGGGGTTCAGGCTCTGGGCGTCGTCCTGATTTTGCTTGTGGTCTTTGGAGTGCCGAGCAATTTTGCCACCCTCGCGGCGCTCGCCGGCGCGGGCCTCACCATTGCGCTGAAGGATTTTATCGTGGGGTTTTTCGGCTGGTTTATCCTCATTGGCAAGAACGGAATTCGTCCAGGGGATTGGGTGGAGATCAATGGAGTGGGCGGAGAAGTCGTCTCGGTCGGACCGCTTCACACTGTGCTGCTGGAAACGGGCAGTTGGTCCGACGCCGGCCATCCGACCGGCCGCAAGGTTACCTTCGTCAATAGTTTTGCCATCGAGGGACATTACTTCAATTTTTCCACCTCCGGCCAGTGGCTCTGGGACGAACTGCAAGTACTCGCCCCGCCGGGCTCGAATCCCTATGCGCTTGCCGAAACCATCCAGAAGATGGCCGGGGACGATTCCGCGGCAAACGCGAAGCTGGCCGAGCAGGAATGGAATCGCGTGACACCGGGCAATGCCCAGCGCGCCTTTTCCGCCACGCCCTCGATGATCGTTCGCCCCACCGAATACGGAATGAGCATCCTCGTGCGTTACATTACACGGGCCAACGAGCGCCACGATGTCCGCGCGCGCCTGTATCGCGCCGTCGTCGAGCTTTTGCAGGATTCTCAAGCCGCCACGGAGAAGCCGGCTTCGCCGTTCGCTCCTGACCGAACATAGCCAATAAAAAGTAAGGGGCTTGAGGACGAGGTCGCACTTCACGAATGCCGCGCTCCTCGCGCGCTCCATCCCCAATCAAAGTGATTGCATCCGGGCGGAATCTCTGGCAAAAAACCACATGCTTTCAGGCTCTGCGGATACTTGGTCCTATCGCGCCACGCTTTTCGCCGTCACCCTGGCGGCGACACTCGTGGTATTGCCTATGTTTTTCCTCGGCAACGCCTCGGGACACGACATCGAATTTCACCTCGCGTCGTGGATGGACGCAGCGGGCCAGTGGCATCAGGGAATCGCCTATCCACGCTGGGCCGAGTGGGCCAACTGGGGATTCGGCGAGCCGCGCTTCGTTTTTTACCCGCCAGGATCGTGGATGGCTGGTGCGGCGCTTGGTTCCGTGCTCCCGTGGAGGATCGTGCCGGGCGCATTCATCTGGCTGGCGCTCATCGCCGCGGGGATGGCGATGTGGCGCTTGGCGCGTGAATGGCTGTCCGCTCCGCAGGCTGCTGCCGCGGCGATTTTCTTTGCCGTGAATCCCTACAACCTGGTGATCGTTTATTACCGCAGCGATTATGCCGAACTGGCCGCCCTCGCCCCGCTGCCGCTTGCGATATGGGCGGCGTTGCGCACCGCGCGCGAAGGATGGCGCCGCGCACCCGCGCTCGCCCTCGCATTAGCGGGCATCTGGCTTTTCAACGCGCCTGAAGGCGTGATCGCGGCTTACGCGCTCGCGCTCCTCTTCACCGTCGAGAGCATTTCTCGGCGCAGCCTGCGGCCACTCGTTGCCGGCGGCGCGGCCATGGCCGCGGGGCTTGGCCTGGCCGCATTTTATATTGTGCCGGCGGCGTGGGAGCAGCGCTGGGTACAAATCGTTCAAGCTGTCTCGGGCAGTCTTGATCCCCGCCAAAGTTTTCTTTTCACGCATTCCGACGATCCCGATTTTCAGCTCTTCAACATGAAGGTTTCTCTAGTGGCGATGGGCATGTTGCTGGCCGCCAGCATCGCGGCGGTTCTTGCGGCGCGCAGAAGGCGCGACTCCCCCGAAATCTGGCGCGTGCTCGCCGCGCTCGGCGCAGCATGCACGCTGCTGCTGTTTCCCGTGAGCCTGCCCCTGTGGCGCCACTTGCCGAAATTGGGGTTCGTGCAATTTCCGTGGCGATGGCTCGGGCCGCTCGGCATGGTCTTCGCGTATTTCACGGCTGCGGCGATGGCTGGCGCGCGGAAAAAATGGGCGCGCTTGCTGATCCTGGCGATTGTCCTCGGGGCTATCGGCGCAACCGGGCGCGCCATGGTTCGCGATGCGTGGTGGGATAGCCAGGACGCCCCGTTCGTGGCCCAGGAAATTCATTCCGGCCGCGGCTACGAGGGCGTGGACGAGTACATGCCCCTCGGATGCGACCGCACGGAGCTGCCCGGAAATCCCAACGATGATGAGCGTGGCGAAGGCGTCTCCTCCACGCCGGCGCAGCGCATTGAGGAGCTCGATGCGGCCTCCGGAAAAGTGGTCCCGCTGCACGCAGCACAAATTCAGATCGGCCAGTGGTCCGCGGAGCGTAAAGCCTTTGAGGTGGAATCGTCCGCGCCGGTCACTCTGGCGCTGCACCTGCTGAATTATCCAGCATGGCAGGTGCGTGTGGATGGAATGGAAGTTCCCGGCGAATCGGCGGACAACACAGCACAATTATTAGTCCCCGTGCTGGCAGGGCGCCACCACGTGGAAGTCCACTTCCGCCGCACATGGGACCGCACGGCCGGTGCGGCACTTTCACTCGTTTGCGTGGGAGGATTGCTCGTATTTGCCGCAGCCGAGCGCCGGCGAGAGGGCCGCGCTAAAGCGCGCGGTGCTTGAGGCGCTTTTCGCCCTTGGCATATGGCTCGACGGTCTGGCCGCTGCCATAGAGCTTGAATTTATACGTGGTAAGCCCTTCGAGCCCCATGGGCCCGCGGGCGTGCAGCTTGCTCGTGCTGATGCCCACCTCGGCGCCGAATCCGTAGCGAAATCCATCGGCGAAGCGCGTCGAGGCGTTTTGAAAAACTCCCGCAGCATCTACGTCGTCCATGAATTTTTTCGCCGCTTCGGCATCCTCGGTGACAATCGCCTCCGTGTGCCGCGAGCCGTAGCGATTGATGTGGCGGATGGCCTCGTCCTCGTCCGCCACAACCTTCACTGAAAGAATCAGATCGCAATATTCCGTGGCCCAGTCCTTTTCCGTAGCTGGGACGATCGCGGCCCCAGGCACAAGCGCGGCCGTCTTCGCGTCGCCGCGAATTTCCACTCCCGCCTTCTCCAGCCTGGCTACAGCCAGCGGCAAAAATTTGGGTGCGATGGCTTCGTGCACCAGCAGCGTTTCGGCCGCGTTGCAAACGGCTGGATACTGCACCTTCGCGTCATACGTGATTGCCACGGCCTTTGCGATATCCGCGGCGCGGTCCACGTAGACGTGGCAGATGCCCTCGCCATGTCCCAGCACGGGAATGCGGCTGTGCTCCATGATGAAGTGCACCAGCTCGTACGATCCGCGCGGAATGATCAAGTCCACGTCGCGATCGAGCGCCAGCAGCTCCAGCACGTCCGCGCGGCTTTGCAGCAGGCTCGCTGAGTCCAGCGGAACTGCGGGAAATGCCCCCAGGCTCGCGCGCCAGATCGCAACCAGCGCTTCATTCGTGTGCGCCGCCTCCGAGCCGCCTTTCAAAATCACGGCATTGCCGGTTTTGAGCGCGAGCGACGCCACCTGCGGCACCACGTCCGGCCGCGATTCGAAAATCACGGCGATCACGCCCAGCGGGCACGATTCCTTGTAGAGCTTGAGGCCCTCATCCAGTTCCGTGGCGGCCAGCCGCCGTCCCAGCGGATCCGGCAGTCGTGCCACGTCGCGCACCTGCGCGGCCATTTGAGCCACGCCGCGCTCCGTCACGCGCAGCCGCGCCGCCATCGCGGAGGTCATCGACCCTCCGGCCACGGCGGCTTCCGCGGCGCGCGAATCAACTTCATTCGCCTTGAGAATCGCGCGCGCGTTCTCCTCGATGGCCGCGGCGGCCGCCAGCAGCACTTCGTTGCGGCTTTCGCACGAAAGCCGGGCGAGCGTCCGCGAAGCCTCCCGTGCGCGCTGCGCGACCGACGCCACACTCTCTTGCAATCGCTCTGTTGCCGTCCGGTTCATGGCCTTTCCAATAAGACTATATTATCGCGAGTGACGAGAACGCGCGAGCGCGCGCCGTCCCGCCCTCCGCCATGCGAAATTTTCTTCGCTGGCGCGTGCGTGGCTTCCTCGCTCGCGATATTCGCAATCCCGCGCGCGAATTCGCGCCCCTCGCCATCCACGATGCCGATCACGTCGAGCGGCGCGAAATGGTTTTCAATGCGCACGATGCCTGACGCGAGCAGGCTAGCCTTGCCCTGCGTGATGGCGCGTTGCGCGCCCGCGTCCACCACCACGCGTCCGCGCACGTCCGCCGCATAGGCAATCCACCGGCGCTTCCCGCGCATGCGCTTCGACGGCAAAAAAGCCGTGCCCACGGTCTCTCCGGCGAAGATGCGGTCGAGCGTACGGGGATCCTGCCCGTTCGCAATCACAGCGGCGCCGCCGCAGTTCATGGCGATGTCCGCGGCCTCGAGCTTTGTCCGCATCCCGCCGCGCCCGCCGGCGGAGCGCCCGGCGGCCAGCGCCTTAATCTCGGGCGTAATCTCCTCGACCAGCGGAATCACCCCGGCCAGCTCTCCCGCCTCCTGCCGAAGCAGGCCATCCACATTGGTCAGCAGCACCAGCGCGTCACCTTCGAGCCCGCTCATCACCAGTGCAGCCAGCCGGTCGTTGTCGCTGAAGGCGGGCGCCCGCGAACCCGCCACCACCGATTCCAGTTCGGCTGTCGAAACCGTATCGTTCTCGTTGACGATTGGCAGCACTCCGAATCCCAGCAGCTTCTCCATCGTGCGGCGCAGATTCGAGTACCGCCGCCAGTTCGTAAAATCCTCTTCTGTCAGCAGCACCTGCGCGATTTTCACGCCCCATGCGGAGAAAAGATCCTTATAGGCGTCCATCAGCAGGCTTTGCCCGATGGCCGCGCACGCCTGCCGCGTAACCAAATCCTCGAGGCGCGACCGGTGCAGTCCCAGCCAGCCTCTGCCCAGCCCCACGGCGCCGGACGAGACCAGCACAACTTGCCGGCCATCCTTCATCAATGCCGCAATGGAGCGCACAATCGGCGTCACACGCTCGGCGCAGAATTCGCCCTCGTCACCGGTCACGATGGCCGTGCCGACCTTCACCACCACTCGTCGCGCCGCACGCAATAATCTCTCGCGCTCGGCTCCTGTTTTGCCTGTTGGCTCCACTCGATGCTCCGCTTCACCCCGGCCTGTAATACGGGGCACGGCCGGTCCACGTTCGCGCTGGGAACAGCACTTGCGCGGTTATACCTTTAATTATCGGCTGCTTGCCCTACGATTGTACAGAGTTCGGCGACTGGGTTGCCGCCGTTTCTTCCTTGCGAGGAGGCATTGTACAGAAATAAAAATGGAACAAACCGAGAACTGAACCGAGACTACCGCGCCAGCGTCGGAGGAGCGCTGGCCGCTGCGTGCGGCGCTCCCAGAACAACTGGCAAAGCAGCCGCCGGAGCGGAAGGCGCAGACGAGACAGGCGCGTAGGCGCTAAATATCGGCTTGCCGCTTAATGACTCTGGGAGAGCGTTCACGTAACTCTCAAGCTGGGGCAGCCAAAAATGATCATAGTGAAATTGATGCATCTCCAAAACTGCATCACTCACAGTTTTATGTTGCACGGCTATGCGGTACGCTGCGACCATCACTCCCGTGCGATCCGCGCCGCGTTTGCAGTGGACAAAAATCTTTGCCGTGGGGTTCGCGCGAATCAAGTCGAGAAATTGCACAACCTGGGCATCGGATGGCTCGTTGCTCCCACTCCATGGAATGCTGACGTATTTGAGTCCAAGCGACTCGACTTCGCGCTGCTCGGACGCAATTTCTCCATGCTCATCGCGGAAATTTACGACTATCCCCACGCCCATCTGTTGCAGCGCTTTGAAACCCGCCGATGCAGGCTGGCCGCCGCGGTAGAGCGTATCGGTAACGCGGCCCCAATTCGGAAGTCCCTGTGATTTTTCGCTGGCCTGATCGGAAGTTTGGCCCCGCGCGGTCCGCACTCCGGAATACAGCATGCCGGCGAACACAAGTCCAGCGAGAGCGATTATCCGAAGCCGGGTTCGAATCATTTTGTCACCTCAATCAAAGCGGGCCGGGCGCATCCGCCTTAGGAATTGGTTTTCTGGCATTACTAATTACTTCGATGCTCCAATCGCTTTCTGCGATGCCTCCGTCATTGCAAGAACCAATTTGATGGAAGAGCCCTTTCTCTGCACATTTAATTCGTACTAGGACCTCGACAAATCCAAAATCGTCAGCGTTCTTCCGGCCATTTATTCCATCGCGGAACAGCAAGCCTGTGCGCCGGATGAAAAGGGCGGAGGCGTCGCGAGACGCTCGAATAATAATCTGAGTTCTTACGTAGGGTCTTTTCTGTATACATGCGGATTTTTCTTTAAAGGAGTTTTGGCCGAGTATTCACAATGGCTTTCATCACAAAGAGGAATAGCTTCGCGGTTGGAACGCGCCACAATCGGTCTGAAGGGATGGATAACGCCAACATAAAGGCTTTTCTGTATTGTGCGGTTCCGTCCCTTCACTATAGTCATTAAAAAGGGCTGCAGCGAGGATCACCGTCGTGAAGATGGCGGGAGTTTTCAAGGCGGATTAGGGTTTGCTGGCTTTTCACATGCTACGCGATAGTTCAAGGATCACCGAAGTCGATCATGGTCATGAGATGACTGCATACAGTCGCGAGGAATTGGTCAAAGACGATGAGCGACAACCCGAGCAAGCTTTCATTGTCAGGAAAACTGAAAGCGGCCACCCTCCTCCGCTCTCACTGGAAAGGCCTGACGATTGCGCTCGTTGCGGTCTTGGGTGAAACCCTTGCCGACGTCCTGCAGCCGTGGCCCATCAAAATCATCGTCGACAATATTCTGCAAGCCAGGAAGCTGCCCAAATGGCTGGAGCCGGTCGTCGTGGGGCTCTTCGGGCACCACAAGCTGGCGGTCCTGTATTTCGCCGTAGCCGCCGTCGCCGTGATCGCCGTCTTTGACGCGCTCAGCTCCTACATCGACCAGTACATGACCATGAGCGTCAGCCAGTGGGTAGCGCACGATCTGCGCCGCACCCTTTACAACCACATCCAGCGGCTTTCTCTTGCAGAACACGATGAGGCGCGCACCGGAGACTTGATATCGCGGGTCACCGACGATATCGATGCTGTGCAGCGCTTCATCAACTCCTCCCTATTGGGCATCCTAGTCGACATCTTGACCCTGCTGGGCATGATCGGCGTCATGCTCTATGTCAACTGGAGGTTCACTCTCATCGCGCTCTCGGTTGTGCCGGTACTTTTCGGAGTGGTCTATTACCTCACCCGCCGGATCAAGCAGGCCTCTCGCGCCGTTCGGAAGAAAGAAAGTGAGCTCACCTCGATCGTCGAAGAGGCGCTCACCTCCGTCCGCGTGGTCAAAGCCTTCGCTCGCGAAGACTACGAAGTACAGCGTTTTGAAACGGAGAGTTTGGAGAACGTGGAGGCAGCGCTACGCGCCCGGAGTCTCAAGGCCAAGCTTTCGCCGCTCGTGGGAATCATCGTGGCGATCGGAACCTGTCTGGTGCTCTGGTATGGCGCGAGATTGGCGCTGGCGGGCGAGATCAGCGCCGGCGTCCTGATCGTATTCCTGTTGTACCTCGGTAATATGTACAAACCCATCCGCGACATCTCCAAGGAGACAGACACTGTTTCCAACGCGATCGTCGGTTACGAACGCATTCAGGAAGTGTTGGAAATCGAAAGTCGCGTTCGCGACCTTCCTCGTGCCCGGCGCGCACCGCGCTTCGAAGGCAAAATCGAGCTCGAGCATATCCGCTTCACGTATAACGGCGGCGCGCCGGTCTTGAATGACGTCAATTTTCAGATTGAACCCGGGCAGGTGGCGGCGCTCGTGGGCCCTTCGGGAATGGGAAAGACAACCATCATTAGCCTCATTCCGCGTTTTTACGATCCGCTCTCCGGAATTGTAAAGATCGACGGCCAGGATATCCGCAATTTCAAGCTGCAATCCTTGCGCGAACAGATGAGCTTCGTTCTGCAAGAGACGCTGCTCTTCCGCGCCACCGTGTGGGACAACATCGCCTATGGGAAATCCGACGCCAGCGCGAAGGAGATTCTCCGGGCTGCGCGCTTGGCGGATGCTGACGAATTTATTGAGAAGATGCCTAAAGGCTATTCCACCATGATCGGCGAGCGCGGCGTATCCCTCTCCGGAGGTCAGCGGCAGCGGATCGCCATTGCTCGCGCCATCATCCGCGACACTCCCATCCTGATCCTGGACGAGCCCACTTCGGGCCTCGACTCCATGGCGGAACAATCCGTTATAAAAGCATTAAATCGCCTGATGGAGGGTAGGACCGTCGTCGTGGTTGCCCACCACTTGGGCACCATCTCTCGCGCCGACAGAATTTTTGTAATCCAAGATGCTCGCATTATTGAGCAGGGGTCGCATGAAGATTTGCTGGCGGCCAATGGTTCTTACGCGGAGTTGTACAAAGTTCAGGCCGAAAGTGTCGGGAAATGAAAACGTAAGCCATGGAAGCCCAGTCGATTCCGGAAATGGAAGGCACCAAATGACATCTTCGAGACCGGTGTTGGCAATTGCAATGATTCTAGCGATGCTGGCTCCCCCGATTCCCATCGACGCGCAGGAAAAGGCATCCCAGGACTCGAAGCGTGCGGCACGTGCGGAGAAGGCTGAAGGCTTGCCTGAAGTAATCTGGCAAGATTCGGATCCCACCACTCTTGATTTTATCTATGGGTCTGGCGGAAAGGAGCAGGCGCCGGATCCAATCGGCCCCTACACTTTCATTGAAGAAGACCTGAAGCAGACTTCACCCAAATTCGACGTTAAGGATGCTCAGGGCATACGCTGGAGGGTCAAGCTGGGAGAAGAATCCCAGGCTGAAGTAGCCGCCGCGCGGCTCATATGGGCTGCCGGCTACTATGTCGATCATGACTATTATTTCGATACCTTGAAGGTGGAAGGTCTTCCCAAGCTGCATCGCGGGCAGAACTTTGTTTCGGCGGATGGCGTGGTCCATGGAGCGCGGCTGAAGCTCAAGTCCAAGGAATCCAAGAAACTAGGTGACTGGAGCTGGTTCAAGAATCCATTCGTCGGAACAAGGGAACTGAATGGCCTGCGGGTAATGATGGCACTGGTGAACAATTGGGACTTGTCCGCAAATAACAATTCGATCTATGAGGTCGATGGCCAGCGAGAGTACGTTGTCAGTGATATTGGAGCCAGTTTCGGCAGCACGGGAGATGTGTTTAGTCGCTCAAAGAACAATCTGGGGAATTATGAAAAATCGAAGTTCATTGCAAAAACTTCGCCCGAATACGTGGATTTCGTCATGCACGATCGCCCATTTTTTCTGAGCGTTTTCGACGTCCCGAACTATCAAGCACGGACTCACATGGAAGACGTTACCAAACATATCCCGCGAGCCGATGCGAAATGGCTGGGGCAAAGGCTGGCCCTACTCTCGGAAGAGCAGATTCGCGATTGTTTTCGGGCGGCGGGTTACTCCTCCGAGCAGGTCGATGCATACGCGAAAGTAGTACAGGAAAGGATTGCCGAGCTGAATGACCTTTGAGCCTGGGGCTTTCCGGAAAGCCAAAAATGAAACTCATCATTGAGCCTGACGATGGCGTGTCGCCTCTGCTTTCGGCTATCAAGAATGCGAAAGAAAGCATCGATCTCACCATTTTTCGTTTTGATTATGGCGAGCTGGATAAAGCCCTTGAGGCTGCCGTCGGTGCGGGTGTGAAAGTGAACGCCCTGGTTGCCAGCGTCAATCACGGAGGTGAGAAAAGCCTGCGCAAACTCGAGATGCGTTTTCTCGAAGCGGGTGTGACCGTGGCTCGCACCTCCAGCGAGCTCACACGCTATCACAACAAGGTGATCGTCATAGACCGGCGCATATTGTACGTACTTTCTTTCAATTTCACGCATCTGGATATTGATCGCAGTCGCGGGTTCGGAATCGTCACGGAAGACAACAAACTTGTGGCCGAAGGAATCAAGCTTCTGGAGGCGGATTCCACGCGAACCCCATACTCCTGTGGGCTGGATTTTTTTGTCGTCAGTCCCTGCAATGCCCGCGATGTGCTCGGCGATTTCCTCAAGCGGGCGCATAAACAGCTTCTGATTTACGACCCGAAGATCTCAGACGAGGAAATGATTCGTATCCTTCACGATCGGGCCAAAGCCGGAGTTGAAATCCGAGTCATCGGGCAAGCCGAGGCCAAACTCCCGGTTAGAGTGCTGCCTAAGCTTCGCTTGCACACACGGGTAATCGTTCGCGATGGACACCAGGCGTTCATAGGTAGCCAGAGCTTGCGCACTGCCGAGCTGGATTCGCGTCGTGAGGTCGGTATCATCGTCCACGATGCGAACATCCTTAGGAAACTCATGGAAACGTTTGAATCCGACTGGACCTCCTCTTCCGGTAGCGAAACAAATACGAATGGAAACGCAAAGAAGTCCGCGGCGCCAAAGCAGGAAACGGAACAGGCCATGAAGATCCTCATCGAAGAATTGCATCCGATCGCGACAACAGTCAAGAAAGCCGTCAAAAAGGTGGTTTCACAAGCCGGCGAGGAAGTGCTTGAAGACAGCACCGTGAAAGAGACCGTTACAAAAGTGATCAAGAAAGTGGTCAAGCAAGCAGTAAAGGAAGCCGCCAAGGCTTAGCTTGGCTGAGATTCGCCGCGATTCCACTAGGAAGCTGGCGGATTTCGAACCGGCGCGCAAGAAGAATAGATGGCGGCAAGGGCCACGATGATGTTCGCGACAATCACGGGCATCGCGCCAATCAGGATTCCGTAGGCCACCCACATGACCGCCGCGAGAGCCTGGACCATGCGCAGCGTCTTCGGCTGGCGGCAGAAGTACGACACCGCGAATATGGCGGTCGCAACCCAACCGATGGAATTAATCATTTGGTTTTCCATCCAATGGTTCAGATTCCGAAGGGCGGGGCCCCGCGGGTCTAAGCGTAATCCAATCTGTTCGCACCTTGTCCCATTCCTGAATCAGAAAACCGTGGGACTCGAGAAAACCGCGGATTTGAGTGCGCCCCTTACCCACAATTTTTTCCAGGATCGGCCCCAGAACGCCAAGAGCGCTGGAACTGATGATGGTCCGCTGCGCGATGTGGGAGAGATGCTTCGTCTCGGAGACCGCAATCGTGAAGCCGTCACGCGCGTTGACGTGCAGCATCACGTGGATGTCCGAGCTGCCATCGCCCGCATAAATCACGTGGTCCGGGCCGATCTTCAAGGCGGCTTGGAGTTCATCCAAGAAGGCAACCTTCCCGTAACCGGCCCTGGCGCGAATGATCGTGTCGATTTCGCCTGAACTCTTGTATTTGAATTCCGTCCCATGAATTCGATCGCTTGGTAGAATTCCTTCAAGGGCCGATTGGATCACCTCCATGGGCGCGGCCGACAGAACATAAAAATCAAAGTGATAGCCCTCGATGCCGTGGTCGAGAATTTCGTTCAGCAGCCCGATATTGTCTTTCAGCCGAATTCGTCTCCCCACTTCGATCAAGTGCTCCTTGCGCACTCGCGAGCGGAATTCAGGATCGTGAAGCAGAAGGTATGCGAGTTCCGCCCCCTGCTGGACCAGGTTTATTTTGGCCATCCCGGCGGCTTTGCGCTCGAATTCCGCCGGCGGGATTCCCACCACCTCGCTCAACACATAGCCGGAATCGTTGAACGTCAAGGTCTGATCGAAATCGCTGACGAATAGATAGGACTTTAGTGCGTTATCGTTCATCGCTGTGGTGAACCTCCGGCTTCCTGCGAGCAAGACGACGCTACATCGCTCCATTAAGCGCTGGCCCATTCATTATCAGGTCTTTTGTTGCCGAAGGGGTCGCTGCCTGTCAGCCGATGTCGCTAAAGCAGCATAACTATCAGCGGCATCTATCGCCTAAATGTCCCATCAAGTTCCCACGCTGGAAAGGCAATGCGTTCGGGGCTTTTGTTCGCTGGGCCCAATGGCATGTGCTTGCGAATGTAGAATTTGCGGGATGAGCGAAAATTATGCGTCACCTATTCGCCTGAGGCCTCCTCTAACTATATGAAATACTGATTCTTACCCGCCTCTAGACGATGGAACGCAACGTGCCCAAGGTACAGATAGGCATGAGAGTGATGTGACTGCGGATTCAGGAAAAATAGGCCATTTAGAGAACGGACAGAGCGAGTAGTTAGCATCAGACGCAGGATTTGGCAGTCCCTACCCAGCCCCAGCGAGGACGTCTTCTTTCCCAATGTCCTGGGAAGTCCCGGCGGCGGAAAGGCAGAACGTCACCATGAATCCAGTCCCAGGTGCAGTGGAAGCAAGCAACGTTAAGTCCAAATGGCGGGAGCGGCTTCTGGCGCTCAGCAATATCCCTCCCCTATTCCGTATCGTCTGGGAGGCGGCGCCGAACCTGGCCGTGGCGAACGTCGCCATTCGCGTTATTGCGGCTCTGGTTCCTGTCGCACTGCTGGCGATCACCCGGATCATCATCGACTCGATTGACACCTATATCCATCAGCGCCAGGCTTTGCCTCACATCTTCTGGTGGCTTGTCCTCCTCTCGTTCGGAATCGCCGGCTTTTCCACGATCCTCGCGCGGCTCATAGATTTCTGCGACACGGCCCTGGCGGTTCGCTACGGCCGTCACGTCAGCATCAAAATCATGAAGCATGCCTCGCGCCTGGACCTGAGCAACTACGAGGATCCCGCCATCTACGACGGCCTCGAACGCGCACGCGTGCAGGGCACGGACCGCATCGCGATGATTCAATCAAGCGGGCGGCTGGTGCAGGAAGTAATCACCACAGCCAGCCTTGCCGCCAGCATCTTTTTCTTTTCTCCCTGGCTCATCTTTGCTCTGGTGATCTGTGTGGTACCCGCCTTTTTGGGCGAGACGCACTATGCCTTCCTCGGCTACACGCTGAATTTCCATCAGACGCCCGCGCGGCGCGAAATGGATTATCTGCGCGTGGTCGGCGGCAGCAAGGAGACCGCAAAAGAATTGAAGTTGTTTGGGCTGGGGCATTTCCTGGTCGACCGGTACACATCGCTATCGGATCGGATCGAGCGGCAAACCGTGGGTCTGGCAAGACAAAAATTGGTCTTTGGATCGCTTCTATCGCTTTTGGGCACGGCGGGCTACTACGCGACGTATGCCTACGTCATTTACGAAACTGTTTCGGGCAGGCTCAGCCTGGGCACCCTCACATTTCTGGCCGGAGCGATTGCGGGCGTGAGCGCGAACATCCAGGCTTCCTTCTCCACGTTCTCGAGCATCGCCGATCAAGCCCTCTTCTTGAGCGATTTGCTGAAGTTTTTCGCCGTCAAGCCGAAGGTGGTTTCCAAGGCCGGCGCCGCGCTTGCTCCCCGTCCCATTCGGCAGGGAGTGGAATTCCAGAATGTTTCCTTCGTGTATCCGGGCAATCCCGTGCCCGTCCTGCGCGACGTCAGTTTCCGTCTGAAACCCGGGGAGCGCGTCGCGCTGGTGGGGCAGAACGGCGAAGGGAAGACGACCGTCATCAAGCTGCTCACCCGCATGTACGACGTGACCTCCGGCCGAATCCTGCTCGATGGCGTTGACCTTCGTGAATATGACCTCGAAAGCCTGTGGAAAGAGATTGGAGTCATCTTCCAGGACTTTGTCCGGTACGAAATGACCGCGTCGGACAATATTGCCGTTGGCCGAATCGAGGACCGGGACAATATGTTTCGTGTCCGCTCCGCCGCGCGCAAGAGCCTCGCGGACGACGTGATTCACCACCTCCCCGGAAACTACAATCAGGTCTTGGGCTGCCGTTTCGAGGGGGGAGTCGATCTTTCGGGCGGCGAATGGCAGAAGCTCGCCCTCGCGCGGGCCTACTTGCGCGATGCGCAAATTCTGATCCTTGACGAGCCCACAGCCGCGCTCGATGCGCGCGCCGAACGCGAAGTCTTCGAACGCTTCGCCGAGCTGACCAGCGGCAAGATGTCGCTGCTAATTTCCCACCGGTTCTCGACCGTACGGATGGCCGATCGAATTCTGGTCCTCGATGGCGGGCGCATCGCCGAGCAGGGGCCCCACGACCGGTTGATCGAGACCGGTGGACTCTACGCGGAAATGTTCGAACTGCAAGCTGCCAATTATAGGTGAGGCTTTGACAAGGAATTTGCGATGACTACCACAGCTTATTTGCCCTTCGATCCCGGCGAACTTCCAGCGCTTCCCGCGATTGTCCCGAGGGAGGATAAGAAGGCGAGCGACGTCCGATCCATGGAAGCCCGTTCGCTCGAACACGGCTGCGATACGAACGCCTTGCGTGCTTCCGCGCGCGAGTGCGCACAAAGCTTCAGGCTCTGTGAGGCGCGCGCTCGGCTCACAATCCTGGCGGCTAAGTGGAAGCGCGCCGAGCAGGTGCTCGGCAGGACACTTCGAGAATTGTCCGAGGAGAGAGCGGGCGACTCATGGCCGGTGCGCGCGCGCATTCTTTTGGAGAACTCGGTGCTCGTGCGTTCGGTTCTCGGCGCAACGAGGGCCGCGCTCACTCCCGCCCAGGAACTCCCACAGGTGTCCACTCGTTTCGGAAAAAGGGCGCCTCGAGCCTATGTCGTCGCGAGGAGTTATCTGGATGCCGTCGAAAGACGCCTCGATGAGGATAGCTTGCTTACGTTCCTGGAAGCGATGCAAGCGCATTCAACCTTCACGGAAGCCGAGATATGGACGCTGCGTCCATTCCTTCAGCTTGCTCTGCTCGAGCATGTCGCGGGAATCCTCGACAAGAAGAAGTCCGGCATGGAATCCCATACCGCGAGGGATGGCGAGAGCATCGTGAATTTGGTCCGTTCCCTGCGCTCGCTGGGAGACATTGAGTGGAAGGAAGTGCACAAAACGCTCAGCTCCACCGAGAAAATTCTATGCGACGACCCGCAACGGGCCTATGCCTCGATGGATGCGGAAAGTCGGCAAGGATACCGCCAAGCGGTCACGGAATTGGCGTCGCATTCGGCCTGGACCGAGGCCGAAATAGCCCGGGAAGCAGTGAAGCTGGCTCGGCGGCACGAGCCGGTTGCCGGCCGGGATAAGCATGCCAGGGCCCGCAGATCGCATGTGGGGTATTACCTGGTGGGCGACGGCCAAAGGATTCTGAAGCGAGTGATCGGCTACAAGCCGAAATTGCGAGACCAACTCCGGGAAGCGATTGTTCGGTGGCCCGGTTTTTTTTATCTCGCCTCGATCGCGCTGGGCACAGCCGCGATAAGCGCAATCGTCTTCCCATTATTGGCATCTTCTCTGGCAGGGGCCTGGAAGTTTGCGGCTATGGCGGTCTTCATTCTTCCGATCATGGAAAGCGCCATCACGGTCTCCAATCTTCTGCTCACGCGCTTCATCCCGCCGGCCAAACTGCCCCGGCTCGATTTTTCGCGCGGCATACCGCCGAATTGCCGGACTCTCGTCGCCGTTCCGATTCTCTTGATGAACGAAGAGCAGGTAAGGCAGGCGGCGAGAGACCTTGAAATACGATTCATCGGGAATCGCGATCACAACCTCTATTTCGCGCTCGTCACCGACCTGCCCGATTCCACGCAGTCCGCGGACGAAAAAGATGCGCTGGCTGGAGTTTGCTCCCAACTCATCGTGGAACTGAATTCCAAATACAGGAAAGGCGGCCGTGGCCCGTTCCTGCACTTGCACCGTCTCCGCACCTACAACCCTACGGAGGGAGTATGGATGGGATGGGAGCGAAAGCGTGGGAAGATGCTCGATCTCAATAATCTTCTCTTGGACAAGGCGGACGCTTTTCCCATCAAGGGCGGGGACATCTCCGCCCTCCGGGGAATCCGGTACGTCATTACGCTCGATCAGGATACGCAGCTCCCCATAGATGCCGCGAGGAAGCTTGTGGGCACTCTGGCGCACCCCCTCAACCGGGCCGTGATTGATCCTGTTGCGAACAGGGTGGTCGAAGGCTACGCCATTCTCCAGCCAAAGGTGGCGATCAGCATCAAGGCAAAAGGCAGATCGCGGCTCGCGGCCATTTGCTCCGGCGACACGGGTCTGGACCTTTACACACGAGCCGTGTCGGACGTCTATCAAGACCTTTTTGGCGAGGGAATCTACACGGGCAAGGGAATCTACGAAGTCGAAACTTTTCAGCGCGTGCTGGAGGACCGTCTTCCTTGCAACGCGATTCTAAGCCACGACCTGATTGAAGGAGCATACGCTCGAGCGGCTCTCGTATCCGATATCGAAGTCACCGACGACTATCCCTCCCACATCCGCGCGTACAGCCGCCGGAAGCATCGCTGGGTCCGGGGCGATTGGCAAATCATCCGGTGGTTATTTCCGAAAGTCCCCGATTCGTCGGGCGGGCTTGTGCCGAACCCGCTGAAATTAATTGCCCGCTGGCAGATCGCCGATAATCTTCGCCGAAGCCTCGGTGACGTTGCGTTGTTCGCGTTGCTGCTGATCGGCTGGCTTGTCCTGCCCGTCCGCGCGCTCTTGTGGACCGCCGCCGCGCTCGCTCTCATGGCGCTGCCGATGTATCTCGAATTCTTGCTATCCGTCGCCGGAGCCGGCCGCGCACTCTTCACTCGCATGTTTTGGGAAAACACGGCTTCGGACCTGGCCAGCAAACACGTGAGGTTGTGCTTCAGACTCGTTTTGCTGTTTCACCAGAGCCTGGTGACATTTGACGCGGTGGTTCGCGCGCTCATTCGCATGACGGTCACGCACAAACGGCTGCTGGAATGGGAGACGGCGGCGCAAGCAGAGCTGGAGACGGCCGAAAACAACGTGGTGGAGACTTACCTGAATTGGATTCCTTGGGTCACCGCATTGATTGCCGTGGCCATTGCATGGTTCCGGCCCGCGTCGCTCCCGATCGCATTGCCGGCTTTGGTTCTTTGGGGCGCGTCCGGAGCAATCTGCGAATGGTTAAGCGAGCCGCATTCATCGAGAGAACACGCGATCGGAGCGGAGGCATCTCAAAGCCTTTATCATATGGCGCTTCGGAACTGGCGATTCTTCCGGGAGTTCAGCACCGAAGAGGAACAGTGGCTCATTCCTGACGTGGTTCAGGCAGAGCCGCCCTTTGTCTGTCATGCGATTTCGCCCACGAACCTGGGCCTATTGCTCGATGCGCGCCTGGCGGCGCATGACCTGGGTTTTTTGACGCTTTCGGAGTTTGTAACCGTCTCCGAGAGAACCTTGGAAGTGATGGCCAAAATGCCCACATGGGAGGGCCATTTCTACAATTGGTACGACACGCAAACCCTTGCGCCCAAGCACCCAAGATTCGTCTCGACCATCGACAATGGCAACCTGGTTTGCAGCCTGTGGACGCTGAAGCAGGGCTGCCTGGAACTGAAGCACCGCTCCCTTTTTCCCTCCGCATTGTGGAAAGGCGTTGTGGTTCATCTGCACACGATCGAGTTGTTGGCGCCGCAGGATTCCGGAGAAACTGATGTCGTACGCACCGAAATCCGGAATCTCAGGCAACAAGCGGATCTCTTTGCCGAGGGCAAATCAGACTCTTGGACCGCAATCGCTGCGATCACTGCCGGCGCTCGCAGGCTCGCGCAACATTTTGCTGATGGCGAAGCGGAAAATGAGATCGCGTGGTGGGCGCAGGAATTAGTGTCGCGAGTGCAGGCGCTCGAGGAAGCGATTCGCGACTTTGCGCCGTGGCGCTGGCCCGAGTATGCCGCATTTTGCTGGCGCGCGGGCATCCACGGACCGGAGGACCTTGAGAAATTAACGCTCGAGACGCTGTCCGGCGTTGTCGCCAAGCTGGACCGCCAAATCGCCGCGAGTGAGAGCCGCGGGGACTTCGATGACGCCGCGCAAACCGCGGCGACGCTCCTTCGCGCCGCGCTCTCCCGTGCCCATGCGCTCGCGAGAAGTCTCGAGGCGCGGCTCGATGCCCTGGCGCATGCGGCCGATCGCTTTGCGGCGGCTCATGATTTCTCCCTCCTTTATAACGCGGGCAAGGGCCTGCTCTCCATCGGCTATGATGTTGAGGCCTCTCGCTTGGTGGACTGCAATTGCGACCTCTTGGCGTCGGAGGCGCGCAGCGCGGCTTTTGTGGCCATTGCCAAGGGTGAGATTCCGCAGGAGACCTGGGCGAATCTCGGAAGGCCCGGTGTTTCCGCCGGTCGAACTCCCGCCTTACTTTCCTGGACGGGAACGATGTTCGAATACCTGATGCCGTTCCTGTGGATGAAATCCTATCCGGACACGTTGCTGGAGCATGCGGCGAAGTGCGCCGTGCGTGCGCAGAAGAGCTGGGCCGAAAAGAAGGGCATTCCCTGGGGCGTTTCCGAGTGTTCCTTCGGGGAATACAATTCGGAAGGCCGCTACGGGTACCGTGCTTTTGGTGTTCCGGATTTGGCGCTCAGTCAGCCGGACCCCGGCGATATGGTCATCTCGCCGTATTCCGCGTTCCTGGCGCTCGCCGTTGATGCGCACGACGCAATCGAGAATCTATGCGCGATGGAAAAGCGCGGCTGGCTTGGCGAATATGGGTTTTACGATGCGTGCGACTTCTCGATCGGTCGAGTGCCAGCCGGAGAGGCGTGCAAAGTCGTGAGATGTTGGATGGCCCACCATCAGGGAATGAGCTTGGCCGCTGCCGCCAACGCCCTCGGTGACTCCCCCATGCAGCGCAGATTCCACGCCGAACCGATGGTCGCTGCCACGGAAAGACTTCTGCAAGAAAATCCCCGAAACATCGCCGTGATGGAGCACGCGGAATCGCCCGAGTTCGAATGGCCGCGGGTTTTGTCATTCTCCCGGGACAATCTAGTTCGCAAAACATTGTCCGTGGTGCGCGCCGGACTCGCCTCGCCATCGGATAGGCGAATTCAAGAGATTCCCCACGGAGATTAGTCTCCCTTCAACTTAAACCGCGGCGCTTATTGGACGGGTCCGAGGCGAAACCCCGCAAGCGGTGGTCCCACGGCTTTCGATACGGAAGATTCGTGCCTTGTGAAATGCGCGCGTTCCATGCCCAGTCTTGCTTCCGGATTTCTCATGAACGTATCCCCACGAAGCCGCTCCGCGCGTTTTCCGCCATCACCATCGTGATGCCCGTATCGATTCCCACCACATCCGTGTCGTACCATTTTGTCAGCGGATTGAATGCATCCACAAATCCGTAGCGGCACCATGCGTCTGATCCGAAGCGGTCCTTCATCGTCCGAAGCACGCGCATCGTGGCGGCCGGCTGGAATGGCAGCGAGCCCCCTGCGGCGCAGGGGACAACCGTTCCATCAATCGGCCCCATTGCGGGCGGCCCTCCCCATACGACGTACCCGCGAGCCGAATCGGATGCCGTAATTCCCCACAGGTCGTCGCTGTAATCCGGGAACTGCGCCGCGAGATCAATGCAGAAACGCCGATGAACATCCGTCGCGATGGCCGAATTCTCAAAATAGTCCGCGTACTGATCCCTCTTACCCCGGAAATCGAACCACGCTTGCGAGTACTGGTGAACGAACAGCGGCGCAAACGACCCGATGTACCGGATGTCGTCATATTCGAAGAGCGTTCGCTTCCAGGCGTTCCAGGCCTGCGGCGACAGCGGATGCGTGGCCGATCCCATTCCCATCAAATACATCATCATCATCTCGGCGTAATTGTCCCAGCGATACTGCAGGAATCCGGTCTCGGGCGTCCAGCCGTGCGGAAGAATGGACGTGTCTTCGGATAACCAGGTCCAATCCACGCGGTTGAAAATTTCTGTCGCCAGTGCGCTGATTTCCGCATCTTCGAAATGCGCCCGGCAGGTCAGGATTCCGCACAGTAGGATCGCCGTATCCACCGACGACACCTCGGAATCCCACAGTCTTTCGCCCGTGCTGATTTTTGCCCAGTGATAGAAAAATCCGCGGTGATTCGGAAGTTTCCTCCACATGAACCGCAATCCATCCAGGGCTCGCTTGCGAGCCTGTGCATGCGGCACGTACCCTCGCTTGTCGCCGATGCACAAGGCTGTCAAGCCGAAGCCGGTTGCCGCGATGCTCCCTAGCTCGCCGTTGTCGGTGGTTCGAACGTTGCAGCGGTCTTTCACGATGCCTGTCAGTGGATTCGCCTGCTCCCAGAAATATTGGAAGTTCGCGTGAATGAGATCTTCGAGTAAGGCTTCGTCGGCAGCGGAGAAAACCGAATGTTGCGGTGGCGGGCCTGCGGCCGCCGTGGGCGCTGGCGCCTGGCCAAAAAGAGACGCGATCCTCGCGAGCGGAGAACAGGCGCACAGAATCGCCCCTCGCCTTAACAGCTCCCGTCTGGAAAAGAACATACCTTGCCCCAATTATCCCCCAGGCACTCCCATTCAAATTATAAGGCAGCGCTCGGCTGCCCGCTGCACTGTTCCTTCGGCGGGCCAAGCTTGATTTGCTGTTCGAAGGGCGCTACTTTGAAAATGCACGGCAACTTGCCGCCGCATGCTGCGTTACCGCGGGCGGCCTAGGATCCCGCCCGGCTCGGTTTCGAATGGGAATACAGAGGCCTTGTATCCCGGGCACACGACCCATGACCTTCCGGCGCGACTTCTCCATTCGATGGGTTCCCGTGGTTGCAGCCCTTGCCCTACTGTTAATTGTCGCGCTGCTGCGGCATGCTTTGAAGCCGGTCACCGTCGAAGGAGCGGTTGTTCAGCTCAGCGCTGATACGAAACGCCAATCGCCCATCGTGGACGTTTCCGTCACCGCTTCCGGCAATCTGGCGGCTGCCCCGTGCACGTCGGATTTTTCCGGGTATTTTCGGCTCACACTGCGTCCGTGGGTAAAGCGCGGACAGCCGATCACTCTCACGTTTCGCCATCCCGATTACGTTCCGGTGACGCTCAAGGGAACGGTCGGGGATGGTCTGTATGTCGTCCGCATGGCCTCGATCCATCCTGATGACGGAGGTCCGCCGAATCGTCCCTCCACCGTAATCAGCAACGTGGTCGTGCGTTACTTTATGGAGACCACCACGTCGGAGAATATCGGTAGCGAGGTGAAACTATTTCAGGTCGCCAACACAAGCAATGTCCCTTGCAATCACGCGCCGGTTTGTTCCCCGGACAATCGTTGGAAAGCCGCCGATGTTTCCTTCTCCCTCGATGCCGGCGCCGGAAACGAATTCCGAAACGCCCGTGTATCCTGCATCGCCGGCCCGTGCCCTTTCACCAGGATAGAATCCGACCAATTTTCCGCCGGCGGCCGCACCATCAGCGTCATCATCCGGAATTGGTCCGACACGACAACGTTCGCCCTGCAGGCCGAGGTATTTCGCGTGCAAGTAAACGACATTGTCCGCCAGTATTATCCGGTGATTATTGGCCACATGCTCAATTTCACGCCGCCTCCCAACGCCACCGGCCTGACCATCGAGGCCGAGCTCAACGGCACGGAAATTGATTTCCCCCTCGGGCCGGATCCTGTGATGAGCTGGGCAAAATGCAAGGTGAGCGCGTTAAACGATGGGGCGAGAGTCTACCGGTGTGAGCTGGAACCGGGGTATCAGTTCCGATGAACGCCTCTCGAACATCGCTCCGTGCTGAGCGGTTGCAAGAAGCGGTTGCAAGAAAAGGCAGCACCCGCTTGATTCAAGAAGGATCGCTGGCGGGCCTCAATCCAACCAAATTATGGCGCGCCCGGAGGGATTCGAACCCCCGACCCTCTGCTTAGAAGGCAGACGCTCTTTCCAACTGAGCTACGGGCGCGTTGGCTGCACTGATTCTAAATCATTCATTCCGGAGAACGATACCGTTTTGAAGGTCTTGACCTTCTACACAAAGGGCAGACGTTCCATCCCAGTGGACCGTGAGCATGCTCACTATTATCTCAAACAAATAGAAGCACTTACGCCAGGGGTCCTTCTCGTTCTTCAATCACTCTTTTCGTTGCGTTCGGGACAATTCGCTGCCTAATTGCCGAGGTGTACTTAAGTGAACAGACTCCTGTCTTGACTCTCCCCTAGGATAACAAGGTTGCGACAGCTCCCGAGGAACTGCCGTAAAGACCGTCGGCCTCCTTATCATGAATAGCATCATCGCGGGTAATTTCTGATTCTCGCGGTCGTCGCTTAGCCGCGATTGTCGCTCCTTAGCAAGCGATTCCATGTGCGTTTCTACGCGCATCCCCTTCTGAAGAAAAGCGAGGCGATGCAGGAGTCAAGATGGAAACCGGCTTCCCCGGTGCAAAGACTGCTGTCGCCTTCTTTGAATGGTTCGGCGACTTGGGAACCTTCTGCGGCCGGCTGACCGCGCCATTTTTCGTTCCCCCTTACGAAGTCCGCGAATTCGTCCGCCAATTCGACGAATTGGGATCGAAATCGTTACCGTTGGCGGCGCTTGCCGGTGCGGCCACGGGAGTCGTGCTTTCCCTCTCGACGCGAGACGGCCTGACGCGCTTTGGCGCCGAATCTCTTCTTCCAGCGGTCATCGTCTTGTCCATTATCAAAGAGAGCGGCCCGATTATCACGGCCTTGGTCGTCAGTGGCCGCGCGGCGGCGGGCATCGGCGCTGAATTGGGCGCCATGAAGGTGACCGAACAGATTGACGCCATCGAAGTCTCGGCCGTCAACCCGTTCAAGTTTCTGGTGGCGACCCGAGTCCTGGCCTGCATCCTGATGCTTCCGCTGCTGACCTTGGTCACGGATTTCTGCGGCATCTTCATGGGGTGGGTCACCACCACGCTCGCGAACCCCATCTCACTGCGTCTCTTTCTGGCCAATGGCTTCCAGAACGTGACCTTCGGTGACTTTCTGCCCTCGACCCTGAAGACAATGGTCTTCGGTTTGATTATTGGGCTGGTCGCCTGTTTCCAGGGAATGCGGACGCACGGAGGCACCGAAGGCGTCGAGCATGCTGCGACGACCTCGGTTGTCTTGTCGTCGCTGTTGATTATCCTGGCCGACGTCTTGCTGGTTCGCTTGATTCTTGTATTTTTTCCGTGAGGCGCCTATGGAAGCGACACAAACAGCGAACCAAAACGCCGCCATCCCCATTCAGGTGAAAATCCTGCGCAAGTCTTTCGGCGAACAGGCGGTCCTGAGTGGAATCAATCTCGAAGTCAGGCAAGGAGAGACGTTATCCATCCTCGGGCGGAGCGGCACGGGCAAGAGCGTCTTGCTGAAATTGATCGTCGGCTTGCAAGCGCCGGACTCGGGTTCGATCTGCATCCACGGAAAGGACATTGTCGGTCTGCCTATGGATCAACTCAATGAAATACGCATGAAGATCGGCTTCTTGTTTCAAAACTCCGCCCTCTATGACTCGCTTACGGTGGAAGAAAACGTGGCCTTTCCGCTGCGACGGCACATCAAGATGTCCGACGGGAAACGCAAACAGAGGGTGCGGGAACTGCTCGCGAGCGTCGACATGGAGCAGGAGTCGCAAAAGATGCCCGGAGATATCTCCGGAGGGATGCAGAAACGCGTTGGCTTGGCGCGCGCCCTCGCCCTCGGACCCAACATCTTGCTCTTCGACGAACCAACGGCGGGCCTCGACCCGATCACCGCCGCGGAAATCGGAGAATTGATTCTCAAGCTCCAGAAAGAGCGCAATATGGCCTCCGTTGTTGTCACGCATGACATTCACGGCGCCCAGATCGTTTCGGACCGCGTGGCCTTGCTGCGTGACGGCCAAATTTTAATCGAGGGAACTTTCGAAGATTTGCAAAAAAGCAGCGACACATTTGTTGTTCAATTCCTGAATGACGGTTCTCTAGGTGGCCACCATGTCTAAATCTTTTCGTGTGGGAGTTTTCATCGTTTTGGCGCTCTTGTGCCTGTCCGCCGGAGTCTTCCTGATCGGGAACAAGCAGTTCCTGTTTAGTCGGACCTACCTTCTGAAAACAGCCTTCCAGAATGTCGGCGGTCTCAATAACGGATCGGAGGTCCGGGTTGGCGGAATTCGCGAAGGAACGATAAGCAGCATCAATCTGCCCGCGGAGCCGGGCGGGAAGGTGACCGTCGTGATGAAGCTGAATAGTTCCACGCAAAACATCATTCGAGCGGATTCCATCGCCTCGATCAAGACAGAGGGTCTATTGGGTAACGAGTATCTGGAGGTCTCCTTCGGAACCGGGGTGGCGAAGCCCGTCCAGAACGATGATGTCATCGCCAGCGAAGTTCCCCTGGATCTCGCCGCTCAGGCTAAAACCTTGGCGGCCTCAGCCCAGACCGGCGTCGACGCGTTCGACGACAACATGCAGGCACTGCAGCACAATTTCCTCTTGAAGGGCTTCTTCAACAAGCGTGGATATAACGACGCGAGTGAATTAGGGAAAGACTCGATTTCCAAGGTGCCCGCGGGGCCTCGTACCCAGGAGTTCGATTATGACGCCGCGAAGATTTTCGACAAGCCGGACAACGCTGAACTCAAGGACAAAAGCGCCTTCGATGAGGCAGGAAAGTTCCTGCAAGCGAACAAGTTCGGTCTAGCCGTGGTGGCCTCCTCCACAGCCATCGGTGATACCGATAAGGACCGGCTGCTCACCAAAGCCCGCTCCAAAGTGATCCGCGATTATCTCGTTCAAAACTTCAAGCTGGACGACACGCGGATCAAGACCATCGGACTCGGAAAGTCCAAACGAGCGGGTGACACCGGGAAAGTTGAGATCCTCGTCTACGCCGCGAAGCCGTCAGCGCCGCAGCCCCCCAATCAAATCAGCGCCAATCACTAGCGCGGGCTTTTTTGATATTTGCTCGGCCGGGGTCGGCAGGAAGGTCGCGGCTACGAAACTCTGCTGGGAGTATGTGCATACCGGAGTGGTGACCGATAAGTGGCCATCGTCTTCAACTCAAAAACCAGCTCCGGAAACAAAGTTCGATCTGCGGATCGTTCCGATGTGCGAGACCCGCTTAATTCCTCGTTTTAACATTCGAGGCCTGCAACTTTCGCGCTACGGAAAGACCAAACCAAAACCTGATGTGTCTCAAACTGCACAGATATCTATCCCAGTCGCCTTCATTATTGCGCCTGTGCGAGAAGTACGAAGTGAAATCCATGGTAGGAATCTTGGGCCTCAATTTGAAAGGAGATTTTCGATGCTACTACTAATTATCGTTCTGCTGCTGTTGTTTGGCGGTGGCGGCGGCTATTTCGGGTATTCCAGATGGGGCAGAGGTGGGGGCATGGGAATTGTTGGGACGGTCGTGCTCATCGCCCTGGTTTTGTACTTTGTCGGCGCGTTGCGCTGACCTTGTTCGGACCCGCTTGGAAACGTATTTGCAAATGCACGGAAGGTTAAAAGCTCTTAGCCGTGACTCGCGGATCGAGTCAGAGGGGACAATTCATGAAGCAAAGCATTGAGGACAAAGCAAAAGGAAATTTTCATCAGGTGAAAGGTGCGGTGAAAGAGAAGGTCGGCCGAGTGATGAACAATCCCGACTTGGAGGCCGAAGGCCAAGACGAAAAGATAAGCGGGAAAGTCCAAAAGAAAATCGGCCAATTGGAGAAAGTCATCGGCAGATAGTTTGTGCCGCTCAGCTTGCCATCAAAACGAAAGAGAAGGAAAAGTCATATGCGAGTGCGAATGAATGTAAGGAAATGTATCTGGGTTCTGGCAATGGTGCTGGGTACAGGTTTCACCGCAGGCACGATGCGGGCTGCGGCGTCTCCATCACCACAGGACCAGGCTCACGCCCAGGATTATTCGAAAAATAAAAACTACGATGTAGGCAGGCGTGACGGCAAGGATGACAAAGCGCATAACAAGGACCACTCCAGGAAGAGGAATTTCGATAACGACGAAGACCAGAAAGCTTACGAGTCTGGCTACCAGCACGGTCACCAGGACGACCAGAAATAATAGGGCGTCCTGCTATAACGCACGCGCAGCACTGGTACGGTATGGTCGGTGTTGATCACCTGCGGCGGGGACAGCACACGCCCCCGCTTCAAGAACGGCGTCAGCGTTTCTGGCTCACCAGTCCCGCCACGGTATCCATCAAATCGAATTTCGTCAGCACTTCCAGCTTCCCGTTCTCCATTTCGACGAACACCGCCGGGCTTTCGCGGGTCAGAATCCCCGTCACGCGCTCCACGGGCGCGTTCGACGGCACCAGCGGCATCGCCGGGCCCATCACCTCGCGCACCACCAGCTTCCTCAGATCCTTCCCTTGCAGCGCCAGATTCAGAATCTGATCTTCGGACACCGTTCCCACCGTCTGCTCCTCTTCGAACACCGGAAGCTGCGAAATATCCTGCTGCTGCATGGTCTTCAGCGCGTGAAACACGGTCTGGTTCGGCCCCACCACCACCAGCTCGCGCCCCTTGCCGTTCTGCCGTTTCACGCGAATCACGTCCGCGGCCGTCAGCGTCGATTCCGAGTCCGTGTATCCGTGCTCGCGCATCCAGCTCTCGTTGTAAATCTTGCTCAGGTAGCGGCTCCCGCAATCCGGCAGCACGGCCACCACCATGTCGCCCTTCTTGCAGTCCTTGGCCACGCGCACCGCCGCCGCCACGCATCCCCCGCCCGACCCTCCCGCGAAAATCCCCTCGCGTTTCGCCAGCCGCCGGGCCCACACGAAGCACTGCTCGTCGTTCACCTGCACCACGTCGTCCAGGATCCGGAAATCCATCGTCCCCGGGAAAATATCCTCGCCGATTCCTTCCACCACGTACGTCCGCGCCTTCCCGATGTTCCCCGTCTTCCAATACTCGTAATAAAGCGACCCCACCGGGTCCACGCCGATCACCTTCAGCTCCGGCTTCTGCTCCTTCAAATAACGTCCCGCTCCGCTCGCCGTCCCGCCCGTTCCCAGCCCGCAGACGAAGTGCGTGATTTTCCCCTCCGTGTCCTCCCAGATTTCCGGGCCGGTCGTCGCGTAGTGCGCCTCGGGATTCACCGGGTTTTCGTACTGGTTGGCGTAAAACGCGCCGGGGATTTCCCGCGCCAGTTTTTTCGCCACCGAATAGTAGCTGCGCGGATCCTCCGGCTCCACGGCCGTGGGGCACACAATCACCTCCGCGCCAAACGCCTTCAGCAGCTCAATTTTCTCGCGCGACTGTTTGTCCGTAATCGTAAAAACGATCTTGTACCCGCGTACCGCCGCCACCAGCGCCAGCGACATTCCCGTATTACCCGAAGTCGCTTCCACGATCGTTCCGCCGGGCCGGAGCTGCCCTTTGCGCTCCGCGTCATCAATCATTCGCGTGCCGATGCGGTCCTTCACCGACCCGCCCGGATTCAGGTACTCCGCCTTTACATACACCTCCGCCGGCGTGCCCTTGGCCACATGGTTCAGACGTACCAGCGGCGTGTGGCCCATCGCTTCGAGGATGTTGTTGCACTTCATCCGCGCACCCGCTCCTCCGGCCCAAGCTTAGCAGCTTGTCGATAAAGGAGGAAAATTTTATCCGCCCCTTGCTTTTGCTTTCCCTGGGAACGCCGATGTCCTCATCGGCTCCTTCTTTTTCTTTGTGTTTGCCGGGTGCCCTACCCTCGTTTTATGAGGGTGGGGCCTTTGCCATGCTATTCTTTTCGAAAACATGCCCCCGCTCGGAAAACAGACCGAAGAGATCTTCTACGATGGCCACTGCGGCCTCTGCCATCGCGCCGTGTTATTCGTCCTGCGCCAAGACCCCGACGGCCAAGCCTTCCGCTTCGCTCCGCTGCAGGGCAACACGTTCCAAGCGTTGGTCCCGTACGACCGGCGCGCGGGCCTGCCCGATAGCATCGTCATCCTCACCCGCGAGGGTGCGCTCCTCGTGCGCTCGGACGCCTTTATCCATATTTTTCGGGAACTCGGCGGCGGATGGAAATTGCTGGCGGCGGTTTTGGGCGTGATTCCCCGGCGCGTGCGCGACGCCATCTATGACTATATCGCGCGGAATCGCTATCGCGTCTTCGGCCGCCGCGAAGAAACGTGCCCCATTCTGTCGCCCTATTTGCGCGCCCGCTTTGACCGCTAACCAAGGAGAAAATACATCATGCAACGCAAGAACATCTCATCCGGCTCACCATGGGAACCCGTCGTGGGTTATTCGCGTGCCGTGCGCGTCGGTCCTCATATATATGTCTCGGGCACCACGGCCACAAACGCGCAAGGAGAAATTGTCGGCGCGGACGATCCCTACGCCCAGACCGTTCAAGCCCTCCGCAACATTCAATCCGCGCTCGAAAAGGCCGGTGCGAAGCTATCCGACGTCGTCCGCACGCGCCTCTTCGTCACCCGCATTGCCGACTGGGAAAAGATCGCCCGCGCCCATGGCGAACTGTTTTCGGAAATCCGCCCTGCCTGCACCATGGTCGAGGTCGCGCGCCTCGTCGCTCCCGAAATGCTCGTCGAAATCGAAGCTGACGCATTCGTCGCGGGCGACGCCCCTCCGTCCACGTAATCGCGAGGATAGAATCTGCAGTCGCGGATTGCGCCTATCCCGCCTTGGCGAATACCCTCGGTTTGGCCGGCGTTTGAGGCGGGGAAGGAAGTGGTACGGGCGGCAACTCAATCACCTGGCATTCGAGGAGCGGCGGTGCATATCCCTCGGCTAGAGCCTGGCGCAGGAACCCCGTGAATTCTCTGGGCTGCAGCGCGGGCTCACCCAAGCAGATTCTCCCTTTTTCGACGATCGGTATCCAAAGGCATCCATTCGCCGTGGCGTGAAAGGAAAATAGACTTGTCGGAGAGCCTTTCACCAGCGGCATCATTCGCAGCGCCGAGCCGTCCACCAGCTTCATCTCGCTGATCACCAGCCCAATCGTCTTCTGCACGAGCAGGCCGCGCACTTCTCTGTGGGAAACAGCGAATTGGCACTTGCCACCCCAGCTCGTCAACCGCTGTTCGAGCAGGGAATATTGGCTCGCGCTTTTCCCCACGAGCAGAACGTTCAAGTTGCCCATGGCTTCGGCCTTCCCACGCGTAGCGTGGATTTCTCCGCCGCCCCCGGATGGCGAGTTGCCCGGAGGTGTGGCAAAATCGTGCATCTGCTTCCCGAAGCTTCCGCTCACTGCTGGAGGGCTTCACCCTTCCAAATTTTTCAGGCGCCCGGTGTCCGCCGCCCGTTATGCCCGTTCGAGCAAAGTTCACTTTCCGCTTGGAGCCAATCCTCCAACTCGCCGCCCCGCACGCCATTCCGGGAAAGATGGATTTCGTATGCCCGTCGGCGAATTTCTTCGGCTGTTGGCTCCGTGCATGAAGCCTTTTTTGGCAGTTCCATCGTAGCTATTGCTCTGCTGACCTTTGCTTGGCCCACTTTCCACCTCCTATTCAGGTTGCTCTCACAGTGGCTTCGCCACATGAGTATTTCTTCGACGTTGGATACTCCGACGGCAATCGTGCCTCCTGGGTGCGCTTTTCCCGTGCAAAGCCATTGCCCTTCCGCTCTCTTTTCTAGCCCTTCGCTTTCAATCGCTTAAAGATTCCTATTTCAGTTCCTGCGGATTCAATCCGGGAAAAACCGCCCCATATCGGTCCGCTTCACCCCTCCACCATTCCCTCGAATCATCTCCTCCTCCATCGCTATTATTTCGCCTCGCGAAAGAATTGTCCTAGGCCTGCCGGGTGCCCTATGCTGGGTTTGTGAGTGTGGGGCTTTTTTCTGTTTGATTTGGTGGGGCTTCACCCCTCGACCCTCTTACCTCATCCCTCACTCCTCAGCCCTCTGCGCTCCTGCCTCCCACACCCGAATGAGTTAGAATGAACCGATCCTAAATGGGGAATTTCTACCGCGCCTCGGTGAAGATTACGGGCGGGACGCTCTTCGGGCGCCTCGCCTTTGCGCTTCTCTTGATCTGCGCGGCCGCCTTCGGCTCCGCCGTGGGATTGCTCTTTGTCTATTCGAGTGACTTGCCGCAGATTCGCGCCCTCGAGGACTACCATCCCGATGTCGTCACCGAGCTTTATGCCGACGACGGCCAGCCCATCGGCGCCTTCTCTTTGCAGCGCAGGATTCTCCTCACCTACAGCCAGATTCCCCCGGTCCTCAAGGACGCCATCCTTACCACCGAGGATCAGCACTTCGAGCAGCACTGGGGCGTGGATTTTCCGCGCGTCCTCGAAGCCGCATGGACCGACGCCGTTCGCCACCGCATCGCCGAAGGCGCCAGCACGCTCACCATGCAGCTTGCCGGCGGTCTTTTCCTCAATCGCGCCGACCGCAGCTTCCACCGCAAAATCCAGGAGACCATCCTGGCCCTCCAGATCGAGCGCCATTACACCAAAGAGCAGATTCTCACCATGTACTGCAATCAAATCTATCTCGGCTCCGGCAATTACGGCTTCGAGGCCGCCTCCGAATACTATTTCAGCAAGCCGGTGGACCAGTTGACCCTCGCCCAGGCCGCCACACTCGCCGCTATTATCCGCGGGCCCAACTATGCGCCCGTCCTGCATCCGGAGCGCGCCCTCGCGCGCCGCAATCTGGTGCTCTCGCTCATGCAGCACAACGGCAAAATCAGCCGCGACCAATCCGAGGCCGCCCGCAATGAGCCTCTGGGATTGAACATCGAATCCTTGCGCGACGATCTCGCCCCCTACTTCGTCGAAGAAATTCGCCAGTATCTCGAGCACACCTACGGCACCACCGCCGTCCATGAGGAAGGCCTGCGCGTCTATACGACTCTCAACGTGGCCATGCAGAAGGCCGCCGATCAGTCCGTTCGCGACGGCCTCCACGCCTACGACCGCCGCCACGGTTGGCGCGGCCATCTGCGCAATATCCTGCGCGACCATCTCGGCACGCTCGACGAATTTAAAAGTGAAGATTGGGGCGGCGCGATCGCCAAGGGCAGTTATGTAACGGGGCTGGTCACCTCCGTCGAGCGCAGCTCCGCCTCCTTAAAAATCGGCCCTTACCGCGCCATCCTCACGCCCGCCGATTTCGCCTGGACCGGCTATAAATCCCCTGCGCAACTGCTCAAGGTGGGCGATCTTGTCGTAGTTCATATCGAGGGAATCTCAGGCGTTTTGGCGGATGTCGCGCTGGAGCAGCAGCCGGTGGCGCAAGCCGCGCTGCTGGCCATTGATAATTCCACCGGCGAAATCAAAGCCATGGTCGGCGGCTACAGCTTCGAGGGCTCCAAATTCAATCGCGCCACGCAGGCCTCGCGCCAGACCGGCAGCTCCTTCAAGGTTTACGTCTATTCGGAAGCCATGGAGCAGGGCGCTTCGCCATTCGATACGCTCGTGGACGAGCCTGTCACGTTCACGAGCGGCGGGCAGAATTATGCACCGCAAAATTACGACGGAAAATTCGAAGGGCGCATCACGCTGCGCCGCGCCCTCGCCGATTCTCGCAACGTCCCGGCGGTCCGCCTGCTGGACCACGTAGGAATCGAAAACGTAATTGACCTGGCCCGTAGGTTCGGCATCTCGAGCCCCCTGCCTCCCTATCTCCCGCTGGCTCTCGGGGCCGCCGATCTCACGCTGGTCGAGCACACTTCCGGATTCACCGTTTTCCCCGACGATGGCATCCACATTGTGCCGCACTACATCCGCCGCGTCACGTCCTACGACGGCGCCGTTCTCGAAGAAGATCTCCCGCAAGTCACGGACGCGATCTCACCCGGCACGGCCCGCACCATGACTTCCATGCTCGAAGACGTCGTCCAATTCGGCACCGGCATCGAGGCCAAGGCCCTCGGCCGTCCTTCGGCGGGAAAGACCGGCACGACCAACGATTTCACCGACGCCTGGTATATCGGCTTTACTCCCCAAATCACCACCGGCGTCTGGGTGGGCAACGACGACAAGCGCGTCTCTCTCGGCGACAAGGAAACCGGCGCCCGCGCCGCGCTTCCCATCTGGCTTGAATTCATGCAGCAGGCCGTGCAGGGAATGCCCGTGGAAAATTTCCCGAATGTCGTTCCGCTGGAAGCGCTCGCCGTAGCCAAGCAGGTGCAAGTGGACACACCCGACACCGCCCCTCCGGCCGACGTCACCGAACAGGGCCTCACGGCGCCAACCGCTCCTGAGCCTGCGCCCGCGCAGCAGCCGCAGGAAAAAACTCCCGCGCCCGCCCCGCCGCAGCAGAAGCCGCCCGCTCCCTTGGGGTTGAACTGATCTGTCTAGCCGCCGTGATGATGGTGGCTGTGACTATGACCGTGATGGTGACTATGATGCGTGCCGGAACTCGACGCGCTCACCGGAACGGCCACGGAGAGGATTCCCGCCAACGCCAAAAGCACAGTGTACAATTTGAATCGCATGCTTTCCTCCTGTAACATTTAGTGGACATAACACCTCAATACACTACCACGGAGAACGATACAGTTGAAAATAATTTTATCGGGCTGTTCTGCGAACGCCTGCCTCTAGCGGAATGAATCCCAGCCACCCGGCGTGAGCCGCCGCGCGCGGCCATCAGCGGCCACAAGCGTGATCTGCTTGCCGCGCTCGATCTCCCCGATGGCCGCTATCTCTCGAAATCCTGGCGCCCCTCGCAAGCGCTTCGCCCTCCGGCGCGGAACCGTGAAGAGAAGCTCGTAATCGTCTCCTCCATTGAAGGCTATCTCGATCGGGTCGAGTTTCAGCTTCCCCATGTGCTTCGCGATTCCGCCGGGAATCGTCACGCAAGGAATTCGCTCCGCCCACAGCCGGGCCCCGACCCCGCTCGCCGCGCACAGTCGGGCCAGATCGGTCGAAAGCCCATCCGAGATATCCATCATGGCCGACGCGACTCGCCGCTGAGCTAGCCACGCGCCAAGCCCCACCGGGATTTTCGGGTACAGGTGCGGCTGCATAAGCCGGGATTGGTCCTTGATGATTCTCTTAAGTTCACGGGCCCCGCTCCTCTTGACCAGCTTCAAGCCCAGTTGCGCCCGTCCCAGCCTTCCGCTGACATATATAATGTCCCCCGCCCGCGCCCCCGACCGCCTCACCGCCCTCCCCGCAGCTACCTCGCCCAGCACCGTGATGCTAATCGAGACCGTGGAGCTCCGGCTTGTGTCTCCACCGATCAAGCACATCCCCAACTCACGCGCCGCCCGCGCCATACCCCCCAGAAACCGGTCAAGCCACGCACCACTTCGCCTCGTGGGAAGGGCGAGCGTCAGAAGGAACATCCGCGGCGCGGCTCCCATGGCAACCAGGTCGCTTGCCGCTCGCACGATCGACTTGTATCCCACCGAGTCCGCCGGGTAACCCTCTCCAAGAAAGTGCACCCCCTCAAGAAAAGCGTCGCAGCTTATCACCCAGTCCGTGCCGCCTCCCGTGGCAACAACGGCCGCGTCGTCCCCGATTCCCAGCCGCAATCCACCCTCGGCGTGAATGCCAGAGCGCCCTCTGCCCACGCTTCGGGGGGGAATGGCCCGCGCTATCCTTCTTATAAGTTGTGCTTCTTGGTCCATCTCTGTCCCTTCGTACAGTTGCAGCGCTTGATTCGCCGAGGTAAAGTTCCGAGCAGGTAGTCTCGCGGAATTATAAATTGCCTGGGACGAATAAGCGAGTTCGGCCGCACCTACATAAAATGGAAGATTTTATGGTTGACGGCTGGAACCACGGCAATTACAATTTCTCGGGTTTCGGACCAGCGCTCTCGGTTCAGCCTTTGCACTTATTTAAACGCGGGATATCGGCAGGCCGCAGCGGGGGGCTCGGCAGCCGGCCGGCATTGCGGAATTCATTCGCGATTATGAAGGGTAAATCCTACACATTCTTTATCGCTTCGAGCGCCTCGGGCAGCATGCGCCGGGTTCGCGTGCCATTCTATATCCTTCACTTCCTCACGGTTTTGGCGATTGTGGGCGGCGCAACCGTGCTTGCGGGCGTGGGCTCCTATTCACGGATGCTCTGGAAGGCGACGAGCTACAACTCCCTCCGCCGCCAGCAGGATAGTCTCAAACAGCAGTATGTCCAGCTTCAGACGCAGGTCAAGGACACCAACCAGCGCCTAAGCTCCCTCCAATCGCTGGCGGGCGAAGTGGCTATGGCCTACGGCATAACGCGACTCCGCCAGACACCCTTCGGATTGATGGACACCGATGCCATGGCACCGCCGGACACGCAATTTCAGCAGTCCCTCGCCGAGTTCAGCTACCTCGAAAAACATGATGTGAGCGTCCCCCTGCTGGGTAGTGGAGCCCGGCTGATTCCCGCGGCGCAACTCGTGGGTACTTTGGGGGTCGTACCGAGGCTTTGGCCTGTCGTCGGGCAGATTACGGGGCGTTTTGGCGAGCGGCTCGACCCATTCAGTGGGGAAGGCGCGTTTCATTCAGGGCTGGATATCGCCTCGCATATGGGCGACGCAATTCACGCGACGGCTGATGGCGTAGTCACCGAGGCGGATACCGATGCGGGCTATGGGCGGCTCGTGGTGATTGACCACGGTTTTGGCATCTCCACTTGGTACGGCCACCTCTCCGCTTTCAATGTCGAGGCCGGGATGCATGTGAGGGCCGGCGACGTGATCGGCTACGAGGGTCAAAGCGGCAGGTCCACCGGCCCCCATCTCCATTACGAGGTTCGCATCAACAATACGCCCGTGAACCCCTGGCCCTATCTCCGCAACACAGTACCCACCGCAGCTGTTTCTCTCGCAACCACAGCCGTCAGCGGCGATTAGCTCTACCGGCGTCCTTTCTCTTCTTTGTGAACAATGAAAACGCATTACGGACCGGTGCGCCAGCTCATGGGTTGGGATGCAGGGGCGGTGGCGGATTGGAAGGAGCCGAAGAACGCGCGCCAAGCATTTCCGGCGTGACGTCGAGGCTAAGCCGCACCCAGCGGTCTTGGTAAGTGATCTTCACCTTGCGGATGACCGCCTCAATAAACGCGGCCTGTTGCCTATTCATCTCGTGGCGCGTTTTGGGATCGGTGAGAGCCAGGGAACCCATCATCCGGAACCCGTCAAGAAGCGTGCCGATTTCAAAGGCGCTCTTCGCCGTGTCGCACTCGCCGTCGAGCGACATTTTGATGAGATCGCCTTCCGGCTGGCCCGCCAAGGTGAGCCCCTGAATGCTGTGGGCAAGGCTCTCGAGCTGCGGCGAGTTTCGCAAACCCGCATAGAAGCTGTCTGGGAGATTGTCCGTGCGCGCGACGGCGAAAATTGGCGCTCCCGCAACGCGATCCAGGCGCGCTTGCATCTCCGGATCGCGCGCAGGGAAATTCGAGGGCAGCGGCAAGGCATCCACTTCTTTCCCGCTGGCGAGAGCGATCTGCGTGGGCGAGAGAAATTCGAATGAAACCGGCGGATTGCCCGGCATTTCGTACACCGATTGGGCCCCGTGCACGGAGACTTTCCCGGCCCGCAGCGCGTATGCCTCGATCTTCTGCTGATCAAAACGTCCCTCGGCCACCACGAGAAGCCGTTCCTCATCGGGTCCATGGGAAGGCGTGCCCAAGCTCGCCGGCCAAAGCGCGATGGCCGTTTTGTCCAGATCGCGCGTGTAATCGAAGCCCGTATCGCGAACGAACTCTTGGTAATCGCGGTCCGCGTGTGGTCCGCTGTCGGTGAGCCCCAGGATTGCTGCAAGCGGCGAGTCCTGCAACTTTCGGAGCGCGGCAACATCTAAGTAGATTGCGGCTGGTGCATCAGGCGGAAGTTCGTTCAAGATGCTGGGCGGTGATCCGGCGCTCGCGGCGCTGAATGGATGGTGCATCCGAAAGAGATAGGCTCCCGCTGCTACGACCAAGAGCAACGCTGCGGTCGAAATCCAGGCGCGCTTTGTTGAAGACATAGGCACAGAGAGCGGAATCCGTCCTCACTCCGTATCAAGTGTAATGTCTTCGCCTCTGATTACGTACCAGAAAAGAGATATTGCCAGTGGCGGACCGGGTGCGCGCGAAGGATTTGGCTGGCTGCTGGCGAGCGAATTGCACGCCGTATAAAGTCTCTTGCAATTCGATTGCCCGTGTGATAATTTTGCTCGGTTTGAGCAGGGCTGGCGTAGCTCAGTTGGTAGAGCATCTGATTTGTAATCAGAGGGTCGGGGGTTCAAATCCCTCCGCCAGCTGAGTTTGAGGCACGGGGATTTTTCATCAGGATGCGGACGGATTCCGCGCGACAAAGGCGACGGGCTGGTGTCTCTGGACTCCAGCCCTATCTGCATTGCCATCTGCTCCATACGGCGGTCCTGTTCAGTTCTGGTTGGGTTTGTGGGACGCGATTCCTGTGCCCCAGAAATTTGAATGGGAACACGATGGGTCACGCGGAATTGTGAGGCATGAGTCCAACCACTTTGTGGGACGGGTGGGTGAGTGGCTAAAACCAGCAGACTGTAAATCTGCCGCTCCTTGCGGGCTACGGAGGTTCGAATCCTCCCCCGTCCACCAGCGTCTCTCGGAATTTGCGGGGCTGGTCCCGAAGATTGAGTTGTGCTTGATGGTGGAACGGCCGGTTTGAGCCTGGGTAGCTCAGTTGGTAGAGCGCGTCCTTGGTAAGGACGAGGTCACCGGTTCAATCCCGGTCCCAGGCTCCAGTTGACCCTGAGTTCGCCACGGCGAACGGAGGGAGAATGGCTCTGAGCGGGGGTAACTCAGGGGTAGAGTCTCTGCCTTCCAAGCAGATGGTCGCGGGTTCGAATCCCGTCCCCCGCTCCATCGCTCTGGATTTGAGCACGTAGCAGTCGCGGACAGGCCAGGAAGAAATGGGCCATGCAGTGGGAAGCAACGCGGCAGCGGCCGCGAAGTCTTGATACGAGGGTGAGGCAAGATGGCGAAGGAGAAATTTGAGCGGGTAAAACCGCACGTGAACGTGGGGACGATCGGTCACATTGACCACGGGAAGACCACGCTGACGGCGGCGATCACGAAGGTGCTGTCGAAGCACAACCCGAAGGTGACGTTCC